>ERZ1370068.3717-contig-2817_pt1 | contig 16160 bp, 22 predicted proteins | sample MGYA00561227_ERZ1370068 | MGnify/ENA primary metagenome ERZ1370068 (study PRJEB38410, sample SAMEA6850437) | metagenome | study: Metagenomic assessment of the ecological functions of the soil: analysis of the soil microbiota associated with the...
TTACGTATTGCTACTACGTCGGGAACCTTTTCCCGACTTTGAAAGTAGGCATCGCGCTCGCTTTGCTCGACACCGACCACCGACATCGCCGACGGGCAGCGCGTCGCGGTCGATGTCGCGGCAGGCCAGTCGAATGCGAAGTGGTCAAACCGCCATTTGTCGAGGCGCAAAACGCGGTAGCGCGCGGAGATACAATCGGCCCATGACTGACCGCCTCGAGTTCACCGTCGATCGCAACACCGGATCCGGCGAGCGACGAGGTACGCGCCGATATCCTGGCGAATCCCCGGATTCGGCCGCTATCACACCGACCACATGGTGTCGATCGACTACATCGACGGCAAGGTGCTGGCACAACGCGCGGGTCATGCCGCACGGCCCCATCGAGCCTTCGATCCTTCGGCTATCGTTCTGCACTACGCGCAGGAGGTGTTCGAGGGACTGAAGGCCTACCGGTGGGCGGACTGGCCCATCGTGTCGTTCCGGGCGGAGGCCAACGCGGCGCGGCTGCGCTCGTCGGCACGCCGACTGGCCATACCCGAGCTGCCCGAAGTGGTGTTCATCGAGTCGCTGCGCCAGCTCATTGGCGTCGACGACCACCGGTGCCGCCCGCTGGCGGTGAGGAGTCGTTGTACCTGCGGCCCCACATCTTCGCCACCGAGCCGGGTCTTGCGTGTGCGCCCCGCATCCGAATACCGCTACCTGGTGATCGGCTCCACCCGCAGGGGGCGTACTTCCCGCGCGGCATCAAAACCGGTCAGCGTGTGGCTGTCGACGGAATACGTGCGGGCGTGCCCGGCGGCACCGGGGCGGCCAGAGTTCGGCGGAAACTACGCCGCCTCGCTGGTGGCGCAGGCCCAGGCCTCCGACAACGGGTGCGACCAGGTGGTGTGGCTGGACGCCATCGAACGCGCGCTACGTCGAAGAGATGGGCGGCATGAACCTGTTCTTTGTGTTCGGCAGCGGTGGTTCTGCCCGCTTCGGTCACTCCTGAGCTGACGGGTTCCACTGCTCCCAGGCATCACTCGGGATTCGTTGCTGCAGTTGGCCATTGACGCCGGCTTCGCAGTCGAAGAGCGAAAGATCGATGTCGAGGAGTGGCAGAAGAAGGCGGCCGCGGGTGAGATCACCGAGGTGTTCGCCTGCGGAACCGCGGCCGTGATCACCCCGGTGTCGCACGTGAAGTACAGCGACGGAGAGTTCACCATCGCCGACGGCGAACCCGGTGAGATCACCATGGCTCTGCGCGACACGTTGACCGGGATCCAGCGCGGCACGTTCGCCGACACTCACGGTTGGATGTCCCGGCTCGGCCAGCTTCGGCTTTCTTGGTCGTTCTCCCCTGAACGCGTTCGTTCGGGTGCAATCTTGAAGCGCCAGCGATAGTCGAACGTGGGGAGGAGCATCATGGCGCAGGTAGTGGGATTCGATCCGGCGACCAGTGGACAACAGCCCGAGGATGTCAACGGAAATCCGATTCCCGTTGGGGTGTGGGGTGATTCCGACACCGGCGGTGGAGTATTCGGCAGCAGTGGGTGCTGCCATCCGGGGTGTCCATTCCCATTGATCCGCCCGCCGGTGTGGGAGGGACACGGGGCCACCGGTCCTGGGTCGTCATGGCCGGAGCCTGAGCGATAACGGAGTCGTCGGTGATAGCCAAGACGCACCGGGGTTCTGGCGCGCAGCACAACCTCGTCGGGCCTGCCTCGGGGTCACCTTCAGCCCCACAGATGATTCACATGGTGTGTTCGGGTCGTCGACCACCGGCGGCAACGGCGTCACCGGCTTCGTGGGTGAGGCCACTGGCGTGATCGGCAGCAGCGTGGTGGCTACAGGTGTGCGTGGCACAACGGGTAGTACGGGCAACGCGGGAGTCCTCGGCCAGACTTTCGGGGTGTACTGGCTCTGCCTGCCGGCCCGGGTGTGTCCGGCTCCAGCGAGACGGGATTGGCGTGTTCGGCGGCAGCCAGTCCAACGACGGCGTCGTCGGAGTCACCTTGTCGAAGGCAACGGGGTGCTCGGAATTCATGACGCCAACGATCCCGATGGTGTCGGGGTGTTGGGCATCGGCGGCTTCACCACCGGCGTCAGGGTGTCACTTTCCGTGATGGGGCCGGACCCGGGGTGCACGGCGACACCCACGGCAGCGGGCAGGGCCGGGGTGCTTGGCACCAGCGACCTGTCCGCCGGTGTTCGCGGGGTAGGCGTCTCCAGCGACGGCAGCGTCGTGGCCTGACGACAGGCGGCGGCAACGGCGTGACTGGAGTGCACTTCGCCACGACACCCGGTGCCGGGGTCTCGGGTATCAGCGTGCTCGGCAACGGCGTCGACGGGCTGACATTCGCCAACATGCGGCAGAACCCCAACGTGGCCGCTGTCCGCGGACAGAGCGCCAACGGCTTCGCGGGCTGTTCGTCGGCCGGGTGCGCGTAACCGGACAGCTGAGCAAGGGCGGCGGCGGATTCACCATCGATCACCCGACGGACCCCGAGAACCAATACCTTTCGCACTCGTTCGTCGAATCCCCGACATGCTCAACGTGTACAGCGGCAATGTGACCACCAGCAAGGACGGCACAGCGCGGGTCCGGCTGCCGTCGTATTTCGAGGCCGCTCAACACCGACTTCCGCTACCAGTTGACCGTGATCGGAGACTTCCGCCCGTGCCGTCGTCGCCGAGGAGATCAGTGACAATGCGTTCACGATCCGCACCGACTCCGGCCGGGTGAAGGTCAGTTGGCAGGTGACGGGGGTCCGACAAGACGCGTGGGCACAGGCCAACCGGATTGAACCCGAACAGAAGAAGCCGAAAGAGGAGCGGGGCAAGTACTTGCACCCAGAACTGTTCGGCAAGAAGGCGGTCGGTCTCCATCCGGCCCCGCGGCTCGGTGGGGTGACGTGGTCCCCGATGCAACTGCGGGAGTGGGCGGGCGGCTTACCAGACTGAATTGGACCGGGCAGGGGCGGGATTGACCAGAAGAGGTGGACAGGGCTCGGCGACTGCTGCGCGAGTAGTTCGGAATCTGACCGATACCGCTTCGAGGAGCGCGGGAGACGCAGGTGGAGGCCGCAAGGCGAAGGCTGCAGGATCATGCCGCGGTGCTGGACGCGCCACGCTCGACGAGCAGTGGCGTGCGGTGGAGCGGAGTCTGGAGTCGATGCGTCGCGCAGCGCTAGTTCATGAAAGCTCTTGCTGTAGAGCGTGATTGAGCTAGGCTTCTGAGGACGAGCTGTTCAACATCCTCACCGGCGAGCTGTGGCTCTCGTGCGGCGACGTCGAGGCAGTGCACGGCGAAGGCGGTCGCGTTTGGCTGCCCCGGGCCTGCCCCACACCTTCCAGGTCCGCTCGGAGACGGCGCGAGTATTCACGGTCTCCACGCCCGCGGGATTCGAACGGTTTGTGGCCACACTCGGCCACCCGACCGATAGCGCCGGCTCTGCCCGACCCGGAGGAGATCGATCCCGCGCAAATCGCGGAGGTATGTCGGCAGTTCTCCATCGAAGTGCTCGGCCCTCCGCCCCGCACCGATCGCCTAGCCCGACAGCCAGCCCCACCGCCGCGACTGGTCGTCGTCAGCTCGATCGCGGCTCCGACGCTACGTCGCCGGTGATCCCGCCGACGTGCGGACGCAGTGCGCCACGAGCACGGCGCTGCACGCCACCGCCACCAGGCACCGCGACCGGTCCCTGCCACGGCCGCGGACCCGCCAGCGCTGCGAGTGCGGCGATCTGCCACCAGCCAGGCCGCACACCACCGCGGCCGGCTGGCTGCCCGCCACCATCGCGCCCAGCGTGCTGCCCTCGCGCCGGCGGGCACCGACCGGTGGCAGGCCGCCATGGCGGCGACCCGGCCCACGGTCACTGCGACGACTAGCGCGATCCAGCCGGTCGCTATCCGTCGGTAGGCCGCAAAGGCCAGCCCCTGCACCACGAATCACCACCACGACGGCTGTCACACCGAACGGGCCGGTCGACCCGTCCCGCATCACCCTGAAGGCCCGCTGCGGCGGTCCGTAGCAGCCGAGGCCGTCGACGGTGTCGGCCGAGCCTGTCGATGTGCAGCCCCCGCGGTGGCGATCAGCAGCACGGTCACCGCCAGCACACCGGTCAGCGGGTTACCCGCACTGAACGCATGCGACGCCGCCCACCACACAGTCGCGGCCAGCGCCCCGAGCGCGACACCGCACCACCGGCAGCGCCGGTCAACACCCCCGGTCTGACCCCCGCCCCCGCGCGCAGCGGCAGAACAGTGCCGAACGCGAATGCCCCTGTGATCGAACGGATCACGACGAGACACTGGCCTCGTCGAACGTGGCCATCGACGCCAGCGCGGCCACCGCGGCCCGCACAACGAGCAGCGCGACCGCCGCGCCGGTGCCCTCGCCGAGTCGCATCGAAAGGTCAACGATCGGTTCGAGTTCCAGCCTTTCCAGTGCCAGTGCGTGGGCCGGCTCGGTGGACCGATGGCCCGCGCGCCACCACTGCCGGGCGCCGGGCGCCAACAGGTCGGCGACCAACGCGGCCGCCGTCACCACCACGCCGTCGAGCAGCACCGGTGTGCGGCGCACCGCCGCCTGCGCGCAGAACCCCGCCATCGCGGCCAGGTCGGCGCCGCCGCACACCCGCAGCAGCCGAGCGGGTCGCCCGTATGCCCGCGTGCCCGGTACAGCGCGTCGCGGACTGGCTGCGACCTTTCGTGACCACCCTGCGTCGTCGATTCCGGTGCCACGCCCGACGACCGAGACTGGTTCGGCACCGGTCAGCGCGGCGATCAATGCTGTTGCGGCCGTGGTGTTTCCGATGCCCATATCGCCGGCGATCAGCAGTCGGCGCCCGCGTCCACCTCCTCGTCGGCGATCCGCCGGCCCGCCTCGGTCGCGGCCTGCGTCTCGTCGGCGGTCAGCGCGTCCTCGACGGCGATATTGCCGCTGCTCCTGCGGACCTTGTGCGCGCCGATCGACGGTGAATGCGGGCTTGTCGACGTCGACCGCGATGTCCACTACCCGCACGGTGGCGCCTGCGGCTCTCGGCCAGCACATTGATCGCAGCGCCGCCGGCGTCGAAGTTGGCGACCATCTGCGCGGTCACTTCGGCAGGGAAGGCCGACACCCCCGCGGCGGTTGACACCGTGATCACCCGCGAACACCACCACCCGCGCCCGCTGGAACTGCTGCGGTGGGCATACCCCCTGGCACGCCGCCACCCATACCGACAGCTCCCTCGAGCCGCCCCAGCGAGCCCGGCGGCTTGGTCAGCGTGTCCTGCCGGGCCCGTGCCTGTGCGGCGACGTCCGGATCCGGCGTGGTGACCGACGGGAAATCCGTCATGACGGCCCCTTCACCGTGACCGGCTGTCCGGCCACCACCAGCACGACCCGGTCACACAGCGCGGCGAGCCGCTGGTTGAGCGTGCCCAGTTCGTCTGCGAACCGGCGGCCGGTGACGGTTTTCGGGCACCACGGTCAGGCCCACCTCAGGACTGACCAGGACCAGCTCCGCCGTGTATCCGGCGACCACGTCGAGGAGGTCGTCGATATCGGCGCACACCGAGCCGCCGGTCCATGCCCCTGCGCGGTCCATCGCCCCGGTGAGCCAGCCACCGACGTCGTCGACAAGCGTGGGGGATGGGCTCTCGGACCGCAATTGCCTTGCCACATCGGCTGTTTCGACCGTCGACCAATGTTGCGGTCGACGAGCACGGTGTGCGGCCACTCGGCCGACCAGTCGTCGTCGTCAGCGGTGGCACCGGTGGCCAGGTAGCGCACCGGGCACTCGGCCCCGACGGATGCTGCGATTGCAGTCTCGGCCCACTCCGGACTTGCCCGATCCGGATGCCGCCGAGCACCAGAACGCGCACCGCTTCTCAGGTGACCTGATCGCCGCGGTTCACCTGCGGCCGGGGCGCGCGCATCCGTCGCAGCTGAGAGGCGCGATCTGGCGGCGTAGAACCCGAGCTTCCAACCGCTTTCGGTGTTGTCCGGGAACTTCGCGTCGACGAGCTGATTCACCTTGCGGCCCAAGAAGAAACCGTCGATCACCATGATCCCCACCAGCACGAGCATGGCCGGCGAGATGAACAGCTGCAACCTGCGGAACCGCGAGCATGATGAAGATCAACGCCAACGCCGCAGGCATGAAGAGGCCGAGACGCTGATACGGCGCGAATCCACGACATCACGGGCGAACCGGCGCACCGGGCCCGCTGTCACGCGGCAGCAGGTAGTCGTCTTCGCCTGCCATCATCCGCTCGCGGCGATCGGCCAGTCGCCGCGCGGCGAACGACCTTGTCTTCGCGACGTTCCGCGCGGGACAGCTTCGGACCGCGCAGTTCCTTGCGCCTGCGCCCTGGCCTCGGCCGTAGTCATCGGTGCAGGCGCGACGGGGCCGCGGCGACGCGCGCACATCCCGCTTCGGCGTCGGCCCGCCCTTCGGGGCGGTGGTGCCGGACTCCCTTGACAACGCCGTCGCTGTCCGCGGGCCCCTCGGCGTCCTCGGCCGGCGGCTTGTCCTTCTTGCGGCCCAGCAGCTTCACGCCTGCCAGCATAATCTGCTGGGATGACCGGTCTCGGACGGCCTCCGCGTGCTGATCGCCCCGACTGCTACGGCGACAGCCTCACCGCGGTGCACGCCGCACAGAGCGATCGCCGACGGCTGGCGGCGGGCGCCCGGGCGACGAGCTGACGCTGGCCCCGCAATCCGACGGCGGACCGGGCTCCGTCGACGTGCTGGCCGACCGGCTCGGTGAGAGGCGCACGCTGCGCGTCAGCGGCCCGCTGACCGCCGGAGTGCGGACGCCGACTGGGTGTTCGACGCCGCCTTGCCGCGCACCGCCTACATCGAATGTGCGCAGGCCTGCGGGTTGGCGCTGCTGGGCAGTCCGCCGACCGTGCACACCGCGCTGGCGGCGCACAGCGCAGGAGTCGGACAGCTCATCGCGGCGCAGCCGCGGCGGCGATGCGGGCATCGTGGTCGGGCTGGGCGTGCAGCCGCGACGGCGGCACAGGCGATGATCAGGCAGCTCGGCCGGGACCACGACCGGCCGCGCGAGCAGCTGGCCGGGCGTCAACTGATCGCCGCCACCGACGCGTCGAGCACCCGTTGCTCGGGCCGATGGGCGCGGCGGCGGGTGATTCGGCCCGCAGAAGGGCGCCGACCCTGACACGGTGATCGCCCTGGAGCGGCGGCTGACCGAGTGGGCCGCCGAACTCAACGCGCGCGGCCGGGCGGGAGGTCAGCGATGAGCCCGGCGCGGCGCCGCGGGCGGCATCGGGGCAGGCCTGCTGGCGCTGGGCGGCCGCCGCGCGTCCGGGGCGACGATCATCGCCGAGCACACCCGGCTGGCGCGATCGCGCGCCGTTGCGTCATCACCGGCGAGGCGCTTCGACGACGTCGCGCACGGCAAAGTCGTCACGCGCTGGCGGAGGCCGCGGCACATCTTGCTGGTGCAGGCGGCCAGGTCACCCTGGCGAGCCACCCTGCGGGGCGGGATCACCGCCATATCCATCGCCGACCACGCCGGATCGGTCCAGCTGGCCATCGACGACGCGGCCAACCAGCTGGCCGGATTTGGCCGAGGCGTCACGGCCGACCAACTCGGGAATATCGGCATGACAAAGGTACCGTTGAGCAGGTGGGCTGTTAGATCGGCCCGCAACAAAGCCATTCAGGGAGACGCAATGACTGTTCAGGACGAGTCGGCGACCAGCCACCGCCACGCACGGCGTGGATCCTGACCGACGCCGCGGCCGGAAAGGCCAAGGCGCTTCTGGACCAAGAGGGCCGTGAAGACCTGGCGCTGCGGATCGCCGTCCAGCCGGGCGGATGCGCCGGCCTGCGCTACAACCTCTTCTTCGACGACCGGACGCTCGACGGCGACTTGACCTGCCGAGTTCGGCGGCGTGGACATTGACCGTTGACCGGATGAGGCGCCCCCTACGTGCAGGGCGCCACGATCGACTTCGTCGACACCATCGAGAAGCAGGGTTTCACCATCGACAACCCCAACGCGACGGGATCGTGCGCGTGCGGGGACTCGTTCAACTGAGTCAGTACTGGCCAGCCGCCCGCAGGCAGGTAAGAGCACACCAGGATCTCGTTGTCCTGGGCTAGTAACTGAGCAACGCCCTGCTCCTCGGCCTCCGGTGGGGGCTGGGTGCGGATTCGCCTGCAGGTGTCACGCGCATGGTGAACAGCACCTGGGCCTGATAGGGCGACGAGAACGACCATCTTGTCGACGGATGTCACCTCGGCCTTGCCGAACTGCTTGCGGAACGCATCACTGCTCAGGTCGGCCAGCGCGAGGTCTGACCGGCGCTCCTTGACGCGCGTCGAACAGCCCGCACAGCGTGTGGCGGGCGATCGTCTCGACGTCGCCGCGCTGCAGCGCGTCAAGGTAGTTCTGGATCGCCGTCTGCGCCGAGGCCGTCGTCAGCGCCCCTGCGGCTCGAATTCGTCGTCGGAGCGGACCACGAAAGCGACCGCGGCCACCGCAGCGGCCACGACCGCGATCGCCGCCAGGCACCGAGAACAAGCCCGCCAACGCCTGCGCTTCGGATACAGGAATCGGCGGCGGCAGCATGCCCGGATAGGCGGACGGTGCAAAGGGATTCTCCGGATAGGCCGGGCTGCCGGCGGGCCCGGATACGGCTGGATGTGGCGTGGCTGACCGGTCCAGCACCGTACTGAGGCGGATACGGACCAGCCATCGAGTTGCTCTCCCGAGGGTCGTCGGAGAATGCCGTCTAGAGTGACCCGGCCGGGCCCTTGTAGGCAGGTTAGCGCAAGCAGCCGACACAGATCGGGCGTTAGGCTCGGTAAGATTACTCTAGACAGCTTAAATGAATTGAAGGGTGACGGTTCGTGACCATCGCGGTAACCGGGTCGATTGCGACCGACCATCTCATGCGGTTCCCAGGCCGGTTCTCCGAGCAACTCCTGGCCGACCACCTGCAGAAGGTTTCGTTGAGCTTCCTGGTGGACGATCTGGTCATCCACCGCGGCGGCGTGGCGGGCAACATGGCCTACGCCATCGGCGTCTGCTCGGTGGAAGTCCGGCACTGGTCGGTGCCGCTGGCTCGGATTTCGACGACTACCGCGAATGGCTGAATCGGCACGGGGTGGACTGTGACAGCGTGCTGATCTCGGATCACCGCATACACCGCGCGGTTCGTCTGCACCAGCGACGAGGACATGGCCCAGATCGCGCTCGTTCTATCCCGGTGCGATGTCGCAGGCCCGCGACATCTCGCTGGCTGACGTGGTATCGCGAAGCGGCACACCGGAATTGGTGATCATCGGGGCCAACGACCCGGATGCGATGTTCCTGCACACCGAGGAATGCCGCAAGCTCGGGACTGGCGTTCGCCGCCGACCCGTCGCAGCAGCTGCGCCCGGCTGTCCGGCGACGAGATCCGCAAGCTGATCGACGGCGCCACCTACCTGTTCACCAACGACTACGAATGGGACCTGCTGCTGCAGAAGTCCGGCTGGTCGCGAGGCCGAGGTGATGAGCCAGATCGGGCTGCGGTCACCACGCTCGGGCCCGAAGGGCGTCGACCTCGTCGGCCGCGACGGCACGTTCGTCCACGTCGACGTGGTGCCCGAGACGCACAAGGACGATCCCACCGGCATCGGCGACGCGTTCCGGGCCGGCTTCTGACCGGCCGCAGCGCAGGGTTCAGCCTCGAGCGGGCGGCGCAGCTGGCGTCGCTGGTCGCGACGCTCGTGGTCGAGGCGCCCGGGCCCGCAGGAGTGGACGCTGGGACAAGGATGCCGGCCGTCAAGCGACTGTCCGACGCCTACGGAGCTGAGCGTGGGCACTGAGATCTCGGAGGCGCTCGGCGCCGACGATCAGCACCGGAGGCGCTGCCGACTCTAGAGCTGCACCGGGTACTGTCGGCTCGCTGATCTGCGGCGTCACGCTGCTGCCTCGACGAAGATCGCGTGCCACAGCATGAAAAGATCAGCACCGTCCACAGTCGCCGTGCTGTGATCGCTTGCGCCGCTGCGATGTTCGTCGAGCATCGTCGCGGCACCGCGGCGATGTCGACCGTGCTCGCCGCGCTGCTGGACGCGCATCGACGTCGCGTAGGCCCAGTCGATACAGCTCGCCCGCCCGCAGCCAGTGCCGGATCGGCACCGGGAAGCCCAGCTTGCGGCCGGTTGCAGCACGTGCGGCGGGACGATCGGCTCGAGCGCCTGGCGCAGCGCGAACTTGGTCGTGGCCCTGGTGATCTTCTGGTCCGACCGGCAGCCGTCGAGGCCACCGCGAACACCTCGGGATCGAGGAACGGCACCCGCAGCTCGAGCGAGTTGGCCATCGTCATCTTGTCGCGCCTTGACCAGGATGTCGCCGCGCAGCCAGGTGAACAGGTCGATGTGCTGCATCCGCGCGACCGGATCCCAGCCCGTCGGACTCGGCGTACACCGGCGCGGTCACGTCGGTGTGCGATCCGTCCTGGTCGGAAGCCCGGCAGCACCGCCCGCAGTTGCGTCGTCGGAGAAGCTGCGCGCGTTGCCGTAGTAGCGCTCCTCGAGCGTGCAGCGATGCCGCGGTGCAGCAGGCTCTTGCCGCGCATGCCCTCCGGCAGCGGCGCGGACGACCTGCGCCGAGCGACCGCCGCAGCGCTGCGGCGGCAGATAGTCGAACGGCTCAGCGACAACGGTTCCCGGTAGATCGTGTAGCCGCCGAACAGCTCGTCGGCGCCCTCGCCGGACAGCACCACCTTGACGTGCTTGCGGCGCCTCGCGGGCGACGAAGAACAGCGGCACCAGCGCCGGGTCGGCGACGGGTTCGTCGAGATACCAGACGATTTCAGCGGCAGCGCGTCGACGAACTCGGCCTGGCTCGACGACCTTCGATCACGTGCCGCGCGCCGATCGCCTCGGCCGACGCGACCGCGACGTCGACCTCCGAGAAGCCCTCGCGCTCGAAGCCGGTGGTGAAGGTGATCAGGTCGCGGGTTGTGCCGCTTCGCCAGCGCGGCGATCGCGGTCGAGTCGATGCCGCCGGACAGGAACGCGCCGACCGTGACGTCGGCGCGCATGTGCTTGGCGACCGAGTCGCTCGAGCACCGCGGTGATCTCGTCGTAGCGGCTCTGCTCGCTGCCCGCCGCGAAGGGCTTCGCGGCGAACCGCGGAGTGAAGTAGCGCGTCATCCTCGGCGGCTCGCCGGGCCGCACCGCGGCGTAGCTGCCCGACTCCAGCCGCCGGACGCCGCGGTGCAGCGTCTCCGGCTCCGGCACGTACTGCAGCACCGGTGTAGTGCTGCACGGCGCGGTCGTCGATGCCGACGTCGATGCCCAACTGCGTCGGCGCAAGTCCAGCAGGCACTTCTTCTCGCTGCCGCACCGCCGTGCCCGCCGGACCCGGTCGCCATGAACAGCGGCTTGATGCCGAACGGGTCGCGCGCACAGAACAGTTCCCGCTCGACGGTGTCCCACAGCGCGAAGCGCGAACATGCCGCGCAGCCGGGCCAGCGCGTCGGTGCCCCAGTAGTGGTAGGCGGCGATGATCGCCTCGCCGTCGCCCGTCGGTGTGAAACGAGCGCCGTGGCTCGGTCGCCAGCTCCGTCGCGCAGTTCGAGGTAGTTGTAGATCTCGCCGTTGAACACCAGCACGTAGCGGTCGGCGACGTCGGCGGGCCCCAGCGCAGCGGCTGGTGGCTGTGCGCGATATCGATGATCGACAGCCGGTTGAAGCCCAGCACCACATCGTCGTCGTGACCAGGTGCCAGGCTCGTCGGGACCGCGGTGCCGCATGAGATGGAGGCCTCGGATACCGCCTCGACCAGCACCGGCGGAAACGTCGGCGGACGGGTCAGTCAGCAGGGCCAGCAGTCCGCACACCGCGCCAGTATGCCGAATTGGCGCCGCGGCACGATGAGGAGCGAAGGAAGTGAGGGTGTGTCGAGACCGGCACCCGCGCGGTGGTCTACGCTGCGTAGTATTCGCGCTTAGGATCTACCGACTTCGCAGGAGGCTCCAACGTGACACCTCGCGACGGGCTGTCAGGGTGGTGGCGTTGTCAGTCGTCCTTGGTGGCACGGCTGCGTGCTGCTCAGCGGGTGTAGCTGGTCGGAGGTGCTCGGCCTGGGCTGGCCAGAAGGGCATCACGCCGCGAGGCGCACCTCAACCGTGAGCTGTGGATCGGTTCTGCTGATCGCCGCGCTGGTCGTCGGTGTGATCGTGTGGGGCCTGATCTTCTGGACCTCGGCGTTTCACCGGCACAAGAAGGGCGACACCGAGCTGCCGCGCCAGTTCGGCTACAACATGCCGCTCGAGCTGGTGCTCACCGTCGCGCCGTTCCTGATCATCTCGGTGCTGTTCTACTTCACCGTGGTGGTGCAGGAGAAGATGCTGCACAAGGATCCCAATCCCGAGGTCGTCATCGACGTCACCGCCTTCCAGTGGAACTGGAAGTTCGGCTACCAGAAGGTCAACTTCGGCGACGGCACCTTCACCTACGACGGCGCGCGACAACGAGCGCAAGGCCGCGATGGAGTCAGGCCCGAGGGCGTCGAGGCAAGCACGGCGAGAGAGCTCGTCGGCGCGGTGCGCGGGCACGAACCCGGAGGACCGGACCTACCTGAACTTCGACAAGGTCGAGACGCTGGGCATCGTCCACCGAGATTCCCGTGCTGGTGCTGCCCATCGGCAAGCGCATCGAGTTCCAGATCGCCTCCGCCGACGTCGATCCACGCGTTCTGGGTGCCGGAGTTCCTGTTCAAGCGCGACGTGATGCCCGATCCGATGACCGAACCACTCCGACAACGTCTTCCAGGTCAGCGAGATCAACAAGACCGGCGCGTTCGTCGGCCGATGCGCGGAGATGTGCGGCACCTACCACTCGATGATGAACTTCGAGGTTCGGGTGGTGGAGCCCAACGACTTCAAGGCGCTACCTGCAGCAGCGCATGGCGGGCAAGACCAACGCCGAAGCGCTGCGCGGCCATCAACCAGCCGCCGACGGCCGTCACCACGCCATCCGTTCGACACCCGCCGCGGCGAGCAGGCGCGGCGCGCCATCTCAGGCGAGCAGAGTAGGGACACCGATGCACATCGAAGCCAGGCTGTTCGAGTTCCCTGACCGCGTTCTTCGTGCTGTCGGCGGTGGTGTACGCCGTGCTGACCGCGATGTTCCAGCAACGGCGGCGTGGAGTGGGCCGGCGTGACCGCCGCTGGTGCTGACGTCCGGTCTGACGCTGATCACCGGCACGTTCTTCCGGTTCGTCGCCCGCCGGCTCGACACTCGGCCTGAGGACTACGAGGACGCCGAGATCAGCGACGGCGCCGGTGAGCTGGGCTTCTACAGCCCGCACAGCTGGTGGCCGGTCGTTCATCGCGCTGTCGGCATCGGTCACGGCCGTCGGCGTCGCGCTGTGGCTGCCGTGGCTGATCGTGGCGGGCGTTGCTTCGTGCTGGCGACGGCCGCCGGGCCTGGTCTTCGAGTACTACACCGGGCCCGAGAAGCACTGACCTCCTAGGCCAACGGTCATCAATCGGGACAACAGTTCGCCCGCAAACCGCGCTGTGGAGATTCGTTCACGCCGTCGCTTTGGGTAGTGTTGCCGAGGCACGGTCAGCCGCTGGCTACGCATGAACCGGCGCTGGTGAAGTAGTCGAGAAGGATGCGTAGATGAGCGGGCCGAATCCCCCAGGATTCTGAAGGGTCGGATGCGCGATCGGGAGCCGGGCAACCAGCCGACTTCGGCCAGTCGACAGCACCGGACCACCGGCGAAACCGAGTTCCACTCGCAGGCCTATTCCGCACCGGAGTCCGAAACAGTTCACCAGCGGTCCCGTACGTGCGCCGCCGACGCCGTCGCTCTACGACTACGACAGCTACGACCGGCGACCGAATTGGTCGACCAGGCGAAGCCGCCGCGCTGGCCCTGGGTCGTGGGCGTCGGCGGCCATCATCGCTCGCGATCGCGCTTCGTTGCGTCCGTGTCGGTGTTGGTCACCGGACCGACACCGACAACCTCGCGCACGCCGGCGACCGAGCACCACCACCGCCGCCGCCGGTGCAGGACGAGATCACCACGACGACCCCGCCTCCACCGCCGCCTGCCACCGCCGCCACGTCGGAGCCGCCACCGCCGCCGCCGGAGACCGTGACGGTGACGCAGGAGCCGCCACCTCCGCCTGCCGGCCGCCGCCGAGGCGCCGCCGCCGCCGCCGGCGCACCACCGATGCCGGCCGCGCCGCCGCCGACAGCACGACCGCCGGGCCCGCGGCAGGTCACCTACTCGGTGACGGGCACCAAGGCGCCGGGCGACATCATCACCGTCACCTACGTCGACGCCTCGGGCCGCAGCCGCACCCAGCGCAACGTCTACATCCCGTGGTCGCTGACGGTGACGCCGATCTCGCAATCCGAGTTGGCTCGGTGCAGGCGTCCAGCCTGTTCCTGGTCAGCAGGCTCAACTGCTCGATCACGACCAGCGACGGCACGCAGGTGCTCTCGTCGAACACCGACAACGCCGCGCAGACTAGCTGCTGATGCCTGACGACACGGACACCGCGCAGCCGCTTCGCGGCTGCGTACCGGCCTGGACACCGGCGAATCTCGACCGCACCGACCGCATCCTGCTTGGCGCACTGCGCCGCGGTCTGGCTGAGCCGCGCTCGGGCGCGAGCGTCGCGGCGACGGTGGCCCTCGTCGACCTAGGAACCGCGCACGCGCAGTCAACGGGGGAGTCTGAGACACTGTGAGTGCTTCTGTACGCCACGTGATCGCGCATCTCTGGCGGCGGTCATCATCGGCGCGGTGCCGCTGCTGCTGCGGGCGCGCCGCGCCGCGCTACGAGGAGCCGCCGCCGCCGCGCGCGCGACCACACCTGTTCGGGCCGTGCCCGGGCAGCAGCAGCCGCCAGTTCGTGGGCGCCGAGCCGCCCACTACCGAGAAGCTGCGGGCGACGACGGCCGACGGCTCGGTGGCCGCCGGTCCCGGCTATGCCACGCACGCGAGAGATCAGCCCGCAGCCGAGTCCCGTTGACGACGGCGGTGGACCAGCTGTGGCTGCTGGTGCGCCGTGCCTCATCGCGATCGCCATGGGTGTCCGCGATGGTTGGCCATCGGTGTGGCCACCTACTCGATGGCCGTCGACTGAGCAACGCGGCGGCGTGGGCGTTCTACGTCGCTCGCCGGCGATTGTCACGGTGGCGATGCCCGCCATCCCGTGGTTCTAGCCTGCGCGAGCTGCGCGCCTTGTTGGAACCGTCCCGGGCTCGTGTCGCCGACGGGGCCTAACCCGCGGTCAGTGGTGCCCGTTCCGTCTCGCCGTTCGACGAGCCGTTGCGCTCCTGTGTTCCGCGCAATGCGGTGAGCGCCTTGCGTTCTGAGGCGTGTGCGGCTTCCGTCAGCGCCTCGTTCTCGGAGACCGGGTCGGCGGTCAGAGAAGCTGCCGCCGTGCCGGAGCGCCCGCGGAGCCGAGCTTGTTCATCCGCTTGGGCACCGCGGCGCCCTGGTACTCCAACGGAATCGGATGACCGTGCTCGTCGACCGGGCCGAGCGGCTGGTGCAGCTCGATGTAGGCGCCGTGCGGCAGCCGCTTGATGATGCCGGTCTCGATGCCGTGCTCGAGCACTGCGCGGTCGCTGCGCTGCAGGCCGACGCACCACCGGTAGGCGATGTAGTAGACGATCGCGGGCAGCACCACCATGCCGATGCGGCCGATCCAGGTGGTCGCGTTGAGCGAGATGTGGAACTTCAGCGCGATGATGTCGTTCATCGCCGCCAGCGTGAGCACCATGTAGAACGCGATCGCCATCGCGCCGATTGCGGTGCGCACCGGCACATCTCGCGGCCGCTGCAACAGATTGTGGTGCGCGCGGTCACCCGTCACCTTTGGCCTCGATGAACGGATAGACGGACAACAGCACGAAGACCAGCCCCATGATCACCGCGACCCAGACCACGGCAGGGATCGGTGTGACCGAAGAGGTAGAACTCCCATGCGGGCCACAGCCTCATCAGCCCTCCGGTCCACATCATGTGAAGTCGGGCTGGCTGCCCGCCGACACCTGAGACGGTTTGTACGGGCCCAACTGCCAGATCGGGTTGATCTGCAACAGCCCGCCCATCAGGCCGAGGATGCCGGTGATGATCGCGAAGAACGCCCCGGACTTGACGGAGCAATACGTAACCGAACGAAGCACAA
>ERZ1370068.5098-contig-4138_pt1 | contig 16155 bp, 30 predicted proteins | sample MGYA00561227_ERZ1370068 | MGnify/ENA primary metagenome ERZ1370068 (study PRJEB38410, sample SAMEA6850437) | metagenome | study: Metagenomic assessment of the ecological functions of the soil: analysis of the soil microbiota associated with the...
CGACACATGCCTACGCAGCAGCATCAAACGGTGTTGACTAGAGACTGTGTCGGTTGATCGGCCGCGGGCGAGCGCTTCTAGAGAGCTCGACGACGTTGAGTCGTATGTGGCTAAACGATCGTGCGGTTTTACTCCGGCTCGATCATGACGGTCCTTTCGACTCGCGTCCAGCTCGTGCTGCACGAGCCCTCGAGTCGGCCCGCGCCGCCGCAGCCGAGTGCCGAATCTGATCAACTGGGATTTCCTGATCCTGGCACCGACCGCGTCGCGCTTGCCAGCAGAATCGCTTGCCCAATCATTGACGCACAACACCGACCACGAGAAGGCGTCTCCGACCGAGGCAGTATCGGCAGGCGCGCCATGGATCCGCTGCCGAGCCGATTCACCCAGTCCGCTCCGCAATCCGCGGTGTCCTTTGCATCATCGCCGCCGGTAGAGGAGCCAAAGCCGCTGACGGAGCTGCGCACCATCGCCGGCCCGGAGCCGGCGCTTCCCCGGCCAGCGAGTGCGCCTACCCGACGCCCGCTCCAGCCTCGGCACCGGCACGACCGCAGCCAGCCGCACCGCCCCCGCCTTTGGCCTCGTCGCCGCCGGTCCCGTTGGCGGTTCCACCGCCAGCTCCGCTCTTTGGCCCCGTCGCCATCATCTGCACCGCTGCCGGTACCACCACGGCAGCCGGCCACGTCCGGCTGTCTCGCGATCCCACTCGCGTACCGACGGCGGCGCCCAGACCGCAGCCGGCAGCACCCACGCCGCAATCGATATTGACCGCCACGCCGGCACCACGCCCGTTGCCTCCTGTTGCCTCGCAGCCGACTGCGGCACCAGCGCGCTCGGCCGACCCCAGCCGACGCCCGCGCCGGCAGACCCGCCGGCTCCTGCGCCTCGGCAGACCCCGCCGGCTCCCGCGCCGCAGCCAATCCAGCGAGACGCATATCTGCCACCACGTCCGCGTGTCGCTCAGCCGAGCGCTCGTTCAGCGCCCCAGCGCGCGTGCCGGCGGTTCGCCGCAGCACCGCGTCCGCTGCGGTTCGGGCGACTAGGCGCTCGCGTTGGACTGCTGATCATGACGTGTCGCCGATCATCGTCGACCGGCTGATCAAGAGCTACAACGGCACGCTCGCCGTACACAATCTCGAGCTTCATTGTCGCAGCCTGGACGGGTGACCGGCTTCCTCGGTCCGAATGGAGCAGGAAAGACCACCACGATGCGGATCCTGGTCGGCCTGGCTCACCCCAACCACGGGTAGGCGCCACCTTCGGCGATGTCGCGTTACGCCGACCTGCCACGTCCCCAGCAGACCGTCGGCTGCGTACTCGACGCGAGCTTCCACCCCGTGCGTAGCGGTCGCAACCACCTTCGCGTGCTGCGCGTCCGACGGCCGGCGCACAGCGATCGCCGGGTCGACGAGCTGCTCGGCGAGGTCGGGCTGGGCGACGTCGCCCGGCAGCCGGTCGGGGAGTACTCCACGGGTATGCGGCAGCGGCTCGCGCTGGCCGCCGCGATGCTCGGCGATCCGGATTATCTGATCTTGGACGAGCCGGCAAACGGCCTCGATCCACGAAGGCATCCGCTGGCTGCGTACGGCTTCCTGCGAGACTTCGCTGCCAAGTGGTCGGGCCGTGTTCGATCTCCTCCCATCTGCTGAACGAGATCGAGGCCACGGCTGACGACATCGTCGTGATCAACAGAGGTCGGCTGCTGGCCCAGATGCCGATGTCGGAACTCAAGCCTGGGCCGAAGGCACGACCACGCGCTCAGGGTCGCCGACCTGAGAGCCGCCATGCAGGCGCTGGCAGCTGATTGGCGCCGACGTGGAGACCGCAGCCGACGAGCATGGCGCGCTACCTGCGCATCCACAGTCACGACGTAGGCCAGGTCGAGCTCCGCGCTGTTCGGCTCAGGCATCGTGGTCGACGAACTTGTCACCGAGCGGCGTGATCTCGAGCAGGAGTTCTTCTCCATGCTCGAGGGTTCTAGATGAGTGGTGTACTGCGCGCGGAGCTGCGCAGGATCACCACCACCAAGCTGTGGTGGAGTCGTGCTGATCTGCATCTTCGTGCTCAGTGCCGGCATACGCGGCGCTGCCGGCCGCTGTGGCGCATGGCTGCAAGGCAGGGCGGGCGTTGCGCGAGTTCGCCGTTCACCGACCCAGGCATCATCCGCAGCATCTACAACGGCGGGAACGTGCTGTCGTCGGATCCTCGCCATGGTGGTCGGCATCGCGGCCATCGGCAGCGAATATCGGTACGGCACGCTTGCCGCGAGCTATCTGGCCACCGCCGCGACCGGGTTCGCATGCTGCTCTGGCAAGGCCGGCGCGTTGTTGATCTTCGGCGTGATCTACGGGATCGCCAGCGTGGCCGCCGGCATGCTTGGTGGCGATTCCGTTCGTGCTGGCGAACGGTGGGACGTTCGCTGCTCGACCAGCCCGGCGACCTGGCGCTCGATCATTCTTGGCGTGCTGCTCGATCGCGTTGTGGACCATGATCGGCATGGGCATCGGCATCTTGATCAAGAACATGCTCGTCGCGCTGCTGGTCGGCATCATTCTTGGTTTCTTGGTGGAGCCGATCGTGTCGGTGGTGTTCTTCCGTCAAGAGATGGGACCAGCTGCTCGAATCTGATGCCCAGCGGGGCGACCAACGCGATGCTGGCAGATCACCTCGCCGGTGCTGTTCGCGGCGCCAGCATCCGATCGCCCTGGTGGCTCGCGCGCGCCTGGTCCTGGCGGCATGGTGCCTGCTGCCGGTCATCGCTGGGATGCTGTCAGCCGTACGTCGCGACGTTGCGTAATCTGGCCAACCACTTGGGGAGCCGGGTTGAGACTCCGCGGCATGGCTCGAGTGGTTGTCGACGTAATGCCGAAGCCGGAGATCCTGGATCCGCAGGGCAAGGCTGTGACCGGGGCACTGGCCCGGCTGGGCTTTGCCGGCATCTCCGTACGCCAGGGCAAGCGGTTCGAGCTCGAGGTCGAGGGCGAGCTCACCGAGGATCGGCTGGCCGAGGTGCGTCGGGCGGCGGAGACGCTGCTGGCCAACACCGTGATCGAGACTTTCGACGTACGCGTCGAGGCGCCGCGTCAGCAGCCGAAGACAGCGATGCCGAAGTGCAACGCCGTCACCCGACGGGGAAGATAATGCCGAGTCGGCCGAGCCCGCCAGCAGCAGGCCGAGTTCGCCAGCCAGGCGGGCTGATGGGCCCAAAGATCGGCGTCGTCACCTTTCCAGGCTCGCTCGACGATCAGGATGCGCTCCGCGCCATCCGGCTGTGCGGGGCGAGCCGGTGCCGCTGTGGCACGCCAACGACGACGCTCGACGGACGTACGATGCCGTGATCCTGCCCGGCGGCTTCTCCTATGGGGACTATCTGCGCTGCGGCGCGATCTCCAGATTCGCGCCTGTGATGGCCGAGGTGATCAAAGCCGCCGACTGCGGGATGCCGGTGCTCGGTATCTGCAACGGCTTTCAGATCCTGCTGCGAGGCGCACCTGCTGCCTGGCGCACTGATCCGCAACGACGTCCGCGTCTTCGTCTGCAAGGACCAAGATCTGCGAGTCGAGTCGGTCGACACCACCGTGGACATCGGGCTTCACCCGACGGCCAGCTCATCACGCTCGTGCTCGAAGAACGGCGAGGGCGGCTACGTCGCCGATGAGGAAACCGTTGGGTCGCCTGGAGGGCGAGGGCCAGGTGATCTTCCGGTATCGTCAACGGCAATCCCAACGGCTCCGTTTCGCGACATTGCCGGCATCTGCAACGAGCGCGGGAACGTCGTCGGCCTGATGCCGCACCCGGAGCACAATGTCGATCCGCTGACCGGGCCGACCCAAGACGGCCGCGCCTTTCTTCACCAGCGTCCTCGACTTCCTCTCCGCCAAGGTTCTGATGGGCGCAACTAGTAACGGCCTGGACCGACGACTCATCCGGCGTCCGGCACTCGCCGCGGCGCCATCCCGTTGGCGGCCGTGTGGCGGACGAGCCGAACCGAGACGCGGCTCACGTCGGCGCTGCGCTGGGTGCTCGCTTGCTCTTGGTCGCTGGGCGCGATCTTCGCTCGGTCTTCGCGGCATCCACGCTCTGGCCGAGCAGCCGGCAGCAATCGGCGATCTTCACCGATCGGGTGGTCGTCGTCGGTGTGACCGGTCGGACCGAACTGACGCCGACCGATCGCGCTGTGCTGGGCACTCATCTCGGCGATGCCCAAACCGGTACGGTCTCGATCCGTCCCGCTATGTCGGGGACTGCGCTGCAGCCGGCTGGACCACTCTGGGAGCCGGCCGCCGGGCTGCGGTTGGCGGTCTGTGCGCACCCGAGGTGCAAGACGGGAAGGTGACCGACTGGACCGCCCGACAGGCCGCGGCTGCAGCGCGTCGCGGCGACGCCCAGCTGGGCACGCTCGCCGGTTCCGTCACGCGGATGCGTCGCTGCGGTCGGTCCAGGCGCAGCGCTCGCGGCGGCCAAGCCTGACGGCAGCGTCGCCAGCTACCAATCGCCTGCAGGCATTTCGTCGCAGGCGGCATGCAGACTCGCAGTGCCCGATCACGCATCGTGGATGCCGGACCGCTCTCCGACCAGATCATTACCCAGCTGGCCGAATCGCGGACGACATCACGCTGATCGTGACTGGCGTCGGGCCGGATGCCGGCTCCGACGATCCAGCCTGCAGGTCGTCTACCGGCTCGGCACCACGTTGCCCGGCTGGCTGACCTCCGCGAGCACGCGACGCGCCGGGATCGTCACGCTGACCGATCTGACCCGGACCTTGATCGACTTCGGGGCGCCCGGGTCATCGGTCGCTGTTGACGGGTCGCCGTTCGCCGTCTACGACGCGAGACCTCACCGTCGAGACGGCATCGACGCCAAGATCAACTCCATCGCCGCACTCTCCGACGCGGCGCCGATCGGCTATATCGCCCTGGGTCTGGGCGGCGCGGTGCTGTTCGTGATCATGGTGATCCTGGGTGCTGCGGGCCAGGTTCGGACTGTCCCAAATTGATCTTGACGTTCGGCGGGATCCTCGGCGCCGCCATGATGCTCACCGGCGCCGTGCCCTGGCAGAACAGCGGCTCGCCCAGGGCTGTTCCTGAGTGCTTCTGGTGGCTGCCTGGTCGCTGATCTTGACGTTGCTGGCGCTTCTGGTGGGCCGGGGTCGCCCGGGTACCCGCCGTCATCGCCGCGACGCGCATTGACCGTTGCCGCTTTCACGATCGACGCGGCACTCGGCGCGGTCGATGGAGCCGGGCTCGATGCTCAACTCGCGGCCGATCTTCGGCCTGCGCTGGTACGGCTTCGGGAACGTGACATTTGCCGCGTACGCCAGTGCTGGACTGGTGCTCGCCGGCTACGTCGCCCATCGTTTCCTGGCTGCTGGCCGGACGCGCGGCCGCCGTCGCCGCGGTCGGCGGCCATCGGCTTCGGCATCGTCGATCTGCGAGGGTTGGCCCTCCATGGGGCAGCGACTTCGGCGGGCGTGATCGCGCTGACGCCGGCGGTGTTGTGGCTGATGCTGGCGCTGTCAGGCGTCCGAGATCACCTGGCCGAAGCTGCTGCGCGATCGGCGGCTCGGCGGTGCTGGCGGTCGGTGTGATCTCCGATACTCGACTGGCTCCGCGGACCGGATCAACGGACGCACCTGGGCAATTTCGTGCAGCGCATCCTCGACGGAGACGCGCTGGATGTGATCAGCCGCAAGGCGGTCGCGTCCGCCGAGACGATCGTGGCGCCGGTCGGGATCGGGTCGCTGGTGATCGGCGTCGCGCTCTGGATCGTGATCTTCCGCTACGTCGTGCCGCGCGTCGCGCACCGATCTTCAGCACGCTGCGCAGCACGCTGATCGCCGCGCTCATCGTCGCCATCCTGGGCACCGTGCTGAACGACGGCGGGATCTTCGTCTGGCTCACCGTGACGGCGCAGATCACGGTTGTGGCGGGCTGGTTCTTCTTCGACTGGGCCGAACGCAACGATTGGACTCCCAGCGCCTTGGTAGCCGAGCACCGGTAGCGTTGCGGCCGTGGCAGACACTGTCGGCAACGCGACTCGGACTCCGGAGCAGTCACAGCCGTGGGCTGAGCTGGGGCTGAAGGATGGCGAGTACGCCCGGATCAAGGAGATCCTCGGCCGCCGGCCGACCTCGTCGGAGCTCGCCATGTACTCGGTGATGTGGTCCGAGCACTGCTCCTACAAGTCCTCCAAGGTGCATCTCCGCCAGTTCGGCGTATCTGCCTGCGGAGACGCCCGATCGGCAAGCTGCTGGCCGGCATCGGCGAGAACGCCGGCGTCGTCGACATCGGGCAGGGCTACGCCGTCACCTTCAAGATCGAGTCGCACAACCATCCCAGCTACGTCGAGCCGTACCAGGGCGCGGCCACCGGCGTTGGCGGCATCGTCCGCGACATCCTGGCCATGGGGGCGCGCCCCATCGGCGTGATGGACTCGCTGCGCTTCGGCCCGCTCGACGAGCCCGACACGCGACGGGTGCTGCCGGGAGTCGTCGCCGGCGTCGGCGGCTACGGCAACTGCCTGGGCCTGCCCAACATCGGCGGCGAGGCGGTCTTCGACCGCACCTATCTCGGCAACCCGCTGGTCAATGCGCTCGTGCGTCGGGGTGCTGCGCCACGAAGACTTGCACCTCGCCAAGGCGACCGGCGCCGGCAACAAGGTGATCTTGTACGGCGCGTCGACCGGTGCCGACGGCATCGGCGGGGTCAGCGTGCTCGCCTCCGAGACCTTCGATGACAACACGCCAGCGAAGCGGCCCAGCGTCCAGGTCGGCGATCCGTTCATGGAGAAGCTGCTCATCGAGTGCACGCTCGAGATCTTCGCCGCCGGACTTGATCTCCGGCATCCAGGATCTCGGCGGCGCCGGGCTCTCCTGCGCGACCTCCGAGCTGGCCAGTGCCGGGGACGGCGGCATGCACGTCGATCTTGATCGGGTGCCGCTGCGCGACTCGACGCTCAGCCCCGAAGAGATCTTGATGAGCGAGTCGCAGGAACGGATGATGGCGGTCGTCGAGCCCGATCATGTCGACGAGTTCCTGGCGATCTGTCGCAAGTGGGACGTGCTGGCCACCGTGATCGGCGAGGTGACCGACTGGGGACCGGCTGCGTGATCGACTGGCACGGCGAGACGGTCGTCGACGTACCGCCGCGTACGGTGGCGCACGAGGGCCCGGTCTACGAGCGCCCGTACGCAGCGGCCCGACTGGCAGGATCAGGTCCAGGCCGACCGGAGTCGATCGATCTGCCGCGGCCGGCAGCGGCGACGAGCTTGCCGAGACCCTGCTCCGGCTGGTCGGCTCGCCCAACCTCTGCGACAAGTCGTGGGTCACCGACCAGTACGACCGCTACGTGCGGGGCAACTCCGTGCTCGCCCAGCCCGACGACGCCGGAATGCTGCGCATCGACGAGAGACTCGGGCCTCGGCATCGCGCTGGCCACCGACTGCAACGGCTCGTTTCGCGCTGCTCGATCCCGTACGCCGGGCGCCCAGCTGGCGCTGGCGGAGGCGTACCGCAACGTCGCGACCACTGGCGCCGAGCCGCTGGCGATCACCGACTGCCTCAACTTCGGCTCGCCGGAGGATCCCGGCGATCATGTGGCAGTTCAGCGAGGCCATCCGCGGGCTGGTGGACGGCTGCCGGACGCTTGGGTAACGCCGGTCACCGGCGGCAACGTCAGCTTCTACAACCAGACCGGCGATACGCCGATCCTGCCGACGCCGGTCGTCGGCGTGCTCGGCGTGATCGACGATGTGACGCGGCGCGAACCCGGCGGGTTTCAAGGCAGCCGGGGCCACGTCGATCTATCTGCTCGGTGAGACGCGGGACGAGTTGGCCGGCTCCGCCTGGGCGGACGTCGATTCATGATCATCTTGGTGGCCAGCCGCCGGCAGTCGATCTTGCACATGAGAAGGCGCTGGCCGAGGTGCTGATCAGGGCAAGCCGCCGCGCGCTGCTGGCCAGCGCCCATGATCTTGCCGACGGCGGGCTGGCGCAGGCGCTGGTCGAGTCTGCTCGCTGCGGCACGGCTCGGGCGCACGCATCGAGCTGCCTGCCAAGGCGCGATCCCGTTCGTCTGGCTGTTCTCCGAGAGCACCGGGCGGGTGCTCGTCTCGGTGAAACGCGGCACTGAGCGTGACCTCGCCTCGCTGTGCCGGACGAATGGCGTCAAGCTGACCAGGCTCGGTGAGGTCACGGATTCCGAGGAGGCAACGCTGGAAGTCGTGGGACAGTTCACCCTCCCACTGGCGCGCATTCTCCGAGCTTGGCAGAGCACGCCTACCGGCCGCTAGTGGCCCACTAGCTACGAAGATCAACCATTCCATGTCGCTCCGTGACCAGGTCGAAGCCCAGCTTCCCGGCGTCCTCGCCGATCTGACAGCGCTGGTCGCCATCGAGTCGGTGAGCGCCGACCCGTCGAGGACTGCGGAGGTGGAGCGCAGTGCCCAGCGTGTTGTGCAACTGCTGGTGGACTCTGGGCTGTCCAGATGTCCGCGTGGTCCGTGCGAATGGCGGCGCGCCGGCCGTCATCGGCCGGTTTCCTGCGCCCGAGGGCATGCCGACCGTCTGTCTCTACGCCCACCACGACGTCCAACCGGAAGGCGACCCGGACGGCTGGCGTACGCCGCCCTTTGTCGCGACCGAGCGCGATGGGCGGCTTTATGGCCGTGGCATAGCCGACGACAAGGGCGGCTTCGCAGTTCACCTCGCTGCGCTGCGGGCGTTCGGCGGCACGTCCGCCGGTCGGTGTCACCGTGTTCGTCGAGGGCGAGGAAGAGATCGGGTCGCCAACCCTGGCCCAACTGCTCGAGCAGCACCATGACGAGCTGGCGGCCGATGTCTTCGTGATCACCGACTCGACGAACTGGGCGGTCGGGGAACCTGCCTTCACCACTTCGCTGAGAGGGTTGGCCGGCTTCACGGTCGAGGTTCGCACGTTGGATCACGGGCTGCATTCGGGCGTGTATGGCGGCGTCGTGCCGGATGCGCTGACGACGCTGTGCCGGCTGCTGGCGACGCTGCACGACGATCATGGAAACGTGGCGGTTGCTGGACTTGGGACTGACTCCAGCTCCGGCGCTGGAGTATCCGCCCGCGCGGTTGCGGGAGGAGTCAGGGATTCTGGATGGCGTCGAGTGGATCGGCACCGGGTCGCTTGTCGAGCGGATGTGGTGCAAGCCATCGATCTCGGTGATCGCCCTCGACGCGACTCGGGTCGATCAGGCCTCCAACACGCTTGATTCCTGTTGCCCGAGCCAAGATCAGCGCCCGGCTTGCCCCTGGGGATGATGCGGCGACGGCACTCACTGCGCTGATCAATCACGTTAACGATCATGCGCCCTGGGGTGCCCGGGTAACGGTGTCAGGAGTTGAGGTCGGCGAGCCCTCGGTGATCGACTTCGCCGGTCCGTACGCCGAGGCCGCGCGTGCGGCCTTTGCCCAGGCGTGGGCGCGTGAGCCGGTCTTCATCGGGCAAGGTGGCACTATCCCCATGGTGGCCGAGTTCAACGACTCATTCCCCAACGCAACGATCTTGGTCACTGCGGTCGCTGATCCTGACTCCCGCGCGCACGGCAGCAACGAGTCGCTCCACCTCGGTGACTTCGCGGCGGCCTGCCTGGCTGAGACGCTCATGCTGGACGCGTTCGCCCAGCTCACCAGCCGCATGACTAAGCGGCCTTGATCGGCTTGCTGCTGCCTGCCGTTCACGTCCTGATCGTGTTGGTGGCGGCGGTCCTGATCTCCACCAATCGCAAGCCGTCGTCGGCGATCGCCTGGATCCTCGCCGTGATCTTCATCCCGGTACTAGGCATCTTGTTCTTCCTACTGGTCGGGTTCGGCAAGCTGCCTCGCCGGCGGCGGGACAAGCAGCGGGAGGTGTGCGAAGCCATCCTGGCCAGAACCGACGGGCTCGATCTGGTGAGTCACCGCGACGAGTGGCCAGTCTGGCTGGCATCGATGGTGACCATGAACCGCAACCTTGGGATCTCTCCCGATGGTCGGCGGCAACTCCGCGGAGCTGATCGAGAGCTACTCGGGCTCGATCCAGGCGATGGCCGACGCCATCGATACCGCCGAGCACTTCGTCCACGTGGAGTTCTTCATCCTGGTAGCCGACGACGCGACGGAGCCGCTCTTCGCGCGCATTGGAGCGGGCGTGCGCCCGCGGCGTCGAGGTACGTGCCCTCTCCGATTACGTCGCCCAGTTCATGTACCCCGACCGCAAGAAGACGATCAAGCGTTTCGAGGCCATGGGCGCGCACTACCTGCCGATGCTGCCGCTGCAACCCTTCCGCGGGCATTGGCGTCGGCCTGATCTTCGCAACCATCGCAAGCTGGTCGTCGTTGACGGAGTCGTCGGCTTCACCGGCTCGCAGAACATGATCACCGACCACTACCACAAGAAGAAGGGGATCAAGAAAGGCCTGCACTGGCACGAGCTGATGGTCCGGCTGACAGGGCCTACCGTTCGCGAGCTCGATGCGGTCTTCGTCACCGACTGGTACAGCGAGTCCGATGAACTACTGCCGCTGGACGCTTCTCCGGTGCGGCTTGGACGCGGACCCGCAGCTGGTCGACGCGCAAATCCTGCCGAGCGGGCCTAGCTTCGACAACGACAACAACCTCAAGCTGTTCGCCGCCGATGATCCAGAACGCCCGCCGACGGATCAGCGTCACCAGTCCCTACTACGTACCCGATGAGACCATCCAAATGGCACTGGTCACGGCCGGGTCCCGCGGCCTGACGTCGAGCTGTTCGTCTCCGAAATCGGCGACCAGTTCATGGTCTTCCACGCCCAGCGGTCCTACTACGAGCAACTGCTCCGAGCCGGAGTGAAGATCTACCTCTACCGTGCGCCGACGATCTTGCACGCGAAGCACCTCAGCATCGACGACGACGTCGCGGTGATCGGCTCATCCAACCTCGACATCCGCTCCCTGAGCTTGCACATGGAGCTTTCTGTGCTGGTCCACGGCGCTGGCTTCACAGAGCGCAATGCGCGCGGTTGAGGACGACTACCGGGCCAAGAGCAGGCAGGTCGTGCCTCGGAGTGGCTCAAGCGGCCGCGCCGGAGAAGGTTTTCGACAACCTGATGCGGCTGACCTCCTCGCTGCAGTAACCAGAGTCCGTCTGTACGCATTCGACTCGGTTGGCTAAGTCTCGCGCGTCGCGCCGCCGACTCCGGGTCGGTCCGATCAGCGCCTCCGCCCATGCTGCGCGAGGATCTGAATCGATGATCAGAGCCTTGACGAGCAGCGTCAGTGGCACCGCCAAGATCGCGCCGATCGGGCCGAGCACCCAGGCCCAGAAGACCACCGACACCAAGGTCACCACCATCGACAACTCAACGGCGTCACCGACGAAGTATGGCGGCAGCAGCGTCGTCAGCAGCGAGTTCAGCACGATGTAGACGACGATCACGATGATCATCAAGCGCCAACCGCCGGTCAACAGCGCCAACAGAGCCGGCGGAATGACCCTCGATGATGAAGCCGACGTACGGGATGTAGTTGCAGACCGCCGCCAACAATCCCCAGACCGCGGCCAGCGGAATACCGATCAAGATCAGGAATACGGTGTCCCGGCGGTCCCTGACGATCAGCGCGAAGATCGTCGTCACGCCGATGAACCGGCGGCTCTTGTGGGCGAAGCCGCGCAGCGCAGTCGGCGGCGCGCGGTCGCGTCCTGGCCAGCTGGTGCGCTCACACGTCGCGAGGCACCGGTCGATTCGATGCCGATGAACAACAGCAGGCTCAAGAGGAAGATCACGTTCGCGCCGAAGCCCACCGCCGAGGAGAGCACCCCGGTCAGCCATCCAGCCAGCCGGTTCACATCGAGCCCGCGAAGCACCGAACTCACCTGGTCCCGGCCGATCCCTAGCTGGAGCAGCACGGCCGAGATTCGCTGCAGCAACGCGACTCGCCTCCGCCGAGTATGCGGGCAGCAACCCGGCCAGCCGAGCGATCGAGAACACCAGCACAGCAACCAGCCCGATCACCACGGCGTAGATCGCGACGAGCAACAGCAGGAGTGCCAGCCAGACGGCAACCTTTGCGTGCGCAGCCGCGCATGCAGCGGATGCATCAGCAGGACGATCATGAAAGCGAGGCTGACCGGCGCGAGCAGCCATGCCAACTCGCGCAGTGCGAGCAGTGCGACGAGTGAACCGGCGACCCCCAGCACGACGACCAGGCCGCGCGGATAGCCGGCTGCCGGCAAGCTCGGCACCTGTTGCGTCGGCATCGTCACAGCGGCCCCCGAAGCTCAAATCGTGAAGATCATGCTGGGGCTGCAATAGTTGCCGCGCCATACAGCATGTCGTTAGTGACCACCTGCAGCTTAGGCGAGCCAGTTCTTGGCAATCTGTGCGCCGATCTGCTGGAGTAAGTGAGCTCGCCTCGGCGATGCACCGGTCAAGATCAGGTTCCAGATCTGTCAGCCGAGCGTACGCGGCGGAGATTCCGGCCTTGCTTAGCTGTTGCGGACTCAGCTGCAGCCGACCGGCGATTGCGACCAGGTTGTTGCCGCTATCCCATTGTTGGCGTTCGGTGTCAGACGTTGCCTCCGGTGTCGATGGTGCGCACACATCGAGACCAAGAGCGGTGCGCACCACTTCCAGGAACGGGCGAGTCTCATGGGTGACCTCGACCCTGGCGCTGTATCGCTCGGACGAAGTGGTGTTGATGTGGACGATGTCGGGATAGATCGTCACGCAGTCCCGGTCGGCGAAGGTGAAGATCGTGTCCAGGTGCATAGCCGCCCGCAATTTGGGCATACCGGCCACGATCACCTGCTCCCGCACCACTCCCTCCGCAAAAGAGTGCAGCTGCCACCTGAGTGACTGCCTGCCGTGAGCTACGTTCGCTCATGATCAGCACCACACCATTGCCGGGATCATGACGTCTCCGCCCTCGAGCGTGGCCATTCCCCAGTCCTGCTCTGGGTCGCCCCACCACACTCGGAGCCCACTACAGAAGTCCGGTGGAACCTTTGCTAGATCGCCTTCATCAGCAGGGTCTCGTCATGCCGGGCCGGCCAAAACAGCGGATTGAGTGTCACGCCGCCGCAGATCCAGCAATGGTGTCTCGGGTATATGAGTGTTCGGCAAAGCGGTGGTACGAGGTATTGCGGGGGTCCGGATGCCCGCCGACGGCCAGGCTGAGATACCCTCGGCCGGCAGGTCGGCGGTCGATAGCCTGCCGATCAAGAACCCGGCAAGCTCGCGGGACTCGTTGTCCAGGCAGCCCGGGTCTCATCGACCAGACCAAAGTCCCACCTGTTGGCGGTGATCTTGCGATCCAGCAGCCACGTGCGAAAGCCTCCGGATGTCCATCGTCTCGTCAGCACGTTGTGCAGCTCGACGACACCTGACGCCGCGGTCTCGCATCTTGACCTGGCTATGAAGCCGAAATGGTCGCGCCGGGCGTTCTGCACCGCCAAGACGTCGTCGAAGAGCAGGAACGTCGCGCTGGTCGGAGTCAGCCGGTCGTGGGCCGCTTTCAGGAGCGCACACCAGACCCCGGTATCCGCCGACCTCCGAGCTCACCCCATAAGTTTCAGACCTTCGATGCTTCTGCCATGCCGACTCTCTACAGCCACTATTCATGATCGCACGGGTCGGCCGTCCACCGGGCCGGAAGAGCGATTGAAGCCGACGACGGTGTGGCCCGCATCGACCAGGCGCTGGGCCATCGGACCGCCCATGATGCCGAGACCGATGAACGCGATAGTGCTCACAGTGGAATCACCTTCTCCCGGCGCAGCCATCTGAGGCTGTCGATAGTGGTCGTCGTCGGAACGTACTCGAGCGAGACGTGGCCGGAGTAGCCGCGGCCCTGGATGGTGTTGAGGTAGCGATCGAGGTCGAGCGTGCCGCTACCCGGCTCGCCACGCCCGGGATGGTCGGCGATTTGCACGATGGGCGATCCGGCTGCCGTACGCCGCCAGCGCCGCGTCGATGTCGTCGCCATTGTTGGCCAGGTGGAACAGGTCACACAAGCAAGCCAACATTCGGCGCCTGCACTCGATCGAGGACCGCGATCACGTCGCCAGCCGTCCGAAGCGGGTACGGCTTAGGGCCGCTGACCGGTTCGACCAAGATCGTTCCGCCGATCGGAGCCGCAGCCTTCGCAGCCAACGTCAGGTTTTCGGCGGCAAGATCATCTTGCTGCTCTGGCGTCGCGTCGCTGACTCGATTGCCGTAGAGCGCGTTGAAGCGCGCGTACGCCGAGCGCCTCACCAATCCCCAGCGTGACGTCGATGTTGTCGCGGAACTCTGCGGAGCGAGTCGGGTATTGACAGCACGCCGCAGTCGGGGCCGGCGAGGTCGCCGGCAAAGAAGTTCAGTCCGATCAGCTGCACCCCGGCGTCGCGTACGGCGGCAACAAACTTGTCGATCTCGGCATCAGCGGGCACTGGGGTGCGGGCCACGGCCACCAGAACTCGATGGCGTCGAAGCCGGCTGCCCGAGCCGCCGCCGGCCGCTGCAACAGGTCCACTTCGCTGAAGAGCAGCGAGCAGTTGGCCGCGTACGGCAACACATGGCCCATGCGTCATTAAATCCGGGCGGCATCTTGTTGCTGCAGCGCGGGAGGTGGGAGCATCGTGGCGTGGCAGATAACCGGCGCTCAGACCATTGCTTATCCGGCCCTCGGCGCGACGCTCGCGTGTTGGCTTGGATGTCATCAAGCCCCACGTCATCGTGCTGTTCGGCGCTACCGGCGATCTCGCCCGCCGCAAGTTGCTGCCCGGTATGGCGCACCTTGCCCTGTCGGCCCTGGCGCCCGACATCCAGATCATCGGGACCTCGCTGGAGGACCGCACCGAGGAGGAGTTCCGCAACTTCGCCAAGGAGGCCGTGACTGAGTTCAGCCATCACCCGTTGACGGCAGAGCACTGGGCCTCATTTGAAGAGCGGCTTACCTACATTTCGCAATCGGAGGGCGCACAGGCCTTAGGTAAGGCCGTCCGGGTTGCAGAGGAGAAGCTCGGCGGAACTCCGTGGCCGCTTGCACTACCTGAGCGTGCCGCCAGTCGCTGCGCCGAAGGTCATCCAAACTCTGCGCGAGGCGCGGCTCGGTGGAGCGCTCGCGGGTCGTGATGGAGAAACCGTTCGGCACCGACCTGCAGAGTGCCATCACGCTCAACGACCAAGTACACGAGACCTTCCGCGAGCGACAGATCTTCCGGATCGACCACTTCCTGGGCAAGGAAGCCGCGCTGAACATCCTGGCGTTCCGCTTCGCCAACGGGCTGTTCGAGCCGATCTGGAACCGGAACTTCATCGACCACGTCCAGATCGACATCCCTGAGACCCTCGGTCTGGACCAGCAGGGCGAACTTCTACGAGGTGACCGGCGCCTACAAGGACATGGTCGTCACGCACCTCTTCCAGGTGCTTGCGTTTGTGGCGATGGAACCGCCGACGGCGCTAGAACCGCGAGCAATTAGCGAGGAAAAGAATAAGGTCTTTCGCTCCATGCTGCCGTCTCGATCCCAGTCGATGTCGTACGCGGTCAGTACAGCGGCTATCGGGAGGAAGAGGGCGTTGCGCGGGACTCCGACACCGAGACCTTTATTGCTTTGAAATGCGGTATCGACAACTGGCGCTGGGCCGGGGTACCGTTCTACTGCCGGACCGGCAAGCGGATGGCCGAGGGCCTGCGGATCATCTCGATTGCCTTCAAGGAGGCACCGAAGAGCATGTTTCCCGCAGGATCGGGGTCGGCTCGTCCGGTCCGGACCATCTTACTTTTGATCTCGCCGACGAGGCGAAGGTCTCCCTGTCGTTCTACGGCAAGCGCCCGGACCCGGGATGAAGCTCGACAAGCTGAGCATGCAGTTCTCCACCCAGGAGACCGATCGGCTGGGCGACATCCTCGAGGCGTACGAGCGGCTGATCTTGGATGCCATGCGCGATGATCACACGCTTGTTCACCACCGCCGAAGGCATCGAGAGCCTCTGGGAGCGCTCCGAGCCATTGCTCCAGGATCCGCCTCCGGTGCGGCCGTACGCACCGGGGTCATGGGGGCCGAACGCGATCCATCAGCTGGTTGCGCCGCACGCCTGGCGGCTGCCATTTGAGCGGGCTTGGCGGGTCAGAAGTAGTTCACGAATGGCGTCGGCTGAAGCTATTCATTTACCGTGTCTGT
>ERZ1370068.4998-contig-4042_pt1 | contig 16153 bp, 20 predicted proteins | sample MGYA00561227_ERZ1370068 | MGnify/ENA primary metagenome ERZ1370068 (study PRJEB38410, sample SAMEA6850437) | metagenome | study: Metagenomic assessment of the ecological functions of the soil: analysis of the soil microbiota associated with the...
TTGCGATTTTGTTTCCCGGCGCAATCCGTCATACCCCGCGAAAGCGGGTATCCAGCACGCCGCGGCTCCACACGTGCGATCACGAGCGGCTCTGGAATACTGGATCACCCGCATTCGCGGGTGATGACAGCAGATCAAGACCCTGCATGACGGCAATCCCATCCAAAAGCCGACCTCCGCGCCGCCGCGCTGGCAAAACGCGAGGCGTTGAGCGAGCGAGCAGCGCGCTGCTGCGGCTCGACCATGGCCAAGCGCGGCCTGCCGTTCGCGATCGAGCCGGGCATGGTCGTTCCGGGATACTCGCCGATCCGCAGCGAGATCGACCCGGCGCCATTGATGCGCAAGCTCGCCGAGCAGGGCGCAAAGCTGGCACTGCCCGCGGTGCTATCGCGCGGAAAATCGCTTGCGTTTCGTGCGTGGTCGCCTGACGACCGGCTGATGCTGGGGCCGCTCGGCATCCTCGAGCCGTCGCCCGCAGCCGCCGAACTCGTGCCCGACATCATGCTGGTGCCGCTGGCGGCGTTCGACCGGCGAAGGCCACCGGATCGGTTATGGCGCCGGACACTACGACTATACGCTCGCCCACCTGCGCAAAGCGAAGGCCATCACGGCTGTTGGCACTGCATTCGCCGTGCAGGAAATCAAAGCGATTCCGGCGCTGCCGCACGACGTGGCGCTGGATTATGTGCTAACGGAAAGAAAGTGTTCGATTTCCGGAGTTGAAATTTGCGAATTCTTTTCGTCGGTGACGTGGTCGGCCGGGCAGGGCGCACCGCGATTTCGGAACATCTGCCCGGCATGATCCGCGACTGGCAGCTCGACCTCGTCGTCGTCAATGGCGAGAACTCCGCCGGCGGCTTCGGCATCACCGAGGCGATCTATCAGGAATTCCTCGACGCCGGCGCGGATGCGATCACGCTCGGCAATCACGCCTGGGATCAGCGCGAGGCGCTGGTGTTCATCGAGCGCGCGCCGAGGCTGGTCCGCCCGCTGAATTTTCCACGCCGGGACGCCCGGCCGCGGCGCGGCCCTGATCGACACCAAGAACGGCAAGCGCGCGCTGGTCATCAACGCCATCGGTCGCGTCTTCATGGACGCCGCTCGACGATCCCTTCGCTAGCCGTCGACCGCGAACTCGAGGCCTGCCCGCTGCGCGAGGCCGCGGACGCGATCGTGGTCGATTTCCACGGCGAGGCGTACGAGCGAGAAGCAGGGCATCGGCTTTTTCTGCGACGGCCGCGCCAGCCTCGTGGTCGGCACCCACACCCATGTGCCCGACCGCCGATCATCAGATCCTGCCGGCGGCACCGCCTACATGACCGACGCCGGCATGACCGGCGACTACGATTCGATCATCGGCATGCAGAAGGAAGAGCCGCTGCGCCGGTTCACGTCGGGCATCCCCTCGGGCCGTTTCGAACCGGCGGTCGGCGTGGCGACGCTGAGTGGCGTCGCGGTCGAGACCGACGATACTACCGGGCCTCGCGCTGCGCGTCGCGCCGGTGCGGGCCGGCGGCAGGCTGGAGCCGGCGACGCCGGGCTTCTGGGCCTGAACGGCTTCGCGCGCACCCGCGGTTTCAATCGAACTGAATCACCTTATCCAGCGTGATCGGCAGATCGCGCACGCGCTTTCCGGTGGCGTGATAGACCGCGTTGGCGATTGCCGCCGCGACGCCGACGATGCCGATTTCGCCGAGGCCCTTGATGCCGAGCGGATTGATGGTCTCGTCGGGCTCGTCGACGAAGATGACCTTGATGTCGTGCACGTCGGCATTCACAGGCACGTGATACTCGGCGATGTTGGCGTTCATGACGCGGCCGAACTTGATGATCGAACAGCGCTTCCTCGTGCAGCGCCATGCCGATGCCCCACACCACGCCGCCCATGACCTGGCTGTGCGCGGTCTTGGTGTTGAGGATGCGCCCGGCCGCGACCGCGTCGACGACGCGGGTGACGCGGATGACGCCAAGCTGCTTCGTCCACCTTCACCTCGGCAAAGATCGGCCGAGTGCGTGTTGCTGCGCATGCGAGCTTGTCTTCCTCGAAACTGTTGGTTTCCTCCTGGCGATGCGATCAGCATTGCCGTGCTGCATCGCGCTTCGCGATCGGAACCGCGCGGCTCGCGTCGCGCTTGCTGACGAGCTTGCCGTCCAACAGCGCAACCTCATCCACATCGGCGCCGGCCAGCGGCAGAGTCTTTCATGCGGCTTGCCAAGCCCAGCAGTTCCTTGCGAACCGCGCGAGCCGTCGTCGCAATCGCATGGCACACCGAGGCTGCGATCCACGATCCGCCCTCGACCGGACGATTGCGGCAGCGTCGAGTCGCCAAGCTTGACGCTGATGTTGTCGATCGGCAGGCCGAGCATGTCGGCCGCGACCTGCGCCATGATCGTGTAGGTGCCGGTGCCGATGTCGGAGGCCGCGCGTCGCCACCTCCGCATGCCCGTTGGCTGTCAGCACGATGCGGACCGCGGCCGGCATCTGCAGCGCTTCCCATACGCCTGTCGCCATGCCCCAGCCGACCAGATCGCTGCCGTCGCGCATCGAGCGCGGTTCAGGTTTGCGCTTGTCCCAGCCGAACGCCTGCAGCGCCCTGTCGGTAGCATTCGCGCAACTGCTTGCTGGAATAGGGAAGGTCGGTGTTCTGGTCGCGGTCGGAGTAGCATTGCAGACGCAACTGCACCGGATCGATCTTGAGCGCGACCGCGAGTTCGTCCATCGCGCATTCGAGCGCATAGACGCCCGTCGCAGCGCCCGGCGCGCGCATGTCGGAGGAGGTTGGAGACGTCGAGCCGCGCCAGTCTGTGCACGATATTTCGCATTGGCGGATTTGTAGAGCAGCGCCGACCAGCCGGTATCGTTGCGGGAGAATTCCTCGAACTGCGAGGTCACCGCGATCGCCTCGTGCGTGATCGCATCGAGCGTGCCGTCCGGCGTTGGCGCCGAGCGCGAGACGCTCGATGGTCGCCGGGCGATAGCCGAGCCCATACATCTGCGCGCGCGTCAGCACGAGCGCGCACCGAGCCGCTTCAGCGCGCGGGCTCCCAGCACCGCCAGCACCACCTGGTACTGCGGGCGCAGGCCTGCGCCGAAACCCGCCGCCCATATGGGCGACATCACCTTGACCTGGTCCGGCTTCATCTCGAACACGCCGCAGAGATATCGCTGCACGTTCTGCACGCCCTGCGTCTTGTCGTAGACCGTGAGCTTGCCGTTGCCGTCCCACATCGCCGTCGAGGCGAACAACTCCATCGGATTGTGATACTCGGTCGGGATGAAATACTCGGCCTCGTGGCGCGTATCGGCCGCCGCAAACGCCTTCTCGGCATTGCCGCGCGGCTTCTCGGGCTTCTCGACGATGAATGCCTTGCTCCGCTGCGCTTGCAGATCCGTGACGTGCGGCTCTTTTCGGTATTCGACCCGTACCAGCGAAGCGGCGAAACGTGCCGTTTCCCAATCCTCGGCCAGCACCAGCGCGACCGGCTGTCCGTTGAACAGAACCCTGCCATCGTAAAGCGGGCGGATAGGGAGATCCCTTTTCCGGCGCGACGTCGTCCTTGTAGGCGCGCGTCGCTGTCGGGCATCGGCGGCCGATGCTGATGGGTAAGGACGTCGATGACGCCGGCGACACGCAATGCCTCGCTGGTATCGATGCTGCCGATGCGCCCTTTCGCGATGGTCGACCCGACGACATAGCGCCATGGACGAGTCCGGGGACGTTGAACTCGCCGGCATATTTGCGCCTCGCCGGTGACCTTTGCGCCTGCCGTCGACGCGAGAGGTAGCTGTGCCGATATAGGATGCCATGGCGCTCACCGGATTTTCTTGACGGACTGCGATTGCGGCGTGCCGCGCGCGGCCTGCGCTCAGCGTTCGCAGGATGGCGCGCCGGGCCAGCCCGATCTTGAAGGCTGTTATGCCCATAGCCCCTGGCGTCCTGCAGCAGCAGGTCCGCGGCTTTGGCGAATGCGCTCTCGCCAACGCGTTGTCCGCGCAGCGCGGCTTCGGCCGCCGGATCGCGCCACGGCTTGTGCGCGACGCCGCCGAGCGCCAGGCGTGCCTCCTTGATCGTGTCGCCTTCAAGTTCGAGCGCCGCCGCGACGGAGACCAGTGCAAACGCATAGGACAGGCGGTCGCGGATCTTCAGGTAAGAGTAGTTCGCCGCTAAAGCCCTTCGGCGGAATCTCGATGGCCGTGATGATCTCGTCGGATGCCAGATTGGTGTCGCGCTGCGGCGTGTCGCCGGGCAGCCGATGGAAATCCGAAAACGCGATGGCGCGCGCCCCGGCGGGTCCTGCGACATGCACCTTGGCTTCGAGCGCTGCGAGCGCCACGCACATGTCGGAAGGATGCGTCGCGATGCAGGCCTCGCTCGTGCCCAAAATGGCATTGATGCGGTTGATGCCGTTGATCGCCGAGCAGCCGCTGCCGGGCTGCGCGCTTGTTGCAGGGCGTCGCCGCGTCGTAGAAGTAAAAGCACCGCGTGCGCTGCAGCGAGATTGCCGCCGGTCGATGCCATGTTGCGCAGTTGCTGCGACGCGCCGGCCAGGATCGCGCTCGCGAGCAGCGGATAGCGCTGTTCGATCAACGGGTGATAGGCGAGGTCGGAGTTCGGCACCAGCGCGCCGATGCGCAAGCCGCCGTCCGACGGTTTCCTCGATGTTCTTCAGCGGCAATCGCGAGATGTCGATCAGCCGGGCCGGGCGCTCGACATCGTACTTCATCAGGTCGATCAGGTTGGTGCCGCCGGCGATGAATTTCGCGGCCGGATCGGCGGCGATCTGGCTGCACCGCGTCGGCGACGTCGCTTGCGCGCGCGTACTGGAACGGGATCATGATCGCTCCATCGCCTGCTGGATCGCCGCGACGATGTTCGGATAGGCGCCGCAGCGGCAGATGTTGCCGCTCATCAGTTCGCGGATCTCGTCGGCGCGTCCTGGCCTTGCCCTCGGCGATCAGGCCGGCGGCCGAGCAGATCTGTCCCGGCGTGCAGTAGCCGCACTGGAATGCGTCGTGATCGATGAAGGCCTGCTGCAGCGGATGCAGCGCGCCGTTGGCCGCGAGGCCCTCGACGGTGGTGACCTCGGCGCCGTCCTTCATCACCGCCAGCGTCAGGCAGGAGTTGATCCGCCGCCCGTCGACCAGCACCGTGCAGGCGCCGCACTGGCCGTGATCGCAGCCCTTCTTGGTGCCGGTCAGGTCGAGACGGTCGCGCAACGCATCCAGCAGCGGTGGTCCACGGCGCAATCATCGAGTTCTACCGGGTACCGTTGACGGTCAGCGTTACCGGGATCTTCTGCGATACCGCGGCGGTCTGCCTTGTCGCCTCTGCTGTGCCCGATCAGCGCCATTTGCGCCTCCATCTATCCAGCTAATGCTCGCCTTTCGACACGAATATGACAATCCGCATATGTCAAGCCGATGGCGCGCGTTGGCGCGGCGCTGCTCGACTTGCGCGAACGGTGGCCGGACGCGGCGGCCGCCATCCCAAATTCAATCGCCAACAACCAGTTCGGGCAACGAAAGTTCGGCGCGAGGGCCGCGATATGTGCCCCAAATTGGGTGAGGCAATTCGTCCCAGAGTCGACGGCCGCGGGTAGCACACACGTTGCAGTGCAGAAAATATCGCGCGCGCGACACGGCAGGAAGCGAGAATATTTTTCGCAACGCTGTCCTGCGTCGCCGGCGCAGCACGTCACATGATTGTGCAACGCGGCTGCTTCTGTTTTGAGCGAATTGATATGATCGTCGTCATTTGCCTGGCACGCTTTGTTGAGGTATGTCAACCAAAGCGGCAATGACGACAGGAATGAAGCGCGTCGCTTCGCGATTGCTGATCTGCGCACCGCAAGTCGCGTGGCGGGGAGCGGGGAACGGATCAGAGCCGGTACGCGGTGCGGAAGCCGCCCCAGTGGCGGCCCTTGACGCGGACCGGCACGTCGATCTCGCGCATCATCACGGTGTTGCCGTTGCCCATGTCGCGGGCGTAGCTCTGGATCAGATAGGCGCGCAGGTTGCGGCCGGCGGCGAGGCCGGCGGCATCGTTGAAGATGCGGCGGTTGCGGCTGTTGGCGGTGTTCCAGGCGACGTCGCCCGGCCGCTGCGGATGAGAATAGATCTTGTTGTGCACCGGCAGATAGCCGTTGCGATCGATCATCGCGCAGAACGCCATGCGCGGGTCCCTGGCGAGGAACGCTTCCTGGAACGGCGGCAGCGCGCGATCGGCCCAGTCGAGGATCCTGGTGCGGTACTGCACCGGATTGCTGCCTGCGATCTCGACATAGTTGGTGTCGAACATGTCCTCGATCGAGATGGCGCCGCTGGCGCACGCCATTCTCGAAAATCTTGGTCAGCGCGGCGCCGGCTTCCATGGCGCGGGTGACGGCTTCGGTGTTGTCGTCGCTGGATCGACCACAGTTTGTCTTCGATCGTTTCTCGACAGCGCCGCATCCGGCCTCTCGAACTGCGCCTGCGTGCCGGCCTTTGACCGCTCGCCGATGCGAATCCTGCAGGCGCCGACGTCCTGCAGCGTGGCGTTGAAGCTCTGGCTCTGCGCCAGCGCTTTCGGCATCCGGCCCGCTGATCAGGATGCCCTCCATCGAAATCTCGTAGACCGGCGCGGTGATCAGCGCCGCGCGGCGGTCTGAATTTCGATCTTGAGGCTGCAGGGCAGCTTCTGCGTGCTTGCGGCGCTCCTGCGCGTCTCGCTCCTGCCGCAGCAGCACGGCGCAGCGCGATTTGAGCTTCTGCGCAAACGTGGTGACGGCCTTGCCGGCCTTGGCGACGCTTTCGCCATGGGCCTCGGCTTCCTTGGTCGCGCTGTCGATCTCGGCGGCGCTGTCGCCGACCGAGACGATGAAGCTGGAGGCGGAAGCCGCGTTGTCGGACATTTCGCCGGTGGTTGCGTTCTGCTCGGCCACCGCGCCGTTGACGTTCTCGAACACCGGGCGGATCGCCTCGATCGCCTGCGAGATGCGATGCACGGCGTCGACCGAGCCGGCGGCGTCGCGTCTGCAGCGCCTCGATCTTCTTGGTGATCTCCTCGGTGGCGTTCTGGGTCTGCACCGCGAGCGCCTTCACCTCGGTGGCGACGACGGCGAAGCCGCGCCCGGCCTCGCCGGCGCGCGCGGCCTCGATGGTGGAATTGAGCGCCAGCAGCGTGGTCTGCCGCGCGATCTGCGCGATCAGATTGACGACATTGCCGATCGCCGCCGAGGACTCCCGCAGGCGATCCACATTGGCGCTGGCTTCGCGGGCGGCGTCGCTGGCCTGGTCGGCGAGCTTGCCGGCGTCGCGCACCTGCGAGCCGATGCCCTGCGCCGAATGGGTGAACTTGTCGGCGGCGTGCGAGAAGGTCGTCGCCGTGCGTCTGCGCGGCGCTGGTGCGGCCGGTCAGGGCGTCGGTGCGCTGGCGGATGGTGGAGAGCGTCGCCGCGGTCGCCTCGGCGCCGCCGGCGACCGAATTGGCCGCGCGCTCGAGCTGGCGGATCATCGCCGCCGAGTTCGAGTTCCAGTAGCTCAAGGATTTCCTTGGCCGAATCGCCTTCCGGCGGTAGCGGTCTCGGTCGCGGACGACGGCCGCCGGAACCTTGGGTTCGACGGCAGGCGCGGCCGGTTCCGGCACTCGCTTTCGAAACAAACCGAACGCCATGGTGTCTCTTAAAAGTTGAGGATGAGGCCGAGATCCTCTCATCCGGGCATGAAATCATGGTTAACAACTGCCTGATTTTCCGGCAGGCGGGCACTACTTCGGCATACCGAGATCGGCCGCAAATCTTTGATTTTGGCCGATTGCCGGCCTATAAGGCCGCGCTTTCCACCCACATTCCTCCCGGACGAATCCGAAGAGACCCTGCATGGCCGGCCATTCCCAGTTCAAGAACATCATGCACCGCAAGGGCCGGCAGGATGCCCAGAAGTCGAAACTGTTCGGCAAGCTGGCGCGGGAAATCACGGTGGCGGCCAAGCTGGGCCAGCCCGATCCGGCGATGAACGCCGCGGCTGCGCGCGGCGATCATCTCGCGCGCGCCAGGAGAACATGCCGAAGGACATCGATCGAGCGCGCCATCAAGAAGGCGACCGGCGGCGACGGCGAGAACTACGACGAGATCCGCTACGAGGGCTACGGCCCCGGCGGCGTCGCCGTGATCGTCGAGGCGCTGACCGACAACCGCAACCGCGCCGCCTCCGACATCCGCTCCTTCTTCACCAAGTCCGGCGGCAATCTCGGCGAAACCGGCTCGGTCGCCTTCATGTTCGATCACACCGGCATCATCGAATATGACGCCAAGCGTCGCCTCCGACGACGCGATGCTGGATGCGGCGATCGAGGCCGGCGCCGACGACGTGGTCTCCAGCGAGAGCGGCCACGAGATCTACGCCTCGCAGGAAACCTTTCGCGAGGTCGCCAAGGCGCTGGAGGCGAAATTCGGCGAAGCCCGCAAGGCGGCGCTGACCTGGAAGCCGCAGAACACGGTCGCCGGTCGACGACGAGACCGGCGAGAAGCTGTTGAAGCTGATCGACCTGTTGAACGAGCACGACGACGTCCAGAACGTCTACGCCAATTTCGAGGTCTCGGACGCGCTGGTCGCCAAGATGGGCGGGTGAGTTGGCCGTCTGCTTCGTCGTCCCTGCGAACGCCAGGCTCACGACCGCGTCGATCGCACCGGCATCATGGCAGGGTCCGGACGCCATTCAGCCCGATAACCGCCGCGGCGTACTGGATCCCCGCTTTCGCGGGGACGACGATGGCGGATATGACGCTCCTGAGCAGGGGATGCCGTTCTCGTTTATGTTTCGTTCACCCGGCTCTGGCGTTATCACTACGCCATGACACCTCCACCGATTCGCCAACCCGTCCGGATCATCGGCATCGACCCGGCCTGCGCCGCACCGGCTGGGGCGTGATCGAGACCGAGGGCAACCGGCTCGTCTTCATCGGCTGCGGCTCGGTGGAGCCGCCGGACGATCTGCCGCTGGCCAGCCGCCTGCTGGCGATCCATGAGGGCCTTGCCGCCGTGCTCGGCGATTTCAGGCCGGCGGAGGCCGCGGTCGAGCAGACCTTTGTCAACAAGGACGGCGTCGCGACGCTGAAACTCGGCCAGGCGCGCGGCGTCGCCATGCTGGCGCCCGCGATGTTCGGCATATCGGTTGCCGAATATGCGCCCAACCAGGTCAAGAAGACCGTGGTCGGCGCCGGCCATGCCGACAAGAACCAGATCGCGGTGATGCTGAAGATCCTGCTGCCGAAGGCCGAGCCGAAATCCGCCGACGCCGCCGACGCGCTGGCGATCGCGATCACGCACGCGCATCACCGCCGGAGCGCGGCGCTGCGGCTGAGGGTGGTCGAGCCTATGATCGGCAAAGCTGAAAGGGCCTGATCGACTCCTACGGCGAGGATTACGTGATCCTCGACGTCGGCGGCGTCGGCTATCAGGTGCATTGCTCGTCGCGCACGCTGCAGGCGCTGCCGTCGCCCGGCGAGGCCGCGGTGCTCTCGATCGAGACCTATGTGCGCGAGGACCAGATAAAACTGTTCGGCTTCCGCAGCGACGTCGAGCGCGAATGGTTTCGCCTGCTGCAGACCGTGCAGGGCGTCGGCGCCAAGGTGGCGCTGGCGGTGCTCTCGACGCTGCCGCCGGCCGAACTCGCCAACGCGATCGCGCTGCGCGACAAGGCCGCGGTGACGCGCACGCCCGGCGTCGGGCCGAAAGTCGCCGAGCGCATCGTCACCGAATTGAAGGACAAGGCGCCGGCGTTCGCCAATGTCGATCCGGCGCTGGTGCATCTCTGCCGGCGCGATCGACAATGACCGCGCGCCGCGCCCGGTCACCGACGCGATCTCGGCGCTGGTCAATCTCGGCTACGGCCAGCCGCAGGCGGCCGCTGCCATCGCCGCCGCCTCGCGCAGCGCCGGCGAGAAGGCGGAGACCGCGCAGCTTATCCGGCTGGGGCTGAAGGAACTGGCGAAGTGAGTGCGCGCTCGCGATTGTTTCGGAGGACGCAGCCGTGCTCGACTGCACCTGCCCCTCTCCCGCTTGCGGGGAGGGCCGGGGAGGGGGAGCCTGTGCATGCACCGGCGCTGGCTGATAGAGCGCCATCTGCCGCGCCCTATCGAGCGCGTCGACTCCCGCGAAGCGGGGAGGTAAGAAGCGCGCCCCGTGCCATCCTCCGCGCATGGCCACTCCTCCCGCATCGTCACCCCCGAGCGCCGTTCCGACGATGTCGGCGACACCGCGCTGCGCCCGCAATTGCTGTGCGAGTTCGTCGGCCAGGCGCAGGCGCGCGCGAATCTCTCGATCTTCATCGAGGCGGCGCGCAAGCGGAGCGAGGCGCTCGATCACGTGCTGTTCGTCGGCCCCCCGGGCCTCGGCAAGACCACGCTGGCGCAGATCGTGGCGCGCGAACTCGGCGTCGGCTTTCGCGCCACCTCCGGCCCGGTGATCGCCAAGGCCGGCGATCTCGCGGCGCTGCTGACCAATCTCGAAGAGCGCGACGTGCTGTTCATCGACGAAATCCATCGCCTCAGCCCGGCGGTCGAGGAAGTGCTCTATCCCGCGATGGAGGACTTTCAGCTCGACCTCATCATCGGCGAGGGCCGGCGGCGCGCTCGGTCAAGATCGATCTCGCGAAATTCACGCTCGTCGGCGCGACCACGCGCGCGGGCCTGCTGACCAATCCGCTGCGCGACCGCTTCGGCATTCCGGTGCGGCTGAATTTCTACACCGAGGAAGAGCTCGAGAAGATCGTCACCCGCGGCGCCCGCGTGCTCAACATCGGCATGACGCCGGACGGCGCCAACGAGATCGCGCGCCGCGCGCGCGGCACGCCGCGCATCGCCGGCCGGCTGCTGCGCCGGGTGCGCGATTTTGCCTCCGCCGCGGACGCCAGCTCGATCGACCGCGCCATCGCCGACCACGCGCTGAGCGCGCTGGAGGTCGATGCCGCCGGCCTCGACGCCATGGACCGGCGCTATCTCACGACCATCGCGCTGAACTACGGCGGCGGCCCGGTCGGCGTCGAGACCATGGCCGCGGCGCTGTCGGAGCCGCGCGACGCCATCGAGGACATCATCGAGCCGTTCCTGATCCAGTGCGGCTATCTGCAGCGCACCCGCGCGGCCGTCTCCTGACCTCGCACGCCTTCCGCCATCTCGGCCTCGCCGAGCCCGCGCGCGATCCGGCGCAGTTCGGGCTGTTCGGCAACGGCGACAGCGACGACTGATCGCTGAACCGGCCTGCAAGAGCACTAACGGCAGATGCGAAGGGCCGCTTTGGCGGCCGGCTTGCCGTGGAGTGCGAATGGTCGACTGAAGACGCTGACGTGCCGCCGTCGTTGCGGCGGCGCCGTGAACTGGCGCGCCGACGATACCGACAGTTTCGCTCGATGCGATGCCGACGCGAACTCGCCTCGATGTGGGCGCGGTGCAGCGACTGAGCCGGCGCGACAGGCGCCGGCGCCTGGGCGGCAAATCTATTTCGATCAACTGCCGCACAATGCCGGATCGCGCGCTCGATCTCGCGCTCGAAGTGCTGCGCGCGAGTTCGACAAGCCGACGGTGATGCAGCTCGAGCGACAAGTTCATGCTGCCGCTGTATGCGCATGGCGCTGCGTGATCGACCGGATCGAAGCCGAGGCGAAGCATAACGTCGAGGCTGCGCTGGCGCTCGGCGGGATTCACTCGGACCGACGAGCCGTTCAAGCAGCCGCATCGATGTCGATCGCCGACCGCAAGGGTTGGCGGCCGACGATCATCGCGCGCACGGACACCAAAGCATCCGCTCGATTGCGAAGCCATGACGATGTCGGAAGCTGGCGCGCGCCTGGGTCGAGCAATATTCGAAATCCGAGCGCGACCGCGATGATAATTTCTTCGCGATAATGGATTACGAGAGCGAACTGCGCGGAGGAGGATCCCGACAAGGCGATCGACCTGATCGTCGAGATCCTCAAGATCGAGACCAATCCGGTGATGCTGTCGCTGCTCGCCGCGGACCGCTCGAAGACGTCGATCAGCATGGAGACCATCGACCGGATCGAGCGCGAAGCGTCTGCCGACAAGCGGTTTCACTGATCTGCTCGGCGGCGTCTGGTATTACCGCGCGTCAGCCTGAACTAAGGCGCAGCTTGACGCCTGGTCGGCGGAACCGCCGGTGAGAAGCTGCTGAGCGTCTGCTGACGATCTGCACAAACGCTACCCCAATTCCGGCTCAATCCGCCGACGATGCTTGCGCATGCATCACGATTGACCTTCCATGCTCTCACGCCGTCATTTTCTCAAGTTCATCGGTGGATTGGGCGCGCTCGGCGTCTCGACCACGGCTTACGGGTTCAGCGAACCCGTGCTGCGGCTTCGCGTCACGCGGTACAATCTGTCGCCGCCGCAATGGCCCGCCGGTTTCAAGCTCAGGATCGCCGTCATCGCCGACCTTCACGCCTGCGATCCCTGGATGTCGCTCGATCGGATCCAGGCGATCGTCGAACGGACCAACGCGCTCAACGCCGATGTCATCGTCATGCTCGGCGACTACGTGGCCGGGCATCGCAAGGTGACCCGCTTCATTCCGGCCGAGCGAATGGGCGCCGGTGCTCGCCGGGCTGAAGGCGCCGCTCGGCGTGCACGCCATTCTCGGCAATCACGATTGGTGGGAAGACAAGACCGTGCAGCGCGAAGGCAGGGCGTGACGATCGCCGGCCGCGCGCTCGAGGCCGTCGGGCATTCCGGTTTACGAAAACGACGCCAAGCGCCTGCAGCAAGGACGGCCGTCCGTTCTGGCTGGCCGGGCCTCGGCGACCAGCTGGCCTATATGCCGGCGCGCCGCTTCCGCCCGGTGCGGCGCATCGGCGTCGACGATCTCGGCGCGACGCTTGCGAAGGTCACCGACGATGCGCCGGTCGTTCTGCTGGCGCACGAGCCTGACGTCGCGCGCGCGCGTGCCGGCGCGCGTCGCGCTGCAACTCTCCGGCCATACCCATGGCGGCCAGGTGCGGCTGTTGGGCTGGTCGCCGATCGGCGCCGTCCGGACAGCAGTCTCGCCTATGGCCACATCCGCATGAACTGCGACGTCGTCGTCTCCGGCGGCCTCGGCTGCAGCATCATGCCGTTCCGTCTCGGCGTTCCGCCGGAGATCGTGCTGGTGACGCCTGGGCAGCGCCGGGGCCGGCGATCGCGTAGATCCGCGGCGCTTGCGCGCCAAGCGGATTTTGCGCAAAACAATCGCATTCCAGGCGATCGAGGACCGCACGTGACATTACCTCCATATCGACGGCGAGATCCGCGACGGCCGCCATCACATGCAGGTCCGCGTCTATTACGAGGACACCGGATTTCTCCGGCATCGTCTATCACGCCAACTACCTGCGCTTCATGGAGCGCGGCCGCACCAACCATCTGCGGCTGATGGGCGCCGACCAGCATGCGCTGTTCGAGCAGGCGCAGGCAGGAGACGCCGGGCTTCGCCTTCGTGGTGCGCTCGATGGAGATCGACTTCCTGCGGCCGGCGCGGATGGACGACGTGCTCGACGTCGTGACCTGGCCGGTCGCGGTGAAGGGCGCCTCGATCACGCTGGCGCAGGAGGTGCGGCGCGGCGAGGACGCGCTGGTCAAGGCCGAGGTGCGCGTCGCCTTCATCTGCGAGGGGCGGGCGCAAGCCGATCCCGAAATCGTTGCGGCTGTTGATGAAGGCCGATCTGGTCTAGCGATCGTCCGATAGCCAATCGCCATCGACTCTCGCAACACGATCGGTACAATTCTGCGATCTCGTCAACCTCGGAGGACCACCATGTCGCGTCCGCCGCTGCCGCCATTCACCCGCGAGACCGCCGCGCAGAAGGCGCGCATGGCGGAAGACGCCTGGAATTCGCGCGATCCGGTAACGCGTGTCGCTGGCCTATACCGAGGACAGCCGCTGGCGTAACCGCTCCGAAGTGTTTCAAGGGCGCGCCGGCGATCGTCGCATTCCTCACCCGCAAATGGGCGAAGGAGCACGAGTACCGCCTGATCAAGGATCTCTGGGCGTTCGACGGCAACCGCATCGCGGTGCGCTTCCAGTACGAATGGCACGACGATGCCGGGCAGCTGGCATCGCTCCTACGGCAACGAGCAATGGGAGTTCGACGAGCACGGCCTGATGCGCCGGCGCGAGGCCACATCAACGATCACCGATTACCGAGAGAGACCGCCGCTTTCACTGGGCGGCGCCGGGGCTGCGCCCGGCTGATGTCGCGGGCTTGAGCGAGAACTCGCAGCTGGCGTAAATGCCGAATGACAGACGCGTTGCCGATACGCGCGAGCTGTTGCGCGCTGCTCGGCGAGGTGTTTCGCGCCACGGCTATGAGGGCGCGACGCTGGCGCTGATCACGCAAGGCCACCGGGCTCGGCAAGGGCAGCCTCTATCACTTCTTCCCCGGCGGCAAAGCAGCAGATGGCCGCTGGAAGTGCTAGCCCGAGATCGATCGCTGGTTCGAGGTCAACATTTTCGCCCCGTTGCGCGAAGTCGGACGGCCCGGCCACGGGCGATTGCCGAAACGACGCTTGCGGGCGTCGACCGACTGACTGCCGCTCCGGGGCGTCGGGTCTGCCTGGTCGGCGTGATCGCGCTCGGCGCGCGTCGCGCGACAGATTTTCGCTCGCAGGTGCAGGACTATTTCAGCGCGCTGGCAGCGATGCGCTGGTACGCGCGGTGCGCCGGGCCGGCTTCGGGATTTAGTGCTGTCGCGGCGCGGCAGACGCTCCGCCGAGGCGACGCATATGCTGACCATTCAGGAGCGCGCTGGTGCTGGCGCGGGCGCGCGCGACGACGCCAAAGGTCTTCAGGCCGGCGAGCGATGGCGGAATATGAAGGCGCGCTACTGCTGGCACCATCGCGCTGACGCCGGTCTTGCCCGGCGCGGGACCGCGGACGCCGCCATGACGCTGCGCGGCTCGGCAGCGCGTGTCGCGCGCCCGCGACGCGCTATGGTGACGCGCTGCCGATCTTCGAGGGCGCGCATGTTAAGCCATTGCGAAGCTGGAGCACTGGGTCGCCGGCTCAAGAGCCGGTGCGACGGCGGTGGTGGTGGTGCGCGGCGGACCGGTGCCTCCTTCCGGTCTAGCGCCTTACGCCGCCGCCTTGTGGCGCGCGAGTTCGGCCTGGTACAGCTCGAACTCCTCGGCGACCGCCTTGGCGATGCTGGGGCGCGCGCGCAGCCGCTCGTAATAGGCTTTCACGGCCGGCCATTTCGCCAGTTCGATCGGCGGCGTCGCCATGGTCCAGTTGATGACGGTGACGAGGTAGGCGTCGGCGACGCTGAAATGGTCGAGCAGGAATTCGCGGCCCTTGAGATAGTTTTCGAGATAGTCGAGCCGCGACAGGCCCTTGCCGAGGATGTAGGTCTTCACCTCCGGCGGCGCCTTCTTGTCGAGCACCGGCACGAACAAGCCCTTGTGCAGTTCGGTGCCGATGAAGCAGAGCCATTGATGCAGCCGGCTGCGCTCCATGCCCGGGCCGGTGGCGATGCCGGCCTGCGGGAAACGATCGGCGACATATTGCAGGATCGCCGCGTTCTCGGTCAGCACCAGCCCGTCGTCGGTGCGCAGCGTCGGCACCAGCCCGAGCGGGTTGACCTGCACGGAAATCCGAGCCGTCCTTCTGCACCACCTTGGTCTTGGGATCGACCTCGAGATAGTTGGCCTCGGCGCCGGCCTCATACAGCGCGATGCGGGTCGCCAGCGAGCAGGCGAGCGGCGAGAAATACAGGTCCATGGGTGCCTCCTTGGCGGTTCGGTCATCGGCGTCTCTCGAGACCGGCGGGATTGATTTTTATACTGTTCCGCATAATATAAATCGGCGTCAAGGAATTTATTGCGAAATGGTACAAAAAATAGAAAGCCGCATCGCGGCGAGATCGATGCTGCCGTGGCGCCGAAGCGCCGCGGCCGGCCGCGCGCCTATCAGCCCGAAGTCGCGCTCGGCAAGGCGCTCGATCTGTTTCGCAAAGACGGCTTCGCCGCGACCTCGCTCGACGATCTCAGCGCCGCCACCGGCATGAACCGGCCGAGCCTCTACGGCGCGTTCGGCGACAAGCGCGAGCTCTACATCAAGAGCTATCAGCGCTACCGCGACGACGCGCGCGCGGCGATGATCGACATCTTCCGCGACGAAGCTGCCGAT
>ERZ1370068.3649-contig-2753_pt1 | contig 16149 bp, 26 predicted proteins | sample MGYA00561227_ERZ1370068 | MGnify/ENA primary metagenome ERZ1370068 (study PRJEB38410, sample SAMEA6850437) | metagenome | study: Metagenomic assessment of the ecological functions of the soil: analysis of the soil microbiota associated with the...
AAAAATTCGGTGGCATGGAAGCACTTGAGGAGCCCTACATGCGCATTCCGCTCTGGCGCATGGTGCGTAAACGCGCCGGGTGGCTCATCATTTTGTTTCTAGGGGAAATGTTGACCGCGACAGCAATGGCAAATTACCAGGAGGAACTTGCGAAAGCGCTCGTGCTGGCGCTGTTCCTGCCACTCATCGTTTCAAGCGGCGGCAACTCTGGATCACAAGCTTCGACTTTGATGATTCGCGCCATGGCATTAGGCGAAGTGACTTTGCGCGATTGGTGGCGAGTGATGAGTCGAGAAGTGCAGGCTGGCCTTTCGTTAGGCGTGATTCTGGGAGCCATCGGCGTTGTCCGCGTAGGCGCGTGGGCGATCGATTGGCGAACAATATCTCGCATCGACAACCGTATGGTCCGCATTGGCCGCTCGTCGCCATCACCGTGCGGAATTGCGCTCGTCGGTGTCGTAATTTGGGGAACGCTTTCCGGTTCCATGCTTCCCTTTCTTCTGCGCAGAATCGGAGCCGATCCGGCAACGTCGTCTGCGCCGTTCGTCGCAACATTAGTCGATGTGACCGGATTGATTATTTACTTCAGCATCGCGCTGGTCATCATGCGCGGCACCATGCTGTGTAGCTGCGATCGGCGATCGCCGAGCTCGAAAAGAAGAATAGACTCGCGAGTGGGCCTGGCGGCGTGCGCAAATATTCGAGGGAATGATTCGGTCGTTTGCGTTTACAACTCAGGGCCGTTTGCACACCAAGGACCTTGACATGTTTTTGATGCCGACGTTGCTGGCCGACACCAATCTGTTTCTTTGGGTGGACTTGGAAAACCCGACGCCGGAGGAGACGCAAAGGGTGCTGGAGCAGATTTTTCATTTTCATCCGCTTTCGATCGAGGACTGCGTGGCAGTAAGTCCGTCACCGAAGGTCGAGGAATATACGCCGAAGGAGGATGACCGATTTGCGCCGTATCTGTTCATGGTGATTCATGCGGTGGATTACAGCCGCAAAGACGGGGTGTTTGCGACGAGTGAACTGAACTTCTTTCTGGGGAAGAACTTTCTGGTGACGTATCACGAACTGCCATTGAAGAGCGTGCAATCGACCGAAGAGCGTTGTTTAAGAGGCACTGGACACATTGCGCGAGCGCCGGATCGGGTCGCGTATACGCTGCTGGATGGGATTGTGGATAATTATAAGCCGGCGCTGGATGAACTCTCGCTGGAGATTGCCCAATTGGAACATGAAGTCGTGCAAACTCCCACCAAGGGAACACTAAACCGACTGCTTGCAGATTAAGAACGAGGTGCTGCACTTGCGGCACATCGTCAGTCCGCAACGGGAGGTCCTGGCGCGATTTGCGCACGGCGAGTTTAAGCTCATCCGGCCGCATTTGGTGCCGTACTATCGAGATGTCTACGACGGGCTGTTCCATATTTCTGAACTGGCGCAACGCTACACCGATTCGCTTACGGGCATTTTGCAGGTCTATCTCAATATGTCGGCCAATCAGACAGGTGAAATCATCAAGGTGCTCACGTTATTTACCGTCATTACTACGCCGATCATAATTGTCGGCACGTGGTACGGCATGAATTTTGAGGGGATACACGAATTTCAATGGAAGTACGGATACCTAATGGCCATCGCAATTACCTTGCTGCCACTGGGGTAACCATATGGTGGTTTAAAAAGAAGGGGTGGTTCTAATAATTTTTCTTTCTCAGCATCGCGCTGGTCATCATGACGCGGTGTGATGCTATAGCGGTTCCACGCTGTAACGTCCGCTTTTCTCGGCGGATGAGTTTACTCTGTAATGCCCCGTCTTTCAGCGCCTATGCCCGTTTTACCTATCCAGCTCTTACTTAGCCAGCTCTTGAATTACTTTCTCCATGCCGCTGACCACGAGCGTGAAACGATCGTAATCGAGCTTGTCGGGCGTGTCGTTGGACGAGTGATAGTGCGGATAACGAAACGGCGCAGTGTCAGTGACCATGATGGCGGGATAACCATGCTGCCAGAACGACCATTGGTCCGACCAACTCACGCCGGGGATGAACGCCGGAAGCGAGGCGCCTTCAGATGGAATCTTTGCGTGTTTGCGGAACAGCGCGATGACGCGACGTAGCAACGCGCGCGACTTAACGTTGCTAACGAAACCGATGAAGTTGCCGACGTTCGGATAAAACAGGCCCAGACCAGGCGACGGATATGTTTGCGAGTGCGGCGCATCGGAAAAGTAACCGATTGTCTCCAGACTGATCATCGCGGAGATCTTGTCGCCGCGTTCCTTGCATCTGCGGGCATAAACCGAGGCTGCCCATTTCACCCGACGAAAAATAAGGCGGCTCCTCATTCACAAACGCAACGAAGCGCAACGTTTTGTTGGGCGTCTGCCGCGGCGGATGCCGTTCTGTTTCGCGAGCAGCGAACCGTTGCGCCAACGCCAGAACTGCAGCGACACCGCTGCCGTTATCATTTGCGCCCGGCGAGCCAAACACCGAATCATAGTGCGCGCCGATGACGATGATCTGCGGCGGACCGAGACCGCCGCTCCTTGGCGCCGGAATTTCCGCCTCGATATTGTGGCACGGCTTGTCCGCGCGTCTCGTAGCTGTCTCGTCGCGGTTCGCAGCCCGGCTCGTGAAAAGAATCTTCGATGAAATCGGCAGCGGCGTTGAGCTGTGCGTAATGCCACATGTTGCGCTCGCCGATTTCTCCCGCGAGCTTTTGCACATTCGCGCGGAGCTCTTCGCGCAACATCAACTTCATCAGGCGACAGCGGCCCCGCCTTGGAAACATTCTTCCCGGGCATCCTCATTCCAAACCACCAGAGTAACACCAAAAACGGCGACGACGACGATGGTGATGCGCAGGACGCTGAACAGAATTCTTCAGGACACGCAGCGATCAAATTACAAGGCCATGATAACAGAAAGCGCGTTCGCGCGACTTCCGGGGAGCGCACGCGTCTCGCGTGCTGGTTGCGGCGTCGCGCCGCAACAGCTCTTTCGGCGAGGCAGCGACATCGCGCAGCGCATCGGAGAGTCGTCGCGAAAGTTCGCGATCGCGAGGACGCGCTCGCCAGCACGCGAGACGCGCGCGCTCCCAGACAGGAATCGCGCTGCAGTCACGCGAGCTTTTTCCGGAAACGCAGAGCGCACAGACTAAACAGCAGATTCGACATCACAATAAGCACCAAAAGGTTCGGCCAGTATTCGAAAAAATTTGCGCCGCGCAGAATGATCGCGCGCATCAGCGCGATGAAATACGTCGTGGGAAAGCAGCGCACCGAGCGCGTAAAGATCCACGGCATGGTTTCACGCGGGAAAATGAACCCGGAAAAGAAAACGCTCGGCAACAGGAACACCATCGACATTTGCAGCGCCTGCATTTGGTTTTCGGCTCTGGTCCCGACGAGCAACCCCAGGCTTAGCAGCGCAAACACATACACCAGCGTCGAAAACATCATCGCGAACACACTGCCCTCGATGGGAACGAAAAACACAAAGCGCATGATGGTGAACAAAACCAACCGCCATGGTCATGCCAATGCACAGATATGGAACCAGCTTGCCGAGCATGAGGCCCGCGGGGCTCAATGGGCTTACCAGTAATTGCTCGAGCGTGCCGCGTTCCGCGTTCGCGCACCAGCGCCATGGCCGCTGCAACTGTCGTCCCAATTTGCAAGACGACGCCGATCACGCCCGGCACGAAAAGTTCGGCGCGCGCATGGCCGGGTTGTAAAGCATCTGGGGACGAACATCGATCGGCATTCCTCTCCGGCCGGTATCACGCATAAGCGATTCCATTGATTGCGTCAGCGCCACGCCGAGTCCGGTCTGAAGAGCCTGCAATGCCGTAGTGGAATTGATCCGTCAACGAGCAATTGCACCTGCGCGGAGTGGCCCTGCCATTAGTTCGCGGGTAAAGTTCGGCGGGATGTCAAGCGCGGCGTAGGCGCGTCCTTTACGCATTTCGCTCTTCAGCTGCTCCAGATTTTGCACTTCGCCCACTACACGAAAGCTCTGCGTGTTCACGAAGCGGTCGATCAACTGACGGCTCTCGACCGTGCGATCTTCGTTCAGAACAAGCATCGCCATGTGCTTCACGTCGTTGTCGAGCGCATAGCCGAACGCGATCATCTCGATCAGCGGCGGGAAAAAGAAGAAAAAGAGAGTCAGCGGATCGCGCCAGACGACGATGAACTCTTTGAACAAAATTGCGCTGAGCCCGCGAAACGGTTTGTGTTTCATGTTCTTTACAAGGGGCGGCGATGCTTAGTCCGCTGCCGAGGCGATAACTTGGAGTGCGCGACATGTCCGGCGCTTTCAAGCGGCAACATGTTGCCGCACTCCAGAACTGCTCTTCATTCGCTCATGTCATGCGGCCTTTTGTTGTTCAGCAGCGTGCTTGGCTGAAAGCTCGACAAACACGTCTTCGAGCGAAGGACCCATTTCGTGAATCTCGAGCATGACTGACGCCGACTTTGCGCAGTTGTTCCTCGATCTGCGCGCGCTTGACGGTTTCATCGACCAGCAAATGCATCGATTGACCGAAGACTGTGGCGCTGCGCACGCCGGGCATCTCGTGCATGGCGTGCAGCGCCGTTGTCACGTGATCGCAAGTCACGTCGAGCCGGCGCGTTCCCGGCGGATTCACCTCCGGCAGTTTTTTAACTCGTCCGGCTCACCGCACACGATCAACTTGGACATGTAAATGTAGCCCACATGATCGCAGCGCTCCGCTTCGTCCATGTAATGGGTCGTCACGAACAGGGTCATGCCTTTACCAGCAAATTCGAAGAGCAAATCCCAGAGCTCACGCCGCGCGACCGGATCGATGCCGGCCGTCGGCTCATCGAGAAAAAGCACGGTCGGCTTGTGCATGAGCGAGCAAGCCATCGCCAGACGTTGACGCCAGCCGCCGGAGAGTTGCGCAGCACGCCTGTCGATGTACGGCTGCAGATGCGTTGTGGCGATCATTTCGTCACGCCGCTGGTTCAATTCGCGGCCGCTCAGGCCATAAAGTTTTCCTGCAAAGATGAGGTTCTCATTCACCGTCAACTCGTCGTAGCAGCGAAAATTTCTGCGACATATAGCCGATCATTTCCTTGATCGGCTCCAGATCGCGCACAATGTCGTGGCCGCCGATTCGCGCCGTCCCCTCGCTCGGCTCCAGAATTCCGCACAACATCCGGATCAGCGGTTGTTTTCCCGGAACCGTTCGGGCCGAGAAAGCCGAAGATCGATCCCTTCCCGACGGAGAACGAAACGTGATCGACTGCGGTGAATGTGCCGAAGCGCTTCGTCAGCCCTTCGCACTTCGATCATCGGTTCAGACATAAGAACGAATCAGGAAAACAGGAACGCAGGGAAAGCTTTAATCCCTCAAAACTTGAATTGTGACTTCGCTGTTTTCCCTCCTTTCCTAATTGGTCTCATTCACTGTTCTTCATTTCACATTCGGAAAATAAACATCTGCAGCCATTCCGGCGCGCAAACGATCGTCGTCGCTCGGCAAACGAACCTTCACCCCAAACACCTGTTTGATCCGGTCCGCGACGGTTTGCACATTGCGCGGCGTAAACTCGGCTCTGCCTATTTATCTGCTCGACGACGCCATCGAAATCCGTGTGCGGAAAGGAATCGACACGGACGCGGACGTGCTCGCCGAGTTTGATCAAACCCAGCCACGATTCCGGGACGTAAACGCGCACCCAGAGATGACCGGTCAACAGGCAGCGTGGCGGCCTCACGATTCGGAGGCAGCACATCGCCCGACTTTTACGCTGAGCACCTCGAGAATGGAATCGGCCGGCGCAATGACCTGCATTTCGGCTAACTGCGCGTCGATGTCGGCTAGTTGTGCACGCGCCTGCGCGACACGCATCTTCGCCGCCTCGACATTTTCTCCTGCGATTTCGCCGCGCTGTCAGCGCGCTCGGCATCAGTAGGCGAAACTACCTTGCGCTTTAGCAGATCCTGCTGACGCCGCGCATCGTCGCGCAGGAATTGCAACTGCGCTTCCTGCGCATCCGCGTCATGGATTGCCGTATTGATTTGCGCGGCGGCAAGGTCGCGACGCGCTCGCAGTTCCGATGCATCCAGTTGAACGATCAGCTGGCCTTCGTGCAAAGCGATCACCTTCCCACGCGAAAATTTTCTCTACGCGTCCGCTCGATGCGTGGACCGACGTGCGCTTCGTCCACTTCGATCGTTCCCGAGACCGCGTTCTTTCGAGTGATTACACGCGCAAAGGAAGATCGACACTGCGAGCGCGGCGAAAGTCCCAAAACGTCTGATTTCGGAGCGAACGATTTTCTCATCAGTCGCATTAGCGCAGCCAAAGATTCGATCAGCCGATGGTGCGGCCCCGTCGGGTCAGCGCGCCTTCGAGGATAATTTTGAGAATTCCGGCGAACCCCTCTTTCGGCGTCATGCCTAACTCCTCCATCTTCAATGGATTCATGATTGCCTGGACGATGCGCGAGCAGAATCTCGATCGTGAGCTTGGCCGGAACGTCTTTGCGCACCATTCCCGCGCGTTGACCCTCAATGAAGAGTTTTCCGAAGAAGCGCTCGATCAAGGCAGCTCGTCGACGCTCGATAACCTGTGAACACGTGCGGCGCTTTCTGTCGCATGTCGCGAACGAACGGCGGCTTAATCTCATCCAATTCGCGTTGCATGTTGGCTAGCAGTTCGTGCAGCGCTGCATGGAGAAATCGTGCGGATGCGCATGTATGATTCCGTTCAGCTTCGCTTCGACGCCAGCGAACTTGTCGGCCAGTACCGCCTCGAGTAGTTCGATTTTGCCTGGGAAATGGGCATACAGTGTCTTCTTGCTGATTCCCAACTCCTCCGCGAGCTCATCCATCGTCACGCTGCGGAATCCGTGGCAGAAGAAGTGCGCACGTGCCGCTTCCACAATTCGTTGCTGGCCGAACTCGTTCTTTCGATTGCGCGGCGGCGCTTTCTTTGGGCGTTTCACGTCAATGTTGTCCTGCTGCCGATCGCGTAATAGGTGTCGAGAGCTTTGAATGAAAAGAGAACGCCGAAAGGAACAAAATTATTTTCTTCATGGGCGTGCTACACCGGCGAAGTAGTCATGTGACATCTGTATAAGCTCCATTGCCGGGGCCAAATCGTTCTCGTTGCGCACGACGAACGTTACGTAGCCTCGTTCAGGCGCCCAGCGATGTGAACGCGCTTTGCCTTCGGCGAGAACTCGCTCTTGATCTTCTCTCGCTAATCGAATGTCGCAATGACCATGCCCATGGATGTGCATGAACATGGTTCGTCCGACAAAAAGGCATCTTCGTGAATACCTGCGTTCTGCCGTTCGGTCACACCCTGGAGACTCAGAATTTTTTGCCGCAATTGCCTGCTCGAAGCTCTCTTCGTGATTTCATGCTGTCTTCTGTTCCTTGCTAACGGTAGATCCACTTAAAAACTATTCCAGTATATTTAGTTTCCTAGCAACCGAAAAACTTGTTCCCATGCCGCTGAGTTGTCGCGCGCATCCAAACAGCGATCATCGGGATCGCGAGGATCGCCAGCCAGCGTTAGTCCGACCGCCTCCGCTCCGACAATCAGACCGATGTATTAACCGGGCGGTTAGCTGGCAGGCTGGTTGCATTTGTTCTGGTCGTTTCTTACAGCGCAGAAGCTCGATCGATAATCCGACAAAGAGCAGCAGCGTGGTAAAAAATGTATTCCCGTAAAGCTGCGCGCCGCGCGGGAAAAACAACCCGAGGCCGAGCAGCGCCAGCGCGGGCAGACTCCACCACAGAATCGCAGAATGCTTTGCAGCAAGCACGAGTTGCCGTTACGACAGCAAACGGCAGCATCAGCCCAGGAATAGAAATAGCCGAACGAAAGTGGTGTAACCATCAGCATCAATAAAAGGAGCAAAGCGAACTCGATCGCATCGGTCTCCACGGTTCGCATATCCCGCTGTGGCATTACCGCGATGAACACGCTGCCCAACGCCAGTGCGATGCCAACAACGATTGCATTTACGACCGAAAATTTGAAGATTCGCCAAGTTCACGTAAATCGGCTGATGCGGAGCAGAAGCAGCATCGGCATCGACGCGGCGAAGCAAGCGATTGCTGACGCCAACCAGAGATTGATTTTTCCAGTGTAGCTGCGCATGGGGCGCTGCTCCCACGCTGGTTTCACTGTATTTTAGCATTCCGGCGCTCCACTTCTCAATGTCGCGCCACGCTTGTTCAAAGCCTCGAAGTGGCGCCGGTAGAATGAGAAGTAAAAATACAAGCGTCACGACAAGGCTGACTGCTGCTATCCAATAGCGCCGGTAAAGTAGATAAACGATCGCAATTACCGGAAAAGCTTTGATCGCCGCAGCGACTGCAATCAGACCGCCGCGTAACAATTTCGTCGGTTCGCGCGCAGCGCAAAAAAAGCGCCAAGCATCAGCGCGAGCAAAACAAGGTTCGGCTGGCCGAGGTGATAACTGGACCAGATATAAACGATCACCAGCAGATTCGGAATTACGTAGAGCCAAACATTTCTCGCTCCGGCCATTCCTCCTGCGAGAAATGGCACTCAGCCGGGCACTATAAAACCAGGCCGCAGAATTGATCGCGACGAGGAGAAGAATCAATCCTCCTTGTCCGAGCAGGCTTAGCGCCAGCGAGAAACAGCGCGCAGGGCGGCGGATACATGAAATCCATTTCCCAGAGCGGAAGAAAATAAATTTCATGGCCTGCGAGCACATGTTGCCCGGTTTTCGTACCAAAGTTTGTAATCAAAGAGAGTGCGGCCACGTGAAGTAGCGCAGAAGCGGAAGAGCAGAAAACACAATCGACCGTCACCACAAAGACGACGAGCAATGCGCGAAATCCGGCGGGGCTGTTGATTCGACGAATCAGGGTCGACCGCCACGCGCGACCGCTGGGAGGGAGTCACCTCTGTCATGTTGAGCGGAGCGAAACATCTCTGTTTATTGCTGGTGGTTCGATCTGGCAGCCACTGAGATTCGCTTCGCTTCGCTCAGACTGACCGGGACGACGCTGTTGGTTTCGCCGTCGCTGAACGTTGTCCAGCGCGGAGTCATTTGGCGGGGCAATCGGCGGACGCGTTTGTGCCAATCTGTGCTCTGCTCGTAGGCATGTGCGATTTGCAAAATGCGCGCTTCATCCGAGCGGCTTTGCCTAACAATTGCAATCCGATCGGCAAGCGGTGTCCATCGACGTCGGCGAAACCGCACGGCACGCTGATTCCGCAGATTCCGGCCAGGTTCGCTGCGATGGTGAAAATATCGCGCGAGATACACTTGCAACGGATCGTCGGTGCGTTCGCCTAACTTGAACGCCGGAACTGGCGAGGTCGGCGAAATCAGCGCGTCAACTTTCTCGAACGCCTCTGGCGAAATCCTGGCGAATCAGCTCACGCACTTTTTGCGCGCGCAAATAATAAGCGTCGTAATAACCGGAGCTCAAAACATAAGTGCCGAGAATGATCCGGCGTTTCACTTCCCGGCCGAAACCTTCTTCACGCGTGCGGCCATAACGATCGAGGATGATCTTTCGGATTTTCCGCCCGGTGTCCGTAGCGGACGCCATCAAAGCGAGCGAGGTTGGTTGAAGCCTCGGCCGTGGCCAGAATGTAATAGACCGCAATCGCGTATTCAGTATGTCGGCAACGAGACATCGACAATTTCCGCGCCCAACGAATTCATCTGTTTCACCGCGGCATCGATTGCGGTTTTGACCTGTGGATCAATCCCTTCGATCATGATATTCCTTTGACAAGCCCAACCGAACTCCGCGCAAATCTCTCCCCGAGCCTCGCGGCATAGTCAGGCACCGGCTCGTTCAGAGACTGTAGTCCTGCGGATCGTGGCCAGCAATCGCGTTCATGATCAGTGCGCGAATCGCGAACCGTTTTCGTCAACGGCCCGACTTGATCGAGTGATGAAGCGAAACGCGACCACGACCGAATCGCGAAACGCGCCCATAAGTCGGCTTGAGACCGACAACACCCGAAAGTGCAGCCGGTTGCCGAATCGATCCACCGGTCTCCATGCCGAGTCCCGAATGCTTCATCGGCCGCAACCGCCGCTGCCGAACCGCCGCTGGAACTCACCTGGGACGCGCGACAAGTCCCACGGATTTCGCGTCAACTTCACTGCCGGAATTTTCGGTCGACGAACCCATCGCGAACTCGTCCATGTTGGTCTTGCCAAATGGAATCGCCCCTGCCGCGCGTAATTTTCGAATTGACGGTGGCGTCATACGGCGCGCAAGATAACCTGTGCAAAAATCTCCGACGCGCAGGTGCAAGGCTGACCCACGCTACGTTGATGATGTCTTTGATCGCGATCGGCACGCCGCCGAGTGGAAGATCGACGTTCGCTTTCTCCGCCTCCTGAGCGGCAGCTTCAAAATCGAGCGAGAGATAAGCGTCGATTTTTCCATCAACGGCTTCGATGCGCGCTTCGGCAAGACATCGAGCACTTCGCGCGGCGAAACTTCCCGGCGCACGCAACAGCGACTGCAGATCGGCGATGTTCAGCGCCGGCAGATCTCTTTTCTCCGTCGTCTCGACGACTTTCGGGACGATAAAAAGGCCGAATTTCGCCTGGCCGGGGCGCAGTTGCCTGGCGCTTCCTCCGCTGTGAACCAGTCACGCGGCACGTCCTCGCATGCTGAGACGTTATGAATTGGAAGGGCGTGCGCGGTAAAAACGCCCACGTGGCGCCGGCGTCGGCTTGATGAAGTTTTTCGACGTGCCGAGCACGTCAGCTCAGTTGCTTCTGCAAAAACTTTACGGCTTCGGCGTCCGTTGGAATTTATCCGCGCGAGGCCTGGCAACGCACGCGACATCAAGGTCGGATTTTACTGGCGCAATGATTGTCGGCTCAAGAATGTCTGAATGGCTGATGAGGCCACATCACTGGCGAAGCGCCAGCGCCCGTATCAAAAGAAATAGAAAAATTGCCCGGCCTTCTCCGTCGCACTTGCGCAGCGAACAGAGGCCTGCGCGTACGCGGCCGGCATCGATGCGTGGCCGCAGCTCCATCCGCTACGCGAGACGTGGAATCGCTTCTCCGGTGATTGTTGCCTTTTACGTCGTATTTCCCGGCTGGCGCTGGAGACGTACTAAGAGACGCCCGCCCCTTCGTGACCAGCATGCGCTCAAGAGTTTGTCGAGGCTTCTGCGCAGCAGCTCCGCTTCTTGTCGTGTTATTTCTCGTTGCCCAGGGGCGAAGCGGCGTGTTCGATCTGCGCGAACGACCGAAACATCCCCATCACCGGCTCGCCATCCAAAGAAAGCGCAAGCGCACACAGCGCCAAAGATAATCAGCAGCAAGGTGAGAGCGACGCCAATCTGCAACCACTGAGCAAACGAACGCCCGTTGCTGCTTTCTGCCAGCTTCAGTGACGCGACGTCAGGCAACACGATCTCGCCAGTTGTTGCGCCCGCTGCTTGTAACACGGCTGCTTTGCTCGCCGTAACTCGGTCCGTCGCGTCATCCACCGCATGCTCAACCAGGCCCGGCTCAGCTCGCTCGTACAAAATCTGCGGGATTCAGCTTCTGGGATCGATCGCTCAATTAATTCCAAATGTTGAGAGAAACTTTCCGAAGTCGCCCGGATTTATCCGAGCCGATTTTTGCGCGCTACGCTTCTCGCTCGAGCACAACTAGCGCGCGTGTCAGTTTATCGGCCATCTCCGTCCGCCAGTTCTCCAGTTCGTCCACGGCGTCGAAGCGAGTTCTTCAATTCACTGCTGTTTTCGATCTGCTCCCTGCTGGCGCTTGAGCTGGAGCAGTTGCTCCTGCGCTTTTGCACACTCATGTGAATCCAGATGCTCGGTAGAAATTGCTTCGGTCCCCGCTCAGCTCGAGCATTTGTTCAATCGGTCGAATCTTTTCTGCCGCGATTAAAATCGAGACCCCCGTCCGATCGCCGTAGCGCATATTAAATGGCTGACTCGAGAATTCCAGATATTTCCGTCAATAAACGCGCGCAAAATTTTTTGATTGTGCTGGAATTATGTCGCTGGGCGTCAGCGCCCCGGCATCATCTCGAGGAAGAAAACCCCTGAGATATTCGGTTTCCGGAATTGTCGGGAGAATAGGATGATCACGCGCCTCGCTTCGAACCGGAGCACGCGTCTCGCCGGAACGCCGGGCGTCTACGGCGCGTCGGCGATTGTGTCGGATAATGCCGCATCGCTCACGTGGTGCGAGCATGAAAAAGGTCGCCAGCAAAACCGTCTTTCGACAGCAACCCGAACGCGCGCATGTGCAATTCCCGATAACCGCGCAACGCATCGCGCAGTCGCGCTTTTAGTCCTGGTAAACGAGGCGGATCGAGAACAATCAGATCGTGCCGCTGCCTCCGCCTTTTTCAGCCGCTCGGAGGAATTGAAAGACATCCTGCTCGATCCATTTGTTGCCTTCAGTTCATTGTATAGGCCGCGTTTCGTTTCGCTGTGCCAATGTTGCTCGCGATTTTCTTCAACGGCGGTCACATCCGCTGCGCCTGCGCGCGCGCACGTCAACGCAAACGCTCCTGGTTTGCAAAGCAATCCAGGACGCGCCGGTCGCGAGCGTATCCCGCGACGGTTCCGTAATTATATTCCTGGTCGAGATAGAAACCGGTCTTTTGACCGTGCAACAGATCGACGCAACTTTACGCCTTCGATTTCGATCGCTGTTTGCGATGGAGTTCCGCGCAAAATGCCTCTACGTAACTCAATCCCTCCCGCGTTTTGCGGATTGGCGCATCGTTTCGTTCGTTGATTACAACGTCGCCAGAACAGTTCGACCGTCGCAGCTCGTGATCAGATCTATTCGGAGATCCATGGCGAGCGTGAGAGTCTGCAAAACAAATGATCGCCGTGGCGATCGATGATGACCACGCCGGGCAGACCGTCACTCTCGCTCCACACAACGCGACGCAGCTTTGGATCGACCTTCCCGGCGGTCGCGATACTCGGAAGCTTGCGCAAATTCGGCGCCTAAAGAAATCGGGATCAAATCACTGACGGCGCCGCGAGAAACGACGCGCCGCGAATTTGTGATCTCGAATTGTAAATGGCGCTCCCAATTAAACGGTCCTTGCCGTCGCCAGAGTGAAATCACATCGCCATCCGTTGGATTGCCAAAAACCTTGAGAACTTCACTGGAGAATACCAATCGTGTCCGTGTACAAACTTCGCGCCCGCGGTTTGACAACAATTCCGGCCATGTGAAGCAAACTTCAACGCTCAACATCCAGCGTCAACGCTCAACTCGCAATCGCTTCCGACGTTCATCCAACCGCTCAAGCGATCGAATGCCGTCCAAGTGCTTCGACTTCGCTGGACGGGCCCAGCCGGGAACTCTCGACTGGAATCGCATCTCGACTTCACTGACATACGAAACAGTAAGCGAGATTGAAGAATTGGATGCTAAACATTGAGCGCGTTTGCGCATGCAAATCGCCACACAAACCTCCATCGATATCCCCGGCATCAAAAGCCGCAGCGGCACAAGGTTGCGCGAAGTCTTTGACCTCCGGCGACACTCCTCTTTGTAGTGATAACGGATCGCATCTCAGCTCTTTGACGTGATTTTACTCGGACCCGATCCGCACTGAAGCGCGGTGCTCAACAGATTTCTGCGCTCCTGGTTCAGGCGGTTCGGCGATGTTCCGAATCACCTCGCGTCACGGCGGATTTCGAAGGTTCCCGGACGGTCTGCAGGACGTTTCGCGAACAGCTTGTCGGACGCTCAATGATCGTAAGAAAACGAAACCGCTGCCGGTCAGAATGCGTCGTGCGCGGTTATCTCGCGGGTTCCAGTTGGAAAGAATATCAACAATCGCCAGAGCGTTTGCGGAATCAAACTTCCAGCCGGACTAGAAGCTCGCATCGCAATTGCCAGAGCCAATCTTTACCCCGGCGACGAAAAGCAGAAGAAGGTCATGATGAGGAACATCGACATGAAACGATGCGCTCAGATTCTTGGTGAAGAGTCTGCAGACCGCGTGGAGACGCTAAGCTCTGGAAATTTATTCGCGCGGCCGCGATCACGCCAATCAGCAGGGAATCATCGTTGCGGATACGAAATTTGAGTTTGGCACTGTCGATGGAGATTTGCTCTTTGATTGACGAATGCCTCACGCCGGACTCTTCTCGCTTCTGGCCAAAGGATCAATATGCCGTCGGACAGAGTCCGCCCAGTTTCGACCAAACAATTCGTGCGCGATTATCTGGAGACGCTCGATTGGGACAAGACTCCGCCGGCGCCGCGCTTGCCGAGAAGTTATCGAAAAAACCTCGCCGAAATATCTGGAAGCATTTCGCCGACTCGACGGGAGCGAAATCGCGGACGTCACAATTGAGCGCACAAAAATCTGGATCAACGCGCCGCTGCACCTGTTGAGCGTAAGGCGGGACGCGCATCAGCTTCCTGTCTTGTCGCCCGCGCGGGCAGGATGCCCGCTCGACCGAACAGCCAAGATGGCTATGTTCGCTTACGTGGCGAAACGCAATGCCGCTGAACCGGCCTGACATCTTGTTTATCATGACCGACCAGCAGCGGTTCGATACGATCGCTGCGCTCGGCAACTCGCATATTTACACGCCTTCAACATCGATCGCCTGGTGCGAAGAGGAATCACGCTTTTCGAATGCATACGCCACGTGTCCGGTTTGCCGTCGCCGCTCGTTACACGATCCGGACGGGATGTGAGCCGCCGACCACGCGCGTCTTTAGTAACGCAAAAGCGGCTGCGGTGGCCGGTCAAGCGCTGGAAATGGAAGCGCGTTGCGGACCGTATCTGGGGCGGACGATGTCGCGACTAGGTGCCGGAACTTTTGGAATCGGAAAATTTCACACGACTCCGTGGAACGAAGATCTCGGTTACGAAACGTTATGGCGCTGCGGAAGAGACTTACCATCCGCCAAAGCGCGAAGGCGATGACTACTGGATCATGGCTGGCAGGGGAGCACCCAGAGTTCGACTTCCTGGAGCAACCGATGGGCGAGCGCAGCGAGATGTACTACCTTCCCAGCGCAGCCCGCTTCCAGCCGAACTCGGAGGCGAATGGTGGATGGCTGATCGCGCGATAGAGGAGATCGCAAAGTCAGGTGATTCGCGCCCCGTTTTTCGGATTCGTCTCGTTCGTAGGTCCGCATCCGCCGCTGGCTCCGCCAATTCCGTTCAATCGAATGTACAATCCAGATCGAATGCCAGAGCTGGTCCTTCGGCAGCATCCAGAGGGACCACCTCGATGAGGAAATCCCTTTCATGCGACACGCCATCTGGGCGGAACGCCATTGATCCAGAGCTGGCGAAAATCGTGAAAGCCCGATATTACGGCGAGATCAGTTATCTGGATCATTGCCTTGGCAGAATCCTCGACGCAATCGAAGCGCGACCGAGTCGGGACAACGTTCTAATCTGCTTTTTTTCCGATCACGGCGATCTTCTGGGCGATCATCACGGCTGGCAGAAACAAAACTTTTCGAGGCCGCCTGCCGTTTCCCATTGCTTCTGAGCTGGCCCGCAAATGCTGCCCGCCGGAACGATCCGAACTGAGCTGATCAGTCTGGCGCGACCTTTTCGGCATTGCGACAGGGGCCGCAGACGCACGCGAAGTGCGTGCAAGGAATAGGACGTTCTTAAAATGCTCCGAGGCGAATGCGCGCCGCGCGAACATCTCGTCGGCATGGTTGAAGTTCCTGGTTCTGCAGGATTTCAAAGTCATGGTGCTCACGGACGAGTGGAAATATATTTTCATGGCCAACGGCGGCCGGGAACAACTCTTCAATCTCAGACAGGATCCTAATGAGCTATCGAACCGCGTCAGTTCCTGTCTCGACGAATCAGAGACGATCTTTACGCTCTGGCTGTGCAAGGCATGCCGCGTCCCGGGCGCGACTGGACGCGCTCGACGGGGATAAACTTCGCGCATTTCCTTTCCGCGAGCGTGCCCCAGACGCGCATCTATCAATTTGACCGGTCACGCGGCGTGCTTGGATTCCCCGGCAAAACCGAAGGACGCGCTGCAGGACTTCGACCCGGCCAGGTTGAAGCGATTGGAGTGATATGGAGAGTTCTTCGGATGACCGGGAAAATCTCGGCGCCGGCCTGAAGCCGAGCAATGCCGTAACTGAACGAAGTACAA
>ERZ1370068.2523-contig-1668_pt1 | contig 16143 bp, 18 predicted proteins | sample MGYA00561227_ERZ1370068 | MGnify/ENA primary metagenome ERZ1370068 (study PRJEB38410, sample SAMEA6850437) | metagenome | study: Metagenomic assessment of the ecological functions of the soil: analysis of the soil microbiota associated with the...
CCCGACGCCTCCCGAGCGTTACCCCAAGTAGCAGCGAGCCCGTGAAATTCGCTGTGAATCCGGCGGGACCACCCGCTAAGCCTAAATACTACCTGGTGACCGATAGCGGACAAGTACCGTGAGGGAAAGGTGAAAAGTACCCCGGGAGGGGAGTGAAATAGTACCTGAAACCGCGCGCCTACAAGCCGTTGGAGCGTCGCTGCACTTCGCGTGCAGTCGTGACAGCGTGCCTTTGAAGAATGAGCCTGCGAGTTAGCGGTGCGTGGCGAGGTTAACCCGTGTGGGGTAGCCGTAGCGAAAGCGAGTCTGAATAGGGCGAACGAGTCGCGTGCTCTAGACCCGAAGCGGAAGTGATCTACCCATGGCGCAGGTTGAAGCGCGGGTAAGACCGCGTGGAGGACCGAACCCACCAGGGTTGAAAACCTGGGGGATGAGCTGTGGGTAGGGGTGAAAGGCCAATCAAACTCCGTGATAGCTGGTTCTCCCCGAAATGCATTTAGGTGCAGCGTCGCGTGTTTCTTGCCGGAGGTAGAGCTACTGGATGGTCTAGGGGGCCTACAAGCTTACCGAAATCAGCCAAACTCCGAATGCCGGTAAGTGAGAGCGCGGCAGTGAGACTGCGGGCGATAAGCTTCGTAGTCGAGAGGGAAACAGCCCAGATCACCAGCTAAGGCCCCTAAGCGTGTGCTAAGTGGGAAAGGATGTGGAGTCGCACAGACAACCAGGAGGTTGGCTTAGAAGCAGCCACCCTTTAAAGAGTGCGTAATAGCTCACTGGTCAAGTGATTCCGCGCCGACAATGTAACGGGGCTCAAGCACACCGCCGAAGCTGTGGCATTCACGCAATAGCCCGCCAGTCGCCTTCGGGTGACGGCCAGGCGTGTGGATGGGTAGGGGAGCGTCGTGTGCCGAGGAAGCGGCGGAGTAACCCAGCCGTGGACGGCACACGAGTGAGAATGCAGGCATGAGTAGCGAAAGAGGAGTGAGAAACCCTCCGCCGAATGACCAAGGGTTCCTGGGCCAGGCTAATCCGCCCAGGGTAAGTCGGGACCTAAGGCGAGGCCGACAGGCGTAGTCGATGGACAACGGGTTGATATTCCCGTACCCGCGAAGGAGCGCCCATACCGAACCTGGCGATGCTAAGCGCCTGAAGCCGTCGGACTCTTCGGGACGATGCGGTGGATCGCGCGACCCAGACCGGTAGTAGGTAAGCAATGGGGTGACGCAGGAAGGTAGTCGCAGCCAGTCAATGGTTGTACCGGAGCAAGCGTGTAGGGCGTGGTGTAGGCAAATCCGCACCGCACATAGCCTGAGACGTGACGCGTAGCCGATTGAGGCGAATTCGGATGATCCTATGCTGCCGAGAAAAGCCTCTAGCGAGCTCTGAGCGGCCCGTACCCCAAACCGACACAGGTGGTCAGGTAGAGAATACCAAGGCGATCGAGAGAACTGTGGTTAAGGAACTCGGCAAAATGCCCCCGTAACTTCGGGAGAAGGGGGCCAGTCAGGCGTGACGGGACATGCTCCCGGAGCGCTGGCTGGCCGCAGAGACCAGCGAGAAGCGACTGTTTACTAAAAACACAGGTCCGTGCGAAGTCGTAAGACGATGTATACGGACTGACGCCTGCCCGGTGCTGGAACGTTAAGGGGACGGGTTAGCTCTTCGGGTGCGAAGCTCAGAACTTAAGCGCCAGTAAACGGCGGTGGTAACTATAACCATCCTAAGGTAGCGAAATTCCTTGTCGGGTAAGTTCCGACCTGCACGAATGGCGTAACGACTTCTCGACTGTCTCAACCACAGACCCGGCGAAATTGCACTACGAGTAAAGATGCTCGTTACGCGCGGCAGGACGGAAAGACCCCGGGACCTTTACTACAGCTTGATATTGGTGTTCGGTTCGGCTTGTGTAGGATAGGTGGGAGACTGTGAAGCTGGCACGCCAGTGTCAGGTGGAGTCAACGTTGAAATACCACTCTGGTCGATATTGGGTGTCTAACCTCGGTCCGTGATCCGGATCAGGGACAGTGTCTGGTGGGTAGTTTAACTGGGGCGGTTGCCTCCTAAAATGTAACGGAGGCGCCCAAAGGTTCCCTCAGCCTGGTTGGCAATCAGGTGTCGAGTGCAAGTGCACAAGGGAGCTTGACTGTGAGACAGACATGTCGAGCAGGAGCGAAAGCTGGGACTAGTGATCCGGCACTGGCATGTGGAAGCGGTGTCGCTCAACGGATAAAAGGTACCCCGGGGATAACAGGCTGATCTTCCCCAAGAGTCCATATCGACGGGATGGTTTGGCACCTCGATGTCGGCTCGTCGCATCCTGGGGCTGGAGTAGGTCCCAAGGGTTGGGCTGTTCGCCCATTAAAGCGGTACGCGAGCTGGGTTTAGAACGTCGTGAGACAGTTCGGTCCCTATCCGCCGCGCGCGCAGGAGACTTGAGAAGGGCTGTCCCTAGTACGAGAGGACCGGGACGGACGAACCTCTGGTGTGCCAGTTGTTCCGCCAGGAGCACTGGCTGGTTGGCTACGTTCGGAAGGGATAACCGCTGAAAGCATCTAAGCGGGAAGCTCGCTTCAAGATGAGGTCTCCCATCCTTTATGGAGTAAGGCCCCCAGCTAGACCACCGGGTTGATAGGCCGGAAGTGGAAGTGCGGTAACGCATGAAGCTGACCGGTACTAATAGGCCGAGGACTTGCCACATACATTTCCGAAGCCGGCTTCATGCCGCATTCGAGCACGCGTCCACTGTGCGGTTCCCGAGGTACGGTCCGCGCCCGCTAGGGCGAGGGACAATATCTCCATAGAGTTTCGGCGACCATAGCGAGAGGGAAACGCCCGGTCCCATCCCGAACCCGGAAGCTAAGCCTCTCAGCGCCGATGGTACTGCGCGGGCCACTGCGTGGGAGAGTAGGACGTCGCCGGACACAGTGTGGGACGAGGGTCGTTCGGTTCGCCGAACGGCCCTCGTTCTCTTTGTTGCCGAGCTTTCCGGTCGACCTGGAGGCAGTCAGTGCCGCGCGATCCGAGTCGCAAGGACCGGACGCCCAGCGAAGCCATCGCGTGGCGAGTCGTCCCGTTCGGCCGGTCGGGACCCGGCCCGGTCACCGCGCGGGCGAGTCGTCCCAGGCCGCGCGTGGCGAGTCCGCCCGTTCGGGCGAGTCAGGACTGACCCGGTCCGGGCCGGGGCGAGCATCCGCCCAGTTCCGGCCGGTCGGGACCCGTCTCGGTCTGCGCGCGGCGAGTCGTCCCGGTCTGCGCGTGGCAGTCTGCCCGTTCGGCCGGTCGCGAGTCATCCCGGTCCGGTCATCGGGCGGGGAACCTCCGGTGCGCGGAGCCGTCCCGGGCGCGATCTGGGGCCGATCGCGAACGAAGCGGGCGAAGCGTTCCGTCGGGCCAGCAGTCGTGACCCGTCGGGCAGCAGTCGTGACAAGTCGGCCGCAGCGCCCAGCGAGCCGATCCGACCAAACGGTCCGCCCGGCGCTCGGGAGAGCCGATCAGCGGCTCAGCGGGAGCCCGCGATCCCAGACGGTGCGACCATCCATCTCCTGGATCGGGAGGTGCGCGCAGACCTGCGCAGCTTGTCGAAAGCCGAACGCCGAGATCGTCGGCGCCCACCTAGCCGCGGCCGGCCAGTTCCTCGACGACGACCCGCGTTCGGGCGCTCGATCACGCGCGGGCGGCCCGCGCCCGAGCCGCCCGGATCGGTGCGGTGCGAGAGGCGGTCGGCATCGCGGCCTACCGCGCCCAGCAATGGGCCGAGGCGCTCAGCGAGTTGCGCGCGGCACGACGGATCACCGGCGATCCGCGCAATCTCGCCGTGATCGCTGATACCGAACGAGCGTCTCGGGCGTCCGGCGCAGGCGGCTGCGCATGCTGGACGATCCGGATGTCGCGCGGCTGGATGCCGGAGACTCGAGCGGAGTTGCTCATCGTGGTCGCGGGGCGCGGCGTGACCTCGGTCAGATGGACGCCGCGCTGCGGTGCTTGCGCGCGGCGGTCTCGATCCACAACGGCCCCGAGCCTGGATCGGTGCGCCTTTGGTACGCCTACGCCGACGCGCTGCAGGCGGCTGGGCGCAAGGGCGAGGCGGCCCGCTGGTTCGCGGTGGCGTCGGCCGCCCTCGACACCACCGGGGGAGACGGACGCCGGCCGAGCGGGCCGCCGCGTTGCCATGACAGTCAACGCACGGATCGCGCTGCACACGGCTCTGACAAATTCCGCCCGGTCCAGTCCACATCAGGGATCGCTGTCCACAAGCCGGTTTCTCCGCCGCTCTCCAGGTCGCGGTATCGCGGCGATTAGCACATGAGCGAATCCGAAAAACCGGCGTACGAGCCGGCAAATCACGTGTTTCTTCGCGGGACGGTTGCGAGAAGCTGCCCCGGTCGTCCGAGCGACGCTACCGAGCGGCGACGAGCTGTGTGCCTTCCGCCTCACCGTGCTGCGACCGCCCGGCGAGCCGGCCGCTAGCCGGGGTGCGGTCGACAGCATCGACTGCGCCAGCACTCGGGCGACGGTGCGGCGCGTGCCCTGCGCTGGGTGCCAAGGTGACGTGGTCGAGGTAACAGGTCGCTGCGCCGTTCCGGCGAGACATCGGCGGGAACTGCGGCGAGCCGGTACGAGGTCGACGCGGCGACCGTGCGGCGAGCGGTCAGTCCTGGTCGGCGAACCGGCGCGTGACCAGCCCCGACGCCGGTTTCGGCGTGAACAGGCGTGGACTTGCGGGGCATGCGGGCCCCCGCCGCCGCGATGGCGGCCACCGCTGCCGGTCGGGTCGGTCGCAACAGCACGGCCGTACCACCGGAGCGGGCCGCTTCCGTCACGGCCTCGTTGACGCTATGGGCATATCCGACGGTGTCGGCGGTGTCGGGCAGCTCCCACACCGCGTTCCACCAGCCCCCGGTGCAATACCGTCACGTCGAGGTCGGTCAACTCGGTGGGCTCGTCATCGATCCCGCAGTCCGGCGGCCGAGTCGCAGGATCCAGGTCGTGCACGACCGCGCTTACGTCCGACCGTCGGTCAGCACCGGCGGCGAACCCGACGCCGCGCCACAGCTCGGCCAGTCCGGCCTCGGCGCTGTCCACGGGCGTGATGCTGGCGACTCGCTGCCCGCCGAGGGCGTCGCCAAGGGAAGTCCGACCAGTACCCGGTGAATCGCGTGCACCTGTGGCCCATAAGCGGTGGAGTCGACGAGGAGCGCCAGGCCGCGATCCCATGGGCCTGGTCCGGTCGAAGTCCTCATCTCACGCTGGAGTTCGCGGTAGGTGGCGTACCGGTGGTGGCCGTCCGCGATGAGCGCATGACGCGTCGCAAGGTCGTCATCGACGGCCGCATGCACCCGCTGGATCCGTGATGCCCCGCAGCCGGTGCCTGGTTTCGTCGGGTGTTACTGCGGTCGCGAGCAGGTCGATCTCAGCGACGCCGGCGACGACCTGGGACGCCGCGCCGCCGCCGTCGTAAACGAGGTAGATCGGCTCGAGATCCGCACCCGTCGCCCGCATCAGCGCGAGGCGATCAGCGACTGGGCCCGCCATGGTGTTCTCATGTGGGAGGACGACGCCATCCGCGGGATCGCGCAACTCCAGTGCCCGAGCAGCCCGCGAGTCGTCACGCCCTCGGCGGTCCGCATCTCGTACACATACAAGGTCGGGTCCGGATCGACGCGCGTACAGGCCCGTGGACACCCAACGGTCCAACCGGGCCGCGGCTTGGATGTACGTACGGATCGCCTGGCCCGCTCACCGGCGTCGCGCCCGGCTCGGTAGCTCGGGGCAGGATGACGCCGACGGCGTTGTCCGGGTCAGCGGCGAGCAATGCCGATCGATCGGTCTCGCTGATGACGTCGTAAGGAGGGCAGAGCAGCCTGCCTAGCCGGTCTGGTCCGACGGACGGGCGCAGCCCGCGCATTGGCGCGAGCGAGTCCGCCGGCCGTGTCGTGGAGGATCGATTCGCCCTCCTGTGCCCTGCCCATGGCTTGCGATCGTAGCCAGCCGACCGCTTAGGCTTCGGTGCACGGATGGGGATACGACATCGGAGCCGGGCCACAGTGAGCACGCAAACATCGCAGGCACGGCAGCCGACCCTGCGCGGGTCATCAGCTCCGCTGGCGTCGCGCTACGACGTCGCCCTGCTCGATCTGGACGGGGTGGTCTACCTGGGTCGGGCTGCGGTGACCGGCGCACCGCAGAGCGCTGGCCAGCGCCCGGGAACGTGGAATGCGATTGGCGTTCGTCACTAACAATGCCGCCCGCACGCCCGAGGAGGTAGCCGCCCAGCTGCGCGAACTCTGGGGTGCCGGCCGACCCGTGGAGGTGATCACCTCTTCGCAAGCCGCCGCCCACTATCTGGCGGAGCGGCTGCCGGCGAGGGCCGAGTGCTGGTCAGTCGGAGCGGACGGTCTCATCGAGGCCCTGCGGGAGCGCGACCTGGTTCCGGTCTTCAGCGCCGACGACGAGCCGGCGGCCGTCGTCAGGGCTACTCGCCCGACACGAACTGGCGAATGCTTGCCGAGGGCGCGATCGCGATCCAGCGCGGCGTTCCCGTGGGTCGCCACCAACATCGACGCGACCTTGCCGTCGGCTCGCGGACCACTGCCCGGCAACGGCTCGCTGGTCGCGGCGTTGCGGCACGCGACTGGCGCCACGCCGGTGGTCACGGGCAAGCCCGAGCCAACGATGCATCGGGAGACGGTCGAGCGATCGGGCGCGCAACACCCGATCGTCGTCGGGGATCGGTTGGATACCGGATGTCGAGGGCGCGAGAGCCGTCGGCTGTCCCAGCCTGCTCGTCCTCACCGGCGTAACGACTCCGGCGCTGCTGCTCGAAGCGCCCGAGCGGTTGCGCCCGGACTACTTGCGGCGGATCTCTGGCGGCTTGCTGATCGCTCACCCCGAACCGATCGTGGACCGGGCCGGGGCACGCTGCGGTGCCTGGTCGGCCAGCCGCGACGGGACCGCCCTCACGTTGCGGGCAGCGACGTCGGGCACCGACCGATCGACAGGCGACGAGCTCGATGCGCTGCGGGCCTCGTGCGCTGCCGCCTGGACCTGGTCGAACGATGCCGGCGCGGTGCGGGTCGAGGGAGCGGACGCCGGACGCCAGCGCGGTACTTGCCCGGCTCAGCCTGGCGTGATGTCTCCGGACATCCGCCGGAACCAGCGCTCGAGCGCTCGACGATGCCGGTCCTTAGAGGATCGAGCGCAGCTTGAGCAGGTCGAAAATGTTGGCGTCAACCGTGACTGCGCCGCCGAGCCAGGCGCTGGCGAAACTACGCCGGCCGGACGTGAGATCGAGCAGGACGTCGCTCGTCATTGACAGGCGCACCTGCGCGTCCGTGCGGTCGACTTGGCGAATATCGAGCAGCTCGCCGTCTTTGAGCCGGCCGAAGAAGATCACGTTCAGATCGCGGAGCTTGCAGCTGATCGAGCGGTTGAGCGAGGCCTGCTGCTTCGCGCTGCTCGTCGGCCGCGGCCAACTTGGCCGCGAGGTCGTGGAATGCCTGCTCGCATTCCTCGACCGTCGCCATGTGCGGTGACGGTACCGGGTGCCTGGTGTCGCGTGTCCGAAACATGTTCGGGAACCTGCGACGCGCACGCGTACACCGGTGTGCGCTGGCTCGCCGCATCCAGCAGACCGATTCCGGACACGCGCAGGACACTCGCGGTACCGTCGGCGCGACTGCCATCTCGGCGACCTGGAGGACCAGTGACCGATCCCGACGTGCAGCCCGCTGATCCCGAGGGCACGGCTGGGACTGGCCAGGCCGCGGCACCGGAGGCGCCGCCGAGCGGGGTGAGCCCGCCGAGAAGTCGCCCGAGGCGGCTACTCCGGCCCGGCCGCTGCTTGGGGACAGCCTCCGGGCACAGGTAGCCGGGCTGGACGAGCTGGATGAGCTGCCAGTCGCCGAGCACATCGAACGCTATGAAGCGGTTCACGACGAGCTGCATGCTGCACTGCGCGGCATTCACGATCCGGGCGGCTGACGCTCGCGGTGGTCACCCGACGGCAGCGGCTCGATGCCGAACTCGTGCGCCGGGGTCTGGCTCGTTCGCGGGAACAGGCGGTGCAGTTGGTGAGCGCCGGCCGCGTTCAGGTACGCGGCATTCCGGCCCGCAAGCCGGCGACTGCCGTCGACGCCGACACGCCGGTTCGAGTCCTCGACGCCGACGATCCTGGATATGCCTCGCGCGGCGGGTACAAGCTCGCCGGCGCGCTCGAGGCGTTCCCGCAGATCACGGTCGCGGGCCGGCGATGCCTGGACGCCGGCGCCTCGACCGGTGGCTTCACCGATGTGCTGTTGCGAGCGGGCGCCGCGGAGGTGATCGCCGTCGATGTCGGCTACGGGCAACTGGCCTGGCCGCTGCGGCAGGACGAGCGCGTTCGCGTGCTCGATCGCACGAACGTGCGAACGTTGACACCGGACGCCATCGGCGGCCCGGTGGACCTCACGGTTGCCGACCTGTCGTTCATCTCGCTGGCGGTCGTGCTGCCGGCGCTGATCGCCTGCACGGCCGATGACGGTGACCTGATGCCGCTGGTCAAGCCGCAGTTCGAGGTCGGCCGGGAGCGGCTAGGCGCCAGGGGCGTGGTCCGCGATCCGGCATCTGCGCGCGGACGCGGTGGCGAGCGTTGCCGCTGCGGCGGCCCGACTGGGCTGGTCGATGCGCGGCGTCACCAGTAGCCGGCTACCCGGACCATCTGGCAACGTGGAATTCTTTCTATGGCTGCGCCGGGCGACGGGCCGGTGGACGACGACGACGACCGGGCTGCCATCGAGCAAGCCGCGGCGGCGAGCGCGGGCCGGCGAGATGGTACTCGCGGGAGGCGACGCAACTCTCGCGCGAAGGGCCAGAAAGGACGGCACATGGGTAGGGCGGCGCTGATCGTCGCGCACACCTCGCGCGATCGATCACGCGCAAAGCTGCCTTCGCCGTCCACGAGCTGATCCGCGCCGGATTCGAGGTCCGCATGCTCGAGCAGGAAGCTCGCGAGTGCTGCATCACGGACGTCGTGACCGTGCCGGAGGACCCATCGGCCGCAGAGAACGCCGAGCTTGGTGTTGGTGTTCGGCGGAGACGGCACCTTTCTGCGCGCGGCCGAGTTCGCTCGCCCGGCCCGGGTGCCGATGCTGGGTGTCAACTTCGGCCGGGTGGGATTCCTGGCCGGAGCCGAGCCGGATGCGCTGGTCGAGGCGTTGACGGCCGTGGTCGACCGGCGGCTACGACCTCGAGGAGCGGACGACGCTGGACGTCCGAGCGGAGCTCTACGGTCGCACGCTCGCGACGGAGTGGGCGCTCAACGGGCGTCGGTGGAGAAGAGCGCACGCGAGCGCATGCTGGAGCTGGCCGTCGCTGTCGACGGTCACGACGTGCTGCGCTTCGGCTGTGATGGCGTGCTCTGTGCGACGCCGACCGGATCGACGGCATACGCATATTCGGCGGGTGGACCGATTCTCTGGCCGAGCCTGGATGCGCTCGTCGTGGTACCTAACGCCGCGCACGCGCTGTTCTCTCGGCCCATCGTGGTGACACCCGAGTCGCGGATCGACGTCCGCTGTCCGTCCCGACTATCCAGGAGTTCTGAGCTGCGACGGCCGCCGCGCGATCGACTTGCCGCCCGGCAGCCGGGTCATGGTTCACCGCGGAGCCGTACCGATCCGGATCGTGCGGCTCGCGGACTGGAGCTTCGCCGACCGTCTGGTAACCAAGTTCCAGCTGCCAGTGTCCGGTTTCCGCAACGGCCGGTGGAACTTGGACCTGATGAGTAACTCGGCTGTGGGCTAGCGTTCCCGATCGTGCTGGAGGAGCTTCGGATCCGGGGCCTGGGCGTCATCGACGACGCCGTGCTTCCGCTCGGGCCCGGGCTGACCGTCGTGACCGGTGAGACGGGTGCCGGCAAGACCATGGTCGTCACCGGCCTGCAGCTGCTGTTCGGCGGCCGCGGCGACGCGACCCGGGTGCGCGCTGGTCAGGAGCTAGCGATCATCGACGGCCGCCTGCTCCTCGAGCCGGAGTCCGTCGCGGCCCGTCGCGTTGCCGACGCCGGTGGCGAGCTCGATGCCGACCACACGCTCGTGCTGCGGCGCACCGTCACCGCAGGCGGGCGATCCCGGGCGTTCGCCGGCGGAGCGCCGGTACCGGTGTCCGTACTCGGCGACATCGGAGCGCACCTGTTTTCCGTGCACGGCCAATCCGACCAGATCCGGCTCACTCGCCCGGCCGAGCAGCGCGCCGCCCTGGATCGATATGGGGACGCATGACGCCGCGACGTACGCCGCGCAATTCCGGGCGTGGCGCGCGGCCGAGGACCGCCTTGCGGACCGGACGGCCCGGGCCCGCGAGTTGGCTCGGCAGGCGGACGTGCTGCGGCACGGCGTGGCTGAGATCGCAGCTGCCGCACCCGTTCCCGGAGAGGACGCCGAGCTGCGCGCCACGGCGTCGCGGCTGGCGCCACGCCGATGAGTTGCGCCTCGCGGCCCGGACGGCGCACGACGCGCTGCTCGGTGACGCCGACGATCCGGCGAGCTACGCCTCCGACGTGGCCACGCTGCTGGGCATCGCGCGGCGCTCGCTGGATATGGAGGCGGCTGACGATCCCGCGCTCGGCGCCATGCGGGACCGGATCGTCGAACTAGCTGCCTTGGTCGCCGATCTGGGCGCTGATCTGGTGCAATACGGCGCGCTTCTCGACGCCGATCCGGCCCGGCTGGCCGAGGTCGAGGATCGCCGCGCCCTGCTCACCAGCCTGACCCGCAGGTACGGGCCGGAGCTGACCGATGTCCTGGCCTGGGCGGAGGAGGCGGAAAGGCAGCTCGTCGACCTGGACGTCTCCGACGAGGCCCTCGCCGCGCTCGCCGCCGAGCGGGACGCGCTCGCGGCGGAGACCGCGAAGCTGGGCAGCGCGCTGTCGGCCGCGCGACACGACGCGGCCGATCGGCTGGCAAGCTCGATCTCGGCGGAACTCGCCGGTCTTGCGATGCCCGAGGCGCGAGTGACCGTGACCGTCGCGTCGCGAACGCCAGGCGCAGGCGCTTATCCGCTGATCGTCGACGGTGCTCCAGCCGTTGCTGGCCCGGACGGGCTCGACGAGGTCGAGATCCTGCTGCAACCACGTCCCGACGCGCCGGCCCTGCCCGTGCAGCGCGGAGCATCAGGTGGCGAGCTGTCTCGCGTCATGCTGGCCATCGAGGTGTGCCTCGGTGAGGCCGCCAAGGACGTCCCCACGTTGGTGTTCGACGAGGTCGACGCGGGAGTCGGGGGACGAGCGGCGATCGAAGTTGGCCGCCGGCTGGCCCGGTTGGCCCAGGACTATCAGGTGATCGTCGTCACCCACCTGCCGCAGGTAGCCGCTTATGCCGATCAGCACGTCGTCATCGACAAGCCCGAGGACAGCACCAACCGCGGGGTCAGCGCCGTCCGCGTCGTCGACGGTGCCGACCGGGTCGCGGAGCTGGCCCGGATGCTCGCCGGAAGCGGTACCGAGACCGCCCGGCAGCACGCGGCCGAAATGCTGACCTCAGCGGCCGCCGACCTAGCCGACGACGGCACGCGGAACGGGCGATCGCCAGCCCGAAGGTAAACGCGGACACGCACCGGCCAGACCGCGTGGCGGCGAGACGGTACGCCGCCTTCGGTGGCACCATGGAGCGCTATGAAGCTCGCAACGCTGCGCCGCGGCCGCGTCGACGGGCTCTCCGGCGTCACCGGCGTGGCTCGATTGGACCGCCGGACCAAAACGACTCGCCGGCCGGCTGAATCCGGGCGACATCGCGATCATCGACCACGTCGACCTCGACCGGGTGGCGGCGGAGTCACTCGTCGAAGCGAAGGTGTCGGCCGTCGTGAACGCGCAGCCGAGCATTTCCGGCCGCTATCCGAACCTGGGCCCGGATCTTCTCGTCTCCAATGGCATCGCGTTGCTCGACAATGTCGGCGACGAGGTCTTCGCCGCCGTCAAGGAGGGCACCCGAGTCCGGCTGTCCGGCGACACGCTCTACGTCGGCACCGAGCCCGTGGCCAAGGGCACCGCCCAAGACGTGCGACAGCGTCGCCGCCCTCATGGACGAAGCCAAGGGGGCTTGTCGACCCAGCTCGAGGCGTTCGCCGCCAACACGATGGAGTACATGAAGCGCGAGCGGGCGCTGCTCCTGGACGGTGTGGGCGTCCCCGAGGTGCGCACCACGTTCGAGCGTCGGCACGTGCTGGTCGTGGTCCGTGGCAACGACTACAAGGCCGATCTCGACGCCCTGAAGAACTACATTCGCGAGTACCGGCCAGTGCTGGTCGGTGTCGACGGGGAGCAGACGCGCTGTACGAGGCGGGGCACAAACCGCATGTGATCGTCGGTGACATGGATTCGGTGTCCGATGAGGTGCTCACCTGCGGGGCCGAGGTCGTGGTTCACGCCTACCCGGACGGGCGCGCGCCCGGTCTCGCCCGAGTGCAGGACCTCGGCATCGAGGCGGTCACTTTCCCCGCCCTGGGCACCAGCGAAGACATCGCGATGCTGTTGGCCAACGAACGCGGCGCCTCCTTGATCGTCGCTGTCGGTACCCACGCCACGCTCGACGAATTCCTGGACAAGGGGCGGATCGGCATGGCGTCCACGTTCCTGACCAGGCTGCGCGTCGGCGGCAAGCTCGTCGACGCCAAGGGTGTGAGCCGGCTATATCGCAGCCGCATCTCCACCGGTGCTTTACTGCTGCTGGTGCTGGCCGCGTTCATCGCTATCGGCGCCGCGTTGGCCGTATCAGACGCTGGCCGTACGTACCTTGACCTTCTTGGCGATAGATGGGATCGCCTCGTGGATTGGATTCAGGGCCTGTTCTCGTGATCTCGTTCCGGTATCACATCGTGTCCATCATCGCCGTCTTTCTGGCGCTTGCCCTTGGCATCGTCGTCGGCACCACGGCGTTGAACGGACCGATTACGAGCAACCTGCGCAGTGAGGTCGACACGCTGCGGAAGGACCGTACGTCGCTGTCGAGCCAGATAAGCACGCTGCAAGGGGAAGTCAGCGACGCGGCCCAATTCGCGACGACCTACGGTCCGCAGATCGTCAAAGGCACCCTGACGGACAAGTCGGTGCTGATCCTCGGCTTGCCCGGAGCGGACACCGGGCTGAAGGACCGCCTCGGTAAGCAGGTCGGCGACCGCCGGGGGCAAGGTCTCCGGGCCGAGTCCAACTGACCTCGGACTACTCCGACCCCAAGCGGGCGAGCGACCTGACGGCCCTGGCCACGGGCAATGCCCATCCGGTGGGCATGCTCCTTCCGAACACCGATGACGCCGGGGTTCTCGGCGGTTACCTCCTGTCCTGGGTGCTGCTGGGCAAGGGTCAACCGACTGACGTCCGGTCCGTGCTGACGGCGCTGGCCGGACTGCACATGCTGAAGGTCGAAAGCAGCGGCGATGTGGCGCCGGCTGACCTGGTCATGATCGTCGCCAACGGCACGATCCCCGCAGGCTCCGCGGCCGGCAAGAGCCAGCTGGCGCTGGTCACGCAGTTCCAGGAACTTGGCGCCAAGGTGCGTCGTGGCGGGCGATACGGCCGCCTCGACCGGCGGAGGGGTCATCGCCCTGGTTCGCGCTGACGACGCGGACAAGAGTGCCGTGTCGACGGTCGACAATGCGGACTCGCCGCTGGGGCAAGTGTCAGCGATCCTCGCCCTCAGCCAGCTGACCAAGTCGCACGTCGGTCACTTCGGTACCGGCAGCGGGGCTTCCAAGCTGTACCCGCAGGCGTCTAGTTAGGCAGTGGTGAGCGCACCCGGGCGTCGGGCTGATCTTCGTGCGTCCGTGCGGGCTGCGACCGCGGCCGCAGCGGTGCCCGGTGCGGTTCGCTGCGCCGACCCGCTGATGGCCCGGCGCTTCCCAGCCTGGACGCCGAACCAACTACCGCGGACAGGCGGTGACCCTTACCGGCGGTCTCGCCGCCGCGCTCGGGTCGCTTGTCGGCACGGCCACCGGGTACGCGAGGAGCCACCCGCCGCGCGGCCCTGCTGGCCGCCACGGCCGCGGCCGTGGCGGGGGCGTACGACGACGTGGTCGCAAGCCGATCCGAGTCAGCAGACAGACAAGGGCCTGCGAGGCCACCTCGCCGCCTTGTGGGATGGGCGAGTCTCCGGCGGAGTGGTCAAAGTCGTCGTCATCGGCAGCGCGTCGGCGCTGTCGGCCGTCATGCTGACCAGCGGCTCCTGGCCGGCGGCGCGTCGCTGCGCGCGAGGCCTGCGCGCCCTGGTGATCGCCGAGAGCGCGAACATGATCAACCTCCTCGACCTGCGGCCCGGGCGCGCCGGCAAGGTGGTGACCGCAAGCCAGCCTCGGCCTGCTCGGTGGACCGAGCGGCGAGCCGCCGCCGCGGGCCTGGGTGCGACGGTCGCCGTGCTGCCAGACGACCTTGTCCGAACGCACCATGCTGGGCGACTGCGGTGCCAATGCGCTGGGCGCGCTGCTCGGCGTCCGGCTGGCGGCGGCCGGTGACCTGCCAGTGACAATCGCCGCCACCGTCGCTCGGCATGTTGACGCTGGCATCGGAACGGTGGAGTTTCAACGCGGTGATCGACAGCTGCCGACCGCTGCGCGCCGACCGACCGGATTGGTCGGCGGGCGTGACTAGGGCGTGTCGCGGCGACCAACCGTGACCGCGGGCCGACCAGCCGGACTGCCTGGTCGCCGGTTGCTGCGCGCCGCCGCACTCATCGCCGCCGATCACGGCGGTGGCGCGGGTAGCAGGCTTCGGTCGTACCGTCGTGTTCGGCCGGACGGTCGGCGGCGAGTGCGTGGGCGCCGTCTACCAAACCGCCAACACGATCCCCAACATCATCTTCGACATCGTGGCGGGCGGGACGCTGGCTGCGCTGGTTGTTCCGCTGCTCGCCCCAGCCTTCGCAGGCCGCGGGCGACAGGTAGCGGCTCAGACGCTGTCCGCGCTGCTGACCTGGACATTGCTGGTCATGACGGCGGTCGCCGTCGCCCTGGCCGCGTTGGCCGGCGTGCTTACCCAGCGTGCTGATCGGCAGCGGCCAGTGCGCCGGCGCTCACGCGCTCGCGACCCGCATGTTGCTCGTCTTCGCCCCTCAGGTGATCTTCTACGGTCTCGGCCATCGTCCTGGCGGGGACCCTTCAAGCAGCCGAACGGTTCTCCTGGCCAGCGCTCGCCCCGCTGCTGTCCAGCGCCACGGTCATCGCCGCATATCTGATCTACGGGGCGCTGGCCGGGCCGGGACGATCGGCGGAACAGCTCACGACCGCGGACGAGCTCGTACTGAGCCTGGGCACAACGCTGGGCGTCATCGTGCTGGCCGGGTGCCTGGTGCCGGCGGCGGCACGGCTCGGGCTTCGCGTCCGCCCGACCCTGCGCTTCCCGGAGGGCACCGCCGGCCAAGTTCGCCGGAGCAGCGGTAGCCGGCGGAGTGACCCTGGGCGCCCAGCAGGTCGCGGCCGGGCTCGTCATCTGGCTGGCCAACGACGGCACGAGCACCGGCACGGTCGTCGTGGTCGACTCTGGCCCAGACGGTGTTCCTGCTGCCTTGGGCCGTCCTCGCCGTCCCGGTGGCAACTTCGGCGTTTCCGCGGCTGTCGGGGCTGTGGGACGCGGGCGACCGACCGGCGTTCACCGCGCTGACCGACCGCACGTCCCGCGTCGTGATCGCGGCGGCGGCGCTCGAACGGCCGCCTTCGTCGCCGCCGCGCGAGCCGATTGCCACCGTGCTGCTCGACCCGACCACGACACCCGCCCACTCCGTATTCGCGCCGGCGATCGTCGCGTTCACGGCGGGCCTGCTGGGCTGGTCGCTCGTGGCTTTGCTGTCCCGAGCGTTGCTACGCGGCTAATCGGGTCGGAACGGCGGCGCTGGCCCAGGTCGCCGGGTGGGCGGTCGTCGTTGCCGCCGACCTGCTGTTCTGGTGGCTGGTCTGACCTCGTACCGCGCCGTGGTGCTCGCGCTCGGCAATACTCTCGGGGTGACCGGTCGCCGCGGCCTTGCTCATCGGACTGGCCAGTCGGCGCGGTGTGCTTGGCCGGCACGGGCACACTGGTCGCGCATTACCGCTCGCGCCGCCGTGGCCGCTGCTGCCGGTGGCGTCGCCGGTTGGAGCGTGGGTCGACTCGCCCAGGGGAGCAATACGTAACCGAACGAAGTACAA
>ERZ1370068.9348-contig-8133_pt1 | contig 16141 bp, 17 predicted proteins | sample MGYA00561227_ERZ1370068 | MGnify/ENA primary metagenome ERZ1370068 (study PRJEB38410, sample SAMEA6850437) | metagenome | study: Metagenomic assessment of the ecological functions of the soil: analysis of the soil microbiota associated with the...
CTTGTCGGCCATCTTGGTCAGCGTGTCGTAGCGCATGTCGATTTCGGTCTGGCCGCCGGTCGCCACCTCGTGGTGGTGCACCTCGATGCGGACGCCGACGGACTCGAGCGCCAGCACCATGTCCGACCGGATGTCCTGGAACTTGTCCATCGGCGGCACGGGGAAGTAACCCTGCTTGTAGCGCGGCTTGTAGCCGAGGTTGGGCGGCTGCTCGGGCGTCGCCTCTTCACCGGTGTTCCAGGCGCCGGCCTCGGAGTCGATGAAGTAGTAGCCGGAGTTGTAGTTCTGGTCGAAGCGGATCGAGTCGAAGAAGAAGAATTCGAGCTCGGGGCCGATGAAGACGGTATCCGCGAGGCCGGTCTTCTGCGAGATACGCCTCGGCCTTCCTGGGCGATGTGCCGCGGGTCGCGCGCAGTACCGCCCTTGCCCGTCACCGGGTCCTTGACGTTGCAGATGACGCACGAGGGTCGGGCACCGCGGTGAACGGATCCATCACCGCCGGAATTCGGATCCGGCATCAGCAACATGTCGGACTCGTCGATCGTCTGGAAGCCGCGGATCGACGAGCCGTCGAAGCCCAGGCCGTCCTCGAAGATCTCTTCGGACAGCTCCGACACCGGAATCGAAGAGTGCTGCCAGAGCCCCGGCAGGTCGATGAACCGGAGATCGACGATCCGAGCGCCCTTCTCCTTGGCCAGCTTGAGCACGTCCTTCGCGGTCATGCAAAACTCCTTCTCTGCTGAGTGATGAACAGCCCGCCTACCTTACGGTCAACCATGCGCGCCGAAGCAAGCCCCGGCTCCGGTCCGGCTCAATGCGCCACTCGCGGCCGCCCCGTGGACTCCGGCGCGCCGTATCTCGCCGTACCCGCCGCCCCCGGAATACGCCGTCTCGGAGTGCTGGGAGAGTCGAGCCCGGCCACTTCGTCCTCGACGCTGACGCGCAGCCCCACGAGGGCGTCGACGACCTTGAGAATGACGACCGTCGCGACGATCGCCAGCACGTAGGTCGCCAGCACCGCGACGAACTGGATCCAGAGCTGCCCGGGATTGCCGTAGAACAGGCCGTCGCCGCCGGCGTCGTTGACGGCCTTCGTCGCGAAGAGGCCCGTCGCCAGCGCGCCCCAGGTGCCGCCGACTCCGTGCACGCCGACCACGTCGAGCGAGTCGTCGTAGCCGAGCTTCGCCTTGAAGTTGCACGCGGCGTAGCAGAGCGACGCCGGCCACGCCGCCGATGATCGATCGAGCGCCATAGGCGTGACATAGCCCGACGCCGGGGTGATGGCCACGAGGCCCGCGACGGCGCCGGACGCCGCGCCGAGCACCGTGGGCTTGCCGCGGCGCCATCCACTCCCGTGAACATCCAGGCCCAGCGCGCGCCGCGGCGGCGCCGGTGTTGGTGGCCGATGAACGCGCTCGCGGCGAGGCCGTTGGCCTCGAGCGCGCTGCCGGCGTTGAAGCCGAACCAGCCGACCCACAGGAGCGCCGCGCCCATGACGCGTCATCGGGAGGTTGTGCGGCTGCATCGGCTGCTGTCCGTAGCCGCGCCGCTTGCCGATCATCAGACGCGCAGACGAGCGCGGACATCCCGGACGAGATGTGCACGACGGTGCCGCCCGCGAAGTCGAGCGCGCCGAGTTTCTTGAGCCAGCCCCCGTCGCCCCAGACCCAGTGAGCGAGCGGATCGTAGACGATCGTCGCCCACAGGAGCGTGAAGAGCAGGAAGCGCGAGAACTTCTTCCGCTCGGCGAAGGCGCCGGTGATCAGGGCCGGCGTGATGATCGCGAACATCATCTGGAAGAGCATGAACACCTGGTGCGGAATCGTCTTCGAATAGGCGTCGAAGGGCTCGAGCGCCGACGCCGCGCAGACCGATCCAGTCGAGGCCGCCGATGATGCCGCCCTTGTCCGGCGCCGAACGCGAGACTGTAGCCCCACAGCACCCACTGCACCGAGATGAGCGCGGCGATGATGAAGCTGTGCATGAGGGTGCCGAGCGCGTTCTTCTGGCGCACCATGCCGCCGTAGAAGAGCGCCAGGCCCGGGCGCCGTCATCATGAGGACCAGGACGGACGAGGTCAGCATCCACGCCGTGTCGCCCTTTGTCGATCTTGGAGGCGGGAGCGGGTGCGGTCGCCGGCGCGGACCGCCGCGGGAGCGCCGGCGGCTGGTGCCGGGCGCCGGGTGCCGCCGTCGTGGCGGCCGGAGGTGTCGGCTGCTGCGCCGTCGCCACGATGGTCGTGGCACCCAGCACCAGCAGCGCTGCCAGTGCAAGAGTTAGTCGTTTCACGGTAAGTCCTCCCTTTCGCCTACAGTGCGCTCTCGTCGCGCTCGCCCGTGCGGATCCGTACAGCCGTCTCGACCGGATGGACGAAGATCTTGCCGTCGCCGATGTTACCGGTCTTGGCCGCCGCCGACATGACCTCGGAGACCTTGTCGACGATGCGGTCAGGCACCACGACCTCGATCTTGATCTTGGGGAGGAAATCCACCGTGTACTCGCCGCCTCGATACAGCTCCGTGTGGCCCTTCTGCCGACCGAACCCACGGACCTCCGATACGGTCATGCCGATGACCCCGATGGAGGTGAGCGCCTCCTTGACGTCGTCGAGCTTGAAAGGCTTGATGATCGCCTCGATCTTTTTCATCTGAGATCCTCCCGGCGCGTTCGGTCAAGCAACCGCCGTGCCCCTGGGCGGCAGGCGGGAAGGTACACGAAATCAAGCGGTTTGCCGGAAGTCGGGCGTGGATCCGCGCCGGCTTTGCCTAATGAATAGGCAGGCGCGGCGGCATTGCTCGCGATTCGGGCGGTAGGCGCGGCCGGGTCAGGCCCGGACGCTGCGGGATCCCGTGCTTGCGCATCTTCGAGTAGAGCGTCGGGCGGCGCAGTCCGAGCAATGCGGCTGCGGCCTGCTTGTTCCACCGCGTCGTGTCGAGCGCCTTGAGGATCGAGGCGCGCTCGATCTCTCCAGAGAGCCCGCGGGTACCTGCGAGGGCGCGACCGCCGACGGCCCGGCACCGCCCTCGCGCGCCGTGTACTGGAGCTGGTCGGGAAGGTCCTCGAGCGCGATCGTCGGGCCCCGCGTCACGAGCACCGCACGCTCGATAGCGTGCTGGAGCTCGCGCACGTTCCCCGGCCACGACCAGGCCAGGAGGCGCCGGTACGCCTCCGGATCGATGCCCTCCACCGGGCGCGCGTGCTTGGTCCGGTAGCGCTCGAGAAAGGCGCGCACGAGGATCGGGACGTCCTCGCGCCGCTCCCGCAGCGGCGGAACCACGATGGACACGGTGTTGATCCGGAAATAGAGGTCCTGACGCAGATGGCCGTCGCGGAGCGCGACGTCCGGGCTCAGGTTGGTGGAGCTGATGAGGCGGAAATCGACCGGCACCGCCTTCGCGGTCCCGAGACGGCGCACCGTGCGCTCCTCGAGGACCCGCAGGAGCTTGGCCTGGAGGTCCATCGGCATCTCGGTGATCTCGTCGAGGAGCAGCGAGCCCCGTCGGCTTCCTCCAGGAGCCCCACCTTCTCGGTGGTCGCGCCGGTGAAGGCGCCGCGGGTGTGCCCGAAGAGCTCCGATTCGATCAGGTCCTTCGGCAGCGCGGCGCAGTTGATCTTGATCCACGGTCCGCCGCGGCGCCCGCTTCGCTCGTGCAGCGCGTTCGCGAGAAGCTCCTTGCCGGTGCCGCTCTCGCCGACGATCAGGACGTTGGCGTCGGCGTCGGCCACCGCAGCGACCGTCTCGAGGACGCGTTGAATGCCCGGCGCGCTGCCGAGGATCTCCGAGTCGGTCACCTGCTCGCCGAGCCGGCGTCTGAGGTCGGCGTTCTCGGTGACGAGCTTCCGGTGCTCGAGCGCGTTGTCGATGAGGCTCAGGAGCTCGTCGGGGTCGAACGGCTTCTCGAGAACGTGAAACGCGCCGGCGTCCTTTGTCGCCTCCATCGCCTTGCGCACGGAGCCGTAGGCGGTGATGACGATCACCTCGATCGCCGGATCACGGCGCTTCAGCTCTCGCGTCAGGTGCAAGCCGTCGCCGTCGGGCAGCATGAGGTCCACGACGGCTGCGTGGGGATCGCTCTGGGCGACCGCCCCCAGCGCCTCCCGGACGCTGCCGGCCGTGCGCACGCTGTAGCCTTCGCTCTCGAACGTCAGACGGAGCCCGTCGGCGATCGTCTTCTCGTCGTCCACGACCAGGATGCAGTGACTGCGGCGAGACGTCATTACAGACGCGCTGAATCGGTGACGGGCTCGAGCGGGAGGCGCGCCTGGACCTTCGTGCCGTGGCCCAGGCGGCTCGACACCGTGAGCTCGCCCGCGTGCAGGTTGATCACCGAGCGGGCGATCGACATTCCGGAGCCCGGTGCCCGTCAGGCTTGGTGGTGAAAAAGAGATCGAAGGCTCGCGCGAGCGTCTCCTCCCGTCATGCCGGGACCAGTGTCCTCGATGGTGACCGTGACGCTTCCCGTCGCGGCGGAGTACGCGGTGGCGATGATCAGCCGGCCGCCGCCCTCGAGCGCCTCGAGCGCGTTGAGGATCAGGTTCAGGAACGCCTTGCGCAGCTCGCGCGCGTCGAGCCGCGCGCTGGGCACCGCCGGATCGAACGCCCTGACGATCTCGATCCCGTCGGTCGGACGCCGGGCGCGGGCCAGCTCCAGGCACTCGTCGAGCAGCGGATGGAGCGCCGTCGTCTCCCGGTGAAGCTCGGGCGGCCGGCCGAACGCGGTGATCTCGGAGACGACGCTCGCCAGGTGGTCGACCGTGTTCGCGATCTTTCCGGCCAGGTCGCGGGCCTCGGCATCGCCCGTCCGGGTCAGGCGCTGCTCGAGGTGGCGCACGTACAGCCGGAGTCCCGCCAGCGGGTTCTTGATCTCGTGGGCGACCTGCGTGGCCATGCGCCCGAGCGCGGCGACGGCGCCGCTCCGCAGACGCTCGAGATCGAGCGTGTTGCGAATGGCGATCGGCCGCCTGCGACGAAAAGAGCGCCAGGATCTCGAGGTCGTCCTCCATCGGCTCGAGGCGGGCGGCGGTCTCGATCACCAGCGCCCCGGCCGGGCCACGCTGGACCACGAGCGGCGCCGCCACGACCGTGCCGCTCTCTCCCTGGTCGAGGGAGCCCGACGTGGTGATCGGCATGCCCTTGTCCATCGCCGCGGTCGCGGCCGACTCGAGCCGCTCCCAGGACGGCGGCGGTGACCCGGCGCTCGCCATCGGCACGAGCCGGCCCTCCTCGAGCTGGAACACCACACAGCGGTCCGCGTCGGTGGCCTCCACGGTCGCCTGGGCCACCGCGTCCAGCACGCGCGCCATGACGCCGGAGGAGGCGAGCGCCTGCCCGACCGTCAGGAGCCGCTCACGATCGCGCGCCCATCGGCGCGTCGCGAGCGTGCGGGCGATCTTGGAGCGGAGCTCGTCGCGCACGAAGGGCTTGGTGAGATAGTCGAAGGCGCCGCGTCGCACCGCCTCGACCGCGGTCTGGATGGTCCCGTGCGCGGTCATGATGAGCACGGGCAGGCGGGGCTGGCGCTCGTGAAGGGTCTCCCATGACCCGCATGCCGTCGAAGCGGCTCCATGCGCAAATCCAGGAGGGCGAGGTCGAAGCGCCCCGCCTCGACCGCCTCGAGCGCCTTCCGTGGGTCGCTCGTCGCCGTCACGTCGAAGCCCATCGTGGACAGGCGCATCTCAAGACCTCGAGGATCGCCGGATCGTCGTCCATCACGAGGACCTTCTGTTTCACTTGCGCTTCTCCAGCTGGAGGTCGATCTGCTTGAGCCGCTCGAGATCGGCGCGAAGCCGCTCGGCCTCCTGGCGCACGCGCGCCAGGTCACCCTCGCTTGCGGTCAGCTCCTCGCGCATGCGCGCGAGCTCCTGCTGGAGGCGTCCGATCTCCCACGTGTCGTCAGGACATCGCGACTCGCCCGCGCCCGGCGCGTTCGAGCTGTCGGAGTACTCGGCGAGGTAGGCGTCGTAGGCGGCGATGGCGGAGCGATTGTCGCCCTCGGCGGCAAGCCGGTCGGCTTTCGCGAGCATCTGCGCCGAGGGACTGGCGAAGGGACCGGTAGCGCAGCCGGCGAGGCAGCGCCGACATCGCGACGAGCCATAGGCGCCTCATGCGCGCGGAAGAAGCACGGTGAAGCGACTCCTTTTCCTTCTTGCGACTCGACCGTGACCCGGCCGCCGTGAGCCTGGGCGACCCCGCGCACGATGGCGAGGCCGAGACCGGTCCCGCCGCGGTCCGCGTGCGCCTGGCGGTACGGCTCGAAGACGTAGGGCAGCTCGCCCACCGGGATCCCGATCCCCGTGTCCTCGACCTGGATCTCCAGCTCCGATCCGGTGGACACCAGTCGCACGACGACGCGCCGACCCCGCTTCGTGAACCGGACGGCGTTGCCGACGAGGTTCACGACGACCTGCAGAAGCCGCTCCTCGTCGCCCGCGAGCCAGAAGTCCTCGCCCAGCTTCTCACGCTCCAGGCTCACGCCCGTCAGGTCGGCGGTCGGCTTGAGGCTCCTCGACGGCCCGTGTGACGACCTTGTTGAGGTCGAGCCGCACCCGCTGGATCGGCAGGACGCCGGCCCGGAGGCGCGACACCTCGAGGATCTGGTTGACGAGCCCCAGGAGCCGATCCGATCCCGCGGCGATGATCTCGACGAGCCGCCGTTGCTTGTCGGTGAGCGTGCCGGAGACCCTTTCGCGCAGGAGGTGCGCGCCCTCACGGATGGACGTGAGCGGCGACCGAAGCTCGTGCGACACCGAGGCGAAGAACTCCTCCTTCGTTTCCTCCATGCGCCGCAGCTCGCGCGCCATCGTGTTGAACGAGCGCGCGAGCTCGCCGACCTCGTCCTTGCTGTCGACGACGATCTGCTCCTCGAACGATCCGGCGGCGACGGCCGCCGTGGCGGCCGAGAGCGTCTCGAGCGACTGCGTCATGACGGTGCGCGATGAGCCCGCTCCCGAGCAGCGCCAGGCCCGATCGCCGCCCCGAATGCCACCAGCACGCCCGACCAGGTCCGGGCCTCGAGGCGCGCGACCTCGGCCTGCGCCTGCGAGGACGTCCGCGTGCATCGACTCGGTCAGGGCCTCGAGCGTCGCCTCGACGCGCTCGGCCAGCGCCCGTGAGGCGCCTTCCGACAGCGCGATCGCGCCCGCGTTCGCTCGCCGCGCCCGACGAGCGTCTGGACCTGGCCCACCGTGCCGCGGTAGCGCTCGAAGGTCTCGGTGGCCTCGTCGAGGAGCCGCGCCTCGTCGCGGCTGGTCGCGTATTCCGGAGGCGGTCAGGTTTGTCCGCAGCCGCTCACCCCGCTCGCTCCAGGCCTCGATGAAGCGCGGATCGTGGAGCACCAGGAACCGGGCCTCCAGCCGAACCAGCAGCGGCACCGCGTCGCGGGTCGACGTCGCCAGGCGGAGGGCCGGGACCGTTCGCGTGGTGATCTCGCGATTCACCGACGCCAGGCGCCCGACGGCCCGCAGGCCCAGAACGCCCACGACCGCGAGTACCCCGACGACCAGTGCGGAGGTCAGAAACATTTTCGAGGCGAGCCGCATGATCCTCTCACTCTTCGCGAGAGCGCGCCTCAGCCGGCGAAGCCGCCGGAGCCAGTTGAGTCGCCGCGAGCTTGGCGATGAGCCGCCGCTGATCGTCGAAGACCTGGACCTCGACGACGAGGGTGGTTACGACCACGATGGACGATCTGGGCCTCGGCTGTCAAGGTCCCCTGACCCGTGTTTCGGATAAGGTTTGACTGATAGTTGGAGGGTGAGGGGAACAGCTCCGGGCGAAACGTGCCGGACGGGTTGGTCTCCCACATGGCCGCGCACGTCGCGGTCTCGTCGGCGAGGGCGATGATGGCGCCCGCATGGAAGCGGCCCGTGAGCTGCGCGAGCGCGGGCGTGAAATCGAGCTGCGGCGACCGCGCGGCCCGGCCCACCGAGACGAAGCGCGTCCCGTGGCTCTCGATCATCGTGCCCCGCGCCCAGCCGGAGAGCCGCCTCAGGAACTCCTCGGGCGTCACCGCCGTGGACGTCATCCGCCCACCTCCGCGCGCAGTGCGTGCCCGGCGGGTCCGCGGGCGGCCCCGGGCCGGCGGCCGCGCGCCGACGAGCTCAGGCGATGGCACCAGACGGTGAGAATCGAAAGAGCCGCCGGCGTCACGCCCGGAATGCGCGAGGCCTGACCCAGGGAGCGTGGCCGTATCTCGCCGAGCCGCTCGCGGATCTCGGTCGAGAGGCCGGGCACCGCGCGGTAGTCGAGTCCCTCGGGAATCAGGTGCGCCTCGAACTGCTTGAAGCGCGCCACGTCGTCGAGCATTCTGCGGATGTAGCCCTCGTACTTCGCCGCGACTTCGACCTGACGCGCGACCGCGGGCTCGGCGACCGCGCCCGGATCCAGCCGTTGCACGTCGGCGTAGGTCATGCCGGGCCGCCGGAGCATCTGGAGCAGCCGCAGGCCGCCGACGCGCGTGCCCTCGAGGCGCCGGATCTCGGCGGCCGATAGCGCGCGCCGCCGCTCGACCGCCTCGTGACGCTCGGGCGACACCAGGCCCAGGCGGTGGCCGTAGGGCGAGAGACGCAGGTCGGCGTTGTCCTCGCGAAGCAGCAGACGGTACTCGGCCCGCGAGGTGAACATCCGATACGGCTCGAGCGTGCCCTTCGGGTCACCAGGTCGTCGACCAGGACCGCCATGTAGCACTCGGAGCGATCGGGCAGAAACGGCGCGCGCCCGAGCACGGCGCTGGCGGCGTTCACGCCCGCCCACAGCCCGAGAGCCGCCGCCTCCTCGTAGCCGGTGGTGCCGTTGATCTGCCCGGCGAGGTAGAGGCCCGGCGCCGCGCGACATTCGAGCGTCGGCGCCAGCTGCGTCGGGTGGACGAAGTCGTACTCGATCGCGTAGCCGGGCCGCATGATCTCGGCGCGCTCGAGGCCCGGGATCGAGCGCACGAGCGCCTCCTGCGCGTCGACCGGGAGGCTGGTCGAGATGCCGTTGGCGTACACCTCCTCGGTGTCGAGCCCGTCCGGCTCCAGGATGACTTGATGGCGCTCGCGATCGGCGAAGCGCTTCACCTTGTCCTCGATGGACGGGCAGTAGCGAACGCCCGTCGCGTCGATGACACCCGAGTAGAGCGGCGAGCGATCGAGATTCGCGCGCACGACATCGTGCGTGCGCGGGCGTCGTGTACGTGAGGTGGCACGAAACTTGTCGGCAGCGCGAGGCGCTCGGTCGCCCAGTGAAAGGGCCACGGCTCGCCGTCGCCCCACTGCTCCGTCAGCCGGGCGTAGTCGATCGTCGAGCGACGAAGGCGCGGCGAGGTCCCGGTCTTCAGCCGCCCGAGCGTGAGCCCGAGGTCCGCGAGCGCGCCCGAGAGGTCGATCGCCGCGAATTCCCCGCCGCGCCCCGCGCTCTGCCGGTTGAGCCCCACGTGGATCAGCCCGCGGAGAAAGGTCCCCGCGGTCACGACGACGGCGCGCGCGCCGATACCGCACGCCGACCTGGTCCTCGACGCCGCCGACGCGCCCGCCGGCGACGATGAAACGGGCCGCCTGGCCCTGCCGAACCTCGAGACGCGGCTCGCGCTCCACCGTCTGCTTCATCGCGGCCCGGTAACGGGCGCGATCGCACTGGGCGCGCGACGAGCGCACCGCCGGGCCGCGCGACGCGTTGAGCGATCTTGAACTGGATGGCCGCGCGATCGGTGACGCGTCCCATCTCGCCGCCGAGCGCGTCGATCTCGCGGACCAGATGGCCCTTCGCGGTGCCGCCGACGGCGGGATTGCACGACATCTGGCCGATGGCGTCGAGGTTCATCGTGAGCAGCAGCGTCGCGGCATCCCATGCGCGCGGCGGCCAGCGCGGCCTCGCATCCGGCGTGGCCGGCGCCGATGACGACGACGTCAAAGAATTGCATCCCGCTTAGTGATACCATATCGGCCGTCCTGTTCGAGGAATCCCCTTTTCGCGGAGGACACGTCGTGGAGTTCGGGTTTTCGCTTCCGGGTCGCGGGCCGCTGGCCGGCCTCGACGTCGTCCTCAAGATCGCCGAGAAAGCCGACGCGCTCCGGCTACAACTCGCTGTTCGTCACCGATCACATCGTCATGCCGGTGTCGTCGGCGAAGTCGGTATATCCGTACACCGCCAGCGGGCAGTTTCCGGGAGGACTCGCGCAGGACTACCTCGAGCCGCTCGCGATGCTCAGCCATCTCGCGCACGCGACCAGCGCGTTCGGCTCGGCATCAGCGTGCTCGTCGATCCCGTATCGCAATCCCGCTGCTCGCCGCCAAGATGCTGGCGACGATCGGACGTGCTCTCGAAGGGCCGCGTCATCCTCGGCGCCGGCGTGGGCTGGCTGCGCGAGGAGTTCGAGGCGCTCGGCGCGCCGCCGTTCGAGGAGCGCGGGCCCGTCACCGAGGAGTACATCCGGCTGATGCGGGCCGCGTGGACGACCGATCCGGTCAGCTTCGAGGGCAAGTACTACTCGGTCCGCGACGTCCACGTGCTCCCGAAGCCGGTGCAGCAGCGCCGGCATCCCGGTCTGGATCGGCGGCCACACCGGCGCGGCGCTGCGGCGGGCCGGCACCATCGGCGACGGCTGGCATCCGATCGCCATGCGGCCGCCGGCGCTCCTCGGCCCGGACGAGTACGCGGCGAAGGTCACGGAGATCCACGGCTGGGCGCGGCGGGCCGGGCGCGACCCGAAGTCGATCGCCCTGACCATCCGCGTCCCGATGGAAGTGCGCGGCAAGCGACGCCAAGGCCGCCGCCGGCGATCGCCCGCCGTTCCAGGGCAGCGCCGGACGAGGTCGCCGCCGACATCCGGCGCTACCAGGCGCTCGGCGTCATCGCATTTCGTCTTCGACCACACGGTGCAGAGAGCTGCGCGCGGTGCTCGCGAACATCGACCGCTTCGCGAGCGACGTGCAGGCCGAAGGTCTTGCGAGCCGCAGGCCGTCGCGGCGCTGGGGCCCCGCCGGCCGAGGGGCCGAAGGACAAGGTCTTGCGCGCGCCCACGAAGCAGGTCAGCACGGCGCCGGTATGATCTCGCACCAGGACGGCGTGCGCGCTCATCGAGACACCCGCGGCGGCGCTCGGCGAGCCTGCTGGCCCAGGCCGGAGAGCTCCGCGACCGCGGTCGCGGTCGCACCGTCACCTTCTCGGCCAAGGTCTTCGTGCCGCTGACGACGCTCTGTCGCGACTACTGCGGCTACTGCACGTTCCGCCGCGATCCGGGCGAGCCCGGCGCCCACACGATGACGCCGGACGAGGTGGTGGCGCTCGCCCAGGCGGGCGGCCGGCTCGGCGCCAAGGAGGCGCTGTTCTCGCTGGGCGACAGGCCGGAGGCGCTGTTCGCCAGCGCATCGCGAGTTTCTCCGGCGGCACGGACACCGCACGACGCTGGCGCTACCTGCGCGCCGTCTGCGCGAGACGGTGCTGAAGGAGTCGCCGCTGTCTGCCCGCACGCCAACCCCGGCGTCATGGTCGAGCGAGACCTGGCCGCGCTGCGCGAGGTCAACGTGAGCATGGGGCATCATGCTCGAGACGCTCTCGGAGCGGCTCCTCGACGCGGCATGGCGCACGACCGTGCGCCCGACAAGGTGCCCGCGCGCCGGATCAGGACCATCGCGCTCGCCGGGAAGCTGGGCATCCCGTTCACGACGGGCGTCCTGATCGGCATCGGCGAAACCGTCCGCGAGCGCGTCGACGCGCTCGATCGCCATCCGCGACCTCCACGAGCGGTACGGGCACATCCAGGAGGTCATCGTCCAGAACTTCCGGGCCAAGCCGGCGGATCCCGATGCGCGACGCGCCCGAGCCGTCGGTCGACGACCTCCTGCGGACCCTCGCGGTGGCGCGGCTCGTGCTCGGGCCCGACGATGAACATCCAGGCGCCGCCGAACCTGTCGCCGGATGTCTACCCGCGTCTCCTCGCCGCCGGGCCTCAACGACTGGGGCGGGATCTCGCCGCTCACGCCGGACCACATCAACCCCGAGAAGCCGTGGCCCCTGCTCCCCGAGCTGCGGCGCGCGACCGAAAGCCCAGGGCTTCGCGCCTGCGCGAGCGCCTCGCGATCTATCCGGAGTTCGCGACGCGCGCCGAGTTCCTGGACGAGCGGCTCCGCGCGCGCGTGGAGCCCTGATCGACGAGCGCGGACTCGTGAAGGAATCGTATGAACGCTGGCGCCGCTGGTAGCCTCCTCGGCCTCGCTCGACTGGGTGTCGCGCGACCTCCGCCCGATGCTCGCCCGCGCGCTCGACGGCCACGAGGTGACCGGTCGACGACAGGGGTGCGCGCTCGCCGGGGCCGCACGGCCGCGATCTTCACGCGCTGACGCTGGTGGCCGACGAGATGCGGCAGCGGCAGGCCGGCGACGTCGTCACCTACGTCGTCAATCGCAACATCAACTTCACGAACGTCTGCATCAAGCACTGCACCTTCTGCGCCTTCAGCCGCGACCACCGGGAGGAGGAGGGCTACTTCCTCCCCGTCGCCGAGGTCGTTCGCCGCGCGCAGGAGGCGTCGGAGCTGGGCGCCACCGAGGTGTGCATCCAGGCGGGACTGCCGCCGAAGCTCGACGGGCGCTACTACATCGACCTCACGCCGCGCGATCACGACGGCGCTGCCGGCGCTCCACATCCACGCGTTCTCGCCCGAGGAGGTGCTGTACGGCTCGGTGCGCTCCGGGCCTGCCGATCCGGGACTATCTGGCCGAGCTCAAGGCCGCGGGCCTCGGCACGCTGCCGGGCACGTCGGCCGGAGATCCTCGACCAGGAGATCCGTGACGTCATCGCGCGCGGCCGGATCACGGTCGACGCAGTGGGTCGAGGTGATCACCACCGCGCACGCGCTCGGGATCCGCACGACCTCCACGATCATGTACGGCCACGTGGAGACGCCCGCGCACTGGATCCGCCACATGGCGCTGCTGCGCTCGATCCAGAAGGACACCGGCGGGTTCACCGAGTTCGTGCCGCTCTCGCTGATCCACTCCGAGGCGCCGATGTAGTCGAAGGGTCTCGTCCCCGGCGTCCGGCCCGGCGCCACCGGCGCTCGAGGTCGTGAAGATGCACGCGCTCGCGCGGCTGATGCTCGGCGCCGACCTTCCGCAACATCCAGTCCTCGTGGGTCAAGGAAGGCCCGAAGCTGGCTCAGCTGCCTGCTCGGCGCGGGCGCCAACGACCTCGGCGGCACGCTGATCAACGAGTCGATCTCCACGTCGGCGGGCGCCCAGTACGGCCAGCTGGTGCGGGCCGGCCGGAGCTGCACCGCCTCATCCGCGACGCCGGGCGGGTGCCCGCTCAGCGCGACACGCTGTACGGCCTCATTCGAACCTATAGAGATGGTGAGAGCTCCAGAATCACCCTCGATAAAGATCGAGGACGCGGAGGCGCGCTTCGGCTCGTATCGTCGACTGATCGCGTCGGGAGAGTTTCGCTTCACGCGCGGGTAGCCGCGCCGCGGCAGGCCTGTGGTAATAATGCAGTTCGCGTTCAACCACCACCACCCCGATCGACAGGAGGTCACCTGTGGCGAAGACGATGACGAAGTCTGCAACGGTCGCGTACCTTGCGGAGAAGACCAGCCTCACCCGGAAGCAGATCGAGGGTATCCTCGACGAGACGCTCACTCTCGCGTCCAAGGAAGCGAAGAAGAGCGGCGCGTTCCTCCTGCCGGGCTTCGGCAAGCTGGTGCTCGCGAACCGCAAGGCGCGGATCGGCCGTAATCCGCAGACCGGCGAGCCCATCAAGATCCCGGCCAAGCGCGTCTGCAAGTTCCGCCTCGCGAAGAGCCTGAAGGACGCGGTGCTTGGCAAGAAGTAGGACTGGAAATCGCGCGGGGGTCGCCCGGCCCGCCGCCGCCCCGGCTCCGTCTGCTCGCTTCTGCGACCGTTCCGCGGGTCTGGCAGGGTATCGGATATCGACCCCTGCCGGACGCCGCGATGGCCCGCCGCTCTTCGATTTCGCCGCGGTCTCCTGGCCCGCCGCCGACATCGCCGTCGCGTGGGGCCGCCACCGCCGGCACGGCGGTGAGCGGCTGATCGGCGCCGTGATCGCGAGAGCGGAGCGGCCCGGCGATGCTGTTGCACGGGCCCGTCGTCGTCGTCGAGACCGAGCCGCTGGAAATCGCCTCGCAGCTCGTCGCCGCCGTTGCTCGACCACGCCACGGCCTACCGGCGTCGTCACGGTCTTCGCGCGCCCGCAGAGCCTGGATCGGGTCTGGGTGCGCTTCGGCTTCATCCCCGTGCCCGGAGGGCACCTGCCGGTCGGCCTCGCGGGCCGGCCGGGCGCGCGGCCTCTACGCCTGGCGCGGCGGCAGCGCGTCGTGGACCCTGCGCGAAGTCTGCCCGCGACTGAACATGCGCGTCGTCACGCTCGCCGGCGGCACCGGCGCCGCCAGCTCCTGCAGAGGTCTCGCGGCGTGCGTCGACCCGCGCGCGATCTCACCGTCATCGGCAACACCGGCGACGACACGGAGGTCGGGGACTCCACGATCTCGCCCGACCTCGACACCGTCGACGTACGCGCTCGCCGGGACTGCTCGACGTCGAGCGCGGGCTGGGGCCTCGCCGGCGAGACGTTCGACTGCCTGCGCGCGCCATGGCCGACGCACGGCGCCGACACGCTGGTTCAACCTCGGCGACCGCGATCTGGCGACGCATCCTCACCGCGCACCAGGGCGCTCGGCGACGGCCAGCCCCTCTCCGCGGGTGACGCGCGCGGATCGCCGCCGATCTGGGCGTCGACGCGCGGATCATCCCGATGAGCGACGATCCGGTCCGCACGACGATCCGGACGCCCGGCGGGCGGCTTGACGTTCCAGGAGTACTTCGTGCGCGAGAAGGCGCTCGTCGACGTCGGTCGGCGTCGACTACGACGGCGCGTCGACGCGGCGCGGCCCCGCGCCGGGCGTCCTGGAGGCGATCCGCGACGGCCGACGCTCGTCGTCGTGTGCCCGTCAAACCCCGTGACCTCCGTCGGTCCGATCCTCGCGGTGCCCGGAATCGTCGACGGCGCTGGCGCGCGACCGCCGCGCCCGTGGTCGGCGGTGAGCCCGATCGTCGGCGGCGCGGCGGTGAGCGGTCCCGGCGGCGGCGCCCTCATGCGCACGCTCGGGGCCTGCCGGTCTCGCCGCTCGGCGTCGCCGCGGCGCTACGCGCCCGTGGCTCCGCCGCCTGCTGATCGACCGGGCGCGACCGGGCGTGCGCGCGGACCTGGCGCGCTCAGGCGTCGAGGCCGGACGTGGCCGACATCGTCGATGAGCGAGCCGCGCGCCACGAGACCGACGCTCGCCCGACGCGTCCTCGAGTGGCGTGGCCGATGATCGTGGCCGGCGGCTCGTCGTCGCCGTGCCGATCAGGATCTCGACGCGTCGCCAAGCAGCGGCTCGCGAGCGTCCTCACGCTCGCCGAGCGTGATCAGCTGGCGCGCGCGATGCTGCGCGACGTCCTGCGAGCGCTCTCGGCGCGGCCGAGCTCGATCACGTGTGGGTCGTCACCCGCGAGCCGTGCGGTCGCGGCGATCGCGCGCGCGCTGGACGCGGAGCCGCTCGCCGAAGCGGAGAACCGCGGCCACACCGCGGCCGTCGCCCTGGCGCAAGCGGAGGCCGTGCGGCGAGCGCGCGTGTGTTCCTGACGGTGCCGGGTGACGTGCCGCGCGTCACCGCCGACGAGCTACAGGCGCTCGGCCGGCGCCGCTGCGCGACGGCGCACCGGCCTTCGTCCCGTCCCGCTCGGGACTCGGCACCAACGGCGTCGCGCTGAGCGCCGCCCGACGCGATGCCGCTGGACGTTCGGCGAGCTCCTCTCGTTCGCGCGCCACCTCGACACGGCGCGCACGCGCAACCTCTCCCGCGCGTCCTCGACGCTGCCGCGGTCTCGGGCTCGACATCGACACGCCCGAAGACCTCACGGCCCTCGTCGCCGAGCCGAGCGACGACCAGAAACCGGCCGGCTCGTCGCCGGCTGGCTCGCCGCCACTCCGCGCCGGTTCGGGCCTCAAGCCCCTCGCAACCTCGCGCACCGGTGACACCGAGACTATCTCACGGCGCGGCTACGCGACAGCTCCGGGTGGATTCGGGCGTGTCCGGAGCCACGCCGCGCGTCTATCTCAGGCCACCCTCGGTCCAGACGGTTTGAGCACGGTTAACTGTTCAGCAT
>ERZ1370068.8344-contig-7205_pt1 | contig 16135 bp, 30 predicted proteins | sample MGYA00561227_ERZ1370068 | MGnify/ENA primary metagenome ERZ1370068 (study PRJEB38410, sample SAMEA6850437) | metagenome | study: Metagenomic assessment of the ecological functions of the soil: analysis of the soil microbiota associated with the...
CAAGTATCACGATCTGTCAGCAGAAGAGTTGCAGGCTGAGATGGCGCGCATAAAAAGAGTCGCTGTTTCGTCTGAAGTTCAAGCTGGCGCTCGGCGAAGTGGACGCGGTCAAACGTATCCGCGAGGAAAGAAATCGCTGGCGCGGCTGCAAACGATTAGCAGGCAGCGCGGTCAGGCGGCTAAAACGCCCGCCAGCGCTTAGTAAAGAGAAAGCATCAACCGCCGGATCTCCGGCAAACTGAAGTAGAAGCATGGCAGAAGAGAATCAAGCAGAAACGAGCACCGGCGCGAACCAGAGCGATGTTCCAGACAACCTGTTGGGCCAGAGCGATGTTCCCGATAACAAAGTGAACGCTGCGGCCGCTGACACCAAGCGCGCGCACCGCTCGCAAAAGGTTGGCTCGGTAGTTTCCGACAAAATGCAGAAGACCGTCGTGGTGCGGGTCGATCGCCTGGTGAAGCACACGAAGTATCGACGTTATGTGCGACGTACTTCGAAGTTCATGGCGCATGACGATCTGGGCGCGACCATTGGCGACAAGGTGCGAATTGTCGAAACCCGGCCCATGTCCGCGCGGAAACGCTGGCGCGTAATCGAGATAGTGCAGAAGGCAGCAAAGTAAATTTCGAAATTCGAATTTCGAAGTTCGAATTTTGAGGGTGAAGCAATGATTCAGATGCAGACCTCCCTGGAGGTCGCCGACAATTCAGGCGCGAGACGGGTTGAGATGATCATGCCCATCGGCGGCTCGACCGGAAAGATCGCGAGTCTGGGTGATCGGATCAAGGTGACCGTCAAAGAGGCATCGCCGGACGGCACGATCAAAAAGGAACGGTCCAGGACGCAGTCATCGTGCGCACGCGCAAGGAAGTAAGACGCAAGGACGGCACCTATATTCGTTTCGATCAAAACGCGGCGGTCTTGATAAAAGAAGACGGGACGCCGATTGGCACGCGCGTATTTGGTCCAGTGGCGCGTGAACTGCGCGACAAGAACTTCATGAAAATCGTGTCGCTGGCGCCGGAGGTTATTTAAGGATTATGGCGGGAACAAAGCGTTCAAAAATCAAGAAGAACGATCAGGTGGTGATCATCGCCGGCCGCGACAAAGGCAAGCGAGGTCGCGTGCTCGAAGTGGCGCCCGTCACGGGCAAGATCAAAGTTGAAGGTGTCGGCGTCATCAAGCGGCATCAGCGGGCCAACCCGCAGAGCAATCGCGGCGGTGGCATCATCGAGAAGGAAGCGTTCATCAACATTTCCAACGTGCAAATGATTGATCCGCAATCGGGCAAGCCAACCCGCGTTAGGTATCAAGTGGAAGGCGATGGCTCCAAGATTCGCGTCGCGGCGGGTAGTGGACAGTCTTTGGAGAAGTAAATAGTGAATCGTAAATCGTAAATAGAACGAGCGATTGCGATTGGCAGAGGAGTCAAACCCCGACGACTATTTTACGATTCACGATTTACGATTCACGAGGTTTCAGATGGCAGCAAGGTTAAAGATCGTTATCAAAAGACGTGGCGCCGGCGATTGCCAAAGAGTTTGGGATTACCAACCCGATGGCGATTCCGCGGGTGCAGAAAGTCGTGCTGAACATGGGCATGGGCGAGGCAATTGCCAATGCCAAGATTCTCGACACGGCGGCTGACGAGCTCCGGGCCATCACCGGACAGAAGCCGGTCATCACCAAAGCGAAGAAGTCGATCGCTTCGTTCAAGCTCCGGCAGGGAATGCCGACTGGCGTGATGGTTACGCTGCGCGGCGACCGCATGTATGAATTTCTCGACCGCCTGGTGTCCATCGCGTTGCCACGCGTCAGAGACTTTCGTGGAGTTTCGCCGAAGGCCTTCGACGGGCGCGCAACTACACCATCGGCGGTACGCGAGCAATTGATTTTCCGGAGATCGACTTCAACAAAGTCGACAAGCTGCGCGGGATGAACATCTCAGATTATTACGACGGCCCGAAACGATGAGCAGGCGCGCGCACTTTTGAAGGGACTGGGTATGCCCTTTAGGGCGTAAAAGACGTAAATCGTAAATGGTAAATCGTAAATAGATAAAGCCCCTGGCTAGTCACGATTAACTGTTCACCGTTTACGATTCACGATTTACGAGGAAGAATGGCAAAGAAATCACTAATTGCGAAATCGCAGCGGAAACCGAAATTTGCGGTGCGTGCTTACACGCGTTGCAAGCGGTGCGGCCGATCGCGGGCTTACCTGCGGAAGTTTAATTTGTGCCGCATCTGTTTTCGCCAGTTGGCGCTCGAGGGCAAATCCCCGGCGTCGTTAAGTCTAGTTGGTAAACGAGCAGTGAAAGGTGACGGGTGAAAAGTGACAAGCAGCAATTGCTTTGTCCATCACTCATAACTCATCACTCATCACTTGGAGTTTTATAGATGACTGATCCTATCGCCGACATGTTGACGCGAATCCGCAACGCTATCGCAGCGAAGCACTCGCGCGCTGATATTCCGGCCTCGAAGCTGAAGCTTGAGATTGCCCGCATTCTGAAGGAAGAGGGTTACATCAATAACTTTGTCCTGAAGGGTGAAGGCCTGAAGCGTACCATTCGCATTTTCCTGCGCTACGACGCGCGCGGCACTTCGTCAATCACGCACCTCGCAAGAGTGTCGCGGCCGGGCCGCCGTGTTTATGTCGGCTCCAGCGAGATTCCGAAGGTGTTGGGCGGCTACGGCGTGAACATCGTTTCCACTTCCAAGGGCTTGATGAGCGGAAAAGCGGCGCGCCGTGAAAATATGGGCGGGGAGCTGTTGGCGCAGATTTATTAAGGACTGTGAAGAGTGAAGGAGTGAAAGGTGAAAAGGTAAGAAAATGATGAGACAGGAAGAGCTGTCCTGACTTTTCACCTTTCACTACCTGTAACTGAGGTTTCAACTATGTCGCGCATTGGCAAAGAAAGTAATCACACTGCCCAAGGGTGTTTCAGTGACCATTAAGGGACCAGGAGCTCGAAGTGAAGGGGCCGAAGGGAAACCTGAAGACTCCAATTCCTGCCGGCATCAGTTTCAAACTCGAAGGCGCGGAGCTGCAGGCTGAGCGCACCTCGGATGATCTGGCGCCGTTGCATGGCCTCGCCCGCGCGCTCGCCAACAATGCCATCGTCGGCGTAACCGAAGGGTTTACGCAGCAGATGGACGTGGTGGGCGTTGGGCTACAAGGCTGACGTGCAGGCGAAGCGGATAGTCTTTTCTCTCGGGTATTCGCATCCGATTGACTTTCCCTTGCCGGAGGGCGTCGAAGCCAAAGCCGAGCGCATGACCACCAAAGGAAGCATCCAGCAGTATCAGACGACGCTGACGCTGACGAGCATCGACAAGCAGAAGCTCGGACAGGTCGCAGCCGAGATGCACAAGCTGCGCAAGCCTGACGCTTACAAAGGGAAGGGCATTCGCTACGCGGATGTGCCTGTTAAGTTGAAGCCTGGAAAAACAGGTAAATAGTAATCGTAAATCGTAAATGAAAAATCACTATTTGCGATTCGCGATTTACGAGGAAGAGGAAGCGGCAACAGGCGAGTCAGTCGAATTTGCACGCTGAATCCTGTTTCAACCATTTACGATTTACGATTCACGATTTACTAACGCAATGGCAAACACGAGCAGAGCAACAATTCGCGAAGCGATCCACGCGGCGCATTCGCCGCAAGGTTAAGGGCAGCAGTGAGCGGCCACGCCTGGCGGTCTATCGCAGCTTGAGATCATATCTACGCACAGGTAGTTGACGATCAGCTTGGCAAGACCATCGTCTCGGCGTCGACGACTGAAAAGGATTTGCGCGGCACCACCGGCGGCAATCTCGACGCGGCGCGACGCATCGGCAAGGCGATTGCCGAGCGCGCGTTGAAGAGGGAATCAGCAGCGTAGTGTTTGACCGTGGCGGTTATCTGTATCACGGTCGGATCAAAGCGTTGACCGATGCGGCGCGCGCAGCCAGGTCTGAATAAAAATGAACTGGAAGCCCGGGCGGCTGAAGAAGCTGCCAGTGCCGAAGAGAGTCCGAAAGCGGAAGAGAAAGCCGCGTAAGAAAACCAAAAAGCAATGAGACAACCTAAGCAGCGCATCTCGGCCCAGGGCCTGGATCTAAAAGATCAAGTCATCTCCATCAACCGCGTCACCAAAGTGGTGAAGGGCGGCAAGAACATGTCGTTTGCCGCGTTGGTGGTGGTGGGCGACGAAGGTGGCCATGTGGGCTTCGGCACCGGCAAGGCACGTGAAGTGCCCCTGGCGATCAAGAAGGCGATTGAGGCGGCGAAGAAGAGTTTGATCCGCGTGCCGCTGATCAAAAACACTGTTCCGCATCAGTTGATTGGAAAGTTTGGCGCCGGACGAGTGTTGGTCAAACCCGCTTCTGAAGGAACCGGAGTTATTGCCGGCGGCGCGGTGCGCGCCGGTGATGCAGGCTGTCGGGCGTGCATGACGTGCGCACGAAAGTCCTGGGTTCCACCAATCCGCACAACGTTGTGCGCGCCACTTTTGACGCGCTGTTGCGGATGAAGGATCCGATGGAGCTGGCGCGATTGCGCGGCAAGCAGGTAGAAGAAATCTAGTAAATCGTGAATCGTAAATCGTGAATGGAACGCACGATTGCCGGGTTCGCGAGTGGCGATGCAGACTTGGCTCTCTTTCTATTTACGATTGACGATTCACGATTTACCGTTCGAGGGGTTATGCCAAAGAGTACCGAGTAAGGACAACGCAAAGAAGGCCGCGAGCGAGGGCACGATCCGCATTCAGTATTATCGGAGTTTCATCGCGACGCCCAAGACGCACAAGACGATTGTCCGCAGTCTGGGGTTCACGAAGCTGAATCAAATCGTGGAACGGCCCAACAACGCCTCAATGCGAGGGTCGTGGAGAAAGTGCCCCATCTGTTACGAATTGTTGAATAATGGACGTTGTTCTTAGTGCTTTGTACTTTGTGCTTTGAGGTAAATAGGTGCAAGGACCGAGGCCCCAAGTTCAAACCAAGTACAAAGATCAAAGCGAAGATCGAAGTTAAAACATCATGGCACTCAGTCTTAATAATCTAAAACCCGCGCAGGGTTCGTTGCACAAGAAGAAGCGCGTGGGCCGCGGGCCGGGCTCCGGTCTGGGAAAGACCGCCGGACGTGGCGAGAAAGGGCAGAAGTCGCGCTCGGGTTACTCCGCCAAGATTGGCTTTCGAGGGCGGCCAGATGCCGCTGCATCGTCGTTTGCCCAAACGCGGTTTCACGAACATCTTTAAGAAGCGCTGGCTCGAAGTTAGTTTGGCAGCGCTCGACCGCAGCTTCGCTGCGAACGAAGAAGTGACGCCCGAGTTGCTGCACCAACGCGGCATCATCAAGAAAGCCAAACACGACGTGGTAGTGCTTGGCAACGGCGAATTGTCGAAGCCGCTTCAAATTTCGGCGCACCGTTTCACCAAGAGTGCGCGTGAGAAAATCGAGAAGGCCGGCGGAGCAGCGCAACTGAGCTGGGTAAGGTAGCGTAAGCCGGGGAGGCCGAAGCGAAAGGACGCTAATGGATAAGTTTTTTGCGGCTGTTCGCAATATGTTCAATGTGCCGGATCTGCGCCGGCGCATTTTGTTTACGCTCGGGCTTTTGGCCGTCTATCGCCTGGGCGCGCCACATCGGCGCTCCCGGAATCAACAAGGATCGGTCTGGATCAGGTTTGGCACGACGTGGCGGGCACGCTGCTGGGCGTTCTGGATCTTTTCTCGGGCGGCAACTTCCGGACGATTTCGGTTTTCGCGCTGGGCGTAACTCCCTACATCACCGCCTCAATCATTCTGCAATTGATGACGGTCGTCTCGCCACAGCTGAAGAAGCTGCAGGAAGAAGGCGAGATGGGCCGGCAGAAGATCAACCAGTGGACCCGCTATCTGACGGTTGGCCTGGCGGGCATTCAAACGTCGTTTGTTGCTCACTGGCTGCAGGTTAATGGGGTGGGCGCGCCACACCTGGGGCTTCCTGCTGACGACCGTTCTGACCTTGACCACCGGCACGATCTTTGTCATGTGGCTCGGTGAGCAGATTACCGAGCGCGGCGTTGGTAACGGAATTTCGCTCTTGATCTTTGCCGGCATCGTCATCGGACTACCGCGCGGGGTGCAACAGGTATTCGGAGCGTCTGAACAGCGGCGACACGCTGGAGACGCTGGGAGTTATTGCCCTGGTGCTCGCGCTGGTGGCGCATTATCGCGTTTATCGTTTTTGTCGAAGCGGCGCGGCGCAAGGTGCCGGTGAGTTATGCCAAGCGCCACGTGGGCCGGCAGCTGGTGGGCGGCCAGCAAACAACCATGCCGCTGAAGATCAACATGGGCGGCGTGATTCCGGTGATCTTTGCGTCGTCAGTGCTGTCGATGCCGCAGAGTTTGTTTGCGGCGTTTCCGCCGAACCAAACCGGGACCGGTTGGTCGGATCAAAGCCTGGATCGCAATCTATGGCTTCTTCCAGACCTTTCACGCGAGCGATCCCTATTACGAGTTGATCTTTCTTCAGTTTGATCCTGTTCTTCACGTTCTTTTACGTCTCGATCGTATTCAACGTTGAGGAAGTGGCGGACAATCTTCGCAAGCACGGCGGCTTCATGCCGGGCATTCGACCGGGCCGCGCGACGGCCGAATATCTCAACAGCATTCTGACGCGGTTGACCGTCGTCGGGGCAATTTACCTGGCCCTGGTGGCTTTTGTGCCGCAGTTCATGCTGAGCGGATTTAAGGTGGCGCGCCTGCCGCTGATTGGAAGCTGGCTGGACGCGTTTGTCAGCAGCACGCCTGGTCTTTCGTGGATCCCCACGGGTATGGGTTATCAGTTTTACTTTGGCGGCACGTCGTTGCTGATTCTCGTCGGCGTGGCCATGGATACGGTGGCGCAAATTGAGGCCCAACTGGTAATGCGAAACTATGAAGGGTTCCTCGGTGGTGGCGGGCGTCTCCGCGGTCGCAGAGCCTGAGCACAGGTGTTGGCCGTGAGGTGCTAGATGTGAGGATTGAGACTAGCATCCAGCATCTGGCAACTAACATCTTCTTGCATGTTTAAAATCATCGTCCTGATGGGTGCGCCTGGTGCTGGAAAAGGCACGCAGGCGCGCTTGCCTTCAGGAACGCCTGCATCTGCCGCAGATTTCAACTGGCGATATGTTTCGCGCCCTGAAAGAAGCCCAGACGCCACTGGCGGCGGAAGTGCGAGCGTTGATGGCGGCCGGACAACTCGTCCCGGATGCTGTAACGATTCGCGTCGTGCGGGAACGCACCAGTCGTGACGACGGTAGTAACGGATACATTCTCGACGGGTTTCCACGCACGCCCGCTCAGGCAGAGATGCTGGAAAAGTTGGCGCTCGAGCAGGGCAAGAAGATTCAGGCTATTGAAATTGAAGTGCCGCGCGAGCTTCTAGCGAAGCGTATGATCGGCCGGCGAAATTGTCCCGTCTGCGGCGAAATCTATAATATTTATTTCAAGCCGCCGAAGGGTTGATAACGTTTGCGATCTGCACCCCGAGGCTCAACTAAACCATCGCGCGCGACGATAACGCGGATACGGTGCAGGCGCGGCTGACGACTTATGAAGAACAGACTCAGGCCGTTGCTGGACTACTACAAAGCTGCGAACGTGCTGCGAAGTAGTCGATGGAACCAGGGAGCCGGAAGCGATCTACCGGGACATTGTAAAGAATAGTGAAAGTGAAGAGTGAAAAGTGAAGAGCAAGAGCCGGGCGAGGATGCGCTGACTTTCGCCCTCACTCTTCACCGAGTTGCTGTTTTCATGATCATAGGAAAGTCCAAAAAGAGCTCGAGAAGATGCGGGCCGCGGGGCGCGTCACGGGGCTCGTGCTGCAGGAGCTGAGAAGCTGGTCCAGCCCGGCATCACCACGCTTGAAATCGATCGCGCCGCGGAGAAAATGATTCGCGACGCCGGCGGGCTGCCGACGTTCAAGGGTTACCACGGCTTTCCCTATTCGATCTGTGCGTCGGTCAATGAGCAAGTAGTCCACGGTTTCCCTTCGGACTACCAACTCAAGGAAGGCGACATCTTCTCCATCGACTGTGGCGTGACCCTGGAAGGTTTTGTCGGCGACACGGCGACGACGGTCCCGGTGGGGAAGTGTCAGCGAGGCATGGCTGGCATCTGGTTCGCGTTACCGAAGAGTGTCTTGATCTGGCGATTGAAGCAGTGCCGCGCCGGGAAGGCATTTAGGGGATATCGGCGCAGCGGTGCAGCAGCATGCCGAAGGTCGCGGGTATTCGGTGGTGCGTGATTATGTCGGCCATGGAATCGGCCGTCGCATGCACGAAGATCCGCAGATGCCAAACTACGGCAAGCGCGGCCAGGGTCCCAAGATAAAGGCCGGTTACGTGTTTGCGGTCGAGCCCGATGATCAACCTGGGAGCGAGCATACCAAGGTTTTGGCGCGACGGCTGGACGGTGGTGACGCATGGATGGCAAGCCCAGTGCGCACGTGGAACACACCATCGCGATAACCGAGGAAGGGCCTGGAAGTGCTGACTAGAGTTGCCGCCAACGACGGCGCGGAGCCGCTTCTGGCAGGCTCCAGTTTGAACGCCGTAACCTAACGGCGCAGCGCGGCTTGGCAAAGCGAATTCGGCATGCTACTATTTGCAGTTTGTCGGTACAGGCGCGCATTCGTTCTGAGCGGATATGGCAAAGGAAGAGGCGATAGAAGTTATGGCTAAGGTCCTTGAGACTTTGCCTAACGCCATGTTTCAGGTTGAGTTGGAGGACAGTCAGCACCAGGTGCTGGCCCACGTTTCGGGCAAGATGCGCAAGCATTTTATTCGCATTCTTCCGGGCGATCGCGTGCTGGTTGAGCTGTCGCCGCTACGACCTGAACCGCGGCCGAATTACTTACCGGTACAAGTAAAAACGATTTGAGGGTTGATTAAATGAAAGTCCGTGCTTCGGTTAAGAAAATGTGCGACAAGTGCAAGGTCATCCACCGCAAGGGCGTGGTGCGGGTGATTTGCGTCAACCCAAAACATAAACAGCGCCAGGGATAACTATTTTCGATTTTCGGCTTGCGGCTGGGCAAGGAGCCATCGCAACCGCGAAATCAATTGGAGAGTATATTACTAAGAATGGCACGTGTAGCTGGCGTCGATCTTCCACCAAACAAACGGGCTGAGGTTGGGCTGACTTATATCTACTGGCATCGGCCGCTCGCGCTCAAGCTCGAATTCTCAACGAAGGCGGCCGTGAATCTTGATACTCGCGTCAGGGATTTGAGCGAGGACGAGCTGAGCCGTATCAGGGCCATCCTCGAAGCGCAAGGCGAAATCGAAGGCGACCTGCGGAAGCGAATCCAGATGGACATCAAGCGTCTGATGGACATCGGTTGCTATCGCGGTCTGCCGACATCGCCGCGCGTCTGCCGGTTCGTGGTCAGCGCACGCACACCAACGCCCGAACTCGCAAGGGTCCGAGACGCGCAACTATCGCCAAGAAGAAGGCGCCAGGGAAGAAATAAGGATTAGTCCGTTGTTCGTGGTCCGTTGTAACGACCACTGACCACTGACCACTGACAAAGTTATGGCAAAAGCTACCGGCAAGAAAAAGGTTTTTCGTAAGAAGAGAAGAAGAACGTCCCCGTGGGGATCGCGCACGTCGCCGCCTCTTTCAACAACACGATGATTTCGATTACCGACCTCGAAGGCAATCTAATCGCGCAATCGTCGGCCGGCGCGCGCGGGTTTCGCGGTTCGCGCAAGGGTACTCCGTTTGCCGCGCAGCAAGCTGCCTACGAAGCCGCGAAGAAGGCACACGAAGCGGGCATGCAGCAGTGTGAGGTTCGCGTGAAGGGACCGGGCGGCGGCCGCGAGTCGGCGATCCGCGCCATTGCGAACGCCGGTATCAGGGTGGTGACGATTCGCGATACGACGCCTATTCCACACAACGGCTGTCGTCCGCCGAAGCGCGCGAGTCTGAGATTTATGATCTTGCAGATTTGATGTTTGTTGAGATCTGAGATTTCAGATCCGGATTTGAGAGTTGAATAACCTAAAGGATGAAGGGCCGGCGTCCCGAACGCAGCCTGTAAACTTTTCCGTCGAAATTAGACTGGAGGCAGAAAACAGTTGGCTAGGTATAGAGATGCGGTGTGCCGCTTGTGCCGCCGCGAAGGCGCAAAGCTTTTTCTTAAAGGTGATAGGTGTTACAAGCCGTCTTGTCCGATTGAAAAGCGCGGTACCCAACCGCCCGGACAGCACGGCAACTCAATGCGTCGCGGCAAGGCGCTGGTCGGCTATGGCCAGCAGTTGCGCGAAAAGCAGAAGGTAAAGCGTATCTACTTCATCCTTGAAGGACAGTTCCGAAACTACTTCGAACGCGCGGCTCGCATGAAAGGAATCACGGGTGAAAACCTGCTGTTCCTGCTTGAGCGTCGCCTTGATAATGCAGTTTACCGCGCAGGCTTTTCCACCTCTCGCCGGCAAGCCCGGCAGCTGGTTAATCACGGCCACGTACTGGTCAACGGGAAGAAAGTAGACATTCCGTCGTACCAGGTCAGGGCCGGCGAGTTAATCAGTATCAAAGACGCAAGCCGCAAAATCCGCATATTGAAGGCGCCTGGCAAACGGCCTCCGGCCGCGGACGTCCGTCCTGGATTTCGCAGGACGCGCGGCGAAATGTCGGCTCGCGTCAGCGGCTCTGCCGGCGCGTGAAGATATCGACCGCTCGATCAACGAGCAGCTCATCGTTGAGCTTTATAGTAAGTAATTGGCAGACCCGTCGGCACGGCCGCAGTATCGCGGCTACGGCGGATAACAGCTTTTCATAATCGGGAACTTAGAACGCTATGGCTATGGATCAAAATAATCTCTGGACCGGATTTCAGATGCCTCGTCGTCTGGCAGCGGACGCGGAAACGCTCACCGAACGCTATGGCCGCTTCTCCGCGCAACCTTTCGAGCGCGGTTTCGGCACCACCGTCGGCAATTCGCTGCAGACGGGCATTGCTTTCTTCGATAGAAGGCGCGGCCGTCACGGCCGTGAAGATCGAAGGCGTCGAGCACGAATTCTCTTCAATCAAGGGAGTCGTCGAAGATGCCGACCGACGTGATTCTGAATTTGAAGCAGGTGCCTTTCAAGCTTCACGGCAACGAGTCGAAGACGCTGCGCATTTCCAAAGAGTCGGCGGGCGAAGTGACGGCGGCGGATATCGAAGCTGATGCGGACGTGGAAGTGCTGGATCCGACACGTGCATATCGCTACCGTCAGCGAGGGCGGCTCGCTCGAAGTCGAAATGCGTTTGAAGCGCGGCCGTGGTTATGTTTCAGCCGATCGAAACTTCGATGAGGACCTTTCGCTCGGTTACATTCCGATCGATTCCGTGCACACGCCGGTTAAGAAAGGTCAATTACACGGTTGAAGCGGCGCGGCTCGGGCAGAACACAGAGTTTGACAAGCTGACGATTGAAGTTTGGACCGACGGCTCCGTGAAGCCGGAAGATTCGATCGGCCTGGCGGCGAAGTTGATCAAGGACCACATGTCGATCTTCATCAACTTTGAAGAGGACACGGACGACTTTGCTTATTCAAAGATCGAGCGACCGCCGTTGCCGCGTAACGATCAGCTGGATCGCTCGGTTGACGAACTCGAGTTATCAGTGCGCTCTTACAACTGTCTGAAGAACGCCGATATCAGGACCATTCGCGATCTGGTTCAGCGCAGCGAGCGCGAAATGCTCGCTACCAAGAATTTCGGCAAGAAGTCGTTGAACGAGATCAAGGAAATCCTGAATGGCATGGGCCTGGATTTTGGCATGGAGTTCGACGAGCAGGGAAATCCGATTCCCGGCTCCGGGCGGACGCGACGGCGCCGACCTCGGCGACTTCCCGACGAAGACTAGTAGCTTTTCAGTGCCGCCAGCCGGTGCTGCCACAGGATGATTACCGACAAGACGGGTTTTTAGAGTCATGCGACACCAAAAGCACATCGCAAACTGGGACGGACCAGCGAACATCGCATGTCAATGCTTCGCAATCTTGCTGTCTCGTTAATCAACTCTCGCGAGGAACGCATTGTCACGACCTTGCCGAAGGCAAAAGAGCTGCGGCCCTTTGTTGAACGCGCCATCACCCTTTCGCGCACGCGCTAATGGCCTGGAAGGTGATGATGCGGCGCGCGCGCGTTGCACCTGCGTCGCCAGGCGGCCGGGTTCTTTCATGCGGGAAACATGCAAGCGTCAGCTTTGACCGGAAAGCGCGGACAGGTGCGCCTGCCGCGTACCGCCGGCGTCGCGGCGTTGCAGCGTTTGTTTAGTGAACTCGGCGAGCGCTACAAGGATCGTCCGGGCGGTTACACACGCATCTTCAAGCTTGGTCGTCGCGCGGGCGATAATGCCGAGTTGGCGATCATTGAGTTGGTGGACAACAAAGCCGAACGCGAAGCCCTCGAGGCAGCGAAGAAGCGCAAATCCGCAACCCCAAAGAAGAAGAAGGGCGCCGAGCCGAAGAAAACTGAGGGCGCCAAAGCCGGCGACCGCAGTGGCGCTGCACCAAAAGAGGCCGCCGAACCGGCTGCCAAGTCTTCTGAGAAAGCTGACACCATCAAGGCGTCCGCAGAGACCACGAACGAGGCGCCGGTGGAAGCTGACGCCGAGTCAACTGCCGAGGCAGGCGCGGTCGAAGCTGGCGATTCTGATTCTGGTACAGTTGCAGAGAGCTAGTTCCCAACGTTGGCCCGATCGCCGGCTGCGAACCTTGCAGGCCCGGCAGGAAATGCCCCAAACGACCATCGGCAACACCATCCGAGTCTTTTGGGGCTCAACACTTTGATCGGGTCAATGAGTTTGGTCGGCAGAGCAAATCAGAAACGATGAGCGATAACGAAAGCGTAAAAGTGGAAACGGACGCGGAAGCCGGGGAAGCAACTGCTGAACGAGGAGGCGGCGGCCGTCGTCGTCGTTCCCGATCGCTCAGCACTGAGAATTCCGTGAACATGGATGAGCTGCGCGAGCTCATTGAGTTGATTCGCGAGAACGACTTCACGGAGTTTGAGCTCGAGCGCGAGGTTTTCGAGTGCGATTTCGCCGCGGGCGGAGGTTAGTGAAACCGCAGGCGTGAGCTCGTCCGGGAATTCGCCCGGCGCGGCAACCGCCGGTCCTCCGTCGGGTGAAGGCGCCACCGCAACCTCGTCCGCGCCATTACAGCCGGCGACCAAAACTGAGACCGCTCCCGCCGATGAGAACCTTCATATTATTACTTCTCGATCGTCGGCACGTTTTATCGAGCTGCGTCTCCCCAGGCGCCGCCGTTTGTAAACATCAGCAGCCGAGTCGAGCCGGGAACTGTCGTCTGCATCATCGAGGCGATGAAGCTGATGAACGAAATTCTCGCCGAGAGCAGCGGTGAGGTAGCAAAGATTTACGTTGAGAACGGACAGCCGGTCGAGTATGGCCAGCCACTGTTCGGCATCAAGAACTAAGTCCAAAGTCCAAGGTCCAAAGTCCAATGTCCGCGCGGGACAGGAAGACTTTGGACCTTGGCCATTGGACGTTGGATAAGACATGGCGCCGGAAATTAGAAAGTTCAAAAGATTCTGATCGCCAACCGTGGCGAGATTGCCTGTCGCATCATCTGGACGTGCAAGGAAATGGGCATTCGCACGGTGGCAGTCCACAGCGACGTCGATCGCGATTCGCTGCACGTCCGTTTTGCCGACGAGGCTGCGTGTATCGGTCCGGCGCCTTCCGCCCAGAGCTACCTGAATATTCCGGCCATCATCAGCACCGCTGAGATTTTCAACGTCGACGCGATCCATCCCGGCTATGGTTTCCTTGCCGAGTCGTCCTACTTCGCCGAGATTTGCGCTGCCTGCAACATAAAGTTCATTGGTCCCCCGGCAAACATTATTCGTTTGATGGGTGACAAGGTTGAGGCGCGCCGCGCCATGGCCGCAGCCGGGTTGCCGGTGCTGCCGGGTAGCCCTGACCCGGTCACTTCGGAAGAGGAAGGCTCTGCGCGTGGCGCGCGAGATTGGCTTTCCGGTGATCGTGAAGGCGTCAGCCGGCGGCGGTGGCCGCGGCATGCGCATCGTTCACGCTGAAGGCGAATTGGGCAAAGCACTGGAGACCGCGTCAACCGAAGCAGCCGCGGCTTTCAAAGATGGCAGCGTTTACATCGAACGCTATGTGCAGAACCCGCGTCACATCGAGATTCAGGTACTGGCCGACGAATACGGCGACTGCATTCATCTCGGGGAGCGTGAGTGTTCGATACAGCGTCGTCATCAGAAGCTGCTGGAAGAGGCGCCTTCGGTGGTGTTGTCGCCGGAGTTGCGCAACGCAGATGGGCGACGCGGCAGTAGCGGCCTGCAAGAAACTGGGCTACGCGAGCGCGGGCACGGTTGAGTTTCTGCTGGACCAGGACAACAAGTTCTACTTCATGGAGATGAACACGCGCATCCAGGTCGAGCACGCCGTCACCGAGATGGTGACGCTGGCCGACATTGTGCGCAACCAGATCAGGATTGCCGAAGGCGAGCGCGCTGGGTTATACGCAGGACGATCTGCTGATCGTCGGCCACGCGATCGAGTGTCGCATCAACGCCGAGAATCCCGGAGACTTTCGCGCCGTCGCCGGGGCTCATTACTGCGTTCAACCTGCCGGGCGGGCCGGGAGTTCGCGTCGACACGTATGTGTATGCCGGCTATCGCGTGCCGCCTTTCTACGATTCGATGATCGCCAAGGTGATTACGCATGCGCGCACTCGAGATTTGGCAATCGCGCGCATGAAACGAGCGCTGGAGGCGATGGTTATCGAGGGCATCAAGACGACGATCCCGCTGCACCTGAAAATTATGGACGATCCCAAGTTTAAGGCAGGCGACATATCGACCAGCTTTATGGAGTATTTTCTGTGCGCAAAACGGGACCAAAGATCCCGAAAGTGCAGAGTGAAGCGGCAAGGCGCGTCGTGGCGATAAGCCTGCGGTCATTTGCCGTTTAGCGCTGAGACGCCTATAATAATCGACTTTTCAATGGTGGCTTGGCTCGACTGAGAAGCTTGTCGAGAGGACATGGAGATGGCATACGCAGTTGATTAAGACCGGCGGCAAGCAATTTGTCGTGGAAAAGGGCAGCACGATTCGCGTCCCTTCGATTGAAACTGAAGCCGGTAAATCGGTGGAACTCGATGCGATGCTGACCGCCGGCGGCAAGGGAAGCGATTCTCCGGTGGTGGGCGCAGCGAAAGTTTCCGCAACCGTGGTCGGACACCGGCCGCGCTGCGAAGATCGTAGTGTTCGAAAAAGAAGCGCCGGAAACATCTACAAGCGCAAACAAGGTCACCGCCAGGGATACACGACGATTACGATTGATTCTGATAGGCTAAACAGAAAGTGATGAGTGATGAGTGACGAGTGACGGATGTGCCGGAACAAGCGTTTGTTCTATCTGATCACTCATCACCTCATAACTCATCACCGGAGCGAAGCGACAATGGCACACAAAAAGGGAGTTGGTTCATCTCGGAACGGTCGCGACTCTAATTCGCAGCGACTGGGCTTGAAGAAGTTTGGCGGCGAGAGCGTTAAGGGCGGCAACATACTTGCCGCGCCAGCGTGGGACGAAGTGGAAACCCGGCAAAAACGTCGGCCGCGGCAAGGACGACACGTTGTTTGCATTGATCGGCGGCGTGGTGAAGTTCGAGGACCGGGGTCGCATCGGAAAATTCATCAGCGTTTACCCGCAGTGGAGCAGGCGCCTTCAGCATAGACCAGTGCAAACGAAACACCGCTACCACGCGACGCCTGAGCCAGAGTCCGAGACTGGAGCTAAGGGCGTCGCTTTGATTTGCGGTTTCGATTTAGATGTTTATTGATCGAGTCAAGATTCGCGTAGCGGGAGGCCATGGCGGCAATGGCGTTACCGCCTTTCGTCGAGAGAAGTTCTCCGTGCCGCGCGGTGGTCCTTCGGGCGGCGATTCGGCGGGCGCGGCGGCGATGTTTGGATCGTTGCCGACTCCTCGCTCAACACTTTGCTCCACCTGCGCTACAACCCCGAGCACATTGCCGAGCGTGGCCGGCACGGAGAAGGTTCGAATCTGCTCAGGCCGGGAAGGCGAAGAGCGGATTGTCAGAGTACCAGAGCAATACGTAACTGAACTGAAGCAT
>ERZ1370068.5065-contig-4103_pt1 | contig 16121 bp, 22 predicted proteins | sample MGYA00561227_ERZ1370068 | MGnify/ENA primary metagenome ERZ1370068 (study PRJEB38410, sample SAMEA6850437) | metagenome | study: Metagenomic assessment of the ecological functions of the soil: analysis of the soil microbiota associated with the...
GCTCCTCGGCGTGGAGCCACTTGATGAACTCCTTCGCCAGCTTCTGGTTCTTCGAGTAATTCATGATGCCGTGATGGAAGGACGCGTGATAGTGGAACTGACCTTTCGGACCGGCCGGATTCCCGGCGTGCAGGATGTCGCTCTTAATCTGCTCGCCCTTGTCCGTCTTGTACTTGTCCGGGTTCCGCAGCGACTCGATGTAGATCGACGCGCCGTTCAAGGTGGCCGAGATGCTCCCGGACAGGAACGCGCGGTTGTTGCTGGCGTCGTCCCACGCCAGCCCACCTCGTCGCACGCGTCCTTCCAGAAGCCGGTGGCGAACTTGATCGACTCGACCGTCTCCTTGGAGTTGATCGCAACGGTCTTGCCGTCCTTCTCGACCTCCTTGCCGCCCCACGACCACATGTACGGATACCAGAAGCCCGGCGCGTCACCGAAGGTGTGACCTGCCGTCTGACCGATCGGGAAGCCCTTGGCCTTGAGCTTCTTGCCGACCTCGCGGTATTCCTGCCAGGTCTTCGGGAACTCCTTCGCGCCGACCTCGGCGAAGAGCGACTTGCGATACGCGATCTGGCCGCCGACGATCGCGTGCGGGACCGCTCGGAATGCTTTGCCGACCTTCGTCGCGTCGATGACCGGCTGATAGAAGCCACCCTGAGCCTTCCTGATCGGCTCGGCGATGTCGGTGACGTCGACCAGACTGGTCTCGTAGAGGTAGCACCAGTTGTGAAGCATGTGGAAGATGTCGGGGCCGCTACCCGACGACACCGCGGCCGTGATGCGCGGCTGCAGATCGTTGGCGTTGATGCGCTCGAGCGTGATCTCGGCGCCAAGCGCCTTGCCGGCCTCGACCATCTGCTTGGCGAGAACCTCGTCGCCGGCCGGGACGAAGTCGACCCAGCGCGTCAGGTGGAGCTTGGCTCCCTGCGCATATGCGGGCGCCCGCTGCGCCGAAAGGATTGCGTCCAGGCCTGTTCCGGCGACCGCAGCCGCGGCACCGGAGATCCTGACGAATTGCCTTCTGTTGATCCGCTTCGCCGCCATTGGCGATCCTCCATGATCATTCTCGGGGATACGCAGGGGTGCGCTAAACCTCCCGGAAAAGCGACGATTTTGTATCATCGGCACCATCAGGGTGTCAACCGCCAATGGCGCGGGTGCGCCAAGGGGTTGGTTTATCGAGCCCCGGCGGTGGCCGGACGGGCCACGGACACGACACCGGGCGCCCGGAAGGTCAGCGCGAGCACCATCGCCATCAGGCCGATCGCGGCCGAGCTGATGAAGAGCCAGGCGTAGGTGCCGAAGGCGTCGTGGATGAAGCCGCCGGCCCACGAGCCGAGGCCCATCCCGAGCGTCGAGATCAGGAACACCGCGCCGTACGCGCTGCCCATCACTTTCTCGCCGAAGTATTCGCGCGTCACGAGCGCGTAGAGCGGCATCACGCCGCCGTACGAGATGCCGAACAGCACCGCGGCGGCGTAGAAGCTGAGGGTGTCCCGAGTGAAGAGATACGAGAACACCATGACCGCCTGGAGCGCCAGGCCGACGAGCAGCGTGGGCTTGGCGCCGAGCCGGTCGGCGATCATCCCGCACGCGATGCGCCCGCCCATCGACGAAAGCCCGGACACGCCGAGCACCGTCGCGGCGGCCATCGCGGTCACGCCCTGATCGATCGCGTGAGTCACCATGTGGAAGATCGGGCCGGCGTGGGCGGCGCAGCAGGCGAAGTGCGTGAGCGCGATCGCCCAGAATTGCGGCGCCCGGAGCACCTCGCGTGTGGAGAAATCGCGTTGCCGCGTGGCCGCGCCGCCGAGCGCGACGGCGCCCATGTCGGCGGGCGCGTTCTTGATGAGGAGCGCGACCGGGATCACCACCAGCCATGCGAGGTCGCCGAGCACGATCATCGCGACGCGCCAGTCGTAGGCCGAGGTGACCCACCGGGTCAGGGGCGAGAGCAGGAGCATCCCGGCGCCGCCGCCGGCGGAGACGATGCCGACCGCGAGCCCGCGATTGCTGGTGAACCACTTCGTCGCGGTCGCCGACAGCGGTGTCAGGAAGGCGCCCGCGGCGAAACCCACGCAGAAGCCGAACGTCACGTGAAGGTGCCAGAGCGTGGTCGCCTGGCTCGACAGAACCAGGCCGAGACCCAGCAGCAGCCCGCCCGGCGATCGTCACGAAGCGGCTGCCGAGGCGATCGGAGACGGCGCCCCAGAAGAACGAGCCGACTCCCATCGCCATCCAGTTGATGAGCGCGGTCACGGACACGGAGCTGCGGCTCCAGTGCATCGAGTCCTCGAGCGGCTTGAGGAACACGCCGAGCGAGAAGAGCGAGCCCTGTCCCATGGCGACCACCGTGGCGGCGCGCGAAGAGGACGACCCAGCCGTAGAAGAGTCCGCGCTGACTCATGGGCGCAACTACGATAGCATGTACCGCCATGCGCCAACTCGCGTGGCCGGCTTTCGCGCTCGGCGTCGCCACGCTGATCGCGTTGTTGCTTCGCGCGGCGCTGCTGTCCCTGCTTCGTCGATGGGCTGTCTCGCCCGGCGGCTGGAACTCGCTCGCTCAGGCCATCCGGCTTCCGTCGGTCCTCTGGTCCATCGTGCTCGGGATCTGGGCCGGCAACGAGGTCGCTCGCCAGAGCGAGAGCCTCCCTCAGCGTCTGTCGCACCAGGTGGGCCTCGTGCTCGAGCTCGCGGTGATTTTCTCCGTGACCATTACGGTCTCGAACGTGCTCACGACGCTCGTGCAGGGCGCCAGCGAGCGTCGGGCCCTCGGGCGTCCGATCACCGGACTCGGCCAATCGGTCGTTCGGGGTGTCGTGTTCATCATCGGGTTGCTCGTGCTGCTGGGCGCGCTCGGTATTGAGATCACGCCGATCCTCACCGCGCTGGGTGTGGGCGGCCTGGCGGTGGCGCTGGCGCTGCAGGACACGCTCTCGAATCTCTTCGCCGGCGTGCACCTCCTCGCGGACAAGCCGATACGCGTCGGCGACTACGTGAAGGTCGCTGACTCCGTCGAGGGCCACGTCGTCGACATCGGATGGCGCTCGACGCGCGTGCGGATGCTTCAGAACATCGTGGTCACGATCCCGAACAAGCGCGTCGCGGAGTCGACCATCACCAACTACGACATGCCCGAGTCGCGCATGGTGCTGCCGATCCGCGTTTCCGTCGACTACGGCGCCGATCCCGACGTGGTCCAGCGAGTTCTGCTCGAAGAAGCGGCGCAGGCCATGGGCCACGTGCCGGGTCTGCTCGCGGAGCCGGAGCCCACGGCCCGGCTCATCCCCGGCTTCGGCGAGTACTCGCTCGATTTCACCCTGGCCTGTCACGTGAAGTCGTTCACCGATCAGTTCCTCGTTCAACACGAGCTCCGCAAGCGCATCCTCCGACGGCTCGGCGCCGAGGGAATCCGGATCCCCGTGCAAGTTCGCGGAGTGGAGCTGCGATCGGCTACAGACGGCCGGGGCTGAGATCGCCCCGGGCACGGCGGGTTGCCCAAATACTCGTCGTGTGTATAGTAGTATCTCGTCATGGACCTCAGGACCCGCGTCACCGTTCTCTCCGAGTCAGCCGACCGGGACGGCCCCCAGGGCTCGCTGATGCGTCCTGGCGACCCGGTAGGCATCACCAGGGTCCGCTACCCCGGCCGGGGCGCCACCCGGCTCATGCGGGTCATGCAGACCAACGCGTGCTCGCTGTCGTGTGGCTACTGCCCGACCTTTTGTGGGGTCGGGTTCGGCGGACGTACCTGAGCCCGGAGGAGGTTGCGCGGGTCTTCATGGACGCCCACCGGGCCGGTCTCGCCGATGGGCTCTTTCTCACGTCCGGCGTCCCCGGGCGGCCTTCCAAGATAACCGACCGCATGCTGGCCTCGGTCGAGCTCCTGCGTAGGCGTGAGGACTTTCAGGGCTATGTCCATCTGAAGCTGCTTCCGGGCGCTGAGCCCGCCCAGGTCGAGACCGCGGTGCGGCTCGCCAGCCGCGTCTCGGTCAATCTCGAAGCGCCGGGCTCGGCGTACGTCCGCGCCCTCGCCCGCGAGAAGGATTTCGCCGGCGATCTCCTGCCGAATCTCGAGCGGGCGGGGCGGTTGATGCTCGAGCGGCAGCGCGCCAGGGCTCCGTCGAAGTTCGCCGCGGTGGGCACGACGACTCAGTTCGTGGTCGGCGCGGCGGGCGAGCAGGATCGCGAGATTCTCGGCGTCGTGACGCAGCTCGAGCGGCGGCGGCTCCTGCACCACGCGCACTTCAGCGCGTTTCAGCCGGTCGTCGGCACGCCGTTCGAGGGCCGACCCGCAACGCCGGCGAAGCGAGAGCTGAGGCTCTATCAGGCCGGAGCATCTCGTGCGCCAGTACGGCTTCGGCTACGACGAGCTGATCTTCACCGCCGACGGAAATCTGCCGCTCGACGACGATCCGAAGACCGCGTGGGCGCTCGCCCATCCCGAGCGCTTTCCGGTCGAGGTCTCGCGCGCGCCGTACGAGAGCCTGGTGCGCGTGCCCGGGATCGGCCCCGCGACCGCGCGCGCCCTCGTCGACGGGCGGCGTCGTTCCGGTGATCCGGTGGTCGGGCGATCTTCGAGCGGCCGGCGTGGATGTCGTGAGGGCGGGATGGTTCCTCACCTTGCGCGATCGCCGGCTCGCGAGCTCGCCGGAGCCGCGACAGCTTCGGCTCTTCCTGCACGGCGAGCACCTGACTCAGGCGCCGTTTCGAACTCCCGTCCCGCCCTGCGCCTACCGCTGAGTCACGCGGCCGGCGGGGGCGATGCGCTCGAACGTTCGCGCAACGTCAAATCAATGATTTGTCGTGCGCTTGTATGGCATCGTGTGTGCGTATGCGCGACAGGACCACCAAGGGAAAGGAGCATCCATGCGCATCGAATGGATTGATGGCGATGTCCGCGGCGGTTGTCCTGTTCACCGGCTGCGCGGCGCAGGGCCCGGACACGGCGCAGAGCGCGGCGCACGGGGCCCATGCGCAGAGCGGCGACGGCGCGCGCCCCGTTCTCTACGACACCCTGGGAAGCTACTCCTACAAGATCACGACCAATTCCGCAGAGGCTCAGCGCTGGTTCGATCAGGGCCTGCGCCTCGTCTACGGGTTCAATCATCACGAGGCGCAGCGCGCCTTCCGCGAGGCGGCACGCCTCGACCCTCGTGCGCGATGTGCTTCTGGGGCATCGCCATCACGGAAGGCTCCAACTACAACGACCCCACGAACGCTGAACGCGAAAAGAAGGCGGCGACCGCCGCCCAGGAGGCCGTGCGTCTCTCGGGCGGCGCGAAGCCGGCGGAGCGGGCGATGATCCAGGCTCTCGCGAAGCGTCATTCGAGCGATCCGGCGGCCAAGCGCGAAGCGCTCGACCGCGCGTATGCCGACGCGATGCGGAGGTGGCGCGACAGTATCCCGACGACCTCGAGGCGTCGACATTCTTCGCCGACTCGATGATGAACCTGCGGCCGTGGAGTCTGTGGACCGCCGACGGCGCGCCGCAGCCCGGCACCGAGGAAATCGTCGTCACGCTCGAGCGCGTCATCGCCAGGAACCCGAATCACCCTGGCGCGCTCCACCTCTATATCCACGCGGTCGAGGCGAGCCGCGAGCCCGGACGCGCCGAGGCGGCCGCCGACCGGCTGCGGCCGCTGATGCCGGGGCGGGACACCTGGTCCACATGCCGGCGCACATCTACTGGCGTGTGGGACGCTACGGCGACGCCGTGACGGTCAACGTGGCCGCGGCCGACGCGGACCGCGCGTATTTCAAGACGGCGACGCCGAGCCCGATTTATCGCGGACTCTACTATCCGCACAACATCGATTTCATCTGGCAGTCGGCGGCCATGCAGGGGCGCAGCGCCGAGACCGTTCGCGCCGCGCGCGAGTTCGCCTCGAACGCTCCGGCGGAGATGATCAAGCAGATGCCGGACATGGAGACGGCGCCGGTCGCGCCGATCGTGGCGCTCGTGCGCTTCGGGCGGTGGGACGAGGTGCTCGCCTATCCGGCGCCGCCGAGCGAGTGGACCTACACGTCGGGCGTGTGGCGCTACGCGCGCGGCATGGCGTTCAACGGCAAGGGGCAGGCCGACCTCGCCGCGGGCGAGCTGCGCGCGCTCGAGGCCATTCTGCAGTCGGTGCCGCCGGAGCGCACCGTCGCGTTCTTCTTCCGCGCGAAGAACGTGCTCCAGCTCGCGGCCAACTTGCTGGCGGGCGAGATCGCCGCGAAGGCCGGCGACTTCCGACCGCCGAACGGTTACTGCGCGCCGCCGTCGCCGAGCAAGACTCGCACTGGTTCACGGAGCCGCCGCCGTGGTACTTCCCGGTGCGCCAGTCGCTGGGGCGGTGCTGCTCCAGGCCGGCCGGCCGCGGCGAGGCCGAGCAGGTCTACCGCGAGGACCTTCGGCGAAATCCGGGTAACGGCTGGTCGCTGTACGGGCTCGCGGCGAGCCTGCGCGCTCAAGGTAAGGCGGCCGAGGCCGCGCAGGTCGACGAGAGCTTTCGGAAGGCGTGGGCGCAGGCCGACGTGACGTTGACGGCGTCCCGGTTCTAGCCGCCTACTTTCCCTTCTGGATGACCTCGGCCAGCCCGCCGGCGCGGGCCGTGTCGAGCGGGCGCAGCCGGTCGAGGACGCGGCGGGCGTCGTCGAGCCGTCCGAGCTTCACGTAGGCCTCGCCGAGATATTCGAGCGCCTCCGGGAAGTTCGGACGAAGCCGCAGTGCCTCGTCGTACGCCCGAAGCGACTCGGATAGCGCCCCTGATTGCGTAGCGCGAATCCCAGCTCGTTCCAGGCTTCCGGGAACGCCGGTCGGAGCGTGACGGCGCTGCGCTGAGCCTCCACCGCCGCTTCCAGTCCTTGCTCAGCCGCGCACGCATGCCGCGGTCGTACTCGCTCTCCGCGGTCGGCGTCGCCGTCGGCTGCCGCACCTGGTCGGCGGCGGGATTGTTGCTCGGGTCGGCGAGCGCGATCCCGGGCCGCAGCATCGACGCCGCGACCGAGAGGCCCAGCGCGATGCGGCGCAGGGTCGTCAGGCTCACCGCGCTGCCCGTCCGCGCTCGGCCATCAACGCGGCGACGGCCTGGAGGTCGGCCTCGGTGTCGACGCCGATCGTCGGCTCCGTCGTCTCGACGACGATGATGTCGATCCCGTTCTCGAGGAACCGGAGCTGCTCGAGCTTTTCCGTGAGCTCGAGCGGCGACGGCGCCAGACGATGAAACGCGTCGAGCGCCGGCTTGCGATACGCGTAGAACCCCGGATGCTTGAAGCGCACGACGCCGATCCCGTCGCGATCGTACGGGATCGGGTACTTCGAGAAGTAGAGCGCCCGGCCGTCCACGCCGCAGACCACCTTGTTCACGTTCGGGTTGTCGACCTCCTGAGGAGCCAGGCGGATCTTGAGCGTGCTCACCTGGGTCGCCGGGCGCTCGCGGAACGGACTGACGAGAAGCCGGATGTGCTCCGGCGTCAGCAGCGGCTCGTCGCCCTGGACGTTCACGTAGACGTCCGCGGCGCGACTCTGCGCGACCTCCCAGATCCGGATCGGTGCCCGACGGGTGCTCGGCCGACGTCATCACCGTCGGGATGCCGTACTTCGCGCACGCATCGACCACTTCCTTCGAGTCCGTCGCGACCAGCAGATCCCCGAGATCCGGGGCTCGGCGCGCCGCTTCGTAGACGTGAACGATGAGCGGCTTTCCGGCGATGTCGCGAAGGACCTTGCGGGGCAGGCGAGTGGACTGAAGGCGCGCCGGGATGACGCCGAGGACGCGGAGCGGGGCCGAGGCGCTCACGGGAACGCGCGGAGTGTCCGGAGCTGAGACGCGCGGCGTCGCCGCCGCCCGGCGCGAACGGTACGATCACCGGCTGGGTGAGTCCCGCGCGCGTGAACTCCGCGATGCGCTCACGGCAGAACGCCTCGGGCCCCACGACGCCGAGACCCTCGAGGAAGCGCGGCGAGACCTGCTTCACGGCGCCGGAGCGGTCACCGGCGCGCCAGGCGGCGTTCAGCGCGTCGACCTCGTCGCCGAACCCGGCCGTCCTGAAGAAGCTCGCGTAGGCATCGACCGTCGCGTAGCCCGTGATGTCGCGCGCCAACGTCTCGCGGGCGGCGGTCGGGTCGTCGGTGACGCACGTGCGAATGAACGAGGCGATCTCGAAGTCGGCGAGGCTGCGGCCGGCCTTTCGCGCCCCGGACTCCAGATGCCCGATCGAGGCCGGTACCGTTTCCGGCGGGATCCAGTTCAACACGACGCCGTCGGCGATCTCGCCGGCGAGCTCGAGCATCTCGGGCCCGAGCGCCGCGAGCACCACGCGAACCGGTTTCGCGGGCGGCGGCACCGTCAGACGGAAGTTTTTCACACGGTAGAACTTGCCCTCGAAATTCACGCGCGCTCGCCCGAGGCGACCATCCGGATGACCTGCACCGCCTCGCGAATCTGCTGCAGCGAGGGCGCGAAGGTGAGCCCGTGCCAGTCGCCGACGATGACCTTGCTGGAGAGCCCGATGCCGAGCAGGACCCGGCCGGGCGCCAGATGGTTGAGCGTCGCCGCGCTCTGGCCGAGGACCACCGGCGTTCGCGTCTGCACCGGCACGACGGCGGAGCCGACGTGGAGCCGGTCGGTGTGGCTCGCGATCGTCGCCATGAGCGTGATCGCGTCGTAGCCGGAGGCTTCTCCGGTCCACGCCGCGTGGTAGCCGCGCGCCTCCGTCTCGCGCGCGACGGCGACGAACTCGGCCGCGGGCAAGGTGGCGAACGGAGCGAGAACGATGCCGAGTCGCGCCATATCGCGCGAGTATACCGCCTCAACCGTGGCCGTGATCGTGGTGGATGTCGGGCGTGTGCGGGTGCTCGTGCTCGATGGGACCCGTCGCGTGGGGATGGCTGTGCGGCTCCGGCCCTTCCCAGCCCTCGTGGGAGTGCTGGTGGTGTTCGTCGTGGACGTGCACGTGAGCGTGCATCCCCGTCGGGTGGCGGTGGTGGTGCAGGTGGCGCTCGTGAAGCAGCAGCCACGTGGCCAGCGCCATGAGCGCCGCCGCCGCGAGCAAGCTGGTGGTCGGCGGCTCGCCGAGCAAGATCAGGCCGCCCGCGGCGCCGAAGAACGGCGCCGTCGCAAAATAGGCGCCGGCGCGCGCCGCGCCGAGCTCGCGCATCGCGAGGATGAAGAGGACGAGGCTCGTCCCGTAGCTCACCGCGCCGAGGGCAAGACCGAAGGCGATCGTGCCCGGTGACGGCGGCGCCTGGCCGCTCGCGAGGCGAGCAGGGACGTTGACGGCGCCGGCAACGAGCCCCTTGACCTCGACGATGAGGAGCGGATCGCCCTCCGCGATGAGGCGGGTCAGGTTGTTGTCGAGCGCCCAGAAGAGGCACGCCCCGGTGACCGCGGCGGCGCCGGCCGCGATCGACGGATCACCCGGCGTCCAGCCCAGTACGACGCCGCCGGCGGCCAGCTGACGACGGCCGCGACGGCGATCCGCAAGCCCAGGTGCTCGTTGAAGACGATCCCGGCCAGCAAGACCGTGAAGACGACCTCGAGATTGAGCAGGAGCGCCGTCGTCGTGGCCGAGCTTCGCTGAAGGCCCCAGAGGAGCAGGGGCGGGGCCAGCACGCCTCCCACGAGGACGACACCGGCCAGGATCCAACGATCGCGCGCGGTCAACGGCCGACCGGTCGCGGGACGGCGGCGCCAGAATCGCCGAACGAGACCGAGGAATATGCCGGCGCCGAGGTAGAGGATGCCGGCCAGGAACAGCGGAGGCACGGCGTCGAGCAGCCGCTTCGCGAGCGGCGCGCTGAGCCCGAAGGCCAGCGCGGCGATCAGCGCGTTGAGGATCGCCATGACGACGCGCCGCCATTGTACTGGGCGGCGCCTCCCGATAGAGTGACGTTTGATGACCTCGCTCACCGAGCGCCCCTCCGCGCCCGTCCGTGCGCCGCGAGGCACCGAGCTTTCCTGCAAAGGCTGGCCGCAGGAGGCCGCGCTCCGGATGCTCATGAACAACCTCGATCCCGACGTCGCCGAGCGGTGGGAGGACCTGGTCGTCTACGGCGGATCCGGCAAGGCCGCGCAGGAGCTGGGAGGCGTATCGACACGATCGTGCGGACGCTCCGCCGCCTCGGCGCCGACGAGACCCTGCTCGTCCAGTCCGGGCAAGCCGGTCGGCGTGTTCAGGACGCACGCGGACGCGCCGCGCGTCCTCATCGCCAACTCGCTGCTCGTGCCCGCGTGGGGCGACCTGGGAGCATTTCAGGCGACTACGAGGCGATGGGGCTGACGATGTACGGCCAGATGACGGCCGGCTCCTGGATCTACATCGGCACCCAGGGCATCCTGCAGGGCACCTACGAGACGTTCGGCGCCTGCGCGCGGCAGCACTTCGGCGGCGGCTCGCTGGCCGGCCGCCTGGTGCTCTCCGCCGGCCTCGGGGGCATGGGCGGCGCGCAGCCGCTCGCCGTCACCTTGAACGGCGGTGTCGGCCTCTTCGTCGAGGTCGACCGCGAGCGCATCGAGCGGCGGCTCAGGCTCCGCTACGTCGACCGGGCCACGGCATCGCTGGACGAAGCGCTCCGGTGGGCTGACGAGGCGCGCGCTCGCCGCGAGCCGGTCTCGATCGCGCTGCACGGCAACGCCGCCGCGATCCATCCCGAGCTCGTCCGGCGCGGCGTCCGCTTCGACGTCGTGACCGATCAGACCTCCGCCCACGACGTGATCAACGGCTACATCCCGGCGGAGCTCACCGTCGGACGAAGCTCGGCGCTCCGCGCGCGCGAGACCCCGAGGCCTATCGGCACGCGCGCCTACGAGTCGATCGCCGCGCAGATGCGCGCGATGCTCGAGCTCCAGCGCGCCGGGGCCATTCTCTTCGACTACGGCAACAACTTCCGCCGCGAAGCGGAGAATGCGGGTGTCTCCGACTTCAGCTATCCCGGCTTCGTGCCTGCGTTCATCCGGCCGCTCTTCTGCGAGGGCCAGGGCCCGTTCCGCTGGGTGGCGCTCTCCGGCGATCCCGGAGGACATCTACGCGACCGACCGCGCGCTGATGGACGCGATGCCGGAGAACGAGTCGCTCGTGCGCTGGCTTCGCCTGGCCCGCGAGCGCGTCAGCTTTCAGGGGCTGCCGGCGCGGATCTGCTGGCTCGGCTACGGCGATCGCGCACGGGCCGGGAAGATCTTCAACGATCTGGTCGCCCGCGGCGCCGTGAAGGCACCCATCGTCATCGGCCGCGACCATCTGGACTCGGGCTCGGTCGCCTCGCCGAATCGCGAGACCGAGTCGATGCGCGACGGCTCGGACGCGATCGCGGACTGGCCCGTGCTCAACGCCCTGCTCAACACGGCATCGGGCGCCACGTGGGTGTCGGTCCACCACGGCGGCGGCGTGGGTATCGGCTACTCGATCCACGCCGGCATGGTCGTCGTCGCCGACGGCACGCGCCGACGCGGCCCGGCGGCTCGAGCGCGTGCTGACGACCGATCCGGGCACCGGCATCATGCGCCACGCCGACGCGGGCTATCCGGAGGCCATCGCGGCGGCCCACCGTCACTCCATCGATCTGCCGGGGATCACGGCGTGAGGTTCTCCATGAACGCGAGCATGCGCGCTTCGTGGCGATGTCTCGTCATCGTCGTGATCGGTCTCGCGCCGGTCGGTTTCGTCGGGATCGTCGCGGCGCAAGAGACTCCGCGCTCTGGCGGTGGTGTCCAACCGGCAGGGCGAAGTACGCGGAGCGTCGAGGCGGTCGAGGCTCCGGATCCGTCCACGGTCGTCTTTCGCCTCAAGTGGCCCGCGGCCTCGTTCGTGGCGTCGCTCGCCTCCCCTTTCAACTGGATCTACAAGGCCGACATCCTGGCCCGCGACATCCACTGGTACGAGAAGAACGTCATGGGGACGGGGCCGTTCCGTCTTCGTCGAGTACGTGAAGGGCTCGCACTGGATCGGCCGGACGCAACCCGAGCTACTGGGACAGCGGCAAGCCCTATCTCGACGGCTATCGCGCGATCTTCGTCAGCGAGTCGGCGACGCAGGTGGCAGCGATCCGCGGGCAGCGCGCGATGATCCAGTTCCGCGGCTTCTCACCGCCGGAGCGGGACACCTCGTCCAGGCTCTCGGCAGCCAGATCACGGTGCAGGAGAGTCCCGTGGGAGTGCTGGAACCCGCTCGCCATCAACCACGAGAAGAAGCCGTTCGACGACCGGCGGGTGCGCCGTGCGCTGAGCCTGGCGCTCGACCGCTATCAGGGCGCGGCCGCGTCGCGCGACTCACCATCCTCCGCGAGGTGTCGGGCGTGCAGGTGCGTGGACACGCCGTTCGCGGCGTCGCCGGACGAGCTCGCGACGCTGGCGGGCTACGGGCGCGACATCGCGGAAGTCGCGCGCGAGGCGCGGCGCTCCTGCGCGAGGCGGGAGTGCCGGATGGGTTTCGCGTTCACGTTCACGAACCGCGGCATTCCGATCCCGTACGAGCCGCTCGGTGTCTGGCCTCGTCGACCAGTGGCGGCAGATCGGTCTCAACGTGAAGATCGAGACGCTGGAGCTGGCGTCACTCTACCAGCGATATCCGCGGCCGGCGATTCGACGGTCGCCGCCGATTTCCACTGCAGCTACATCGTGGAGCCCGACCTCGCCCTGTTCAAGTTCCAGTCGGCGGACGTCTGAGCCCGGTCAACTACAGCCGCTACACCGACCGAACGCTCGACGCAGCTCTACCAGCGGCAGAGTCGCGACCGACCGATCGCGAGGAGCGGCGCGCAACATCAGCGAGTTCGAGAAGCGCCTCCTCGACGACGAGGCGCACTACATCTTCACGTTCCAGTGGCACCGGATCGTGCCGCACAACGCGCGACTGCGAGGCTGGACGATCACGCCGAGCCACTTCCTCAACAACCAGCTCGACACCGTCTGGCTGGCGCCGGAGTGACCTGAGACTCGTCCCCGATCTCGTCCTGACCGAAGGCGGCTTCGACGTCGGGGCACGCGGTGACGCTCGCCGGAGGTCGGATCGGCTCGGTCGCGCCGATCGGTCGGCCCGCGCCCGGTGACGTCGTCCTCGCCGGCAAGGCGCTCTTGCCCGGCACCATCAACGCGCACTGCCACACCTTCCAGTCGCTCTTGCGGGGCCTCGGCGACGACCTCGACTTCGCCGGCTGGCGCGATCGCGTGCTCTATCCGTTCTCCGAGCGGCTCGACCGCCGCGGGATCGCCCTCGGCGCCTCGTTCGCGTTCGCCGAGATGCTCGCGGCACGGCGCCACCACCTGCGTGGACTTCTTCTACCTTCAGGATCAGGGCAACGAGAACGCCGAGGCGGTGATCGAGGCCGCCCGCGCGGTCGGAATCCGCCTCGTCCTGGCGCGCACGATGTACGACTGGGCGGGCGCGCCCAGGCGCTATCGCGAATCCCCGGCCGACGCCGCGCGCGGCGTACGCGCGAGCTGATCGGCGCCCACCGCCGAGACGAGACCACGGTCGTCCAGCCGGCTCCTGCACAGCCCTCACGGGGCGTCGCCCGCGATGATTCGCGCCGGGCTCGAGGTCGCCGAGTCGGAGAACACGCGCTTTCACATCCACGTCGCGGAGGGCCGCTACGAGGGCGAGCGCACCTTGCGCGAGCACGGCGCCACGCCGATCTCGCTATCTCGACCGCCTGGGCGTCCTCGGCCCGCGGATGATCGGCGTCCACTGTGTGTGGCTCGACGACGAGGAGATTGCGCTGATGGGCGCGCGGCGCGCCGCGCTCGCCTACTGCCCGAGCTCGAACATGTTCCTCGGCGACGGCATCACCGCGGATCCCCGAGCTCCGGAAGGCCGGGGTCAGGTCGGGCTCGGCACCGATGGAGGCTGCACCAACAACCGGCTCTCGGTCTTCGAGGAGATGCGCATGGCGGCGCTCCTTCAGCGGGTGCGGCTCCTCGACGGCGGCGCGCCTGACGCGGCGACCGCGTTCGAGCTCGGCACGCGGTCGGGCGCCGAGATCCTCGGCACTCCGCAGCCGGCGCGATCGCCCCCGGCATGCCTCGCCGATCTGGCCGCGGTCGACTCTCGGCGACGCGTCGATGCACCCGCGCGTCGACACCTTGAAGTCCGTGGTCTTCGCGATGTCGGATCGCGCCGTGACGGACGTCTGGGTCCACGGGCGACACGTCGTCGAGGCCGGTCGCCTCGTGACGCTCGTGACGAGCACGAGCTCCTCGGCGCGTGCGCGAGCCTGACGCGCGACTGGCGTGTCCTCGAGCCGGCGGCGAGCGCGGGTCCGGCGTGCGGCCGCGCCATGATCGAGCTGGACGGCGGCGCGCTCACGCTCGAGGCGCGTCGAAGCCGTCGCCCGGCGCGGCGACGAGGTGGACGCTCGCCCCGGCGGCGATCCGGGCGCTCGGCGCAAGCGCGCGAGTTCGTCGACCGGCCATGGCGCCGGCGCCGAGCCGATCTACGGGATCACCGACCGGAGCCGGAAAGCTCAAGGACGTCGTCATCCCACCGGGCCGAGCGCGTCGAGCTCCAGCGCAATCTCGTGCTGAGCCACGCCGGAGGCATGGGCGCGCCGCTGCCGGACGTCGAGGTCCGCGCGATCATGCTGCTGCTGCGCGGCCTCGCTCGCGCGCGGCGCGTCCGGCGTGAGGCCCGTGGTCGTCGAGACCGTGATCGCGTGCTTGAACCGGCGCGTTCACCCGATCGTGCCCGAGCTCGGGTCCGTCGGCGCCTCGGGCGATCTCGCGCCGCTGGCCCACGTGGCGCTCTGTCTCGTCGGCGAAGGCACGGCGTCCGACGAGGCCGTCAGCTCCCGGCGGCCCAGGCGCTCGCGCGCGCCGGAATCCGGGCCGCTCGCGCTCGAGACCAAGGAAGGGCTGGCGCTCCTCAACGGCACGCACCTCATGGCCGGCCTCGGCGCGCTGGCGGTGCTCGACGCCGAGCGGCTCACGCGGCTGGCCGACGTCACCGGCGCGATGTCGCTCCGAGGCGCTGATGGGCTCGAACGCCGCGTTCGATCCGCGGATTCACGCGCTGCGGCCCCATCCGGGCCAGCTCGCGACCGCCGCCAACTTGCGTCGTCTCACCGCGGAAAGCGGCATCATCGCCTCGCACCGTGACTGCACGCGCGTCCAGGACGCCTATAGCCTCCGCTGCATGCCGCAGGTGCACGGCTCCGCGCGGGAAGCCGTTGCGATTCGCGCGCTCGGTGATCGAGCGCGAGCTGGCGTCGGTCTCCGACAATCCCGCTCGTGTTTCCGCAGGACGGCGGCACGGCGCTGAGCGGCGGCAACTTCCACGGTGAGGTGCTGGGCCTGGCGCTCGACACCTGACCCTGGGGCTCGGCCAGCTCGCGGGAATCTGCGAGCGCCGGATCGACCGGCTCGTGAACCCGCTGACGAACGAGGCGCTGCCGCCGTTCCTCCCGCCGCACGGCGGCGTCCACTCCGGCTACATGATCGCGCAGTACGGTCGCCGCGGCGCTGGCGTCCGGAGCCTGGACCCAGGCCGTTCCGGCGAGCGTGAATCGATTCCGACCTCGGGGCTTCAGGAGGACTACAACCTTCGATGGCGGCCGGCTCGGCGTTGAAGGCGCGCGCCGCGCGGTCGGCCTCGCGCGCCGGGGTCGTGGCGATCGAGCTCTTGCTGGCCGCTCAGGCGCCCTCGACTTCCGCGCGCCCTTGGCACCGGGCCACGGCAGCGCGGCGGCCCGCGCGGCCGTCCGGCGGCGGATCACGCCGTTGTGATCGCGACCGCTATCTGAAGGCCGATCTCGATGCCGCGCTGGAGCTGTGTGAGGGCGGAGCCGTGCTCGCGGCGGTGGAGGCCGCGATCGGCGCCCTGGAGTGAGGGAGCGCGCTACCGGCTCAGGCCGATCGAGTCGCGGTCGGCGGACGTTGCGTCCGCCGACCGACCCTTCGTCATCTTGCAGTGGCCTTCGACGAGCACGCCTTCCTCGACCACGATCACCGACCTCGACGTCGCCGGTAGACGCGCGCCGTACCCCGCAGCTCGACCCGCTCGGTGGCGAAGACGTTACCGATCACTTCACCGCTGATCAGGACCACCCCGGCGCGAACCGTGGCGCCGTAACGACGCCCTTCTCGCTGACGATGATGAGGCTGTCGCTGGAGCAGTAAATAATGCAACTGAACGAAGCACATCGA
>ERZ1370068.3921-contig-3018_pt1 | contig 16120 bp, 15 predicted proteins | sample MGYA00561227_ERZ1370068 | MGnify/ENA primary metagenome ERZ1370068 (study PRJEB38410, sample SAMEA6850437) | metagenome | study: Metagenomic assessment of the ecological functions of the soil: analysis of the soil microbiota associated with the...
AACTGGGACTCCCTTACAATCCCACACACCCCCATTACCCACTATTACATTGCACATGCTGCCACACACACACACACTCACACCCACACATGCCACACACACTGACCCGCCTGACCCAGGCCCGCCCGCTTCACTACGCCAACAGCACCGCTTCCTCCGCCCCACTGCTCTATTACTACACACTGCCACATTCTAGCCACACATTACACTGTACACACACCACCAGACACACACACTGCACACACACCCACACACACTTCACTACTTCTTCCACCGCCACCACCACAACACTCCACACACCACTGCTTGCCACACACGCCACACACATCACACACGCCCCGCCGCCATGGCCACATTACGCCAATGCCGTGCGCGGGCCACGAGCCGCGGATGGAGCGCGCCGAGCCCCTCGCAGTAGCCGACCGGGCTCTGGCGCGGGGATCGAAGCCCACGTGCCCGAGGCCGCGCGTCGAGGAAGCCCGGCCAGGCCCCGCGGCCCTCGGCGAGGAAGAGCGCCTCGTCGGGCAGACTCCGCCAGATGGATCGCCGCCGGGCCGCCCTTCGCAACCAGGAGACGCATCAGCTCCGGCGAGACGGGAGTGCGGAGCATGAGCTGCGAGCCGCAGCTCGAGACCTGGCGCGCAGCGCCTCCTGCTTCTCACGGACGAGCGACTCGCCCCAGGCGAGCGTGGCCGCAGCCCTGGCGGGATCCCACGCCAGCAGCTCCAGGAAGACGACGGCCTGAGGCTCGACTCGGCCAGCCGGCCGAGGTGCGCCGAGTGTATTCGAGACGTCCCCGATCGCCGCCGTTCCCGCGGCCTCGAAGCGCGCGGATGGCCGCCGAAGCCGCCGCCGCGATCTCGGCGTCCGAGTGTCGGCCGCGGCTCGCGACGACCGCCTCGACCCACGGCACGAAGCCGGTCCCGCTCGGAAGGCCCTGCGGCGGCGAGGTGCGAGAGCCGAGATGGCAATGCGCGCTGACGAGGCCGGGAGGCAGCACGCCGTCGCCGAGGTCGTGGACCGGACCGTCCGGCGCGCCGGGATCTCCAGCACGACCGACCCAGACGATGCGACCGCCGGAAACGGCGACGAGGCCGTCGCGGATCGGAGGACCCGTGATCGGAAGCAGCCAGCCGGCCTGGATTAGCTCCATTGTCGGGATCTCGCACGCCTTGCGGCGCGCGAGGGCGTCAACTCGCGAGCGACGTCGCCTCGGCGTGCCCGCCGGGGAGGGTGGGCGTCTCGTGGCTCCAGCAGTAGGGGTCGCCGACGATCATTGTAGTCCATCGTCCGCCGCTTGGGCACGAAGCCCGGCGTCCTGGATGTTGCGCGCGATCTCGGCCTCCGTCAGCCGGAAGTGCGCGCCGCGCCGCCGAGACCACGTTCTCCTCGATCATCAGGCTGCCGAAGTCGTTGGCGCCGAAGCGCAGCGACACCTGGCCGATCTTGCCGCCCTGGGTCACCCAGGAGGCCTGCACGCTCGGGAAGTTGTCGAGCATCACGCGCGCGACGGCGAGCGTCCGCAGGTACTGGAACGACGTGAGCTCGTCGCCGGCGAGCGCGGTGTTCGACGGCTGGAAGGTCCAGGCGATGAAGGCCGTGAAGCCGCCCGTGCGGTCCTGCAGGTCGCGCAGGTGCAGCGAGGTGCTCGATCGCGCTCCTCGAGCGTCTCGACGTGGCCGAACATCATCGGTGGCGGTGGTGCGTCATGCCGAGGCCGTGCGCCGCCTCCATCACCTCGCAGCCAGTCCGCGGTCGAGCCCTTGGCGATGCCGATGATCTTGCGCACGCGGTCGGACAGGATCTCGGCGCCGCCGCCCGGGATCGAGTCGAGGCCCGCGGCCATCAGCCGCCGCAGCGCGTCTCTTCGAGACCGAGCTTCGAGACGCGGCACGATGTGCTGCACCTCGGCCGGCGACAGCCCGTGGATCCAGAGCTCGGGTAGCTCGCCTTCATCCAGCGGAACAGCTCCTCGTAGTACTCGATCCCGAGGTCCGGGTGGAGCCCGCCCTGCAGCAGGATCTGGCGGCCGCCCGAGCGCGATCGTCTCCTCGATCTTCTGCGCGAGCTGCGCTTGGTGAGCAGGTAGCCCTCCTTCGAGGGCAGGTCGCGGTAGAAGGCGCAGAACGCGCACTGCGCGGTGCAGACGTTCGTGTAGTTGATGTTGCGGTCGATGATGTAGGTGACGACGGCCTCCGGGTGCATGCGCCACGCGCACGGCGTCGGCGAGCGCGCCGAGCTCGAGCAGGTCGGCGTCCCTGAGCAGCGCGACACCCTCCTCGCGCGGAGAGCCGGATCGCCGTCCTCTACCTTCTTGCGCGATCGTCTTCAAGCGATGGCCATGGAACCTCAGCTCCGGGACTCCGGCGACGATCGAGCCCGCGCGCGGGCGCGCGCGGAAGAACTCGCGCAGCCCCGCCCTGCTCGGCGCTCGCCCAGCTCGTAGACGATGTTGCTCGCGCAGGTACGCTCTCGTAGCGGGCCGCGCCGAGCCGGAATCGCCCGCCGCCTGCCGCCCCGCGATCTCGCCGACCGACTCGAGGCCCGGCGGCGAGGGCCTGCTGCAGCCGCGCGACGTCCTGCCGCGTTGACGACGCCCACGGCCGACCGGCCCAGAAGGCGTACACGAACGGCAGGCCGGTGAGCTCGCGTCCACTCCGTCCCCAGGTCGAGCCGCGCGGCCGCGCTCCCGCAGTCGAGCGCCGGATCGCCGATCACGAGGCGCGCGTCGGCGCTCGGCCAGCATGCGGTCGAGGCCGGGCGGCATCGCGCACGTACTCGGGGTCGCGGCCGAGGCGCGTCGTGGAGCAGGACCCGCACCAGGGCCGCGCGCTGGCGCGGCTCGAGGTGTCGAGCGGCGACGCGCGCGCACGCCGTCCAGCGGCCCGCGGTGGATACAGGCATCACCGACCGCACCGGCCCGCGGCTGCGCGATGGCGACGCCCGGGCACGATGCGCGTAATCGCCGAAGGCGTACTCGATCGACGGGATCGAGCGCGAGGTCGATCTCGCCCGCGTGGAGCGCGCTCGGCCACGCGCGAGGGCAGCGTCGCGGCCGATCCGGAAGCGCCGGCTCGCGCTCGAGACCGTGGACGGCGGGCTCGGCGTTCAGGTACGAGACGCGCGCCGAGCCGCAGACAGCCGCTCGCCGAGCAGCGTTCCGCACTCGCGCCCGGACGGGCGACCGCCGTCAGCGCTCACCACTCCTTCACCACGTTGAAGACGGTGTCGCGCTCGATCGGGCCGCCGGCCGGCCTCGCGCACGAGCCGCACCAGCTCGTGCACGGTCATCGACCTGCGCGGTCGGCGCGCCCGGCGTCGTGCGCGATCTTCTCCTCGGTCACGGTGCCGTCGATGTCGTCCGCGCCGAAGCGACGAGGCCGACCTGCGCCAGCCGCGGCGCCGATCATGATCCAGTACGACTTGATGTGCGGGAAGTTGTCGAGCAGCAGCCGCGCCACCGCGATCGCCTTCAGGTCGTCGAAGCCGGTCGTCTCGGGCAGCTTCATCGCCGGCGCTTCCCAGGGCTGGAACGCCAGCGGGATGTAGGTCACGAAGCCGCCCGTCTCGTCCTGCAGCTCGCGCAGCTGCAGCAGGTGGTCGACGCGGTCCTCGACCGACTCGACGTGGCCGTAGAGCATGGTCGCGTTCGTCGGGATGCCCAGCTGGTGGGCCTCGCGCATCACGTCCAGCCACTGCGGCCCGTCGGCCTTGCCCTTGATGATCTTGTCGCGCGTCTCCTTGGCGAAGATCTCGGCGCCGCCGCCGGGCATCGAGTCGAGGCCCGGCCTCCTTCAGCTCGGCCAGCACCTGCTCGACGCTCATCCGGTAGAGCCTGTGGAAGAAGAAGATCTCGACCGCGGTGAAGGCCTTGATGTGGATGTCGGGCCGGACCGTCTTGATGCCCCGCATCATGTCCGTGAAGTAGGACGAACGGCAGGTCGGGATGCAGCCCGCCCACGATGTGGACCTCGCGCACGGCTCTCGGCAGCGCCCTGCACGTTCTGCGAAGATCTCGTCGAGGCTCATCGTGTAGGCGCGCGGCTCGTCCTTGGCTTGGCGGCGAACGCGCAGAAGTCGCAGGTGGCCACGCAGACGTTCGTGTGGTTGATGTGGGTGTTCCAGACGAAGTAGGCCGGCGTCGCCGTGGCGCTGCTCGCGCACGTGGTTGGCGAGCGCGCCCAGGCCGAGCAGGTCGTGGCGTCTGGTAGAGGGCGACGCCGTCCTCGAAGTCAGAGCCTGCGTCCGGCGAGAACCTTCTCCCGGACCTTCTCCAGGGCGGTGTCTGACCGGCGCGCTGGGCTTGCGAGTGTCGCCATACCTCTCCGGGGGGCGCCCGTCCCTGGACCTCGGGTCAGGGCTCTGCCGACATGCGGTCAGCAGGTCGAGGAGAGATTAGCATAACGCGTGCCTCCCCTGCCTTTGGCGCGCCTCATCGGTGTCTTCACCGTGAGCCTCGCGACGCTGATGCTCGAGGCTGACGCTCACGCGGCTGTTCTCGGCCACGATGTTCTATCACTTCGCCTTCCTGGCGATCTCGCTCGCGCTCTTCGGCTCCGGCGCGAGCGGTGTCTTCGTCTACCTGGCCCGCCCGCGGCTCGACGACGAGCGCACCGGCGTGGCTGATGGCGATCGCCTGCGCGCTCTTCCCGCGGCCAGCACGGTCGCCGCCCTCTTCGTGATCCTCGCCCACCCGCTGTCGCCCCTTCAGCCCCGGGCTCGGGATCCTGCTCGTCGCTCGCCTGGATCTACGGAGCGGCCGCGCTGCCTTTCTTCTTCGCGGGCTGCGTCATCACGCTGGCGATCTCCGCCTGGACGCGCGAGATCAACCGGCTCTATCTCTTCGACCTCGCCGGCGCCGCGCTCGGCTGCCTGCTGCTGGTGCCCGCGCTCGAGGACGCTCGGCGCGATCGACGCCTCGTGCTGCTGGTGGCGCTCCTCGCCTCCGTCGCCGGCTGGCTGCTCTCGGGCCGGCGCTTCACGCTGGCTCTCGTGGCTGCCGCGGCCGCGCTCATCGCCTGGAACCGCATCGCGCCCTTCGTGGAGCTGCGCGGGGCCAGGGCCTCTCGGAAGAGCCGGTGGTCTTCTCGCGCTGGAACTCCTTCTCGCGCGTGACGGTGACAGAGCACGCCCGACCCGGACAGGCTGCTGCTCTACATCGACGCCGACGCCGCCACGATCATCCACAAGGACGCCTCCGGACCTGCAGCGGCACGCGGCCGAGCGAGACCGCATCGAGTCGCTCGCGTACCAGACGCGCCACCGCGACAAGGTTGCTGATCATCGGGCCGGGCGCCGGCGTCGACGTGATCGTGGCGCGGCTGCACGGGGGCGCGCGACGTGACCGCCGTCGAAGTCAACCCGCTGGTCGCCCGCGGCGTGATGTCGAGCGAGCCCTTCCGCACCTTCTCCGGCCGGCTCTACGAGCAGCCGGGCGTGCGGCTGGTCGTCGACGAAGGCCGCAGCTTCCTGCGTCGATCCGAGGAGAGCTACGACCTCGTGCTCGGCACGATGGTCGACACCTGGGCGGCGACGGCGGCCCGGGGCGTTCGCGCTCACCGAGAACAACCTCTACACGCGGGAGGCCTTTCGGGACTACGTCGCGCGGCTCGCCCCGGGAGGCGTCCTCCAGCCTGACGCGCTGGTACCAGACGCCGCCCGACCAGCTGCTGCGGATCCTCTCCGCTCGGCCGCGTCGTGCTGGCCGAGCGCGGCGTCAAGCGATCCGCGGGGGCACTTCATCGTCGTGCGCGGGAAGCAGGAGGGCGGCCAGCCGCTCGCGACCTCGACCGTGCTGCTGAAGGACGGGCCCTTGCGGCGAGGACGAGATCGCGGGCGCCGAGGCGTTCGCCGAGCGGCTCGGGTTCGGGTGCTCTACACGCCGCGCACGCGGACCGGACAACGACCTCGTGCGCCTCGTCTCGGCTCCGGACCCCGAGGGCCTTCTGGGACGCCTTCAGAGTCCGACGTCTCCCCGCCGACCGACAACCGGCCGTTCTTCTTCCAGTCGGCGCGGCCCGGGCAGGTCTTCTCGAAGCGCTGGTCGCGCGGCGAGTGGCGGCGCACGAACCTCGGCACTCTGGTGCTGTTCCGGCGTCGTCGGGATCAGCGCGCTCGTGGTGGCGCTCTTCATCCTCGGCCCGCTCGTGCTGGCGCGCCGCCGCGTGCGCGCGACGCGCGGGGGCTTGCGTTCCTGCTCTACTTCGCCGCGCTCGGCACCGGCTTCATCGTGGTCGAGGTGGTGCTGGTGCAGAAGTGCGTGCTGTTCCTGGGCCATCCCGTCTACGCGCTCACCGTCGTGCTGTTCGCCGTCCTGCTCTGGAGCGGGGTCGGCAGCTGGCCTCGCCGGGCGCGTGAGCGACGCAAAACGCCCCGCGGGCCCTGCGCACGATGCTGCTGGCCGTCGCGGGCCTCGTCGTGCTCGCGGCCTTCGAGGCTGGCGCCGATCTTCTACGGCCTCGTGCAGCTCTGCGACACCGCTGCGGATCCTGATCACCGTGCTGGCGCTCGCCCGCTCGGCCTCGCCCTGGGAATGCCGATGCCCACCGGGATCCGCCTGCTGGCGGGGCGCGCGCCCGAAAGCTCGTCCCGTGGGCCTGGGGCGTGAACGGCGCGGCCTCCGGTGCTGGGCTCGGTCGGCGCCGTCGCGCTCGCGATGCGCTGGGGCTTCGACGTCGCGCTACTGACCGCGGCTTTGCTCTACGTGGCGGCCGTGCTGCTCGCGGCGCGGGCGCTCGCGCGACCGCGCCCACCGCCCGTTGACCATGCCCTCGCCGCCTCGCCCCCGATCGTTCGCGCGCTCGCCGCCGGCTGGCTGCTGGTCGCCGCCACGGTGATCCTGGCGCTCGCGGGCGAGCTGGGCTGACCGCCTCAGCAGCGCGAGGACGCCCGCGCGTCGAAGCACCTCCAGGATGCGAACGTCTTCTTCGCCAGCTCGATGGAGCTCAACGCCGGCAACCGCACGCTCTGGGCCCAAGCCTGGTTCAAGTACCGCCCGGGCGCGCGCTGCCGAGGTCGTGGCGGGAGGCGAGCGCTTCGTGATCCAGATCAACTCGCAGGGCTTCCGCACCCACGAGTTCGCCGTGCCGAAGCCGGCGGGGCTGGTGCGCGTCGTGTGCATCGGCGGCTCGACGACGGTTGCCGGACGCACGAACGAGGAGACCTACCCGCGCCTCGTCGAGGCGAAGCTGCGGCGCCCGCCTGCTGCGGGCCTGCCGGTCGAGGTGCTGAACCCCGGGGTGAGCGGCGTCAGCCACGAGCACTGGCTCGACCGGCTCGACCGCGTGTTCGCCTACGATCCCGACGTCGTCGTGCACTTACGAGGCGATCAACGATCTCGCCTGGCGCCAGTTCCCCCGCTTCGCCCAGGCGCACCCCTGGTGGCGCGCGGCGTACGGGAGCCTGCTCTACTCGCGGCTCGTTCCAGTTCCCCCTCGACGCGCTCGAGCCCTACGTCGCCGACTCGCTCGACACACTCGGCCGGATCGCCGCCGCCTGCCGCGAGCGCGGCACCGCGTACCTGGCGGCGTCCTTCCTGCGGGGCCCGATCCCCGCAGGCTCAGCCTCGAGATGAAGAGCCACCTCGACGTGAACACGGAGTTCTGGGGCCGGCGCTTCTCCGCTCCTCACCTCGTACGCGACCTACGCGGCGATCGTCGGACGCTACAACCAGCGCTTCGTCGAGTTCGTCCACCACGAGCACATCGCCCACGTGCTCGTGCACGAGCGGCTCAGCGATCCCTCGCTCTTCATCGACGTCTGCCACTTCACCCCGCCGGGATCGAGAGCTCGCCGCTGGTCTTCCTCCCCGCCGTGGACGGGCTCGTGACGCAGACGGCGGGCTATCGCAGCTGGCGCGCGCGTCGGCGCGGGCGAGCGGGCAGACGCACTGATGGCCGAGGAGCGCCCGGCCCGCTTCGACTGGCGCGACAGGGCGACGGGCCTCCTGCTGCTGCTCTTCGTCGGCTGGTACGTGTGGGCCGAGCTCGACCTGCGCGGGCGGCCCGAAGAAGACGCCGCCATGCTGATGCGCTACTCCCGCCACCTGGCGGCCGGGCACGGCATCGTCTGGAACATCGGCGAGAAGCCCGTCGACGGCGCGACCGACTTCCTGTTCATGGTCGTGCTCGCCGCGGTCCACGGCCTCGGCCTGAGCCTCGAGACGTCGGCGCGCGCCATCGGGCTCTTCGCACACGCCGCGACCGTCTGGCTCGTGTTCTGGGAGCGCGCGGCGGCTCTTCGGCGCGAGCCGCGAGTGGGCGCTCGTCCCCGCTGTCTTCATCGGCGTCGGCCCCGGCCTCCGGCATCTCGCCGCGGGCTACGGCACGCCGCTCTTCGCCCTGACCGCGACCGTGACGTGGATCCTCGCCTGCCACCTCGCACGCGCCGACAGCGGGCGCGAAGCGCGCCCCGCGCTTCGGGTCTGCGCTCGCGGCGCTCGTGATGGGCCTCGCGCGGCCCGAGGCGTCTTCCTCGGCGGCTTCATGCTGCTCGCCGTGCTCGTCGATCGGGCCGAGGCGCGGGGCGCGGGCGATCCTGACGCGGTTTCTCGTGGTCTTCCTGACGCTCGGGCTCCTCTACTTCCTCTGGCGCTGGCAGTACTTCTGGCTACCCGCTGCCGAACCCCTTCTACAAGAAAGGCGGGGGCACGCTCTGCTGGCACTCGCTGCGCCAGTCCTGGAAGAACCTGTGGGCGCTCGGCTGGCCGTTCCTGTGGCTCGTCCCGACTCGGCCTCGCGATCCGCGGCGCGCGGAAGGCGGCGCTCTTCGTCGCGCTGCCCGTGGTGCTGTTCGTGACGCTCTTCGTGCTGATCTCCGACGAGACCAACTACGTCATGCGCTTCCGCTACCCGCTCCTGCCGGTGCTGCTGCTCGGGTGCGTGCCCGTCGCTCAGGCGCTGCGGGCCGGGGCTGCCCGCCTGCTCCCGGCTGCGCTCGCGCCGCTCGTGCCGCTGGCGCTCGCGGAGCGCGCCTCGCCTTCGCGCAGCACCAGAGCTACCGCTTCGTGGCGCACGCAGCGCCTCGGGCTCTACGACGCGGGGCTCAGTGCTGCGCGACTACGCGGCGCGCGGCTTCGCGCTGGTGACGACCGAGGCAGGGCTGCCGCCGCTCGTCTCCGAGTGGCGCGCGGTCGACGCCTGGGGCCTGAACGACCAGTACGTCGCTCACCACACGGCGGCATCGACGAGGCCTACCTGGAGCGCTATCGGCCCGAGGCTGATCGTGTTCCACGCGTACTTCTCGCCGCGCGTCGTGGACCACGGCGAGCGCGTCGAGACGCGCTCGCTCGGTCGGCCCTGGTACCGGATGGTGATGACGCTCAAGGGCTACGCCGGAAAGCACGGCTACGTGCTCGCCGCGTGCTTCGGAAGGAACGAGTGGGACACGCACTACTACTACGTCCGCCGCGGCTTCCCGCAGGGCCGGGGAGATCACCGAGCGGCTGCGCGCTCGACTACTACTGGGACGGCGAGCCCACGCTCGACCTGGCGGCGCCGCACGAGGCCCGATCCGGCGGGGCCGTAGAAACCTTGTTTACGACCCCGCCCGGGGCGTAGACTGGTTCCGTGAGATCCGCAGGGGCGCTTCGTCGCGCTTTCGCTCCTGGCCGCGCTCGCTGCGGCGGAAGTGAGCGTGCGAGTCGTGCCGGCGAGCACCGGCTGCTCCGGCGCAGGTCGAGGCTGGTGGCGCGCGCGGCGCCGCTCCAGCAGGTGCTCGACCGCCTCGGCCGCCAGATCGGGATGAAGGTCGTCTACGAAGGCGGCTCCCCGCGACAGCTCGTGACACTCAGCCTGCAGGGCCGCACGCCGGCCGAGACCGTGCTCGCGCTCCTGGAGGGCCAGGGCCTGAACTACGCGCTGCTGGGGGATCCGACTGGCGCGGGTGCGCAGACGCTGCTGGTGACGGGCAGCGCTCCTCGACTGGGCATGAAGCGCGTCGGCCGCTACCGGCCGGCCACGCCGAGCGCTACGCTTCGCCGGCCGAGGCGCGCCGCCGCCCGGGTCCAGTCCCGACGCGGTCGACGGCGAGGAAGAGAGACCCCGAGGAGGACGAGCCGTTCGACCAGCCCGTCGAGCCGCGAGGTCGCGACGCCCGACGCGGCCGCGGCCGGCCAGCCTGGCCAAGCCGCCCCGAGCACGCAGGCCGACCCGACCGGCGTGCCCGTCCCCGGACCGCGCGGCCAGCGAACGCCCAGCCCCCAGGCGCCGACGAACCCGTTCCCGGTCTCGCCGTTCGCGCCGCAGCCCGCCCCCTACATGCCGCAGCCGTTCGCGCCGCTGACGCCTGTCGTTCCCGGCGCGGTCCCAGCGCCCGGCGCGCCAGGCGCCCCCAGCGGCAGCAGCCACCGCAGCAGCGGGAGCCGCCGACGGCCCCGCCGCCGGGCTAGGCGCGGATACGTGGGGCTGCCCGGGCGCGTCGACCCCGGCCTGGACGCTCCCAGGACGCGCGGCCCCGCCGCCGGAGCGCGGCCGATCACGCGCGGCTGACCCGCCACGAACAGCCACTCGCTGTACTTCGTGCGGCCGTTGAAGACGCGCAGGCTCTATGTCGGTGTTGGTGGTGGCGACGCCCCGGAACCCGCCGCTGCCCGATGCCCTGGCTCGGCTGCGAAAGCCGACGGCCGCGTCGTCGTGGGTCGTCGTGGTGACGACGCCTCCACCCATGCCGGGCGCGGGCGGGGCGCCGGGCATGCCGGGCACGAGCGCGTCGCCCGGTCGCGGGAAGCGCCACTTGCCGTCCTTCGTCAGCGGGTCCTTGTACTCCTTGCGCAGGAACTTCTGCTTCACCAGCACCTCGAGCGAGGCCGGCAGCGCGTTGCCGTTCCTGCGCTGGTGAGCGCCCGATCTGCGTCGCAGCGATCTCGCCGCCGCGGAAGAGCAGCTCCTCCTCGGCGTCGTTCTTCATCAGGTACTTCCAGTAGGGGCCGGCCGCGGCCATCAGGATCAGCATCGCCGCGACGGTGGCCAGCGAGCGCGACGAGCGCGTAGCCCGCTTCGGCGCGACGTACGCTCACGGCGCCTTACTTCGCGCGGTAGCGCTCGAGCACGCGCTTCACGTACTCGCGCGCGTCTCGCGGTAGGGCGGGACGCCAGAGTACTTCCGCGACGGCCCCTGGCCCGCGTTGTACGCCGCGAGTGCTCTGCGCAGGTCGCCGTTGTACTGCTTGAGCAGCGCCTCCAGATGCCGCACGCCCGCGTCCAGGTTCTGCTCCGGGTCAAGCGGGTCCGACACGCCGAGCGCAGCACGAGTGCGCGGCATCAGCTGCATCAGCCCTGAGCGCCCTTCGGCGAGACGGCCTCGGGCCGGGAAGCCCGACTCAGGCCACCACCGCCAGCACCAGCGAGGGGTCGAGTCCGTAGCGGCGCGACGCCTCCTCGGCCAGCCGCGTCAGCTCGGTGCCGCTCGCCTGGCTCACCTCGTCGAGCACCTCGTCCGGCGCGTAGCCGCGCACGGCGGCCGCGGGCAGCTGCGCCTCGCCGCCGCCCTTGAGCAGCAGCACCGTCGAGGCCCGCCTCGCTGCGGTGCGCCGACAGCTTCAGCGTCTGCCCGCTCGCCAGGGAGCGCGATCTCGGCGGCGCGCGCGGCGGACGTCAGCGCGGTGAACGAGGAAGAGCGGGCGTGACGCATCGGCTCACTCGCGGGCCACCGTCAGCCGTGCCGGTGACGCCGTTCGCGATGGTCGCGGTCACGGTGACCGTCCCCGCTTCCGAGCGCCGCGCTCGTGCGCAGCGTATCCGGTGACCTGGCGTTCGGAGTTCCGATGAAGAAGCGCCGCCGCTATCGAGCACCTCCTCCGTCGCGCCGTGACCGAGAACGCGACCGGCACGTTCTGCACCAGGTTGCCCCGCTCGTCGAAGACCGTGGCCCGCAGGAGACGACAGGCCCGGCCTGCCGAGACGTGGTCGCCGGGTCAGGCGGCCACCACCCGTTCGGAGAAGCGTGCTGCCGACCGTGATGTCGAGCGCTCGGTGGCGCGCCGGTGTGCCTGCCCCGAAAACGCCGTGACCGTCGCCGTGCCCGAACGGGAGTCGGAGCACGAAGTTGACGCCGGGCGAGCCCGTTGACCGTCTTGCCGACCTGGTCGACGTGGCCCAGCGTCGACAGGAAGGCCACCTCGGGTGCCGTCCGGCGCGAAAGTGCCAGCGGGCTCGACGAGCACGGCGGTGACTACCAGATCCCGCCGTTGGCGACCACGAATCGGGTTCGCCTGCAGGAAGATCAGGCTGGAGCCGTCGGGCGCCGTAAGCGGCAGCCGACTCGCAGCCAGGTGCAGCGCGGCGAGCGCGGCGGAGCTGCCACGGACCATGAGCCTGAGCTTCCGGCATGAGCGTCCCTCCGCGTGCCACCCGTCATGGCGCCACCACCAGCCGGCCGGCGGCGGGCACCGCAGGCCGCTCGCCGCCCCCGGCGTGGAGCAGCGTCAGCGACTCCACGCTGAGCGCGCCCGAGCCCGGCTTCCAGCCCGCGCGGCTTGCACAGCGTGGCCACCGCTCCCGAGGCCGGTCACGCCGCTCGCGCCCGCGTAGAACTTCGCGCGCGTGGCCCGGCTCGAGCGCGCGCTCGGCCAGCACGGGAACAACGCCGTCGAGAGGCTCAGCAGCGAGCCGGCGCTGGCGATCACCAGATCATCTCGGCGAGCGCCCCGTCCCAGACCAGCGACAGAGTCGATCCCCACCACGTCGCGCGCGCCGACCGGGACGATCGCCACGGCTCCATTCGCCCCACGCGCAGGTCGACCTCGGGCGGGCTCCGGATCGCGGACGGCGGGCGCTCGGGGCGGCGTCGAGACGGCCGCGCCCTCCGAAGCCCGGCGCCCGGCGGCTGGGGGCGTCGCCGTGGAGCGGCGCCTGCCGGCTGTTGCGCGGGCGGCGCGCCCAGGATCGGCGGCGCCGCGGCCGGAGGAGTTCGCGAGCGGCCGCGCTGCCGGGAAGCGCCGTCGGGCCGCCGTTAGAGCGGCGCCTGCAGGGACCGCGGGACCGGGCGGCGTTGCCGCGGGCTCAGAGTGCCGGCCCGAAGGATCGACCCGCGCAGGCCCTCCACCCGCGGCACCTCCTGCGTGCCGACGCGCGGCGGCACCATGTCGTCCTGGAAGAGCCTTCGGGCCGCGCACGATGCGGGGCGATGATCGAGATCAGGACCTCCGGACTCGTCCTTCCTGCTTCGATGTGCGCGGGCGCCAGGGCAGCTTGCCGATAGATCGGGATGCTGTTCATGCCGAGAGCACCCGTGAAGTTCGAGGCCTCGTTGCCCTGCAGCAGGCCGCCGATGAGGCCCGTCTCGCCGTCGCGCAGGCTGCGGCGTGCCCGTGACTTGTTGCGGGTCCAGGAACGTCGGCACGTTGACCGGGTTGTCGGCGCGGCGCGGGCCGTTGCGGTCGGCGCCGAGCAGGCTGAACTCGGCCGTCAGCTCCATCGTGATGTCGCCGCTCGCCGCGACGCGCGGCGTGAGCGTCAGGTTCACGCGCCACGTTGCGGGTACGAGAAAGCTGGTCGCGGGCTTGAGTGGCCGGTCGTGCCCCCGTCCCGACCGTTAGTGGCTGGTCTGCGGCACGGGCACCTCGGTGCCGATCTTGAGACTCGGCTTTCTTTCCCTCGGCCGCGCGCGGGCGCCAGCGCGACCAGAATGCGCGTCGTCGAGTCGGTCTGCAGGAGGCGCGCGCGAAGACGCTCGAGGACAGCGAGGCTCACGATCCAGTCGGCCTGGTTGAGCGAGGACAGCCCGGGTGCGCGCGGATGTTGAGCAGCCGCAGCCGTGACCTCGTCCTCGCGGCCCGTCGGGGCGAGCGTGAGGCCGGCGTTAGTAGTTCGAGAGGTTGATCCCCCACTCGCTTCGTGGCGTTGCGGTTGACCTCGAGGATCTGCACCTCACGACCAGAGATCTCGCCGCGCGGCTTGTCGTTAGAGCTCGATCAGGCGGTCGGCCATCGCGATCTGGTCAGAGCGTGCGAGCTTACGGTGATGGCGTTGAGCGCCTGGTTGCCCGCCACGGTCTGCACCTTGGCGAGAGCGATCTTCCACCAGGTTCACGGTCTCGTTGATGTCTGGCGTTCTGCACGAAGAAGGTCCGCAGCGGCAGCTCGTCGTACGCCTGCCGCTTTTGCTGCCGCGACTCGGGGACGATGATGAGCGATGTTCTGGTCGAGCACCTTGTAGAAAAGAGCCGGTTCCACGAAAGGTGACGCGGTCGAGCGCCTCCTGGAGCGTGACGCCGCTCAGGTTCTGCAGTGACACGTCGCGCTTGTCGCAGGCTCTCGTCGGGCCAGCACGTTGACGCGCGATCTGCCGTCTCTCAGGATCTTCCTGCAGGCTCGAGCTCTCGAAACTTCACATCGTAGTCAGCACAGGGCTGCGCGGCGACAACACCAGCGGCAGCGCGTGCCGCGGCCTGCGCCCGCGCCCGCGTCGCCTCAGAACTCGGCGCGCTCCGCCTTCATCCTCCTCCTCCTGCTTGCGCGTGCGATTACGCGCACCAGCTGCAGGTCGTCCGCCGCCGAGCGGTTGCCGGATCGAACTTGACCGCGATCTCGGCTCCTCGGCCGCCTTCGGGAAATCGTTCGCCGCGAGCGCCTTGCGCGCCGAGTCGTAGTGCAGCCGGCTCGCCTGCAGCCGCGCGTTCTCGACGCGATCTTGTAGCCGATGTTGTTCAGGTCCTTCTCGAGGCGCGTGTAGCGCGCCACGGCGAGGAGTCCCAGTCCCCCATCTCCGACGCGGTTTGTCCCTGGCGATCGGCCCAGCGCGCGGCGCAGCCTTACGTCAGCGGCGGGGCGACGCTGACACCAGCGGTCAGATCAGGGCCGAAGTTCATTTCCCGCCTCCCACCGCGTTCACCATTCGTTCTTACAGCGCATTGCCGAAACGACAGGGGTTTCGATGAGCTCTTGACGTCGTAAACGCCGGGCGTCTCGCTGACCGGTCAAGGTCGAGCTCCTGGAACACCGGCGTCCAGTCGGCGTCCTGCGTGATCGGGTCCTTCGGCAGCTGGCGCAGGTATGTCCTCGACAACGATCTCGAGCGTCGACGAGTGCCTGGCCCTTGTCGAGGTAGTACTGGTCAGTCAGGTCGCATAGCCGGAGACAGGTTCTCCCTCAGCACCACCTCCTTCGACTATGGATAGTCGCCACGCAGTGATTGGGCACAGCGATCGCCGCGAGGATCGCCACCAGCGCGATCCACGGTGATCAGCTCGATCAGCGTGAAGCCCCGCGCTGCCGCGGGGCTCTGGGGTTCAGCAAATTGGTCTTTCCATCGAGCGCCTTGGCGGTATTCAACGGGCGGAGCGTCGTACACGTTCTCGCCGCACCACGAGTTGCTGTCGAAATCGTCCTGGTGGCAGCGCATCCCCACTCCGGCTCGTCATCGGATCGAGCGGGATCCGCCGCATGAACTTGAGCTTGCGGTCCGGGCGCTCCCACGCGGTTGAGCGCGCCCCTTCGCGGGCGTCTCCAGGGTCCGGCAGATAGCCCTCATGCCGAGCTTCACCTCGGTGCCCCCGATCTGCCCCGCGTCCACTGCACCCTTAGCAAGCGTCGATGTTCCGGCGGATCTCGCGCAGCGCCCGGCGCAGCTCGATCTCGCGCTGACGCCGCACCGCCCGCAGCCGAAGCGGAAGGATCGCGGACGCCCAGGATCATCATGATCGTAGCGACCGCCACAGCTCCAAGTGGGGTGAACGCCGCGCGAAACTCTGGCGTCCACGGCGCCTCGCCTTCCTCGCCTCAGGCCACGCAGGTAGGTGCTGAGGTCGACCTGCGGCGGGCCCGAACTCGGCGTCGGCGCGCAGCCACTCACACGCAAATCCACGATCAAGAAGCGCTGAGCGCTCGACGCCGCGCAGAAGCCGACCAGCTGCGGATACGAGCCTTCGAGCGGCAGCGTCATCACCACTCGCTCGGGCGACGCGCCGTCGACGTCCTCGCGTCACACGCTGCGGGTCACGAGCTACAACCGGCTCGCGCGCGGGCTCCTCCGACACGACGACCTCGGGCTGCAGAACAGGTTCTGCCTCGTCCCCCGCCCTCAGCGTCGCGTAAAGCGCTCGAGTCCCGCCCCGTTCGCGCGGATCAGCCTCCAGCGCGGTCGACGAAGCGCCTGCGCGCTGCTTCTCGAAGCTGAAGCTCGGC
>ERZ1370068.7183-contig-6114_pt1 | contig 16114 bp, 13 predicted proteins | sample MGYA00561227_ERZ1370068 | MGnify/ENA primary metagenome ERZ1370068 (study PRJEB38410, sample SAMEA6850437) | metagenome | study: Metagenomic assessment of the ecological functions of the soil: analysis of the soil microbiota associated with the...
GAGCCGCCGCCGGCATTCGCGTTCGACGCCGTCGATCTCCGCCAGCACGGCGTCGATATCCTCCTTTTGCTGCATGAGGCGCGCGCGCCGCTCGCCCAGCATCTCGATGAACATCGCGAGCTGCGCCCGCTCGTTGCGGCCGACTTCGTAGAGATCGAGCAGCTCGCGGATCTCGAGCAGCGAAAAGCCGAGACGCTTGCCGCGCAGGATGAGCTTCAGCCGCACGCGCTCCCGTTCGCGATAGATCCGGGCGCGTCCGCGCCGCTCCGGGCGCGCAGCATCCCTCGTCCTCGTAGAAGCGAATGGCGCGCGTGGTGAGCGCGAATTCGTGCGCGAGCTCGGAGATCGAGTACGTCGGCTCGCGGCCGGGCGTCGTGGGTGGCTTGCGGGTGACGGCGGGCATGCGTCGCAACGGAATGTCGTGCCGCCGCGAAGTGCGGCTGCCGGTCCACGATACCATACCGGTTTGCCTCCGCAGCCGTTCCCCCATGTCCGCGCCGCATCCCGCCATCCTCGACTACCCGTTCGCCGCGCCGCCGGCGCCGGGTACGACCATGCACCGTGGCGCCGGCGATGCACTGGCTGCGGATGCCGCTGCCCTTCGCGCTCGACCACATCAACCTGTGGCTGCTCGGAAGAACCGGACGGCTTTACGCTCATCGACTGCGGCTATGGGAACGCGGCGACCCGCGCGTTGTGGGAGACGCATTTCACTGACGACGATGGGCGGGCGCCCGCTCGTGCGCATCATCGCCACCCACTATCATCCCGACCATCTCGGCAACGCCGCGTGGCTGTCGGAGCGCTTCGGCTGTCCGGTGACGATGACGATGACCGAATTCCTGACCGCGCACGCCGTCCTCGACGAGCGCGCCGCGCATGGTCCGCGCGACATCTGCGAGCTCTTCCGCGCGCACGGAATGTCCGCCGAGGACGTCGCCGCGCTCGCTGCGCGCGGCAACCACTACCGGCATCGGCGTGCCGAGCGCACCGCCGATCGCTGCGGCGATTGCTGCCGGGCGACAGCGATCAACGCCGGCGGCGACGCCTGGCAGGTCATCGCCGGCTACGGTCATTCGCCGGAGCACGCGTCGCTGTTCGGCGCGGCGCGCGGCGTTCTCGTCTCCGGCGACATGCTGCTGCCGAAGATCAGCACCAACGTGAGCGTGTGGCCCGAGCGATCCGGACGGCGGACCCGCTGGGCCGTTTCCTGGACTCGCTGAGCGCGTTCGAGGATCTGCGCCCCGACGCGCTGCGTGCTCCCGTCGCATGGCTTGCCGTTTCGCGGCATCCCGTTGCGGGTCGCCCAGCTGCGCGCGCATCATGACGCGCGGCTGGCCGAGCTCCTGGAGGCGATCGCCGCGGCGGGGACTCCGGTGTCGGCCGCGCAGATGGTGCCGATCCTGTTCCGCCGCCCGCTCGATCTCCAGCAGCGATTCTTCGCGATGGGCGAAGCCATCGCCCATCTCAACTATCTTTGGCGGCGCGACCGCGTGCGCCGTACGCTGATCGGACGACGGCACGCTCCGCTTCGCCGCTTGATTCTTCCACACCACCACAACGACGAGACCCGCGATGTCCACACCCGCCACCGACACGAACCCACCATCGCTCGATTCCATGTCGCTCGCCGAATCGCTCGCCTCCGCCGCCGAAAAAGCGCCAAGGCCATCGGCGACTTTGCGGCGCGCAACGCCAAGAACGGCGGATCGATGCCCACCGACGAGCTGGGACTGGGCAAGGCGTTCATGGAGCTCGCCGCGCAGATGCTCGCCAATCCCGCGCGGCTCGCCGAATCGCAGATGAACCTGTGGTGGGAATACATGAGCCTGTGGCAAGGCTCGATGCTGCGCCTCATGGGCGCGCAGGCGACGCCGGTCGCGGTGCCGGCCAAGGGCGACAAGCGCTTCAAGCACGAGGACTGGCACGAGCACTTCCTGTTCGACTACATCAAGCAGAGCTATCTCATCACCGCGCGCTGGATGCACGACCAGGTGGCAAGCGTCGAAGGGCTGGACGAGCCGACGAAGAAGAAGGTCGATTTCTTCACGCGCCAATACATCGACGCGCTGGCGCCGTCGAACTTCGCGCTCACCAATCCGGAAGTGTTTCGCGAGACGGTCGCGTCGGGCGGACAGAACCTGGTGAAGGGTCTCAACAACCTGCTCGACGACATCGAGCGCGGCGGCGGCCAGCTGCGGATCTCGATGACCGACGCCAAGGCGTTCGAGCTGGGCGTCAACATCGCGACGACGCCGGGCAAGGTCGTGTTCCAGAACGACCTCATGCAGCTGATCCAGTACGAGCCGACGACCAAGAAGGTGCTGGAAGCGCCCGCTGCTCGTCATTCCGCCGTGGATCAACAAGTACTACATCCTCGACCTGCGCGAGAAGAACTCCTTTCTGCGCTGGGCGGTCGGCGAGGGCATGACGGTGTTCGTGATCTCGTGGGTCAATCCCGACGAAAAGCTCGCGCACAAGAACTTCGAGGACTACCTCACCGACGGCACGCTGGCGGCGCTCGACGCGATCGACAAGGCGACCGGCGAGGACGACGCGAACGTCATCGGCTACTGCCTCGGCGGCACGCTGCTCGCCGCCACGCTCGGCCATCTCGCCGCGAAGAAGACGACAAGCGGATCGCCAGCGCGACGTTCATGACGTCGCTCATCGACTTCACGGCAGCGGGCGAGCTCGAAGTGTTCATCGACGAGGCGCAGGTCGCCTCGCTCGAGAAGAGAATGAACGAGCGCGGCTACCTCGAAGGCAGCGAGATGGCGACGACGTTCAACATGCTGCGCGCCAACGACCTCATCTGGTCGTTCGTGATCAACAATTACCTGCTGGGCCGCGACCCGTTCCCGTTCGACCTGCTGCACTGGAACTGCGACTCGACGCGCATGCCCGCGGCGATGCACAGCTTCTACCTGCGCAACATGTACATGAAGAACCTGCTGGTCAAGCCGGAGGCGCTCACGCTGGCAGGCACGAAGATCGACCTGTCGCAAGGTCGCCACGCCGGCCTATTTCGTGTCGGCGATCGAAGATCACATCGCGCCGTGGAAGACGACCTACGCCGGCACGCAGATCCTGAACGGCAAGTCGCGATTCGTGCTGTCGGGCTCCGGACACATTGCGGGAATGGTGAATCCGCCCGCCGCGAACAAATACGGGTTCTGGACCAACGACAAGCTGCCCGCGACACCGGATGCCTGGTTCGCCGGCGCGAAGCAGCACGAGGGCTCGTGGTGGCCGAACTGGCGGCAATGGGTGACGCCGTACCTCGGGCGCGAAGTCCCGGCGCGCGTGCCCGGCAAGGGCAAGTTGAAGGTGATCGAAGCGGCGCCGGGCACTTACGCGCGCATCCGCGCCGACGCAAATAGCGCGGTAGATTTAGCAAATGAGTCCACGGGCGACGCTCGAGACGCCGAGAAGCTTCGAGGAGCTACGGCGCGCTTCTCGCGTGACTGTTCGGCACGCCTGATTTCGTCGAGGAGTCACGACGATGAACCGACATGCTTCGACAGTCGCTCGCGGCCGCAGCGGCATGTCTGCTGATCGCCGGGCGTCGCCGCGCAGCGCCGTTGCGGCGATTGCGGCGTGGTGCAATCGATGCGCCTGGTCGAGCAGCAGGGCCAGGCGTCCGGCGTCGGGATGGTCGCCGGCGGCGTGCTCGGCGGCGTGCTCGGCCACCAGATCGGCAGCGGCCGCGGCAACACCGTGGCGACGATCGCCGGCGCGGGCGCGGGCGCTTACGCCGGCAACCAGGTCGAAAAGAACCAGAAGAAGAAAACCTATTGGGCCGTCGCGATCAGGATGGACAACGGCGGCCACGCGCAATTTCACCTACACGAACAAGCCCGCGGTCAACGAGGGCGAGCGCGTCAAGCTCGTCGATGGCGGCCGCCGGCTTGGCGCTGGTCGCGAATTAGCCACCGCACGAACGCCTCGGCAAAACGCCGGGCTGGCGCCTGGCGTTCTACGTTGGACGCCCGCTCGCGACTCGCGGCCGATCGCCGCCTTCCGGCTGCGCTGGGCGCTGCCGCTCGCTCGGCGGACCATGCTGCCGCCGTCCTGCCGGCGCGCGAGGCGACGCCGGTCGGCGGTGCCATGGGCGCCGGCGCCGCGGCGGTTGCGCCTGCGCGCCGGCGCGGGCTGCGGGCTGCATCGGGCGCCGTCCTACCTGGGGTGCGCCGTGCGACTGAGTCGCCGGCACTGGCGGCGGCTGCGGGCGTCTGCGTGCCGCGCCACGCGCTGGCTGAGGCGCCATACGACTGCGTCGGCGGCACCGGCGCTGCCGCAGGCGTCTGCGGCGTGGACGGCTCGTCGGCCGCTGATCGGTCTCGCTGATCGCTGCGCGCCACCGCGGTGCCGACGCCCGGTGTGGTGCCGCGACTCCCATCGAGTCGGGATTCGCTGCGGCGGCGCCGCCTGATGGCGGGCTGGACGATGGCGGCCGCGCGCCAGCACCGTGGACGTGCGCGCCCTGCGGTGGCGGAAGGCTGCGCGGGTCGCGCATACGATGCCGGCGGCGCGGTCGTCGGCGCGGTTGGCCGGGTGCGCACCGTTGGCGAGCGCGCGACGGCCGTCGTGCCGCGCGGTAGTGCGCCGATGCCGCCGGGCGCGCACCCGGGCGCGCCGTGGTCGGATAGAACGTGGAAGCGGGCGGCGGCGCGCCGTCCCCGACGCGCCGCATCGGAATGCGGCCCGGCTCGCTGCGTACCGTCGGCGCGCTGGCAAGCACCGGTGCGCTCGCGGCCATGCCGCCCGGCACCCTGACCAGGTTGTCCTGGACCGGCTGCCGCATGACGAGCGCCGATCCGGACACCGCGCGTGATGCCGCCGGGCGCATTCCAGTTGACATAGCGCGTCGGCGGCGAGATTCGAGCGCACACGGCGACATTCACCGCATACGGCCGGTTGTAGCGGTCCCAGCAGCCGTTCGAGCAGCGTCCCCACCAGGGCCGAGTACGGCTCGCCCCACCCCAGCGGAACCCATCCGTAGACGGGCGCGCCGACCGTCGCCGACAAGCTCCAGCCGGAGCCGCCCGCCCATCCGACCAGCGCCGGCGCCCACAGCGGCCGCGCGACGTAGGCGCCCGGGCACCAGCCCCAGCGGCCGCCGACGATACGCCCAGCGGCCGTAATGGAACGGCGCGTAACCCCACGGCGCATAGTCGACCCACGTCGGTCCCCAGGCGCCGACCTCGGTCCAGTAACCGTTGCGATACGGCGCCCAATCGGTGCCGACGTCCGACGGGTACCAGACCGCGCCGTACTCGGGCACCTGGCTCCAGGTCCCGTACTGATCGAGATCCGCGCGCGCCGACCATCTGCGGCGAAACGTAATTCGCCGTGCGTCGCGTAATAACGGCGATCGCGGCTGGCCGCCCACGTATCGAAGCCATCGGTGCCGACGCCGTTGCGCACGCTCGCGTAGCGCGGGTCGGTGCCGTCGACGGCCGCGGTCTGGCCCGGCAACACCTGCTGCACGGCGCCGGCGGTGAGGACGTTCGCCTCGCCTTCGCGCACGATGAGCTGCGTGTGCTCGCGATCGTTCGCTGACATCGACGCGATACAGGCCCGGCCGGGTCAGCACGACCTGCGTGTTCGGCGTGTCGATGCGCGCCGTCTCGCCGAGCTCGAGAACCCGCACGCGCACGTTGACGCGGCCCTGCGCGACGAACACCGCGAATTGGCGATCGTCGAGGTCGCGACACGTGCAAGCTGGTGATCGCCCGCGAGCCGGAACTGCACCGCGCCGAAGTCGACTTCCGCGCGCCCGTCGTTGCCGACCCACAGATTGTCGCCGCTCGTTACCGGGTAATTGAGCCCGATGGCGACCCATTGGTCGGGCTGGTCCTGCGGCGCGAGGAAGAGCTCGCCACCCACATCCGCGACGCGGCCGACGCGCCGGGCAGATCATCGTCGGCGAGCGCCAGCGCCGGCAGCGCGATCGCGAGCGCAGCCACATCAGCCGCTGCAAGGCGCAGCGAACTGGCGACGCCGCCGGTGCATGACAGTGCAGGCAATATCGGACAACATGGTCATGGCTTCATTTCCCTCATTGATCGCATAAGACAACGTCCCCGGCCAAACATTCGTTGACGCGGTCGCGGATGGGCGCAAGGGCCCGTTTTGCTTTGAATTTATCTCGAAGCCAGGCGTCACGCCGCGAGGCCCGCGCATCGCAAACGCTGATCCCATCACCCTAGGAGAAACTGTCATGCGGAGATTCCGTCCGACGCTCGTCGCCGGCGCACTCGCGCTTTGCCCTTTCTGCCGGCACCGCGTCCGCGCAGTTCACAAACGCTTACATCTTCGGCGACAGCCTGAGCGACGCCGGCCAGTACGGCGCGCGCTTCACGACCAATCCCGGGCCTGACCGCCCCGATGTACGTCGGCCAGAATTTCGGATCTCACGACGACGCCGTCGTTCACCAGGCGGCAACCGACTACGCGTAGCGGCGGCGCGCGCGTCGAATCTCGCCGTCGTCCGCCGATGCCGCCTGAGCGCGCCCGACTATCTCGATCGCGCAGCAGGTGTCGCCAGTTCCTCGCGAAGGGACCGCTCGATCCGAACGCGCTCTACCAGATTCAGGGCGGCGCAACGACGTCCTCGTCGCTCGCCGCCGAATTCCGGCGCGGCAGATCACGCAGGCGCAGATCAGGCGGGCGTCGCGCAGGCCGCGCGTCGGACCTCGCGGCGCAGGTCGGCAAGCTGCAGGCCGCGGGCGCGCAGTACATCGTCGTTCAGAACCTGCCCGACATCGGCAAGACGCCCGGCGGCGGCGGCGCCGAGCGCAGCAGGCCACGTTCACCGGCGCTGTCGCGGCCTGTTCAACTCGACGCTGAACGCCGCGGTCGGCGCCGGCCGGCCTGCAGGTCATCCAGTTCAACACGTTCGGCGCTGCTGAACGAGATCATCGCCAATCCGTCGCTGCTACGGTTTCGTCAATGCGACCGTGCCGGTCGCGTGCACGACGCCGAGCTCGCTCAACTGCACGCCGTCGACGCTCGTCGCCCAGTGCGCAACCCGCTCAAGCTTACGTCGTTCGCCGACGGCGTGCATCCGACGACCAGCCGGCGCTCGACTTCTGCGCGCAGGCGATCGTGTCGATGATCACGGGTCCGCAGCAGATGGCGGCGCTGGGCGAGGCGCCGCATGGACGTCGAGCGTGCCAACTGGCGCACGCTCGACAGCCGGATGATGTCGGCGATCAACGCGCCGGGCACGCCGAGCAAGATCCAGGCGTGGGCCGCCTACGACTACGCGAACACCGACATCTTCGGCAACGAGCGTTTCCGACCAACGGCGACGCTCAACACGGTCGCCGTGGGCGGCGACGTGCGCGCTCACCGACAAGCTGCTCGCCGGCGTGCAGTTCGGCGTACTCGGAATACAAGGGCGACTTCAGCAACGGCGGCGGCGACTTCAAGCTGCGCGAGCCGATGCTCACGTTCTACGGCGGGCTACGGCGAAGGCCCGTGGTACGTCGGCGCGACGCTCGGCGCCGGCGCGCTCGACTACAGCACCGAACGCAGCATCAGCTCGGCGCCGGCGACGCGCACGGAAACCAGGCGACGCCAGCGGGTATCACAACGTCGCGCGCGCTGCTCGGCGGCTACTGGTTCAAGTACCAGGACTGGAACCACTGGCCCGTTCGCGAAGCTGACGCTATCGAAAGATCGTGGTCCGGCAGTTCAGCGAAAACGGCAGCGACAGCACCGCGCTGACGCTACAGCCAGCAGAAAGTCGATGCGCTGTGGTCGAGCCTCGGCTGGCAGGTCGCCGGCAACGTGAGCGGCTTCCGGCCGTTCGCGCGCGCCACGTGAGATACACTTCGAGAACGACACGCGCCAGGTGTCCGCCGACGCCGAACACGCTCGACGGACACCTATGTCGTGCCGGGTTTCGTGCAGGACGACAACTGGTGGCTGTTCGATCTGGGCGTCGAGCCGCGACTTCGGAAGGTCACCGGATTCATTTCCGGCAACGCCTCCGCGAGCAAGGGCGACGGCGACTATTGGGCAGTGACCGTCGGCATTCGCGTTCCGCTGTAAGCGCGGCGCCAATCGCTGGTCGAGAGCCGCCGGCGACGGCGGCTCTTTCTTTCCGCGTTCAACGGGCGAGCGTTGCGCGCAGGTGCGTCAGCGCTCGCAGACCCGCGATGGCGCGCGGGCCGTACCGCGACGTCCATTCGCCGTCGATGGGCTCGCCGGCTTGCGCCAGCGCTGCGCGAAGCGCTGCCGCATCGCGACGCGTGAACGCGAGGCTCCGTCGACAGCAGGATGCGCTGCCGCGTCGCGCCACGGCTGCGCGTCGTCGGCGAGTTCCGGATAGCGCGCTTCGCGCATCGCGCGGGCAGCGTGTCCCAACCGACGCGCGCCAGCGTCGCGCTGACGTACGTCGCCCGCGATGACCGTCATCCACGGCTTGCGCCAGATCACGTAGAGCACGCCGCTCGCGCGGCAGGCGGCGCGCCGCCGACGTCCAGCCTCGGCGATGGCCGCGGCGAAGTCATCGGCCAGCGCGGCGGCTTCGCGCTGCGCGTCCGAAGATCGACCGAACAACGCGATAGAGCCGCGGGTTGTCGGAGGGATCGTCCGGATGCGTGACGATCGACTACTGCGGAACGAACGCGCGCGCCGCGTCGACGACTTCGCGCCGGTTCTCGTCGACGTTGACGATGAGGTGCGTCGGGCGCAGCTCGCGCAGCGCGCGCAAGGTCCGGGATCCCTTGGTGCCGCCGATCTTGGGCACGCGCCGCGCCTCGCGCGGATGAACGCAAAATCCGGTGCGCGCGACGACGCAGTCCGCCGAGGTCCGAGCGCGAACAACAGTTCGGTAAGGCTCGGCACGAGACTCGCGATGCGCACCGGCGCGCGCCGCGCGCGCGATGCGCGACGCCAGCCCGAGTCGACGTTGACGCTAGATCGCCCTCAATCGAAATGCCGCGGCTTGCGCTTGCGGCCGGCGACCACGCGATCGTAGAGCGGCCGCGGCACGCAGCAGCAGGTCGCGCCCAAGCCATCGCCATCTGCCACGGCAGCACGTAGAAGCGCGCGGCGTCCGGCAATGGCGCGCGCCATGAGCCGCGCGGCCTCGTCCGGTGCGAGCAGGAACGGCATCGTGTAGCGGATTGCCGGCGGTCAGCGGCGTCGCGATGAAGCCCGGGCAGATCGTCACGACCGCGACGCCGGATCCGACGAGCTCGACGCGCAGGCTTTCGAGATAGGTGATCGCGGCGGCCTTCGAGGCCGAATACGCACCCGGCGCCCGGCAGGCCGCGAAAGCCCGCGACGCTGGCGATCCCGACCAGCGTGCCGCCGCGTGCGCCTCCGCAGCGCCGACCATGAACGAGCTGAAAACGTGTGCGACGATGCCGAGCACGTTGGTATCGAACACCGGCGCGAAACGCCGGCAGGTCTTCGCGCTTCGTCCGTCAGCGTGCCGCGCGAAACGCCCGCGTTGCGCGATCACGACGTCGGGCAGCACCAGAACCGCGCCATGAAATCGGCGCGCGGCGCCGGCCAGCGCCGCCGGCGTCGCGGCACGTCGCCGACGGTAGGTGGCCACCGTCGCGCGGCGCCAGCGCTGCTGCAAGCCGTCGCCAACTCGGCTTCGCGGCGCGCGAACAAGTCCCAGCGTCGCGCCGTGCGCCGCGTAGTGCCGCGCCAGCGCCTCACCGAGGCCCGACGACGCGCCGGTGAGGAAGACCTTCATGCCGCAGGCCAGCGCTGACGACTTCAGGTCGTTCGGCGCGCGCCTGCGCGATCAGCGCATCGATCGGCGGCGGGGATTACCGCGATGCCGCGCGCACTGTCGCTCGCGGACCGCGTCGCGTATCTTGCCGTCGACGATCATCGTCGGCACCGACTGGATGTTGTACGCCTGCGCCAGCTGCTTCGCGCGGTTGCACCTTGCCGACGATCGTGAACGAGTTGTAGAGCTCCTCGACCTTCTTGCGGTCGAGTCCGCTTGCTCTGCCGCCCAGTCGAAGAAGTCCTTGTCGTTCCACAGCGGCGCGTTTGCCGTGGATCGCCGCGAACACCTCCGGCGACTAGCCTGGTCTCCTCGCCGAGCGCTTCGAGGCGTGTAATAGACGCGCGCCAGATTCTCCCACGTCGGCTGGAACGCGTGACCGGGAGTGCGGCGGAACGTCACGTCGGCCGGCTTAGCGTCTTGAGCCATGCCTGCAGGATGGGTTCGAGCTCTCCGCAATGCGGGCATCCGTCCACGAGAAGAACTCGATGACCTCGATGTTTCTTGCCCGTACTCGACCGATCTGCGGGTTCTTGAGCCGACGCGTAGTTTGTGCCCTCCACCATGTCTCTGCGCCCGACGCTTGCGGCGATAGCAGCGTCGAGCGCGAGGCAAAGCGCCGCGGCGACCGCGCGATCAGCGGGATACGTGGCGAAGAAACGAACGATTGCGTCATGCATGCTCTGCAGTGTGTGTCCGCACATTGTGCCGTGACGGGCGGATCATGGCGGCCGAAGCGGCCAGAGTCAGGGCGATGACGACGACCGCCAAGACCGTTCTTGGCAGAGATCGTTGCGGATGCGGTTCCAACTCATCCCGGTGTTGTCGTCAGGGGCCCCGGCCGGACGCGATACCGGACGTCCCGTCCGGCACGGCGTTCCCTGCTGCGATTGGCTTGCCAGCCGGCGAACGCGACCACGCCTTCGGGGTTCTCGGCACTCCGGCATCGGCGCCAGGCGAGCCAGCCTGGAGCCAGAATCGTTCCGGCCGGCGGTCGCCGGCGTCGGCTCTCCACGTTCGCCACTTTCTCGTCGACCTTGTCGGCGGCCTTCGTACGGCGCCGCACGTCTTGTCGGCGCCGCGTTTCCTTCGCCTGCTCGACGACGGCGCGATCCGGCGCCTTCTTCGCACCCTCGCCTGGACCTTCGGCTCCTCGACGCCGAGGCAGGATCTTGTAGAAATCGAACCGCGGCTTATCTGGCTTGCGTCGGCTCCTTTGTCGGCGCTTGGCGGAGCTCTGGGCTTCGCGCGCTTCCTTGCCCCCGCCTGCGCGGGAAGCAGCCCGTTGGCCCTGCATGAGGTGGTAGCGACGCCGCCGCGAAGTCCGGGACCCAGCACGCAGCCCGATGAAGGCCGAGCGGCGTGCCGCCCGCGCCGCGCGCGGCGACGGCGCGCGATCGAACTGGCAGGGCGGGTCTGGGCGGCGCGCGCGGCGCGTCGCTCAAGGTCCCTTAGGCGGGACGTTCGACACTACGTTCACGCGATCGCTACATCTGCTCCGGCGCCGAGATCGAAAGTACCGCGAGACCATTCTTCAGAACCTGCCCGCGGCGACCACCAGCGCGAGCCTGCTGCACGCCTGACATGCTCGTCATCGACCAGGAATCGCTCCGCATTATAGTAACTGTGGAATTCCTGCGGCCAAATCCTTGAGATAGAACGTGACGCTGATGCGGCGCGAGATCGCGCGCCGCGCGTCGGCGAGCTCGACCGGAAAATCGGCGAGCCGGCGCAGCAGCGCCTCTTCGTAGGGACTCGTCAGCGCCGACGAGGTCGGCGTCGGCCAGCAGCCGGCGGCGCTTCGGCGAGCTGCGAGATCCCGGCCTGCCGCAGCACCGAGCAAACGCGCGCGTGCGCGTACTGCACGTAGTAGACCGGGATTCTCCTCCGTCTGCGACCGCGCGAGATCGACGTCGAACACGAACTCGCGTGTCGGCCTTGCGCGAGACGAGGAAGAAGCGCACCGCGTCGCGCCCGACCTCGTCGATCAGGTCGCGCAGCGTGACGTAGCTGCCGGCGCGCTTGCTGATCTTCACTTCCTCGCCGCCGCGCATCACCGTGACCATCTTGTGCAGCACGTAGTCCGGATAGCCCTGCGGAATGCCCATGCCGAGCGCCTGCAGCCCGGCGCGCACGCGCGTGATCGTGCTGTGATGATCGGCGCCCTGCACGTTGATCGCGCGCGCGAAAGCCGCGCTCCCACTTGGTCACGTGATAGGCGACGTCGGGCACGAAGTACGTGTAGCCGCCGTCGGACTTGCGCATGACGCGGTCCTTGTCGTCGCCGTAGTCCGTCGTGCTGCAGCCACAGCGCGCCCTCCTGCTCGTAGGTCTTGCCCGACGCGACGAGCCGCGCGACGGTCGCGTCGACGCGGCCGTCGGTGTAGAGCGAGCTTTCGAGGTAGTAGCTGTCGAAGCGTCACGCCGAACGCCATGAGGTCGCGGTCCTGCTCGCGTGCGCAGCTCGGCCACGGCGAATTTGCGGATCGGCTCGATGTCGCACGAGATCGTGGCCCGACTTCGTCGAGATAGCGCTGCGCGAGCTCGCGGATGTATTCGCCGTGGTAGCCGTCCTCCGGGAACGTCGCGTGCTCGCCGAGGATTTCCTGCGCGCGCGCACGCACCGAAATCGCGAGATTCTGGATCTGCTGGCCGGCGTCGTTGTAGTAGAACTCGCGGGTGACGCGCGCAGCCCTGCGACTCGAGCAGGTTCGCCGATCGCGTCGCCCAGCGCCGCCTGCCGGCCGTGGCCGACGTGCAGCGGACCGGTCGGATTGGCCGAGACGAACTCGACCATCACGCGCTCGCCCGCGTGCGCGCTGCGACTTGCCGAACGCTCGCGCCTTCGGCGAGCACCGCGCTTGACGATCGATTGCCGCGCGCCGCGGCGACCGTGATGTTGATGAAGCCCGCGCCCGCGATCTCGACTTCGCTCGACGAGCGGCAGGCCGGCAGCGCGGCCGACCAGCGCCGCCGCCAGCTCGCGCGGATTGCTGCTTCGCGCGCTTCGCCAGCGCAAGCGCGACGTTGGACGCGTAGTCGCCGTGCGCCGCCTGCTTCGGCCGCTCGAGCGCGATCGGACGTGGTCGGCGTGCGCAGGCACGCACGGCGCCGCACGCGCCGCGCTCAAGCGTCTTCTCGAGTTCTGTCCTCAGGTCGCTCACGTCAGAGTGCCGACGGCAAAAGCATTGAATTATAGCGTTCGCCGCTCAGCCGAAGCTCGCCGGGGTCCACGTCGAGCGACCAGCCGCGCGCGCCGGCCGGGCAGCGCGGTCGATGCGACGTCGCGCCACGCCGCGATGAAAATCGCTGCAGCGATGCCCGCCGTGCGCTCTGCACCACGATCTGGCCGCGCTCGAATCCCGCGCGCCGCGCGAGCAGCGCGGCACCGGAGAGAACACCGACCTCGCGCGTGCACGCGCCGCACGAGCGCAGTTGCCGGCCGCGTGCGCCGCCTGCGCAGGAACGCGTCGACGTCGGCGCGGTGATGCGCTTCCGCCGGCGAGCAGCGCGGCATGCGCGCACGGCGGCAAGCTGCGCGACCTCGCGGCGTTCGTCGAGCAGCGCGTCGGCGAAACGCGCGGTAGTCGTGCGGTAACGAGCGCCGCGTACAACGCGGATGCTCGGGAAATCGGTCTGCACGATGACCTCGCCCGGCAGCCCCGCGCGGCCCGCGCGGCCCGGCGACCTGCACGAGCAGCGCGGCCAGGCGCTCGGTCGCGCGGAAGTCGGCGCTGTAGCAGCGCGTTGTCGGCGCCGAGCACGCCGACCAGCGTGAGGCGCGGAAAGTCGTGGCCCTTGCGCCAGCATCTGCGTGCCGACCAGGATGTCGAGCGCGTTCGCGCTCGACCCGGTCGCGCACGTCGGCGAAGCGCGATTCTCGCGCGCGTGCTGTCGCGATCGACGCGCGCGATGCGCGCGGATGGAAACGCGTCGGCCAGCGCGCGCTCGAGCCGCTGCGTGCCGAAGCCGAGCGGAAGCAGGTCGACGTTGCCGCACGAGAGGGCATGCCGCGCGGCAGACGCTCGACGTGTCCGCAATGATGGCAGCGCAACGACGGCGGCTCGCGATGCGTGGTGAGCCGCGCGCTGCAGCGCGGGCATTGCGCTTCCCACTCGCACGCCGCACAGATGAGCGACGGCGCGAAGCCGCGACGATTGACGAAGACCAGCGACTGCTCGCGCGCGCGCGAGCCGCGCGCGATGCACGTGCGCAGCGTCTCACCGATCCCGTCGAGCGCGCGCGGCGCGATGCGCCGGTGCAGAACGCACCGGCGGCAGCCGCGGCGCGCGGATCCGCGCGCGTGCGGAAGCTCGAGGCGCCGGTAGCGCCTGCTCGCGCGTGCGCGCCAGCGATCTCGAGCGAAGGCGTCGCGCTGCCGAGCACGACGGAACGGCGCGCCGCCGCGCGCGCCAGATCGGCGGCATCGCGCGCGTGATAGCGCACGTTGTCCTGCTGCTTGTACGACGCGTCCTGCTCCTCGTCGACGACGACGAGCCCCAGCGCGCAGCAGCGGCGCGAACACAGCGAGCCGCGTGCCCAGCACCAGATTGCGCCATCGCCGGACGCGGCGGCGCAGCCACTGCGGCGCGGCGCTCGCCGCGGCCAGCGCCACTGTGCAGCGTCGCGACGCGCATGCCGGGCGATGCGGCACGCACGCGCGGGCGAACGAGTTGCGGCGTGAGGTTGATCTCGGGCAACCAGCATCAGCACCTGGCGGCCCTGCGCGAGCACTCGCGCCGCGAGCCGCCAGATACACGTCGGTCTTGCCGCTGCCGGTGACGCCGTGCAGCAGAAACGGCGCAAATGTTCCGTCGGCCGCCGCGATGGCATGCGACGGCGGCGGATTGCGCGTCGTTCAACGCGTACGGCGCGCGCTGCGCGTCGAGCGCGGCGACATCCGATGCGACGACGAAGCCCTCGCTCTGCGCCAGACCCGCAGCGCTGCGCTTGCCGTGCGGTGGCAACTGCGCGATCGCCACCGTCGCGGCAAGCATTCCGTCGCCCTGTTGGAACTGGTCGAACAACGCGCGCGCCGCGGGCGCTTCGCATGAGCTTGCCGGGCAGTGCCGCGGCGCCTGTGCACGGTCAAGCGCAGCGTCGCACGCGGCCGTGCGCCGAACGCTTTCCGCTCCCGCGAGCGGAGGCACCGCAAGCGCCAGCGCGAGTCCCAGGGCTCCTGGTAATACGACGCGACGAAGCGTGGCGAGATCGACGACGATCGTCGGGCAGCGACAGTCCATCGACAACGTCGATGATCGGCTGCAATTTCTCGCGCGCGATCACGGATTCCAGCGCAGATGTCCGCGACGACGCCCGTCGAGCCTGCGCGCACCGAGTGCCACGCGAACGATGCTGCCGCGTGCGACCGCGAGTCCCTCCGGGACCCAGTAATCGAACGTCGCCGTCGTCGGCGACCGGAAGACGCTACGCGTGCGACCGTGCACTCGCGCTGCCGAGCACGCGATTATCGACGAACCGCAGAAAGTTGTAGTGTTCCGAAGTCCTCACGGCCAACCGCAACTTTGCCATCAAGTCCTTCATTCAATAAGGAGTGCAAAAATGAGACACCGCCGCTGTGCATAACTTTGTGCGTAAGTGACCGCACCACATTGGACGATTATGACGGCGGGCACGCGGACGGTGAGCCGCGCGTCCGGCGGACGAGCTCCGGAAAGCTTGTGATATCTCAATGAGTTGCGATCGCCGTCGCAGTGCGGCGACGCCCGGTCTCAGCTCCGGTGCGCCCGACGCGGCCTTCATGTGCATAGAGTGCGCCGAAGGAATGTGGTCGGCGGGATTTGTCAAGGCCTCGGAAACAGCGAGCACCGGCGCGGCTTCCCGCTGATTTCCCGACGGCGTACCGCGCAAATCAAGCAGCGGCGCGGGTTTCGCGCGAGGTGTTGCGGACGGCTTCTGTACGAGCGTACGGCGACGTTGTCGGGAGGCGTTGCCGGGACGATGCCGTGGCCGAGGTTGAAGATGTGGCCAGGCGGCCCCGCAGCGCGGCGATGGCCGAGGCTTCCCGCGCAACGGTTGCGGGATCCGTCAACAGCACCAGCGGATCGAGATTGCCTGCAGCGCACGCGCGCCGACCGCACGCGCCGCGGCGATGTCCACGGTCAGTCAGTCCACGCCATCGCGCGCCGCAGGACGCGATTTCATCGAGCCGTTGCCGCGCCTTTGGGTGAATACGATCGCGGGAATGCGCCGGCCATCCTGCGCCGGCGCAAGCCCCGCTTAGCACGTCGCGCATCGGCGCCGCGAGAACATGATAGCCGGACGCCGAAAGACCGCCCACGTCGCGAACAGCATCACGGCGTCCACGCCCGCGGTAGCAATACGTGG
>ERZ1370068.6777-contig-5739_pt1 | contig 16113 bp, 16 predicted proteins | sample MGYA00561227_ERZ1370068 | MGnify/ENA primary metagenome ERZ1370068 (study PRJEB38410, sample SAMEA6850437) | metagenome | study: Metagenomic assessment of the ecological functions of the soil: analysis of the soil microbiota associated with the...
GCGGCCACAGCGCGGCCGACGTCGCTTGTCAGCCGAAGCGGCTCTGCACTATGGTCCCCGCGGCCGCCGACGATGCCCGACGTGATCCTCGACGATTTCCGCGACGCGTCGAGCTGGCTGCCCGTCGCCTCGGGGCTCGCCCGTCTCACGATCGCAGCCGACGCGGGCCCGCGCGGGCCCGCCATGCGGCTCGACTTCGATTTCGGCGACGGTGGCGGCTTCGTCGTCGCGCGGAAGGACGTCGCGATCGCGGTGCCCGAGACATGGGCGCTGCCCGCTTCGCCTCCGCGGCGACGGCCGCGCGGAACCGCCTCGAGATCAAGCTCGCCGACCCGAGCGGCCGGAACGTCTGGTGGTATCGCGAGGAGGCGTTCGCCCTCCCGCGGACTGGTCGCCGATCACCATCCCGAGCCGCGCGATCGAGTTCGCCTGGGGACCGCGCGCGGCGGGGCGCGCTCGTCGACATCGGCGCGATCGAGATCGCGCCGCAGCCGGGCCGGGCAGGCCGCGGCAGCGCTCGCGATCAGCGACCTCTCGATCGAGGACCGCACCGTGCGAGCGCGGCCTCTCGTGCGCGCGTCGAGCGCTCTCCCCGGCCATGCCGCCGACGGCCTCTTCGACGACCCGCCGCCCGCGAGCTGGCGGAGCGATCGCGGCGACCACCCGCAGTGGCTCGAGGTCGACTTTCAGGGCGAGCGCGAGTTCGGCGGGCTCGCCGTCGATTGGGAGCCGGACGGACGGGCACGGGCTTCACCGTCGCCACCTCGAAGACGGCGTCACGTGGCAGACCGTTCACACGACCGTCCACGCCGACGCGGACCGGACCTGATCTCGCTCCTGACACCTGCACCCGCCACCTCCGGCTGGCACCTCACGGCGAGCGTCGCGCGGGCAGAGGATTCGGCGTCGCGGCGCTCGCGGTCCGGCCCTTCGAGTTCTCGCGCTCGCTCCAGACGTTCTTCAGGAGCATCGCCGCCGAGGTGCCGCGCGGAGCTATCCGCGCTACCTCGCCGGCGAGCAGAGCGTACTGGACGCCGATCGGCGTGCCCGACGGCGACACCTGCGCGCTCATGAACGAGGAGGGATGGTCGAGGTCGACCGCGGCACCTTCTCGATCGAGCCGTTCCTCTTCACGGGCGGGCGCCTGCTCACGTGGGCCGACGTCGACGTCGCGCAGGACCTCGTCGACGACCATCTTCCGATCCCCTCGTCGCTCTGGCGCGCCGACGACCGTCACGCTCCGCACGACCGCGTGCGCGTTGCGCGTCGACGGACGCGCCACGCTCTTCCTCCGCTACCGCGTCACGAACAGCGCGCGGAGACGCCGCAGCGCTCCGCCTCTTCGCGCGCGATCCGCCCGTTCCAGGTGACGCCGCCGTGGCAGGCGTTCGGCGCGCTCGGCGGCATCAGCCCGATCCGCGCCGCTCGCCGGCGACGCGACAGGCGGCCTGGGTCGACGCGCGCCGGGTCGTCGTGCCGCTCGACGCCCGCGGACGGCTTCGGCGCCGCGACCTTCGACCAGGGGAACGTGGTCGCCTCCCTCGCGAGCGGGACGGTCCCGCCGCGCGCGCAGGTAGACGACGCGTTCGGGTTCGCCTCCGGGGGCGCTGCGCTTCGACATCGACCTCGCCGCGGGCGCGAGCCATGACGTCGTCTTGGCGGTCCCGTTCGGCGTGACCGACGCCGCCGGCGGCGTCCCGGCGATCGCGGTCACGGGCGCCGACGCGTTCGCACGCGCGGCCGGCGCTCTGGCGCGAGCAGCTCGGCCGCACGACGGTGACGCTCCGCCGTCCCGCCGCCACGTCGTCGACGCCATGCGCACCGCCGTCGCGGCACGTGCTGATCGAACGCTCCGGTCCGGCGCTCCAGCCCGGGCCGCGCCGCTACACGCGGGCCTGGATCCGCGACGGCGCGATCATGGCGGCCGCGCTCCTCCGCGTCGGATGTCCCGACGAAGCGCGTCGCGTTCGTACGCTGGTATGCGGGCTTCCAGGCTGCCGACGGCGACGGTGCCGTGCGCCGTCGACGAGAACGGACCGGACTGGCTCGTCGAGCACGACAGCCACGGCGAGCTCGTGTTCGCAGTGGCCGAGTGCTTCCGCTTCACCGGCGACCGCGCGCTTCCTCGACGCGCTCTGGCCGAACGTGCACCGTGCGGTCGAGCATCTGCTGCACCTCAGAGCGACGCGCCTCGGCCCGGAGTGCGAGACGGCGGAGAAGCGCGCGCTTCCACGGCCTCTCTGCCGGAGTCGGCGAGCCACGAGGGCTACCTCGCCCACCCCGTCCACGCGTACTGGGACGACTTCTGGGCCATCCGCGCGCGTCGGCGACGCCGCGTATCTGGCGGAGGTGCGGGGCGACCTCGACGAGGCCGCGCGTCTCACCGGGCTCCGCGACGACTTCCGCGCGAGCGTACGCCGATCGATCGCGACGGTGATCGCGGCCCGCGGCATCGACTACGTACCGGGGTCGGTCGAGTGGGCCGACTTCGACCCGACCGCGACCTCGAACGCGGTGAGCCTCCTCGGCGAGACGGCGCTCCTGCCGCCCGACGTTCTCGCCGCGACCTTCGGCGAGTACCTCGCGGGGCTTCCGGCGCCGCCGCGACGGGCGAGATCGACTGGGCGAACTACACCGCGTACGAGGTCCGCATCATCGGCGCGCTCGTGCGCCTCGGCGAGCGCGCGAGTGCCGCCGAGCTCGCCGAGCTTCCTCCTCGACGACCGCCGACCGCGCGCGTGGAACCAGTGGCCGGAGATCTCCTGGCGCGACCCGCGGAGCCCCGGCCACATCGGCGACGTGCCGCACGCCTGGATCGGCGCCGAGTACGTACTCGCGGTGCGCACGCATGCTGGCGTACGAGCGCCCCGCCGACGACGCGCTGGTGGTGGCGGCCGGCGTCGCCGACGCCTGGCTCGAGGACGGGGTCGTCGTGGTCGAGGACCTGCCGACGTACCATGGCGCCCTCGCCTTCACGCTCCGCCGCGTCGATGCCGCAACGATCGTCCTCTCGCTCCGCGGTGCGCTCACCGTGCCGGCGGGCGGCATCATCGTCCGACCGCCGCTACCCGGGCCGCTGGTCGCCGTGGAGCTCGACGGCGTCTCGTGCACCGACTTCACCTCCGACGGCGTCGTCGTCCGTCGCTGCCCCGTCGAGATCCCTGATGAAGTGCTCGGCGTGACGTGCCCGCGGCCGCCACTGCTGCATATCGGCGGCAAAGGTGAAACGCGGCGCGGCGTCGCACCGGCGTGTGGTGAAGCTTGTGGACCGCGATCGGGGCATCGTACATCGTCGCGCCGCCAGCCCATGACGACTCGAGGCATCGCGTACGCTCCCTTTTGGCGTGTCGTCAGCGGCGTGCTGGTAGCGATCAGCCGCGGCGGCCTGCTCGTGATGGTCGTGGCAATGTGGTTCTTCGAGACGCGGCAAGACAACCCGCTGCGGCTCATCCGGACGTTCGTCGTCGTCAGCCTGGCGCCCGGCATCGCTGCCTGGCTCATGGCGCGCGCGCGTTCGGCGCCGCGATCACGATCGAGGCTGGCGTTCTTGCGGTGCAGCGCCGCGATCGGCGCATCGAGGTGCCGTGCGAGTCGGTCGCTCGCATCGTGCCGTGGCAGATCCCGGTGCCCACGAACGGGATGACGCTCGTTCTCCGCTCGGGACGCTCTTTTCCGTACGGGCTTGGCGGTCGCCGATCCCATCGCGCTGATCGACGCCATCGCCGACGCCGGCGCGTCGGAGGCGGTGCGCGCGGCCGCGTGCGATTGGTCCGCGATCTATGGTCGCTCGCGACGTGGAAGCCGGGCGCCCTGGCAGCGCTGGATCGACGCGCCGTTCTTCAAGTTCGGAGTCGTCGCCTTGGTGCCGACGCTCCCGCTCTTCCGTCTCCATCAGTGGATCGCCTACGGGGGGACGTTCGGCGAATACTATACCTATGGCCTGCAAGCGTATGTGCTCGGGTTCGCGGTCTTCTGGGCGACCTTCGTGGTCGATCTCGTGCTCTATGCCGCGATACTGCGCGCGGCGGCCGAGCTCGCGCAATGCTGGCCTGTTGCGCGCGTGGCGCCGGAGCTGGCGTCGGCAAGGGCGCGATCGCCGAGACGACGCACTGGATCCTGTACCTCGGCGGCATTGCCGCGTTCCTGATCCGGCTGGCGCTCCTGGCCTGAGCGCGCGCGTCGGACGTCGACGGCGCGGCGCGGCGCGAGTGGCGGGCACGGACGCGCACCCGCCACCCCGCGCGAGCCTTTACTTCTTCGTCATGCGTACCGTCATCGTGGCGAGCGCTACAGGAGCCGGGGCGAAGAAGCCGCCTCCGTCGAGCGTCACGACGAGGGGCACCCCTGATCAGTCCCGATTCGCATCGATGTCGATCCACCACGAGCCGCTGAGGGTGCAGGAGAAACGGGCGGTGCGTCGCCACCGCCGTCGACACTGGCGCAGTCCGTGATCGCAGCGAACGCCGGCCCGGCCGAGGACGGCTCCATGGAGATGCCGTTCACGTCGACGAACATGGCGGGGAGACCGGAGCGCCCGGTAAGAACGTCGCCGTCGTGATCATCGCTTCGACGTTGAGCATCGTCTTCTTTCTTGCCCCTCGCGAGCGTGGCCACGAGGAGCGCCGCCGGGAAGAGCGGCAGTGGCGCCGGGCCTGGCGTGGAGACGGAACGCGCGTTCTTGGGGAGCTTCGGACAACCCCGCCGCAGGAATCGCCGGCGTGTACCACGGTCGCACTGAACGCCACCGCGGCGATCGCCGCCACAACCTTGATCGCGTTACTGGACATGGTGAACCTCCTTTGTCTGCAGTGAATCAGACGCCTCGGACGTAGGAATCCCTTCCGGTCAGGGCGGCGCGCGGAGTGCCCACTACGGGAAGACACGGTGCCGAGGTCGTACGTCCGGAGCCGTGCCGTCGAGTGAAACGTGAGAGCGGCAACCATGCCCTCTCTCCTGGGTCCGTCGATAACCGCCCTGACCCCGCCGACGCGCTAGCAGTCGTTCACATACCTCCCGAACACGGACAATTCGAGAGAAAAGTATCGGATTCGTAGAGCGCGACTCGAAGCCACGCGGCTCGACGATGAGCGCTTCCTCTGATTCCTCGGTCGGCGGCGAGGCCGGAAGGCGAGACGGTCGGCGCGCGCGCCGTCGCCACGATTCGCTACGCCCAGGGAGCACCCGGTGCGCTGACGGGTCGGAGATCATCCGCGCGTCACGCGGCTTCCTCGAGAACCCTCTGGCGGACGGGGACATGCGGGAGCAACGCCACGAGAGACCGCGGCATGGCAGCCGCCCGCGACGACGGCATCGCTTCGAGTAGAGGGTCGCCGACCCCTCGGGTCTAGATCCCCGACCAACTGTCCGGTGCGAGCGGCCCCGCCGCGGGGCGCACCTCGACGGGATGCCGGTCGAGATGCGCCATGCCTGAGAGACGCTCGAGCTTCGTCGGGCCGTCGGCGGCGAGCAGGTTGACGTTCACGCCGCGGCGCCCGACTCGCGACGCTGAGCCCGGTCGCGTGCTGGTGGCCCCAGCCGTGCGGCAGCGCCACCGTGCCGCGGCATGAGATCGTCGAGGAGACGCGACCGGCACGCGCACGGTCGCGGTCTCCGACGTCACGTCGGCGAGATCGCCGTCGTCGCGAGGCCGCCCGCGCCGCGTCGCTCGGGTGCAGGTAGAGATAGTTGGTGTCGCGCCCGCCGGCGACGAACTCCTCGGCGTTGTGCGTCCACGAGTTGTGGGTGTGGATCGCGCGCTTCGGTGATGAGCCGGAGGCGGCCGGCGAGCGCCTGCTCGCGCGCGAGCTCGGCCTCGAGCTCCCGCCGCCGACTCGAGCAGCGCGGGCGGCGCCAGGTGCACGCGTCCGTCGTCGGTGACGACGCGCTGCGCCGAGGAAGTCGTCGGGGCGATGGTCGGGGCGCGCGACGCCGTGCGGACGGCGCAGCAGCCGCTTGAAGCTGCCCTGGCGCGTCGCGCGCAGCAGCAGCGACAGCAGCAGCTCCTGCGGTACGGAGCGCTGGCGCGGCGCGCGGCTCACGTCCGACGGACGCGCGGAGGCCGTGCAGGCGCGTCGCCGTCTCGAGCAGGCGCTGCGCCACCGCCGAGCCGAAGAGGCTCACGCCCGCCGCGCGGCAGAGATCGAGTGTAGATCGTCGCCTCGTCGCGCTGCTCGCCGTCGGCGTCGACGACGCGCTCGGTCGCCTGCAGATAGGGCCGCGACTGCAGGCCCGAGCATCAGCGGAAAGATGAACGGCAGGTCGGGGCGCTCGAAGCGGCGACGTGCAGGGCAGGATGTAGTGCGCGAGCGAGCGCGGTCTCGTTCCGGAAGATGTCGAGCACGACGAGCAGCTCGAGTTGCTCGAGCGCGTGCGCAGCGCGCGCCGAGTTCGGCATCGTGATCAGCGGGTTGCCGCCGGTGACGAACGAGCGCCCGCACCTGGCGTGCGCCCGGGCGTCAGGATCTCGTCGGCGAGCACGCCGCCCGGGAAGGCGTCGTTCACCGACGCGAAGTCGCCGATCGCGCGAGCGTCGGTCGCGGAGCAGCGATGCCGTTCTTCACGCCGAAGCGCGGGAAGTCGATGACGCCCGCGCCCGACGAGCGTGCCGCCGGCGACGGTCGAGGTTGCCGGAGACGGCGTTGATGACCTCCTGGAGCCAGAACGCGAGCGCGCCGTCGCCCGCCCATGTTGACGCCGGTCGAGGAGTAGAGCGCGGCGCCGTCGCGCCGCGCGATAGGCGCGCGACCATGCGCGCGCAGCGTCGCGGCCGGAATGCCGGTCACGTCGGCCGTGCGCTCGGGCGGCCACGCCTCGGCCAGGCGCGTCGACTCTCGACAGCCGGTCATGAAGCGCGCGACGCGCGGCGCGGTCGACGCCGCCCGGTCGCGAGCAGCTCGTGCAGGAAGGCCAGGTAGAAGAAGACGTCGGTGCCGGGACGGATGAAGACGTGCTCGCCCGCGACCTTCGCCGGTCTCGGTGCGGCGCGGATCGACGACGAAGACGCGTGCCGCCGCGCGCGCTCGATCTCCTTGAGCCGCTTGCGCCGGGATTCGAGACCTGCAGAAAGCTCCACTTCGAGATCGACCGGGTTCGCGCCGACGATGATCAGGCACTGCGGTGCGATCGACGTCGGGGAACGGCTGCGTGAAGCGGAAAGCCGTACACCGTGGCGCGCGACCGCGAACTTGCTCGAGCAGTCCTGGGTCGCCGACGAGTACATGCCGCGCGCGCCCATCCCGGTCATGAACCCCTGCGCGAAGATCGGGTGCAGCATGCCGAACCCGGCCGCGGTGCCGACGTACATCGCGATCGAGTCGGCCGCTGCTCGGCCGATCGAGCGCGCGCAGCCTTGGCGCCGATCTCCGCCGAGCGCCTGCTCCCACGGAGACGCGCTGCCACTCCGCTCCCGACGCGCTTCATCGGGAAGCGCACCCGATCGGGCGAGCTCGTAGAGCTGGTGCTGCTTCGAGCCCTTCACGCACGCGAAGCCGTCGGTCGCGACGTGCTCCGGGTCCGGGTCGATGCGCTGGATCTTGCTGCCGTCGACCGTCGACGCGGAGGCCGCAGAGCGCCTCGCAGATGCGGCAGAAGGTGGTGACGGTCTCGGCCATGCGACCGGCGTAACGGGAAGCCACCAGCCCGGTCAATAGACGGTCGATCGACGCCGCGGACCAAGCTCGGTAGGAACGAGGCCATGGCACCCGATCCTCGAGCACATGGAGTACACGATCGCCCGCTGCCGCGTCGTCCTGTCGGTCGCGGCGCTGGTGGTCGTCTACATCGATCCCGAGGCGCCCTCCTCGCGCAATGGATCCCGTTCGTCAGCGGACGCTTCGTGATGGACCCGCGGCTCTTCGCGGTGATGGCGGCGTCACGTCGTCTACAGCGTGCTCATCTACGTCGGGCCTGCCGCGGCGGGCGTCTGCCGCCGCGGCGTCCTCGCACGCACCGTCTGGACCGACGTGCTGTTCGGAGCCGCGATCGCGGTCATGACCGAGGGCGTGACCGGCCCGTCGTATCCGTTCTTCGCGTTCGCCGTGGTCGTACGAGCGGCATGCGCGGCGGCCTCCGTCAGGCCGATGACTGGTCGACGGCCGTGAACCTCGGGCTCTACATCTGCCTCATCCTCTCTTCGCGCCACGGCAGCGCCGACATCTACATCATGCGGCCGGTTCTACCTCGGCATCACCGGCTACCTCGTCGGCTACCTCGGCAGCAGCGGCTCGAGCTGCAAGAGCAGATGCGCCAGCTCGAGGTCGCCGAGCAGCGCCACCGCATCGCCCGCGAGCTGCACGACGGCTACGCGCAGGCTCTGGCCGGCATCAACCTCCGCCTCGAAGGATCGCGGCGCCTGCTGCGCGCCGACGGCGTCGCAGCGAGGCGCTCGCCGAGCTCGACGGATCTCCAGGACGAGCGTGCAACAGCGAGTACGACGACCTCGGCACTATGCCCGCGCGCTCGCGGGCGTCGAGCCGACGCCGGACGTCGACCGAGCGGCGGACATCGCGACGCAGTCTCGCGTCGCGCGCCGAGGTCACGGGCTCGGTCGACCTCGTCGACCACGTCCTCGGGCATCGCTCGCGAGGGGCTCAGCAACGTGCAGCGTCACGCCACGCGCGTCGCTCGGACCGCGCGATCGCGATCCGCGACCGAGCCGGCGCGCGTCCGCATCGACATCGAGGACGACGGCGTGGGATTTGCTGCGGCAGACGTGACGCCGTGGTCGATCGCCTCGCGCGTACGCGAGATCGGCGGTCGACATCGAGATCGCGAACGACCGGCCGCGCAGGGCGCGCACCTGTCGATCACGCTCCCGACGGACGTGAGCCCGATGCAGCGACCCATCCGACCTCGTCATCGCCGACGACCACCTGCTCTTCCGGCAGGGTCTGCGAGTCGCTTGCTCAAGTCGGAGCCCGACGGTCGAGATCGTCGTCGGCGAGACCGACCGCGCGGACGACCTGCCCGGCCTCCTCGCGCGGACGCCGTGCGACCATCTTGCTGCTCGATCTCCAGATGGAGCGCGAGCGCGCTTGCCGACATCGAGACGCTCGTGCGACAGGTGCCGGTGGTCGTGCTCGACCGCGAGCGAGGTCCCGCCGACGCGGTCGCGGCGATCCGCGAAGCGGCGCGCGCGCGTCGTCTTCAAGCGCGTTCGCCGTCGAGACCCTGATGGAGGCGATCCGGCATGGTGGCGAGCGGCAACGTCTGGCTGCCGGCGAGCCTGCAGACCCAGATGGCGGCGCAGCCTGCGGAGCCCGGCGGCATGAACGCGCTCTCGCCGCGCGAGAGAGAGATCGCTGCGCTACGTCGGCGCAGGGCTTGCGCAAACGCCGAGATCGCCGAAGAGCTCTCGATCAGCGAGGAGACGGTGAAGACCACACCTCACGAAAGATCTTCCGCAAGGTCGGCGTTCGCGATCGCATCGAGCTCGCGCCCTACGCCACGCACCGGCTCGTCCTGACCTTAGCGCCACCGCGCCGACGCCGGCGATGTCGGAGCCCTTGAAGCAAACGGTGCCGCGAGTCGGCAGCAGCAGGCCCGTCATCAACAGGTTGACCAGTGTCGTCCCGCCGGCGCCAAGGTCCCATCAGACCGCGACCTCCGTCTCGCCCTTGCTCACCGAAATCGAGACGTCCTCCAGGGCGCAAAAAGTCGCCATAGTGCTTGACAGACCCTTGGTCTCGATGAGAGCCGTCACGCCGGCGCCTCGCGTTTGCGCCTGCAGAGCGAGCCCATCAAGCCGCCGGCGATGCCGGCAAAGCCTGGCGCGGGGAAGCGAAGATCACCACCGCTGTTGGCGGGATGGCGCCGAGCACGAAGCGCCAGTACTGCGTGATCGGACTGCAGCTGGTCCTGCAGCAGCGTGAGCGCCAGCGCGCCGACGATGGGGCCGAGGAAGCTGGAGAAGCCGCCGAGCACGGTCATGAACACGAGGTGGCCCGAGTGCGTCCAGTAGACGAGCTCCGGGTCGGCAAGGCCGGTGCGAAAGCCCAGAATGGCGCCGCCGATGGCGCCATAGACGGCGGAGATGGCGAACGCCGCGAGCCGGAACTGGCGCACGCGCACGCCCAGGTACTCGGCCTTCTGCGGCGTTGTCGCGCAGCGAGCGCAGGTGCAAGCCCGAACGGCGAGTGCACGATGCGCCACATGATCAGAGCGCGCGATCACCAGCAGCGCCAGGCAGTAGTAGTAGAAGGGCCCGGCCAGGAGCTCGATCTTGTTGTAGGCGGCAAACTCGAGCCCGAGGATGCGCATGCGCGGCACGCGCATGCCGCTGTCGCCGCCGGTCAGGTGGTAGAACTTGAACAGCACCGAGTGCGCCAGCATGCCGAAGGCCAGCGTGAGCATGCCGAAGAAGATGCCGGTGTAGCGCACGCACAGGAAGCCGATCGGCAGTGCGACCACCGAGCCCGGCCAGCGCCGACGCCGACCAGCACGACCTCGAACTGCGCTGATGCCGAGCACGCCGGCGATCACGGCCGCGCCATAGGCGCCGAGCCCGAGGAACATGGCATGCCCGAAGGACAGCAGGCCGGCGTAGCCAAACAGCAGATTGAACCCCAGCAGCGCGATGGCGTAGCCGAAGAACGGCACCAGCAGGTTGGCGTAGAAGGGCGGCGCCAGGATCGGCACCATGCCGAGCGCCGACGACGGCGGCGACAAGCAGGAGAAGCGCCGGGCCCCGCATCATGCCGCTGGCTTTCCGAACAGGCCCGACGGCTTGAGCAGCAGGACGCCGATGACGATCAGGTAGATCGCCAGGATCTCGAACTCGGGATAGACGACGAGCGAGCCTGCGCGAATCAGGCCGACGAGCAGCGCGCCCGCCAGCGCGCCCGCCATCGAGCCGAGGCCCCCGATCACCACCACGGCGAACGCCTCGATCACGAACTCGCACCGCCATGTCGAGCGAGGCCGCCGACGTCGGCACGACCAGCGCGCCGCCGATGGTGCCGAGCAGCGTGCCCAGCGTGAACACCACCGCGTAGACGCTGCGCACGTTCACGCCCAGCGCCTCCGCCATGGTGCGGTTCTCGGCCGTGGCACGCAGCAGGCGGCCGTAGTTGGTGCGCTCGAGAAAGAGGCCGATGAGCAGCGCCGCCAGCAGCGCCGCGCGCGATCACCAGCAGGTTGTAGACCGGCACGATGAAGTCGCCCGACGCCACCTTGCCGTAGACCAGCATGCACGTTGTCGAGCGATTGCGGATTGGCGCCCCACACGAAGCGGAAGACGTCCTGGAACATCAGCACCAGCGCGAAGGTCAGCAGCAGCTGGAAGCTTCTCGTCGCGATCGTAGACGGTGCGCAGCAGCCGCTCGATCGGCGGGCCGATCGCCGCCATCGAGCAGCGCCGGCGATCAGCAGCAGCGGCAGCAGCGTCCAGCTCGGCATGCCGGCCTTGAGCGCCAGCGTCACGAACGTGATGCCGAAATAGGCGCCCAGCGCATAGAACGAGCCGCACGCCAGGTTGACGATCTTCTGCACGCCGAACACCAGCTGCAGCCCGGCCGCCACCAGAAAAAGCACGGCGGCATGGAAGATGCCGCCGAGCAGGATATTGCCGAATGCCGACACCTGGCCGACATGGGGTGCCGTGGCCCGTCAGGATCTTGAACTGCGCGGTCTTCAGCCAGTCCCAGAAGTTGGCGCCGGCCGGCTTCTGCAGGTCGGCCGAGTACATGGTCTCGATCCTGCGCCGGGTCGAGCGTGACGAAGTCGTACTTGTTGGTGTGGGTGGAGAAGCCCTGCACGAAGGTCTGGTCGGCGATGTGGTCCTTGCGCCAGGAGCCCTTGCCGCCGAGGCTTTCGACCGACAGTCCCACCATGGCGCCGATGACGTCGTCGACGCCGGGCCACTGCCCGCCCTTCGCCTTCGACGCCTTCTCGACCGCCGCCTTGTAGGAGGCGATGGCGAAGTAGGCGCGGTCGGCCTCCCAGTTCGGGTAGTCCTTGAACTTGTCGGCGTACCAGGCGACGAACTCCTTCTGCCATCGGCGTCGCCTTCGGGTTGTCGAAGTAGAGCGTGTTGTGGCCGAAGATCATGCCCTCGGGCGTGAAGTCCTTCTTCATGAGGGTGTGCTGCCAGCCGGCCGCGGGGAACACCAGCTTGGTGCCCTTGGTCAGCCTCGGCCGCGTGCGCCTGTTTCATGAACACCGGCAGGTCGGCGAACAGCAGCGAGGAGAAGATCAGGTCGGGCTTGGCGGCCTTGCAGCGCGGCGACGTGGCTGGTCAGCTCCATGGTGCCGACCTTCGGCCACTGCTCGGTGACGACCTCGTGCTCGATGTTGAAGCGCTTCAGCAGCGCGCACGAAGGCCGCCATGTTGTTGCGGCCGTAGGAGTAGTCCGGGATTGATGCCGGCGATGCGTCTTGAACTGGCCCTTCCAGTGCTTGATGGCGAGCAGCGAGGACATCACGGCCTCGCACTCGTTGTCGGTGCTGCGGAAGAGATACTTCGGATTGGGCAGCTTCTCGTCGACGCCGTCCTGCGTGGTGCCGTCCCAGAAGATGGTCAGCGCGCGCGCCTCCTCCACCACCGGCCCGAGCGCCAGCCCGACGCCGGTCGAGACGATGCCCTGCACGCAATCGACCTTCTCCTGCTGCACCAGCTTCTGGAAGCGCTCGATGGTGTCCTTGGCGTTGGTCTCCTCGTCGACGACCAGCTCGATCTTGCGGCCGGCGATGCCGCCCGCCGCGTTGAAGCGTCTCGACCGCCCATTGCGGTGGCGCGCAGGCCGCTGTCGCCGGCGCTGGCGGCAATGCCCGAGCGCGGCGCCAGGATGCCGATCCTGACGGGTTTGGCCTGGGCGATACGGCGGGGCGAACACTCGGGCGACGCCGCAGCGCGGCGCTGGTGGCGGCGATCGTCTCAGGATAGTGCGGCAGGACAACTTCATGGGACGTCCCTCGCGTGGGTTGACGCGCTCGTCTGCGGCGTTGTGCAACATACGGTATATCAGCAGCGGCACTGTCAGGTGTCATCCTCCGCAACAAACAGCGAACCGCAGGCGCCGTTGGCTGGGCAGATTGGGGCGTCGAAGCGCAGAATACTGGCGTCCCTCGGTCTGGCTGATGGCCGTGTCGATTTCAGCGCCGGTCAACACTCCGGTCGTTGTCGAAGTGCGACGACCTTGCGCGCATGAAAGATTCCCCGACGGGTAGATCAGCCCGTTCATTGTCGCGCAAGAGTGCTCAACGAAGTAGGGAACAGAGGCGACGCTGCCGGAGGGCTGTCACTCCTACAGGTCCACTCGAAGCCCCAAGTGGTGTAGCGCTTTGCGCGATAAGTGCTCGTCGAGGCGCGCTTCGGCAGTCTACGGTCACGAGCCAAGCCATCGATGGTTCCGGCTTGCCTTCGAACGTGCTCACGGCGCAGCTCCTGACAACGCAGGTTGTGATATATCACTGATCGGTGAGACGGATACCAGGCCTCAATGGTTCCCAGCGCCGCCGTTGCAGAGAACGCCAGCGTGCGCGTTCTGCTTGAGCTGAGCTGAGGTCCATCATCGGATACCGCTCGATGCTCGATTTCATCTGCGACGGCAGCGCGCTGAGGCTCCGTCGTGCTGAACTCCATTCGCTCGTCGCTGGTGAGGCTGGCCCTACCAGTCTTTGTTGCGCGCATGTCATGGCTCCTCATTGTTGAGGACTTCAGCCACTTTCGCCGGGCCAAAGCCAGATCACCCTTTTCAGAGCCCGTCCAAGCGTGTTTGTGGCGCCCGCGCAGATTCAGCTCCGCTCCACGACACGCTCCAGCTTCTTGCCTCAGAAGCCATGAGAGGCCCAGGAACGCCAACAGCATCACCATGCCCAGGCCTGACGAAGCATCGCTCATCATTGTCTCTGAGACGTGGCCGAAGGCATAGCCGGCCGAGACAATGACGCAGGACCAGAGGCCCGCTGCAGCGAAATTGAGCACCAGGAAGGTGGACCATCGCAGCCGCGACAGTCCCATAGGCAAAGCCCGCTACACCTCGAATGCCGTACGGATAGCGATGGAAAAAGATCATCCAGACATGGTGACGGTTTGCCAGCTGAGGTTGCCGTCTGGACGGCGCGTTCAAAGCGTGGAAATCGCTCGAGCCAGCGGGTGCCAAGACGCCGCCCTATCCAGAACCGGATCACATCGCCGGTGAAGCTCCCGAGCCAGCAGACCGCAATGAGCGTACCGAAACTCAGCGCGCCCGATTGCGCGGCGTAGCCCGCGAATAGCGCAAGCAGCAAACTGTGCGAGGCCGCATAAGCAAACATGAGGCTGTAGATCGCATCGCCGTGTTGGCGGATGAGTTCCAGGAACGAGGCGAGGGTGGTCGGGAACATCAACGGCTTCCGCAATACATCTGGGCTTCGACGGCGTGGAGCCGGCGGCGACCGGACCGACCCTCCTACCATCCTTCGACTCTCTGAAGCTTACATCTACGGCTACCTCAACCGGGTGCAGTCGAGCCGGCGGCTGGAGCGCGAAGCAGGCCGCAACGTCGAGGTGATGTGGCTGCTGGGACGTCTGATGCCCGACCACAAGACGATCGCCGATTTCCGCAAGGACAATGGTCCGGCGCTGCGCAAGGTATGCGCGCGCTTTGTCGATCTCTGCCGCCAGATGGGTCTTCTCACCAAGGCGAGCGTGGCCATCGACGGCAGCAAGTTCAAAGCCGTGAACAACCGCGACCAGGAACTTCACGCGCGCGAAAGTGGAGCGGCGGCGGGCGCAGCTCGAGGAGAGCGTGGCGCGCTATCTGAGGCCAGCTCGACACGGCCGACCGGCAGGAACCGACGGAGGCGCTTGCGCGTGAAGGCGGCGCGGCTCAAGGAGAAGCTTCGCGAAGCTGCAAGAGGAGATGGGCGAAGCTCGCGGCCTACGAGAAGCGGATGCTTGCCTCGCCCGATCAGCAGATCTCGCTCACCGATCCCGACAGTCGCTCGATGGCAACGAGCGGCCGCGGCTCGGGTGTCGTCGGCTACAACGTGCAGGTGGCGGTCGACACCGAGCATCATCTGATCGTGACGCACGAGGTGACGAACTAGCGGCTCGGATCGGGCATCAACTTGCCAATGTCGCCAAGCAGGCGAAGGCCGTTCTGCAGACAGACGACGCTCGAAGCCGTCGCCGATCGCGGCTACTTCAACAGCCCGGAGATCCTGGCGTGTCACGAGGCCGGCATCACGGTGACGCTGCCGAAGCCGCTCACGTCAGGCGCGAAAGCGGATGGCCGCTTCGGCAAGCAGGACTTCGCCTATCTTGCCGACGAGGATGTCTATCGCGGTCCGACGCGGCCCCTTCCAACCGCGCGTTGTCACACAGCCAAGACCCAGAACTGACCAAGTGCGTCGCTGAACAATTTGCACCGGAGCAATTGCGCTGGCTCGTAGCGAGCGTGGGGCTGCGCCACATCTGATCCGCGTCCCGCGGCGTTTACGCCAAACCTACGAGCTGCAAGAGAATTATTTACTCGAAAGCAGTCTGAACGCCGCCCTACGGCACAGCGACCGGGCAGGGGGAGTTCCCACGAACGATGTATGGACACGGGCGCTGGGTCGGACGACACTTTCGCGCCCACCGGGCCATCTGACTTCCGGTGGGTGGGCAACGGACAAGAGGCCTGGAGCAGGTCACGACGGCTAGACTCTGTGATCAACGATACAAAGCCGCCGGGGGAGGACGCATGACCGCACTGGCTTGGCTTAAGCCGGGCGATCGATTGGGTGTGAATGCGCAATTCGGCGTGGTCGCCAACTGGCTCGTCCTGCTCGCCCGCCCCTATCAGCGCAGGAATGCTTTCAGCCGCTACCTGATCAGCGTGAGCTCGAACGGCTGGCTGGAAATTCAATGGTACATGTTCGCCGGCATGGTGCTGCTCGGCGCCCCGTACACGCTCAAGATGAACGAGCACGTCCGCGTCGACCTCGTCTACGGCATGGTCTCCGAGCGCGCGCGTCTCTGATCGATATTATCTGTGGCTTCCTGTTCCTTCTGCCGATCTGCGTGATCCTGATCTATTTCACGTGGCCGTGGTTTGTCGACGCCCTGGAGGATCAATGAGTCTTCCTCGAACGCCGGCGGTCTCATCCGCTGGCCCGTAAAGAGCAATACGTAACTGAACGGGGCATGTA
>ERZ1370068.6542-contig-5518_pt1 | contig 16106 bp, 22 predicted proteins | sample MGYA00561227_ERZ1370068 | MGnify/ENA primary metagenome ERZ1370068 (study PRJEB38410, sample SAMEA6850437) | metagenome | study: Metagenomic assessment of the ecological functions of the soil: analysis of the soil microbiota associated with the...
AGGTGTTCTGGACGACGATGCTCGGAAACTTGCCGGAGAAGTCCTCGGCCTTCTGCGCGACGAAGACCGCGGTCTTGCGCGCGATCTCGCGGTAGATCTGCGCGATCTTGCCGTCGGGATCGGCGACGACCGTCGGCCGGCCCGAGTCGGCCTGCTCGCGGATGCGGATGTCGAGCGGCAGGCCGCCCAGGAACGGCACGCTGTACTCGTGCGCACATGCGCTCGCGCGCCGCCCTCGCCGAAGATGTGCTCCGGCGTGGCCGCAGTTCGAGCAGATGTGGATGCTCATGTTCTCGACGACGCCGACGATCGGCACGCCGACCTTCTCGAACATCTTGAGACCCTTGCGCGCGTCGATCAGCGCGATGTCCTGCGGCGTGGTGACGATCACCGCGCCGGTCACCGGCACCTTCTGCGCCAGCGTCAGCTGGATGTCGCCGGTGCCGGGCGGCATGTCGACGATCAGGTAGTCGAGATCGCGCCAGTTGCGTGTCCTTGAGGAGCTGCTCGAGCGCCTGCGTGACCATCGGCCCGCGCCACACCATCGGCGTATCGACGTCGATCAGGAAGCCGATCGACATCGCCTGGATGCCGTAGGCCTCCATGCGGCTCGAGCGTCTTGCCGTCCTTCGACTCCGGCCGGCCCGCGATGCCGAGCATCATCGGCTGCGACGGGCCGTAGATGTCGGCGTCGAGCACGCCGACGCTGCGCGCCCTTCGGCGGCGAGCGCGAGCGCGAGGTTGACCGCGGTGGTCGACTTGCCGACGCCGCCCTTGCCCGCTGGCGACCGCGACGATGTTCTTCACGCCGGGAACGAGCTTGACGCCGCGCTGCACCGAATGCGACGTGATCTTCTGCGTCATGTTGACGGTGACGCGGCCCGCGCCAGGCAGCGCCGCGATAGCGCCTCGAACGATCAGCTTGCGTCAGCGCTTCATGCTGGTCTTCGCGGGATAGCCAAGCGCCAGGTCGATCGGCGATGTCGTCGCCGCTCGACGTGCGACCTTCTTCACGGCCTTGCCGGTCACGAAGATCGCTGGCCGGTGTTAGGGTCCATCGGCATGCTTGCAGGCAGGCCTGGACGTCGGCCTCGGTGACGGCGCATCGATTGACCCGGCAAAGCGCGCGTCGGCATCGAAAGAAAAGTGTTCGAATTCTAGCCAGATTTCGTCGGCGCTCCGATATTCGGACCGGTCGCTTCTTCTGCTGAATCCGACGTTACCCTCCGCAACACAGGTTTTACCGCGATGTCCGCGCCCTCCGCCGCTGCCGTCCGCCGCAAGCTGTTCGTCACCACGGCGCTGCCCTACGCGAACGGCCCGTTCCACATCGGCCACATCATGGAGTACATCCAGGCCGACATCTGGGTGCGCTTCCAGCGGATGCAGGGGCACGAGGTGCATTTCGTCGGCGCCGACGACGCGCACGGCGCGCCGATCATGCTCAAGGCGCGAGGAGGAAGGCATCACGCCGCAGGCAGCTGGTCGCGCGCATCGCCGCGGACGCGCGCCGAGGTACCTGCAGCGGCTTCCACATCAGCTTCGACCACTGGCGATTCGACCGCACTCGCCCGAGAACGCTCGAGCTGTCGCAGGACGATCTACCGCGCGCTCGAAGACCGCCGGGCTCGATCTACACGAAGGCCGGTCGAGCAGTTCTACGACCCGGTCAAGGGCATGTTCCTGCCGGACCGCTACATCAAGGGCACGTGCCCGAACTGCGGCACTCAACGGACCAGTACGCGCGACGCCTGCGAGTGCTGCAGCACGACTACGCGCCCACCGACCTCATCAATCCCTACTCGACGCTCACCGGCGCGCAGCCCGGAGCTGCGCTCATCCGAGCACTTCTTCTTCCGGCTCTCGGATCCGCAAGTGCGTCGCATTCCTCGCGCAGCTGGACTCGACACGACCGGGCCGCCTGCAGCCCGAGGTGCTCAACAAGGTCGCGCGAGTGGCTCGCCGGCGAGCGGCGAGCAGGCAGCTGAGCGGACTGGGACATCTCGCGCGACGCGCCCGTACTTCGGCATCCCGATTCCCGATGCGCCGGGCAAAGTACTTCTACGTCTGGCTCGACGCGCCGATCGGCTATCTCGCGCGCGCTCAAGAACTACTTCGACATCGGGCGCGGCGCGCGCGCACGGCGAGACGCGCAGCTTCGAGGAGTTCCTCGCCGGCGCCGACAGTCGAGCAGTATCCACTTCATCGGCAAGGACATCGTCTACTTCCACACGCTGTTCTGGCCGGCGATGCTGAAGTTCGCCGGCGCGCCGTACAAGGTCCCGGACCAACGTGTACGTGCACGGCTTCATCACCGTGCTCGGGCGAGAAGATGTCGAAGTCGCGCGGCACCGGCATCAGCCCGCTGCGCTACCTCGAGCTCGGCATGAACGCCGGAGTGGCTGCGCTACTACATCGCCGCCAAGCTCAACGACAAGCGTCGAGGACCTCGACTTCAACCCGGACGACTTCATCGCGCGCGTCAACAGCGACCTCGTCGGCAAATACGTGAACATCGCGAGCCGCGCGGCGAGCTTCATCAGCGACAGATTTGACGGCGCGCCGGCGTACGGGCCGGAACTCGCCGCGGTACGCGAAGGGGATTTCTCCGTACCGACCTCTGCGTCTGCCGCAGAGCGCTTTACGGCGCACGCCAGTAACGGCCAGGTGGTCCGCGACGCGAGTGGCGACGGCGGACCGGTTGGACGTAGGCCTTCGGACAACGGCCAAACCGTGGACGCTCGCCGGGCGAATCCGGCGCCGGGGCCGAGTTGCAGGAGGAGCCGCGCCTGCGCGCGATATTTTCGGATTCGCGTAGTTGATCGGTCGCTGGTGGCGCCGAATCGTCGCCGGTCACGGCCTCGAACGCGCAGCAGGAGACAGCGTTTTTCGGTCTGGATCGCGATTTCGTGTGGAGAGACGATTGCCCAGAGTTCCGGATCGCATACGCACATATGCGCATCTCATCTCCCGGATCGATCCCAAGCTGGTCGACGCGCTGCTCGAACCGCCGCCTCACCCCAACCTTCTCCCGTGCCGGGAGAGATGGCGCGCCGGCGCGAGCTCCGCAAAATCCGCAAGTGCGGCGCACCAGGCAGCCGCTTTGCCGCGGCCGCCTTCCAGCACCTGGGCTTTCAGCACGTGCCCCGGCCCATTGCGTAGGCATCCGGCGGAGCCTCATCGCCGGCGGCCGACCGTCCGAGCCTAAGAGCACGCGCGCGCGGCACCGCGAAAGGCCGTGGCGGCGCAACAAGGCTTTCCCGTCGGTCTCGGCCAAGCGCATAATGCTTACACCCCTCCTCGCCGACGCCGCCGCGTCGCTTCAGTCAACTCGGACATTAGCATGCCGGCCCCCGTCTTCGAGCGCCTGCCGTTTCTCGATCGCCCGAGCCATGGCGGCGTGGCGGTGATCAATCCGACCGGCCGCTACGCCCGCAACCAGGTGGCGGGGCTGATCGCCGCCGGCACGCCGCTGGTCGGCGGCGTCGCGCTCGGGCGCGGCGGCGAGGCCATGGACGGACTGCCGCTCTTTGACCGCGTCGCCGATCTTCCCGAGCGGCCGAACGTGGCGGTGCTCTACACCCGGCCGAAGGCGTGCGCGACGCCGTCGCGGCCTGCGCCGCCGCCCGTATCCGCACGATCGTGGCGGTCGCCGAGTATGTGCCGGTGCACGACGCGCTCGACGCCGCCGCGGCCGCGCGGGCCGCCGGCTCTGGCTGATCGGCCCGAACACGCTCGGGATGTACGTGCCGGGGCGCGGGCTGCTCGGCTCGATCGCGCCGAGCTTCTGCAAGGCGGGCCGGCTCGCGGTGATCACCCGCAGCGGCACGCTCACGCTCGCGATGGCGCGGCAACTGACGCTGGCCGGCATCGGCCAGAGCCTGGTCGCTCACATCGGCGGCGACACGGTGATCGGACGCAACCCGCACGAATATCTCGGCGCGCTCGCGCACGAGCCGGCCACCGAAGCGGTGCTCTATTGCGGCGAGATCGGCGGCGACAAGGAATATGCCTTTGCCGAAGCGATGCGCGGCTTTCCCAAGCCGGTGGTGGCGATGGTGGTCGGGCGCCATGCGCCCGCCGAGAAGCGCATGGGCCATGCCGGCGCACTCGTCGGCAGCACGCGCGAAGGCGCGGCCGCAAAGCTTGCGGCGCTCGCCGCCGCGGGATGCCGAGGTGGCGGCGGGACCCGAGCAGGCGGTCGCGATGCTGAGCGCGCTTGGATTGGCGAAGGCGTGACGTCCCGCGCGGGCATCGTGTGCAATGGTGGCCGCTACTACCTGCTCCCGATCACGGCGACGCCCTGAATCTCGATTTTGGCATCGGGGTTGGCCAGGCCGGTGATGGTGATAAGGGCGCTGCCCGGAAAATTGTCTCCGAATATCTCCCGGCGGATCTGGGTGAGACGATCGCCGTAGCGCACGTCGGTGATGAACACGGTCATCTGCACCATGTCGCCGAGCTTGCCGCCTGCCTTTTCAAGGGTGGCATTGAGCAGCTTGAAGATCTGCCGCGTTTGCCCCTCGAAGTCGCCGGCAAGCGACTTGCCGGTGTCGTCGACCGTCGCGGTTTGACCGGCGAGCCACACGGTCTTGCCGCCCTCGGTGATCACCGCCTGCGAATAGCCGCGCTGCTGCGGGCGCTCGGCCTTGATGAAATCGCTTGGCCTGCAGCGGGACGGGCAGGGCGAACAGCGCGAGCGCCGCGACCATGCCGATCGCGGTGCGTGAGAATGCCGTCGAAATCATCTTGGTCTCCCAGTTTGATCCGGATCTGCCGACGCCGTGATGCCACACCGGCTATTTGCCGATGCGGTCCGGTCCCTGCGCCAGCATGTTGATGCGATAGAGACCTTCACGCGCCGTGATGTAAAGCACGCGCTTGTCCGGTCCGGCAGAATCCCGCATTGGCGGGCTGACGCGGCACCTTGATCGTGCCGAGATACTTTCCGGCGGCGTCGAACACCTGAACGCCGGCGACGGTGGTGACGTAGAGGCGGTCCTCGCGATCGAGCGCCATGCCGTCGGCGCCACTCTCCTTGCCCTCGGGTATGTCGCGCAGTTGCGCGAACGTGCGCTTGTTTTTGACGCTGCCGTCCGGCTGCACGTCGTAGGCGTAGACGGTCGGTCCCAGGGTGTCGTTGACGATGAGGGTCTTGCCATCGCGCGTCAGCGTGATGCCGTTTGGCCGCGCGATCTGATCGTCGATGACGATCGGCTCCTGGCGCCGGCCGGCAGATAGTAGACGTAGGCCGTGCGTCCGGGCACGACCGGGCGCGGGCCGGGATCGGTGATGTAGATACCGCCGTTGGCGTCCACGAGCACGTCGTTGGGCGACAGGAACGGCTTGCCCGCGATGCCCTCGGTGACCGTCGTCACCACGCCGTCGCGGCTGCGCCTGCTGATCCGCTTGCCCTCGCCTTCCGCCGCCAGCAGATCGCCCTCGCGCGTCAGCGCGAGGCCGTTGGCGCCGTTGGTCTGCTCGCGCACCAGGCTGATCTTTCCGCCGGGATCGAGATGGTAGATCCGATTGGGACGGATATCGGAGAAATAAAGCCCGCCATCTGGTGTGCCGACCGGCCCCTCGGTGAAGACGAAGCCTTCCTGCACCAGCTCGGGCGCGACGCCCGGCGCCACGACGCCCGCGATCCCGGACGGTGATTGCGCGTGCGCGGCTCCGGCAAGCAGGACGACCGCGGCTGCCGTGCCAAATGCCAAGATCGCGGGTCTCGCACATTTTGTGCGATGGCTGACCAGAATCCTTTCCGCCGGCATGGCTTCCTCCCGATATTGTTGTAAGCCTCGTTATTCAACCTTGAGCCCGATATCCGGAATGATCTGCTTCCAGCGCGGCACCTCGACTTCGATTCGGGCGCGTAGCGCGTCGGCCGGCAGCAACATCATCGTCATTCCAAGCGCCGCCAGCCTTCTCCTTCAGGGCCGCATCGGCGCCCGCCTTCGGCAGTTCCGCTTGCAACCGCGTCAGCACGCCGGCCGGCAGGCCGCGCGGCCCGAACAGGCCGTACCAGTTGGTCGCGACATAGCCCGGCACCAGGTCGCCGATGGCCGGGAGTCCGGCAGTTCCGGTATCGGCTGCGGCGAGCCGACGCCGAGCACGCGGATGCGGCGGTCGCGCGCGTGGCTCACGGTCTCGACCGTGCTCGCGAACAGCATGTCGATATCGCCGGCATAGAGCGCGGTCAGCGCCGGCGCGACGCCGCGGAACGGCACGTGCAACAGATCGATCCCCGCCAGCTTCTTCAGCAGCTCGCCGGCGAGATGATTGCCGGTGCCGACGCCGCCCGACCCGAACGTGTACTTGCCGGGCTCGGCTTTCGCACGAGCGATCAGATCGGCGAGATCGCGGAAGGGGCTGGCGGCGCGCACCGCGAGACTGATCGGCACTTCCGTCACCAGGCTGATCGAGGTGAGGTCGCGCAGCGGATCGAACGCAAGCTTGGGATAGATCGTCGGCACCATCGTCACCGACGAGGTCGTCAGCAGCAAGGTGCCGCCGTCGGGCGCCGCCTGCACGACCGCCTGCAGGCCGATCGAGCCGCCCGCGCCGGGCCGGTTCTCCAGGATGAACACGCCCTTGGTCTGCGCCGCCAGCCGCTCGATCAGGAGCCGCGCGGGGACGTCCACCGGCCCGCCGGCGGCGTAGGGCACGACCACGCGCACCGTGCCCGACGGCCATTCCTGCGCGACCGCCGGCGTGACAAGGACGGCGATGACGACGATCGCAACGACGTGGGCGGCGAGATCGCGGCACGCGCATTCGGCAACTCCTTCGCCCAGATGCGAGCGATGATCCCCGTTCCGCGTCAAAATGGAAATAGCAAAATGCCTCGAACTGGAAAACAATCGGCGTCGCGAGCAACTCGCCGACCAGGCCGATTCTGTCCCCGGAGATCCGACAATGACGCGTACCCGCCGCATGCCCATGGGGCGCTGCTCGCCGCCATGATCTGCGCAATCTCCGTCTTCACCGGCAGCGCGTGGGCGGCCTTTCCGGACCGGCCGATCCGCTTCGTCGTCTCGTTTCCACCCGGCGGTGCCAGCGACGGCGTGGCGCGCATCCTGGCCGAAGGGCTCAGCAGCCGGCTCGGCGTGCCTGTCGTGGTCGAGAACCAGGGCGGCGCGGCCGGCACGATCGCCGCCGCCATGGTGGCGCGCGCGACGCCGGACGGATACACGATGCTCGTCTCCGCCACCGCCGTGTTTGCGATGGTGCCGAACCTGCGCAAGCTCGATTTCGATCCGCTGCACGACCTCCTTCCGGTCGCGCGCATCGGCGAGTCGCTGCGCGCGCTCGCCGTCTCCCCAAGCTGCCGGTGAAGACGCTGGCCGAGTTCATCGCCTATGCCAAGCAGAGCCCCGGCAAGCTCAACTATGGATCATCAGGCCAGGGCTCGACCGTTCATATCCTGACCGAATCGTTTCGCCACGCCGCCGGCATCGATATCGTCCATATTCCCTATCGCGGCGCCGGGCCCTCGCTTGGCGGTCTGCTCGCCGGCGACATCGAGATCCTGATCGACACCGTCGTGGTCCCGCACGTCCAGGCGGGACGCCTGATCGGGCTTGCCGCCGCGGGCGACACGCGCCTGCCCGACCTTCCGGAATTGCCGACACTGGCAGAATTGGGCCTTTCGAGCGTGCGCACATCGGGCTGGACCGCGCTGTTCGCTCCCGCGCAATTGCCGCGGGACATTCTCGATATCTACACCCGCAACATCGAGAGCCTGTTCAAGGACGAGGCGTTCGTGAAACGGATCGTGGCGACGGGCTCGCGGCCGGCATTTCTCGCCCCGGCGCCGTTCGCCGAGCTCGTGCGCCAGGACCACGCCTATTTCGGCGACGTGATCCGGGAGCTCAAGATCAGGGCACAGGATTGATCACTGCGGGCTCGATCGCCACGCAGCGATCGCGGTGTGCTCCCTCCCCGCCTGCAGACGCCTGATCCCGCGCATACGACGGCGAGACTTACCGTCCCTTGAACACGGGCTTGCGCTTTTCCACGAAGGCGCGCTGCGCCTCGCGCGCATCCTCGGTGTGGGAGAGTTCGACCGTCACGCTCTGCTCGAAGCGGTAGGCGTCGCGCACAGGCAGTTCCTCGATTGTGTTCAAGGCGCGCTTGATGTGGCGAATGGCGAGCGGGCTTTTCGCGGCGATCTCGCGCGCGATGTCGAGCGCGGCGTCCATGAGCTGTTCGCGCGGCGGGCAAGCCTCGATCACCCCCAGGCGGTAGAGCTCGGCCGCCGGGACGCGCGCGGCCGGTCAGGTACATTGACCGCGTGCGCGAACGCCCGACATGCTCCATCAGAAAGCGCGCCCCGCCGGCGAGCCCGACATTGATCTCCGGCATGGAGAAATAGGCGTTGTCGGATGCGATCATGATGTCGCAGGCGAGCATCAGCACGAAGCCCGCGCCAATCGCCGGCCCGTTCACGGCGGCGATGACCGGCTTGGTGCAGTCCGTCACCGCGTAGAAGAACTCGCGCACCAGGCGATTGTGACGGGCATAGTCGCCCGGTTCGTGCACCAGGTCGACCCGCTCCTCGAGGTCGGCGCCGGCGGAAAGGTGTTGCCGGCCGCCGTCAGGATGGCGACGCGGATGTCGTCGCGATCGCTGATCGCGTCGAAAACGGTGATCAATTCCTCGCGCGTGCGCCGGTTCTGGGCGTTCACGGGCGGACGATCGAAGGTGACCGTGGCGATGCCGTCGGCGACATCGAGGTGGAATTGCTCGAGATCCATGGCGTGTCCTAGAGAGAACCTACCGCACCGGCACCCGGTGCATGGTGAAAATATTGTCGACCGACGTGTAGTCCATATAGCCGAGGCGGGCGATGGGCCGGATGCGCGCCATGTCGATATTGCCGTCGACGATCACGGAATCGTCGATGTGGACGTTGACCACCTCGCCGATGATCGAGCGAGTTGACCGTCTTCTTGCCGTTCGACGGCAGACGAGGTCGATGGTCTTGTTGTAGATGCATTCGAGCGCGATCGGCGAGCGCTCGACCCGTGGCGGCTTCACCACCCGGCGAGGGGACCATCGCCAGGCCGGCGAGCATCGGCTTCGCTGATATCCTCGGGATGATCGCTGCCGGTGATGTTCATCTCGCTGCGCAGCTCGTAGGTCGCCAGATTGAACACGAACTCGCCCGCCGTTTCCGCGTTGCGCTGCGAGTGCTTGCGCGTGCTGCTGGAGAACATGACGAAGTGCGGCTCGGGTCGAAATGATGTTGAAGAAGCTGTAGGGCGCCAGATTGACCACGCCCGGCCGGGCTCGATGGTGGTGATCCATCCGATCGGCCGCGGCACGACGAGACAGGTGCCGGGATCGTGCGCGAGACCATGCGGCTCGCTGCGCGGATCGTAGTCCATGCGATGTCATTCCCCTGTTGAACCGCCCCACCTTACCCTCCCCGCTCGCGGGTGAGGAACCGGCAGGGATTATTCGCCCTGGATATTCGCGCTCGCTTGATCAGAGCTGTGAGGCGTCTGGCATCCTCCTCCTGCACATAGGCGGCAAACTCCTTCGGCGGCAGCAAGAAGACTTCCGTGCCCTGGGCGGTGAACTTGGCCTTGATGTCGGGCGACGCGAGCGCCTTGCCGAGCACCGACGCGAGCCGGTCCACGATCGCGGGCGGCGTGCCGGCTGGAGCGGTGATGCCGTACCAGGTGGCCACGTCGAAGCCCTTCAGGCCGACCTCGTCGAGCGTCGGAACGTCGGGCAGCTGCTCGGCGCGCTTCATCGTGGTCGCCGCCAGCGCTCGCAATTTTCCTGACTGCGATGTGCGGCAACAGGACAGGCGCGTTGAGGAAGGCGAGGTCGATCTGGCCGGAGAGGAGATCCGTGGTGGCGGGTGCAGCGCCCTTGTACGGGATGTGCGTTGAGCTTCGGTGCCGGTCATCTGCTGGAACATCTCGGCGGCGAGATGAGGCTGGCTGCCGTTGCCGACCGAGCCGTAGTTGAGCGTGCCGGGACTCGTGCTTCGCCAGCGCGATCAGCGCCTTGACGTCGTTCACCGGCAGCGTGCGAACGCACCACCAGGACGTTGGGAACGCTGGCGATCATGGCGACGAAGGCGAAGTCGCGGATGCCGTCATAGCCGATCTTGGGCGTGAGCGCCGGCGTGACAATATGCGCGGACGCGCAGTCGAGCAGCAATGTGTAGCCATCCGCGGGCGCGCGCGCGACATGCTGGGCGGCGATCGCGCGGTGGCGGCGCCGGGCTTGTTGAGGATGACGACCTGCTGCCCGAGGCTGTCCCCATGGCCGACGCGAGCGGGCGCGCCAGCACGTCGGCAGGTCCGCCGGCCGCGTAGGGGTTGACCAGCATGATCGGGCTCGATGGATAGGACTGCGCGTGCGAGCGCGTGGCGGTGGCCGAGGCGCTCAATGCAAGCGCCAGGGCGCATGCTGCAACGCGATTGCACGCGCGGATCGCTTTTCATGGTCCTTCTCCCGCAGTACCCGACCTGCTCGACATCACTGGTTCGGAATGGTAGCCCGAAGGTCTTTCCAGCGCCATCTGCGGGCCGCTGCCCACAGGACACTTCGATGAAGCTGCACTGGTCCCCGCGTTCGCCGTTCGTGCGCAAGGTGATGATCGTCGCGCACGAGCTCGGCCTCGACCGACCGTATCACCTGCGTGCGCACCGGTGGCGGCGACCACCCGACCCGCACGCGCCGCTGATGGCGGAGAATCCGCTCTCGAAAATCCCGACGCTCGTGCTCGACGACGGCACCGTGCTCTACGATCTCGCCGGTCATCTGCGAATATCTGGATCCGCCTGCACGCAGGGCGCAAAGCTCGTTCCGGCCGACGGCAAGGAGCGCATGACGGCGCTGCGCCGCCAGGCGCTCGGCGACGGCTTTCTCGATTTCCTGCTGCTGCTGCGCAACGAGCGCGAGCGCGCGCACCCCTCCGACGGTCCACGTCGCGACCTTCGGTACCAAGAAGCAGGCCGCGCTCGAGTCGCTCGACAACGAGGCTCGGGCGATCTCGCCGCCTCGGCCTTCACCATCGGCCACATCGCGATCGGCTGCGCGCTCTCCTATCTTGATTTCAGGTTTGCGCGACGAGGACTGGCGCGAGCGGCCACCCCGGCATCGCGCGCTGGCATCGCGGACTTCTGCGCAACGCCCCTCGGTGCGCGCCACGGAGTCGGTCGATGACAGCTGAACATCGGCAAGGTGGGCGCTGACATGGCCGGACCGCTGGCGCATATCCGCGTGCTCGATCTCAGCCGCATCATGGCGGGGCCGTGGGCCGGACAGATCCTGGCCGATCTCGGCGCCGACGTGGTCGAAGGTCGAGCGGCCCGGCGCCGGCGACGACACCCGCGGCTGGGGGCCGCCGTTCCTCAAGGACAAGTCCGGGGCGCGACACGCGCGAGGCCGGCTACTACCTCTCGGTCAACCGCGGCAAGCGCTCGATCACGATCGAGCTCGACAAGCCCGAAGGGCCAGCGCGATCGTGCGCGCGCTCGCGGCGCGCGCCGACATCGTGCTGGAGAATTTCAAGGTCGGCACGCTGGCGCGCTACGGCCTCGGCTACGACGACCTCGAGCGCGGTCAATCCCGGCGCTGATCTATTGCTCGATCACCGGCTTCGGGCAGACCGGGCCGCGCGCGCGACGCAGGCCGCCTACGACTTTCATGATCCAGGCGCATGAGCGGCCTGATGAGCGTCACCGGCGAGGCGGACGGCAAGCCCGGCGGCCGGCCCGCAGAAGGTCGGCGTTCCGATCGTCGACATCATGACCGGGATGTACGCCGCGATCGCGGTGCTGGCGGCGCTGGCGCGGCGCAGCGAGACCGGCCAGGGCGAGCTATATCGACATCGGCATGCTCGACGTCGGCGCGTCGTTCCTCGCCAACCAGGCGATGAACTACCTGGTCTCCGGCAAGGTGCCGCGGCGCACCGGCAACGCCCATCCCAACATCCAGCCGCAGGACGTGTTCGCCGCGCGCGACGGCCATCTCGTGCTGGCGGTCGGCAACGACGGCCAGTTCGCCAAGATCTGCGAGGTGCTCGGGCGCCCGGACATGCGCCAGGGACGAACGCTTCGCGACCAACGCCGGCCGCGTGCGCAACCATGCGATGCTGACGCCGCTGATCGCCGAGACTGCTGCTGCGACGCGCGAGCGCGACCGACTGGGTCGCGCGACTGCGAAGCGCGCCGGCGTGCCGTGCGGGCCGATCAACACCGTGCCGCAGGTGTTCGCCGATGAGCAGGTGCGCCATCGCGGGATGCTGGTCGACGATCGCGCATCCGGTCGCGGGACGCGGTGCCGCAGGTGGTGAGCGCCGATGCGCTTCACCGAACGCTCCGCTGTCGCTCGAGCGCGCGCCGCCGCTGCTGGGCGAGCACACCGAGGAGATTCTGCGCGAGCTCGGCTGGCCGGATGCGAAGGCGCACGCCGCCTCGTGGAGCGAGACGGCACACGATCGGTTTCGAGGACGACTGCCGCGATCGTCGACTGGCGCATGCCATGATCAGCCGTTCAGGGGAGATGCAAGTTGCCGCGCATTCCGCTTTTCCACGCCGGACGACGATGACGCCGGAGCAGCGCCGCGTCCACGATGCCGTCGTCGCCGGCCCGCGCGGCAAGTTGCGCGGGCCGCTGCGCGGCGGTGCTGCATCGGCCGGAGCTCGCGGACAAATGGCAGCAGCTCGGCGAGCTGCTGCGCTATCGCACCTCGCTGCCGCCGCAGCTCAAGCGAGCTCGCGATCCTGGTCACCGGCGGCACTGCCACGCTGCCAGCTCGAATGGCACATCCACGAGGCAGATGGCGCGCAAGGCCGGCCTGCCGCAGCGCAGTGATCGACGACGTCCACGCCGGCCGCCGCCCGGTCGCGCTCGATGCCGACGGTGCTCGCCGTCTACGACTATGCCGCGGAGCTGCAAGCCGCCGCAAAACGGTCGGCGAGGAGACCTATCGGCGCGCGCTCGGCCGCTGGCAGGCGTGGTCGGCGTGGTCGAGCTCACCGCGCTGATCGGCTATTACACCATGGTGGCGATGACGCTGAACTGCTCACGACATCCCGCTGCCGGACGGGCGTGACGCCGCCGCTGCCGCCGGCTCGAGAGTAACCTCGCCGTTTGGCCAGCGGAGACATTTGATGATACGCGGATTTGCTCGATCCTGTCGATCGCATTGGCGCTGACGCTCATGACCTGCCGCATCCGCAGACGACCTGAACGCAAGCGCGAGCTGCCTGCGCACGGCCGACGGCCAGATCGACGTCATCACCGAAGGGGCGCGGACCGGTCATCGTTCTGCTGCCGTCGCGCGGCCGCGATTCCGAGGACTACGACGAGGTCGCGCACGGCATCGCGCAAGGCCGGCTTCCGCGTGCTGCGTCCGCAGCCGCGCGGGATCTGCCAAGTCGGTCGCCCCGATGCGCGACATCACGCTGCACGACTTCGCGCGGCGATATCGCCGCGGTGATCCGGCATTACGGCGGGCCAGCGGTGATCGTCGGACATGCCTTCGGCAACTGGGTGGCGCGCATGACCGCGGTCGATCATCCGCGAGCTCGTGCGCGGCGTGGTGATTGCCGCGCGCGGCGTCGAAGACCTATCCACCCGAGCTCAGCGTGGCCGTCACCAAGAGCGGCGACATGTCGCTGCCGAAAGAGGAGCGGCTTCAAATACCTGCGCGGGACGTTCTTCGCTGCCCGGCAACGATCCCGCCGATCTGGCTCGACGGCTGGCATGCGGAGGCGAGCGAAGCCCAGCGTCTTGCCGGCGCTCGCCACCAAGCAGGCGGAATGGTGGTCGGCCGGCAACGTGCCGCTGCTCGACCTGCAGGCCGACAACGACCCGTTTCATCCGATCGAGCAGCAAGAACGAGCTCAGGGGACGAGCTCGGCGATCGTGTCAGCGTCGCGGTGATCGCGCAACGCCAGCCATGCCTTGCTGCCGGAGCAGCCCGCAGCCGTGGTCGACGCCATCGTGGCCTGGTGCGCGGGCTTTAGCCGAGGTAGTTTTTGAGCTCGACGGGGCCCTGAAGACGGTGCGAGGCTACTGCCGCATCAGCACCACCGGATCGGTGCTGGCGGGGATGCGCTCCCAGGTCGTGGCGTCGCTCTCGGAGAAGCGCCAGGTGCCGCCGCGGCCGCGTCAGCAGCAGCCCGTCGCGGTCGAGCCGCCAGGTCGAAAGCCCGAAGCCGGCGATCGACGCATCGCAGCCCGGCTTCACGGTGATCTTGTAGCTTTCGCCCCCGGCGAGCGCATTCGACAGCGTGAGCTTGCAGAGCGGCTTCTCGAATTCCCTGAGCAGGGTCCATTCGCCGAACACCTGCTCGGGCTCACCGTCGCCGCCTTGATGGCGGCCTGGGTGCGCATGAAAAAGAGCCCCTCCCCTTTGCGCTCGGCTTCGTACATGTGCGATCTCGACTTCGATGAAATCGAGAACGATCGCGCCCTTGGAATTGAGCAGCCGCACCGCGTCGTTCGGCCCCATGGCCCACACCGACGACGTCCTTGAGCGACGGGAACGCGGTGCCGCAGGCCTGCATCGAGCTCGAGCTTGAAGCCGCCGGCGGCGGCATCGAGCTGGAAGTTGACCGGGCAGGTCTTGTCGCGGGCGGCGTTGAGATTTCCCAGGCGCCGACCATGCCTTGGCGGCGTCGCTGGGCTCCGGCGCCTGCGCGCGCGCCGCGCCGCCGACAGCCAATGCGCATCAGCGCGATCACCGCGAAACGGACGCGAGCCAGCATGAGAAATCCGAATCCGGTGGCGATCGGCACGGACGCTAACACGACGGACGCGCTCCGTCATGCCCGGCTGCAGCGCGACGAACAGCGGCTTTGTGGAACCTGCATGACGCGGCATTTACTGCGCGATCTTGACGCCCGCGTCTTCGGCGGCCATGGCGTCTCCGCCACCGGGGTCAGGCGGCGGCTTGCCCGCCGCCCAGGCCAAGAGATTGTCCACCACCAGCTGGTCCATCTTCGCGCGCGGGTCGCGACCGACGCCGAGCCGAGATGGGGAAACAGCACGACGTTGCTCCATCGCGATCAGCTCCGGCGGCACTTCGGGCTCGCGCACGATAGACGTCGAGGCCGGCCGACAGGATGGTCTTGTCCTGCAGCGCCTTGATCAGCGCCGCCTCGTCGACCACCGAGCCGCGCGCCATGTTGATGAGGATGCCGTCGGGCCCGAGCGCCGTGAGCACCTCGGCGTTGATCAGGTTCTTGGTCTCCGCGCCGCCCGGCGTGATCACCAGCAGCACGTCGACGTCGCGCGCCATGTCGATGAGCTTGGGATAGTGCCGGTAGCGACACGCCCGCGGCCGGCCGGCGCGAATGGTAGACCACCGGCACCTGCATGGCCGTCGAGCCGGCGCGCGATCGCCTGCCCGATGCGGCCCATGCCGACCATGCCGACGGTGCGGTCGCGCAGCGTCGCCTTGCTGAGCGGATAGCCTTTCTGCGCGCCACTTGCCGGCGCGCAGATAGCGCTCGGCCTGCGGAAACTCGCGCACGGTGCACAGCAGCAGGCCGAGCGCGGTGTCGGCGACCTCCTCGGTGAGCACGTCCGGCGTGTTGGTGACGGTGATGCCGTGCGCGCCCGCCCAGGCGGCGTCGATGTGGTCGTAGCCGATGCGCCGAAGGACGCCGACGATCTCATGCCGCGGAAAGCGCTGCATGAAGGGTCCGTTGACCCGGCTGTCTCCGTGCCGGAAACAGCGAGGCCGCGCACGCGCGGCGCGGTCTCGGCAAAAAACGTCTCCCGATCCTTGGCCTCGGAGAATTGTACCAGGTTGAAGGGACCGGCGAGCCCCTTGACGATTACCGGCTTGGCGGGGCCGATCAGCAGGACATCTGGTCTTTCGAGCGTCATCGTTGACTCTACACCAGCATCGTGACGGCTTGCTCGACGCATCCCTTGAACGTCCGCCAGCAGCTGCGCGCCAGCGCGCCGTCCACCACCCGATGATCGCAGGAAAGCGTGACCGACATCACGCTCGCGAACGCGACGCCGCCGGCCTCGGTCTCGATCGCCTGCCGCCGCGCGGCGCCCACCGCCAGGATCGTCGACTGGTAGACGCCGAGCATGCGGCCTGAAATCGAAGTAGC
>ERZ1370068.3704-contig-2805_pt1 | contig 16093 bp, 28 predicted proteins | sample MGYA00561227_ERZ1370068 | MGnify/ENA primary metagenome ERZ1370068 (study PRJEB38410, sample SAMEA6850437) | metagenome | study: Metagenomic assessment of the ecological functions of the soil: analysis of the soil microbiota associated with the...
GGAGCGTCTGCGCGCGCAGATAGTTAAACAGAGAGTAGTTACATGGAGGCATTCTACTGTACTGAGCGCCTCATCCGCGCCCGTGGCTTGTCCGGCGGTTGTCACGATCTGCAACGATGATTGATTGGTGACGCAACCTCAAAGGAAGGTTTTACATGCGGTACGTCGATGGTTATGTGTTGCCGGTCCCGAAAAAACCTAGCCGCATACCGCCGCATGGCCGAGAAGGCGGGTACAATCTGGCGCGAACATGGCGTGCTGGAATATCGAGAATGTGCCGGCGATCACCTGGATGCCGGTGTCATCGCGCAAACATCGTTGTGTTCACGTTCCTCTCAACTGTTCAACCAAAATGAAGGAGGTTCCCATGCGGTTGACTATTGTTCCCCTCACGTGCATCGCGCTCTTTGTACTCGCATCTCCAGTCATAGCCAAGGACAAGAAGCCGGCGAAAGAGATGGACCCCCAAGCGATGATGGAGGTATGGAAGAAGCTGGCCATGCCCGGCGAGCCACATAAATTGTTTGCCAGTCTGGCCGGCAGCTGGACGACCACGACGAAAGAATGGATGGAGCCCGGTAAGCCGCCAACCGAATCGAACGGCACTGCAGAGATGAAGATGCTGCTCGACGGACGCTTTCTCTATCAGGAATACAATGCCCAGATGATGGGACAGCCCTTCTCCGGGGTCGGTATCGACGCCTACGACAACATGACCAAGAAATATGTGACGGCATGGGTGGATACGATGGGTACGGGTATTTTCATGATGGAAGGCACGGCCAGCGCCGACGGCAAGACCATCACGCTGAAGGGGTCGCACCCTGAGCCTGGCGGAGGAAAAATGACGCATCGTGCCGTCTGGAAGATCGTCGACAGTAATTCCCAGACATTCGATATGTATGGAGCTCACCACGGCGGCAAGGAGATGAAGGTGCTGGAGATCAGCTATACCAGGAAGCCCTAATGAACAAGGTGCGCTGTGCACGGAGGGGCTATCACCCTCCGTGCGCAGCGATCGCTTGCCGGTTCAGCGTCCCAACCGTCGTCGACTCTATTTCCCGTTCCACGGAGCATCGCTTCACGCACATACTCCACACTTCACTACCACCTTGACTCCCTTCTGACGGCTATGGATTAGGTCACCCGCCGATCTTCTCACAGCGGGCTCTTCCAATGATGACACGGCGTCGAGATTTTCCGAGCCATCCCCTGGCGGTTGCCTGCGTCCTCGCCGCACTCCTCTGCCCGGTGTTCACCGGCTGCGAGAAGGAAAGTCAGGCGATCGTCTCCATCGCTTTGCACCCGACAAATGCAAACATCCTGTATGTGGCGACGAACGATGCCGTCTACAAGTCGCGCGACGAGGGAAGTTGTGGGAACGCTTTCCGAGTTTCAGCGCAAGACGGTGACGACGCTCGCCATCGATCCTCAGTTCCCGGCCACGATCTACGCCGGCACTCATGGCCGACGCCGTTACAAGAGTCCGGATGGCGGGCAACATTGGCTCCCCACAACGTCGGACTTAAGGAACACGTCTCCTTTATCAACCAATTCGTCTTTCACCCGACAGACCACGATCAAATCTACGCCGCCACAACCGTCGGCGCCTTCTACACCAAAGACGGCGGGCGCGAATGGGAAGAACGCATGGCAGGGATGAAAGAAGTCCACATCGTGGTCTCCATTGCCATTCATCCACGCGATCCGCGAGTCCTCTATGCGGGAACCACAGGAGAGTCTATCGGTCGGACAGCGCCGGGATGGGGTGGAAGAAAGTCAACAATGGGCTGATTCCCGAACAAGAGCTGATGGGAGGGATGGCGCTGGGGGTCAATGCCATTGTCTTCGACGTGGTCAACCCGGACATCGTGTATGCCGGAACCACGAAGGGCCTCTTTCGCACCGCAACGCATGGTGTGCAATGGGAACGAATCGGGCAGTCGCTCCCCGATCTGTTCGTGAGCAGTATCCTCCTCGACCCGACCCAGCCGAAGACCCTCTATATCGGAGGGCCTGGGGGAGTCTGGAAAAGCCCCGACAGCGGACAGACCTGGGTTGCAACCAACAGCGGCTCTGGGCTCGCTGAACATTCGCGCCCTCGCGATGAGCCCGCGCGATTCTCGCCTGCTCTATGCCGGCACGAATGGGAGCGGTCTCTACCGCTCGACCGACGCCGGTGCAACCTGGACTCCGATCCCTCTCAAAGCCGCACCTCCAGGAGCAGGCCGAGGTTGAGGTCAAAGTTGAGCGTATACTCTCCGTGTTCCGGCTCAACCTTATCCTTTTAGTATCCAGTCTTCGCCTCCCCGCACCACTATGCTTGTATCGGTTACTGTAGGCCAGCATCTGGTCCGACAAGGCCTTCCACTCCTCGACCGTCATGAGTTCCTTCATCCTGAAACGGAGCAAGAGAATCTTCGTGGCCGACTGCATCCGCAGATTGTTCGCATCCTCCAGAGCCTTGGTGAATTCCTCAGGGGCCGCTGCGTAGTTCGCATTCAACTCATAGAGTCGACGGTGTCCTGCCCGGTCCCGCTCACGGCCGGCTTTCAATTCTGCAACAATGTCGTCCACAATCGATTTGACTTGCTGAGCCCTCTCCTGATCCTTGACGGTCCGATCAATCAACGATGCCATGTCCTGCTGCCCCTTCTGCCAATAGGCATCACCTGATCCTCCACCGGCCATCCTGGAATGATGGTGTGACGAACACCCAGCCAAGGCGAGCACGGCAACGAATCCAAGGACATATCGCTGAATGCGGTTCATAAGACCCTCCCCTGAAATAAGGATGGAATGCACAAGAACTCTCGCAGACTGCGGAAAACTATTCCGGCACAATGGAAATTCAATGGTCCGTGCGTCTGGGACAATATGAGAATATCCGGCAGGATGCTCAAAAGTTCGTCCAGCAAGGCCGCAGCGAGCGAAGACCGGAAGAGGTACCGACCGCACTTCGTGGGGCCGTTCGCCCGTGCAATGAATCTTGGCGAACGGAAAACCCCCGCCTGTATTCCGATCTCGAGAATCTCAATCGGTACGTTGAGGATCTGAACGATGCGAGAACGATGCTGGCGGACTTTTCAGCATCCTGCTAGCCTGTTGTCACAACGACGGTGCTTCTCGTATCATACTTCTCGCCATCATGTCTGAACCGACTTCTCCCACAACGGATCACACCCTGGCGCTTCGAGAAGAGTTCCGTCATCATCTCGAAACGTTCTACGCTCAGCTCAAGCTGGCGCCGCCCTATGAGAGTGTCGAGAAGGCCATTCGTTCCCTCACAACCTCAGTTCACGCGTTGCCGCCGATGGAGCGCAGGCGTCTCGACACCGATGCGACCGCGCGATGGCAGCAGTTTCGTCAGGCCTTTGAATCGTCCGGGCTCAGCAAGAAACATCGCGGCATTATTGCAGGTCTCGCCCGCAACCGGTCCAGTCTGAATCTCCCGCAGAATATGATCAATTCTTGAATTTGTATCTCCCCTGATCTGGTTCATTCTGGTCTGTTCGGTCTATCTGGTCTATCTCGTTTATTTGGTTTGTCTTGTTTATTTGGTTGAGCGAGGCCAACTCGATGAACCAGAGAAACCAGATAGACGAAATAAACCAGACAGACCTGGCTTATCTCAGGACGGCAGTCTGGCTCCTTCGAGAACTTCCCGGAGCTCTTGATACACCGTCATCAGCCGAGAATTCTCCAGCCGATACGCAAATATAACCGTAATGGCTCCGGACAATAAAAAACCAGTCCCAATCCTACAATCCCGATCCCCAACACCACTCCACCGGACGCCGCCAATTGTCCTTCGACGAACAAGGAGATCAAGGCTCCGACCATCCCCACGACCACCACGACAAACCAGATACCGGTGAGAAGAGCCGAGGACCAGGGAGTGAGCTTTCTGCAGAGCACCGCGAGGGCATCGCCTTCCGGAGACAGGAAGATCAACCCCTTTAACGGCCACAATGTTCGGAAGCCTAGGGCGAACAGCCGGTACTGCTGGCGAATCACAATTTGGTTCAGGTCCTGGTAAAACCGGGCGGTTCCATGCGGCAATGTCAAGAAACCGCCGGCATCAAACCGGTTCGCCAGCTGCGTGATGGTCGTGTGCGTGAATCGGTCGTGCGTGCGGGCAATTCCACACCCGTACCGGCTCGCATCCGGCGTGAGGCGCATGAAGTAGAGCCAGTCTCCGAGAATAAGACCGAGACACAACGCACCGGCGAAGAAGCCAGCGAAGATCATGCTGGTACCTATCCCACAGGGGCCGCGGATGAATCAAGGGACGGAACCGAGATAATCTGTTGACTCGATCGCAGTGAGTTGGCTAGAGTAGCGCATCGAGTAGCTGTTCAGGCGGGTCCCCTCGCTCCACTCAGGTGCTCCGCCGCACAAATGATTTCCCCTCTGTAGTTGCGGCAGTCGGCTATCCCTTGCTTGTCGAGGAGCACAAGTCGCCTTTAATGTGAGTCGGAGGTGATATGGATTTAGCGAAGGTCGAGCGTGTCTATACGTCATACGCCAAGATCTACGATCGGATTTTCGGGAAAGTGTTTCACGAAGGGCGTCAGTCGGTCATCCGGAATTTGAACGTCCAGCCTGATGAAAAAATCCTTGAAGTGGGAATCGGAACCGGGTTAGCCCTGCCAATGTACCCCCGTCATTGCCACATCGTCGGGATCGATTTTTCAGAAGGCATGCTGGATCAAGCGAAGCAGAAAGCGGCTGAACATCAGATGGGCCACGTGCAATTGCATCGAATGGACGCCGGCGCGATGGAATTTAAGGACGATAGTTTCGATACCGTCGTCGCGGCTTACGTCGTCACCGCTGTCCCCGACTACCGCAAGGTCGTCAGTGAAATGATCCGCGTCTGCCGACCCGGTGGGCGGATCATCATGCTGAATCACTTCGCCAACGACAATAAGTTTATCGCCGCCATGGAGAAAGTGCTTTCCCCTCTCACGAAACACTTAGGATGGCGGACAGACTTGGCGCTCCAGACCGTGCTGGACGGGACGCCACTGCACGTCGCCCGGAAGCAGAATGTGAATCCGTTGCGGCTCTGGGCCTTGGTGGAATGTGTGAACGAAAAGAACGTGAACGGGAAGACCCACATCAACGGCGTGAAAAACGTGAACGGCGCCGCAACCTACGCACATATCAAAGGCACGCATCTGCAGAAACATGCCAGCGGGAAGCGCTGGTCTAGTCCGGTTTGTCTGGTTCATCTGGTTTGTTTTGTTTTCCGGTTAGTTTCGTTCAACCAAAAACTAGACAAACCAAATAACGAACTTCTTCTGCCGGTTGAATTTCTCAGCATACTGCTAGCCCATTTGATTCCATCTCGCCTCCGCACACTACTCCCTCAGTTCCACGCTGCTGTTCGAATGACTTCCAATTCTGCCATTCTCCGCCTGGAATAATCGTATTGCCCACCAAACATTGGCCGGAGAACCGTTGGGCGATCAAGTCCGCCAGGAGCGCGAGGACCTGACCGGTTCGTCGATCCTGCATCCCACGGACCCGCAGCACCACGCCGAACCCGGGCCCATCGAGCGGCCCGTACAGCATACAGTGAACCCCTGTGCAACCTACTGCCCCTGCATCGACGCCGGAAGCAAATCCCCTTCCCACTGAATGGAAGGATGACGACCGGATGACGGAGTCGTGGCCCGCCAGATACAGGGAACACCCGCCACATCCAGTTCCGCCAAGAGCCATGTGACGGTCGGCCAGTCCGGCACCTCGCTTTGAAATGTCCATTGCGCTACCTGGTTCAGCGACAAGGGTTCAAGGTTCAGCGCCGCCACTTCCTCCAGCTGCGCTTCTTCGCACACCACATAGAGTTCGCCCTGGGGATCGAACCAGAAGCGGAGTTTCCCATCAGTCAACTCCGTTTGGATCACCCCCAGCGTCGAGCAATCGGCTCCCTCCTGTTCAAACATCGAAAAATCCGTCAGCGCCGGTCATCGTGAGTTTCGCGACCCGAGCCATCTGGCGAATACGATAGCGGATCACGACCGTGACTGTGGTCCCTGCCGGCACCTCGCGACCCGACGCTTCGTCCAGCAGCCGTCGTTTCGACACCTGCACATCCGTCACATAGCCGCCGCGAAACCCGCCGGTATGACCCAGCAGCCACCGCACATCTTCGATATTCGCAATCTGATATTTCATGGCATGAATGCTCGCACACTCCGAACGATCTTAGCAGACTTCGGAAAACCATTGTGAACTCAAGCGAAACGTCGATGGGCGGCACGTGTGGCAGAGCTGAGAACACTCCGGCAAGATGCTCAAAAGCGTCCGTTCAGCAAGGCTCGCAGTCCGATGGAAGCACCGGAGGCGTAGCCGCTGGCTACGTTGAGGATGCTTTCGAGCGAGAACGATGCTGACGGACTGTTTCAGCATCCTGCTAGAATAATGGCTGTTGCTGCTTCAGCCCATCCACCTGACGCTCCAATTCCTCCACTTTATCCTGTAGCCGGGCGTTGTCGAGCCGAAGCAGGTCCAAGCGATCCAAAAGCTGCTCTCGCTGAATCTCCGTCCACTCCAGCGTTCGTTTCAACCCTCCAGCTCAAGCTGGATCTGTTGCTGTTGTTCAGTCGGGAATGACATGTTTCCTCCGCCTAACAGGCTGTTGAAAAAGCCCGCCAGCTTCGTTCTCAGCTCATCGAAATCCTCAACGGGGACCCGGCCGCCTCACCACTCGGCGGCGCGCACAGACGTGGTGCTCCTTATTCGTCGCACCGTGCGCCCCAGAGGGTACGCCTCCGGTTTCGACTCGCCTGCGGCCTCGCTGGACAGCCTTTTTGAACAGCCTGCGATGCTGCTGGAACCGCTCATGACTTCCTCAAGCTCTTCTAGTATAAATCCTGGAAAAGCAGGCGTCCATCACGACCCTTGGAATTTTTTCCGGTGGAAAACGAATTGGCCCCCGAAAAACACCGCTCGTTTCTACAGCTTCATCTCCTCCACTTATCCAGTGGCTATTGAGACATCTTCTACCGCGACCTGATGCCCCTTGTCGCGCATGTGCGAAATGAACGCCGTGGGGTTGCGAATATCGCCAAGATCGGGATCCTTGCGTTTCAAACTCTAAGTCTCCGCTCATTCACCATGGCAAGAAATGAGAAACACGTCTGAGGCTGTCTAAGAAATCGATCGGCTGGTCGATTCCGCCCTGTTGTTCAACATGCTCGGTGTACAGCCTCAACGCTGCGTGATACCATGTTCACGGTTGCTTCCTGCTTATGTGATGCCGCAATGTTTAGACCTACTCCAGAAGGCGCCTTTTTCCGAGGGATTCCCTATCGGCTCATCGTGTCCGTCCTCTTGATCCTGGCCTTGGTTGTGTCCGTCATTTTGCTCTTTAGTCTGGAGCAGCAAAAATCTCCTCCTGCAGGGTTTTGCTCAAGGCAAGACAGTTCCCACGGAGTTGTTTCCGGCGCTCTGGCAGTCCCGCAGCGACCTGATCGTCGTGACGCTCCTTATATTCTTGGTGAGTGCGATCGGAATCGCGGCGGTTATTATCTTTCTCCACTACGACAGCACCAAAAGTACCCTCGAAGAAGTGAAGGGACTGGCACGAAAGATCCTCCAGAGCATTCCGACCGGCGTGCTCACGGTAAATCCCAGCGGCGTGATCACCGCGATCAATCCGACAGCAGAGGCAGTACTCAAACGATCGGCGAAGGATTTGCTCGGGAACTCTTACGAATCCGTCTTTGCCGAGGGAGAGACCATCCGGGCGGTGCTTGAAGGAGCACTCAGGCATCACCAGCATGTCAGTCAAAAAGATTTGCCCTATGAGGAACAGGACCGGACCCCGCACACCATTAGGGTGACCACGGCCGAGCTCACAGGGGACGGAGCAGAATCGTCCGGCGTCATCCTCCAGGCCCAGGATGTTACCGATTGGCTTTCGCTCGAGCAACGAGTCCGCGTCGGGGATAAGCTGGCCGCGCTGCATACGTTGTCGGCGGGAGTGGCCCATGAGTTGCGGAACCCCTGAGTGCCATGGACTTGAATCTCCATCTATTGGAAGAGGAACTCATGGAGCGCGCATCCTTGCCGGAGCAGGGAGCGCGTTATCTTCACGTGTTGAACGCGGAATGCCGACGCCTCTCAGTCATTCTCGACAATTTCATGAAGTTTGCCCGCCCCGGATCGGTCGGCCTCCACGAGGTGAACGTCTCCGCCCTCATTGGGCACATCATGGAACTGATGCAATATGAGGCGGAGGAGAGGGAAATCCAGCTCGAACAGGCGGTGAAGGACCCATTGCCGTCCGTTTTGGGCGACGAGACGGCCATCAGTCAGGTCCTGCTGAATGTCGTGCGTCAATGCGTTTCATGCCATGCCGAACGGCGGGCTTTGTCGCATCGCGGCTGAGGCGCATCACGCCAACGGCACGTGCCGGCTCATCGTGTCGGTGAAGGATACGGGGATCGGCATCAGGAAAGAAGAGCTCGCGCGGGTGTTTGAACCGTTCTATACGACGAAATCCAGTGGAACCGGTCTGGGGCTCGCCATCGCCTATCGGATCATGGAAGATCATGGTGGAACCATTCAGGTATCCAGCACGCCGGGAATCGGCACCACCGTCGTGATGACGTTCCCGGTCACAGTAGGAGCGGCGCGGTCGTTGGCGGTGACCTCATGAAGGCATGTGCACACATCCTCATCGTCGATGACGAGATCAATATCCGTGGGGCGTTGGTCACGATGCTCGAAAAGAAAGGATATCAGGTGCGCGGAGTGGCTACGGCAGAGGAGGGTTGGAGCAACTGGAAGCAGCTCCCGCCGATTTGGTCATCACCGATCTTCGGATGCCGGGGATCGGCGGTATGGAGTTTCTGCGGCGCCTAAAAGGAACATGGCCGGATACGGAAGTCGTTGTCATGACCGCCTACGGTTCCATCGATACGGCAGTCGAGGCCATGCGTTGTGGAGCCTACGACTATCTCACTGAAAGCCCATCGATCCTCGCGAGCGATTTCCCATCGTTGTAGACAAGGCACTGGAGCGGCATGCACTCAGGTCTGAGAACAAGCAGCTCCGAGATCGTCTGGAAACGAGGACGCGCTTTGATCAAATGGTCGGCGAGAGCGAGCCCATGCAGCGGGTCTACAGCCTGGTGGAAATGGTGGCGGATAGCGATGTCACGGTGTTGCTCACGGGAGAAAGCGGGACCGGCAAGGAGCTCATCTCCCGGGCGATCCACCATAAGAGCCCCAGAGCCGATGGTCCGTTCATCACGATGAATTGTGGAGCCCTGCCGGACAATCTCTTCGAAAGCGAGTTGTTCGGCTATGAAAAGGGCGCGTTTACCGGCGCCATGGCGACGAAGATGGGGCGGTTCGAACTTGCCGACGGCGGCACGCTGTTGCTGGATGAAGTGGGTGAGCTGTCCTTCAAATCGCAAGTGGATTTTCTGCGCGTGTTGAGACGAAGGAGTTCAGGCGCTTGGGCGGGACGAAGCTGCTCAAAGTCGATACCAGGATCGTCGCCGCCACCAATCGTAATCTTGAAGAAGCGGTCAAGCAGGGAGACTTTCGGGAAGACCTCTACTACCGGCTCAATGTCGTGCCCATTCGCCTCCCGCCGCTCCGTGATCGAGTGGATGATATTCCCCTGCTGGTAGACCGGTTTCTCGCGGAGTGCTCTGCTCAGCATCACCGTGAGCCGAAAGACGTGTCACGGGAGGCGATGCGGCTCTTGCGGTTGTATGGATGGCCTGGAAACATTCGCCAGCTCAGAAACCTCATGGAGCGATTGGTGGTGACGGTGAAAGATTCGATGATCCAGCCGGAACACTTGCCCGAAGAAATCCAGGCCAGCAAAGAGGATGCACGTACGATGGTGGTGACTCTGGGGACATCTCTGGATCAACTCGAGCGAGAGGTGATTCAGCGGACATTAACAGAAATCACGAATCATCGAGAGAAAGCTGCCAAGCTGCTGGGTATCAGTCTCCGGTGCCCTCCAGTATAAGATTAAAGAATACGGGATCCGCGAGTAACCTTCCGGTTGTCCCAGCTAGGTTCGCGCTTCGATCATCCGTGCCTCCTTCCCAATCCAATCCGCAACAGTTGCACATCCTCCGTGGGCCGATTGACCAAGAATTTGTCCTTTCCCTCGCAGTACTGCAATGATTGCAGGGCCACGTTGACAGTATTGCGGACAACTCTGCAAGTCTTGCATGCGCCGGGGAAACTGCGTTGTCTCAATTCTTGAGCGAAGACAACCAACTTACAAGTCCGCATTTTCTTCACGTCATCCTTGAACACCCACCAAGCCTATCCACGGCATTCTCCTTGCCTTGCCTCTCGTATCCCAAAACGGATGATGATTTACGCAAATGAGAGCGGAGGGATCTCCAAAAGAGAAACCCAAAACGCGGAGGGGTGCGAGCAGCGTGGTGAACACCGGTGCCACATCATCAGAGTCGTCGTATTCGGCCATCCGGTCTGAGTCGGGAACGTCATGGAGCAAGTGGGTGACCTTGCTCAGACGTGGTTGACGGACTTCTACGGATAGGACCCCTGACGAGTCCAGATGACATGCTGACGCTATTATTTCTCCTTCTTGCAAGCTACGCGGCTGGTGTCATACTTCCACTCTGTGTCCCGCGAATGCCGCAGATGCAAGGCGTGCTGGGCAGTGTCTGTGGCTGTGTCGCAAGTTTCTTCGGCATCGCATTGGGGATTGGCGGGCTGATCGCTTCTGAACCACTGACGGCTTCAGTCGCCTCGGTCATTCCCTTCTCGCCTTTGCGGTCCGGTTCGACCCGCTCTCCTCCTTTTTTTGTCCTGACCATCTCTCTCGCCGGACTCGTCGCCTCAATCTATGCCATGGGGTATCTCAAGGGGTATTGTCAACTTAAGTCGAATAGGGCTGATTTTTACAAGGTGTGTGGATCTCCGTTTGAGAGTAAGGAGAAGCCAGTGAGTACTGAGCAGTCTTCTGAACAACACGGCGTAGGCACCCAATTGGAAGACGCCTCCCAGCCTGCGCTGAACGAGGCAGAGCGTGAGGAGCTTCGAGCCCTGGTGTCACAGGCGGTCGAGGTCATTCCGCCGAACTGGCCGCTTCGGACGTTCGCCTATCGCAATCCCTTGATCGGGTTCGAACATTTGCCCTTTGATGAAGCCGTCTCGCAAGCGAAGAAACTGTTAGGAGGAGAAGGCTATCTCGTCCACTGCGGAGTACCGAGCCTGCTACGCCGAGGGACGGATTTCCGAGAAGGAGCTGTTGAGCGCCCTGCGATCGCGGGTGCCGGAACACGCATCGCAGGACAGTGTCCGTGCCGGTGAACGGAGTCTCCATCCTGAAGAGATCCTCCTAGTCCACTTTGTGTACGGCATCGATCCGCTCGACCCAAAATTATTGCCATGGCAACTCACGGAGGAAGACGCCACCCACCGTATCCGTCCTGATGTTCCCCAGTCCATCAAAGGATCGGCTGAGATCGCACGCGGCGGGGCGCACCCTGAAGCGGTCTACATCCGTTCGCTGTGGTCCGGGGCCTTGAAGGCGCTCGATCTCTCCGAAGATGGATCGACTGGCAACCACGGGCATTCCCCACAACGGCCAAGGCTGGAGGGTCTGTGCACGCCGAGCATGGACCGACGCAGCAGCGCATCCGCACCGCAGCCGAGATCATCGACGATCTCACCGGCTCTGATCTGAAACGAGAGATCAACGAACACATGATCAAGTGGTGCGCCGCATTCGTGGATGAAGGCATGGCGGATTGGTCGATGCCCTCACGCACGCACGGATTTTATCGTGCCTGGCGGGATCTCGCGCCGCGCGAGGCTTCCCGATGGACCCTCGGGATCTCCGACTCGGCTCGAAGGGTGGAAGCGCCCCCTGACCGCCCTGAAGACGCCCTCGCGGCGAGCCTTCACCGCTTGCAGGTCCCCCGACCACCAACGGGAAGATTACCTGCGTCGGCACCTCGGCCAGTTGCCGGGCTGGGCCGGCTATATTCGCTGGCGAGACAAGAACCCGGATTATCCTGAACAGGGCCCGTCACCCAACCGATCCGCTGGAATACCTGTCCGTGCGCGTGTTTTACGAGGCTGAGCTGGCCGAGAAAGTCTGTCTGAGCACGTTGGGCATCAACCCGGCACTTCCCGATCTCCTCGAACGCGCACGATCCCATGATCTGGAGGATGTCGACTCCCATGCCCACGCGGCACGACGCGTACACGGAAACTGTCTGCCGGGGACGTCTGGCGCCTCTTCCACATGGCGTCAATTCCTCGGAGTTTCGCCCGGAGGATCTTCAACACCTGCCACCGGCGCGATGCCAGGTCGTTGCTGTCCTGGCTCGATCGGTTCCCTTCCTGACGCGCTCCGTCCTGTTTGGCACGAGGCCTACGAGAATGAATATCGAAACTCGCTGATTACGAGGCTGGTAAGTGAGAGGCAGAGAACCGCAGCCTACAACAGTCACGAGCGTCCGAGACCCCAAGCGCAAGCCGTATTCTGTATCGATGCCCGCTCCAAGCTTCTTCCGCCGTCATCTGAAGCCCAGGCCGAGTACGATACGATCGGATTCGCTGGATTCTTCCGGCACGCCGATCGACTACCGAATGCTCAATCGTGAGGAAGATCTCCTCCTCTGTCCTGTGCTGATCAAGCTAAAATATGTGGTGAAGAGAGAAACCGCGGTGGGCACAGGACCCCGGGGTCCAACGCTACCTGCTTGGGGACCGCTGGAGCCAGTTCGTCCGGCACCTGTTTCACCAGGCCAGCAGCGAACCCGCCAGTTCCTATCTCACGTTCGACCTGTTCGGGTTTGTATTCGGACTGGCGATGCTGGGAAAAGACCGTGCTCGTGAAGCCCTATGAGCGTGTGCGCACGGGGTTGCGTCACTGGCTCACCCCGCCTATCCCGACGCGAATCCCGGTAGAGAAATTCCCTGAACAGGAGCGTGACGCTTCATTGCCGGCAACGAGCGGACTTGCATCAACGAGGTGCTCGAGCAGCGGCTCGACCGTCGGAACGTCGCGGTCACCCTCTCGCAGGGGGTACTCGAAGAATTCCGGCTCGCCGCCCTTCGGGAGCCGGAGGATCGCAGTCACGCGATGCGACAGACCAAAGCATCCGAGCGGCTCGGTCTTTCCGTAGAGCAAGAGCATGCCTTTCTGGAGGTACTCCGATACGATTACGGGCTCAATGCCCGCAACCACCAAGTGTCGCTCGAACGCTTCGCTGCGCGCAGGTTCTCCCGGCAGAACAATCGGCGGTGGTCGAAAACGCGCTCCGTGTCATGAGCCTGACCAGAGGTTTCGCGCGGCTGGTACTGCTCTGCGCCCATGGGAGCACCACAGAGAACAACCCGTACGCATCCGCGTACCACTGCGGGGCGTGCGGAGGGAATCCTGGTGGACCCAATGCCAGGGTCTTGGCAACCTTGGCCAATAGCGCGAATGTCCGCCAGGGCTACGGAACGTGGGAATCGAGATTCCAGAGGACACGTGGTTTTATCGCCGGTGAGCCACAATACGACTACGGACCACGTCACCCTTGTTCGATCTGGAAGAATTGCCTGAGACACACCGTCCGGAGGTGCTCCAGTTGCAACGTGACCTGGAAGCGGCAAGACTCCCTGAACGCTCAGGAGCGCGTTGGTCGATTGCCGGGGGCTCCCAGCCGTCCTCGCCTCAGGCTGCCGCCCGCCATGTGGGCAAGTCAGCCGTGACTGGGCACAAGTCCGACCGGAGTGGGGACTCTCCAGCAATGCGGCATTTATTGCTGGACGCCGGTCGCTGACACGTAACCTCAAGCTTGATGGTCGGGCCGTTTCCTCCACATTACGACCAGTCCAGGACGAAACCGGCAGGGCGCTGGAGGCCATCATGACCGCCCCGCTGGTCGTGGTGCAAATGATCAATTTTCAATATTATTTCTCCGCGACGGACAGCTGGGCGTACGGGAAGCCGGGACCAAAGTCTTGCACAACGTCGTCAGCGGAGTCGGCGTGATGCTTGGAAGGCACAGCGGATCTGCAAACAGGGTTTCGCTTTTCAAGCCCCGACCACGGGCGCTCGCCGGTTTCATGAGCCGCTCCGTCTGCTCGCCGTGATCGAGGCGGACAGGGGACGAATCTCCCAGATCATCTCCCGCCATGTGGTGCTTCAGACATTTTTCAACAATCAGTGGATCTATCTCGTCTCCTGCCATCCCACCACGGGAGAGTTTTCGGAGTATCAGCCAGGAGGAACCTGGAAGGCGATTTCCCCACCGATACCATGCTGATGAACACGGCGTACATTCTTATCCCGGCCCTTCCTTTTGCCGTCTTCCTGATCATCGCGCTGGGCAGCCGGTGGGTCGGCGAGGCGAGCCATCGGCTGACAATTCCGGCGGTCTCCGCTTCGTTCATCCTCTCGGTTCTGGCCTGTATCGACGTGGTACGCAAAACGGAGCCAGGTCGATCCCGCTGCATGCCCGGATCACATCCGGCCGTCATGACCGTCGAAGCAGGCTTCTGCGTCGACGCGGTCACGGTGATCCTGCTGTTACTCGTCACCGGGGTGAGCAGCCTCGTCCATATCTTTTCCAGCCGATACATGCAGGCGGACCCGCGCTACGCCCGTTTCTTCGCACTGATCTCGCTCTTTACCTCTGCCATGGTCATGCTGGTCATGGGCGCTAATCTGTTTATGTTATTTATGTTCTGGGAGATCATGGGATTGTGCTCGTACTCGTCATTTCCCATTGGTCAGCCGTCGTCCGGCCTGCGATGCCGCGACGAAAGCCTTCTCGTGAATGGGGTGGCGGATGTCGGCCTCGCATTCGGAATCACTCTGACGTGGGCCACCTTCGGCACGCTCGACATCCAGGCGATCTTGTCGGCTGCGCCACGGTACGCTAATCAGACGGTGAACCTCCTTGGATGGTTTGGTCTTGAGGGCGGGTCCCATCCTCTCCGTGATTGCGTTCTGTTATTGTTCATGGGACTGATCGGCAGGCCCGCGCAGATTCCTCCACGTCTGGCTCCCATTTGCGATGGAAGCCCCACCCCGGCTCCCCGCCGCTGATCCATGCCGCGACCATGGTCAACGCGGGCGTGTACCTCACAGATCCGCATGGGGGCCGTGTATGTTCTGGCCCCGACCATCGCTGACCAAGTGGTGGCGGTCATCGGCGGCGTGACCGCGCTCTTTGCCGCTGTGGGTCGCCCCCCGCGCAGTCTGGACATTTCAAGCGCATTCGGCGTACTCGACGATCAGCCAATCCCCAGTCATGGTTCTGGTTTCATGCGGATGGCGCATATGGCGCCGCACCTTTCACCTCCTCACCCATGGCGCTTAAAAAGAGCTCTGCCTTTCCGCAGGCAGCGCCCTCACAATCTCGGGGGAACCCACCATGGCGAACACGACGCGATCCACGTGCCTTGAACATGCGGCATCCATCACGAGAACACGCGTTTTCACAGACAACAGGTCCCTCTGTACGTCGGTGCTTCCCGTATTATAAGCGCGATTCCACCGATCATCATTTTCTGGGGTCTACTGAACAGCTTGGTCAGCAGTCATCTCGCCCAGGCACGCGTTGTCTCTGATCCGGCCGGCAACCGTGTTTTCACAGCGTCTTTCCATCTGTTCCAGGGGACCATGGCCATCTTCACGCCATCCGGTCGCGTCGACTGGTCCGAGGATTTCGACCGTACGATGCGTCGCACCTGTTTTTGGCATCGCTGCCCTGGGACTCATTCTCATCACGGTAGGACTCGTGCTCCGACCCTGATTCAGCACTCTTCTCTGAGACTCATCTCTCCGTGGCACACTGCAGAGAGCCGCTGCTCTGGCAAGATTTTGAGGGCTGGTCCCCCCGCGAACCCTTCGGCATCGGGGTCGCAAGATAGCCGCCACACCACAGCGTTCTTCATTTCCGCTATTCTTCCGGCCCATCCCTCGGCATGGTGGTCGGAGCGTAATCACGCTCTACATGTTCTTTTTGAATCAAGGCCATTTCGGGATCAAGCCCAGATGGAGCGTCGGGCGATCATCTGCCCCTACCTACACTTGCTTCGTGGAGCAATACGTAGTTCAAAACGAAGGT
>ERZ1370068.1630-contig-1154_pt1 | contig 16073 bp, 24 predicted proteins | sample MGYA00561227_ERZ1370068 | MGnify/ENA primary metagenome ERZ1370068 (study PRJEB38410, sample SAMEA6850437) | metagenome | study: Metagenomic assessment of the ecological functions of the soil: analysis of the soil microbiota associated with the...
GCGCTAGAATCCGGAGCGTCATCATCCCGTTTCCTTCCATGCCGGGCAAGGGTGCCAACGCCTTCGACTTGATTGTCGTCGGCGCCGGAATCAACGGCGCGGGCATCGCCCGCGATGCCGCCGAGGCGCGGACTCAGAGGTGCTCGTCATCGAGAAGGACGACATCGCCGCCGCGACCCATCGCAGTGGAGCACGAAGCTGATTCACGGGGGCCTGCGCTATCTCGAACACTACGAATTCCGGCTGGTGCGCGAGTCGTTGTCGGAGCGGGAGGTCGTACTGCGGCAGGCGCCGCACCTCGTGCACCCGCTGCAGTTCGTGCTGCCGCACGAGCCGCACCTGCGGCCCGCCTGGATGATCCGGGCCGGGCTCTTCATGTACGACCATCTGTCGCAGCGCACGACGCTGCCCGGCTCGTTCGGCGTCGACCTGGCGGACGTCGAAATGGGGCGCGGGCCTGAAGCCAAGCTTCGAGCGCGGCTTCGTCTATGCGGACGCGCAGGTCGATGACGCGCGCGCCTCGTGCGTCGCGTGAACGCGATGTCGACGCGCGCGAGCGCGGCGCCGACATTCAGCGTGCACGACGTGACGCCTCGGCGCACGGCGCGAGAACGGCCTGTGGCGCGCGACGCTCGAAGTCCCGGGTGGCGTCCGACGCGCGAGGTGAACGGCAAAGTGATCGTCAACGCCGCGCGGCCCGTGGGTCAAGGCGTACGCGATACGCTGGGCACGACGCCGTCGGCCGACAATGTGCCGCCACGTGAAGGGCAGCCACATCGTCGTGCCGCGCGTGCACGCCGAGCGCCACGCGTACATCCTGCAGAACCGGGACAACCGGATCGTGTTCGTGATCCCATTCCGACGAGCGCTACTCGCTGATCGGCACGACCGACATCGCCGTCGCCGAATACGAGACATCCGGAGATCTCGGCCGACGAGAACGCGCTATCTGCTCGACGCTCGCCAACACCTATCTCGCGACGCCGTTGACGCGCGAGGACGTCGTCATGGGCGTTCTCCGGAGTGAGGCCGCTCTTCGACGACGGCACAGTCGGACCCCTCCGCCGATCACGCGCGATTACGTGCTCAAGCTCGACGACGACGGCGGCGCGCCGCTCCTGTCGGTCTATCGGCGGCAAGATCACCACCTACCGCAAGCTGGCCGAGCACGTGCTGGCCGAGCTGCAGGCCGTTCCTCCCGTCGATGCAACCCGCGTGGACTCACGCGGCCGCGCTGCCCGGCGGCGATCTGCCGGAGAGTGGCCTCGACGCCTGGGTCGCGGAGATGCAGCATCGCTATCCAGGGACTGCCGAACGCGGATCGTCCGCGGTGTCGCCCGCCGCGCCACGGCTCACTCGCCACCGCCGTCCTCGACAACGCGCAGAAACACCGCGGGATCTTGGTGCAGGACTTCGGCAGCAGGCTCACCGGCGCGGGAGGTCGACTACATGCTTCGCGCCGAGTGGGCGCAGACAGCGGACGACGTGCTGTGGCGGCGCAGCAAGTGCGGCATCGCGGATGCCCGAGCCGGCGCGCGCGCGCGTCGCGGCCTACGCGGCGCGAATAGTGCGCTGCGGCGGCATGAGCGCGAGCGCCACGACCTCGATGCGACCGCTCGCCACGATGCCGCGCGAGTGCGGCGGCAATCTGCGGCGTGCTGGCCGACATCGACGACGACGCTGACCACACGTGGGCGCACTCACTGCCGAAGCCTACGCGGCGGTCGAGCGGCTGCACGAGGCCGGGCAAGCTCGTCGATCCCGATCACCGGCCGTCCGGCGGGCTGGTGCGACCACATCGCGCGGATGTGGCCGGTCGATGCCGTCGTCGGCGAGAACGGCGCGTTCTATATGCGCTACGACGCGGACGCGCGCAAACTGCCTCGAGCGCGTGGTTCGTCGTCGACGAGCCGACGCGCGCGCGAATCGCGCGAGCGGCTCGCGGCGATCGCGCGAGCGCATCCTCGCGCGCCGTGCCCGGCGCTGCCCTCGCCTCCGATCAGCTCTACCGCGAAGCCGATCTCGCGATCGACTACTGCGAGGACGTCGTCCGCCGCTGCCGCGCGCCGCGGTCGAGCGGATCGTCGCGCTGATGCAGGCCGAAGGCATGACGGCGAAGGTCAGCTCGATCCACGTCAACGGCTGGTTCGGCAGCGTACGACAAGCTCGCGACGACGCAACGGCTGTTCGCCGAGGTGTTCGGCGGCTGATCTCGAGCGCGAGCGCGAGCGCAGTACGTGTTCGCCGGCGACTCGCCGAACGACGCGCCGATGTTCGCGTACTTCCCGAATGCCGTCGGCGTCGCCAACGTGCGCGCGAGTTCGCCGACCGCCTCGCGGCGCTTGCCCGCGTATGTCACGCAGGCGGAATCGGGCGCGGGCTTCGCCGAGGCTCGCGGCATTCCTGCTCGACGGCTCCCTGGCCGTCCGACGCCAGCCGATCCCAGCATCCGCTCCGCCGCGATCGCAGAGGTCTTGTGGCTCGCGGCAAGGAACAGCGAGCCGTGTTGATGACTACGCTGTTGCGCCTCGTTGTGCGTATCCCACACCTTGACGTCGGGAACCGGACCCGAAATACTCCGTGCGCCGCAGTCGGGACTCACTTTCGTGAAGCGTGCGGCCTACCCGTCTTCCAGATTCCAGGACCGCCCGTGCGTTTCGTTGCCGCGGCCGCCGCGCTGCTGATTGCCTATTCCTGTTCCGCCGCCACCATGAGTGCCGAAGACACGCGTTTCGCCGCGTTCGTCCGAGACCGTCCTCGATGGCTAGCTGGCGGCTCAACCCCGAGGAAGCCTTTGCCGTCGGGTACTACAAAGTGCACCGCTGACCGCGCATCGATTCCGACGCCGCGGCGCGGACCGAGGGCTCAAGTTCGACACCGACACGCTGGCGGCGCTGGCGCGGTTCGACCGAAGGCGCTCAGCGTCTCGAACCGCGTCGACCTGGCGCTCGTGCAAAGCAAGCTCGAGTCCGACCGCTGGTACGCCACCGTATTCAAGAGCTGGCAGTGGCAGCCGTCCCAATACAACGTCGCCAACAGCTTCGCGCGACAGTTGAGTACCGAGTACGCGCTCGTACGACATGAGGCTCAAGCATGTACTGGCGCGTCTCGACGGCGTCCCCGCCTACTATGCCGCCGCCAGGGCCAGCATCGAGCGCCCCACGCTCGAGGACACCACGCGGGCGCTCGAGCAGAACCGGGCGGCGCTCGACGTGTTCGACGACGAGCTCATGCGCAAGGTCGACGCGTCGGGCCTTTCCGCGTCGGACAAGGTGCTCTTCAGGGCGCGTGTCGCCGCGGCCAGGGTGGCGATAACCGACCATGTCGCGTTCCTCGCCGATCTCAAGGCGAAGCTCGAGCGTGGGGTGCGCGAAGTTTCCGCATCGGCCGGGAGCTCTACGCGCAGAAATTCGCCTACGACATCCAGTCGAGATATTCGGTCGAAGAGCTCTCACGCGATGGCCAAGGCCGAGAAGGCGAGCCTGCACGATCGGATGGAGCTCAGCGGCGCGCGTGCTGTGGCCCAAATACACGTGGGCGGCGCGAGGATGCCGACCGACCGGCTCGAGCTGATCGGGCGGTCATCGATGCGATGTCGGCCCACCACGCGACCCCCGACCGGTTCGTCGAGACGGTGCGCCGGCAGATTCCGGAACTCGAGAGGTTCGTGCGCGACCATGATCTCGTCGACCAGGATCCGACCCGGCCGCTCGTCGTCCGCGAGATGCCGGCCTATCAGCGCGGGCTCGCGGGCGCGCATGTCGAGTCGCGCCGGGCCACGTACGACCGACGGCCAGCGCAGCCTACTACGATGTCGCGCCGCTCGACGGTTACGCGCCTGCGACGCGCGCGGAATCGCTCCTGCGCGGAAGTGCAACGACTGGATGCTGCAGCTCCTCAACATTCATGAAGGGTGCCGGGGCACTACCTGCAATTCGTCCACGCCAACAAGACGTCGAGAGCCCGGTGAAACGCGTGTTCGGCAACGGCGCGATGGTCGAGGGTGGGCAGTCTATGGCGAGCGGATGATGCTCGATGCGGGCTATGGCGACAATGCGCCCGAGATATGGCTCACCTGGATGAAGTGGAATCTGCGCTCGGTGTGCAACACGATCATCGACGTCGAGATCCAGACCGGGAACCTGGGCCGTGAGGAGACGGTGCGCTTCCTCACCCGCGAGGCGTTCCAGAGCCAGACCGAGGCCGAGGAGAAGTGGCGCCGGGCGACGCTGTCGCAGGTCCAGCTCGTGAGCTACTACGACGGCTACGCCGAGATCACTGCGCTCCGCGACGAGGAAAAGGCGCGTCTCGGCAAGGGGTTCCGCGTGAAAGACTTCAACAACCGCTTCCTCTCCTACGGAAGCGCGCCGGTGCGTTCTCATCCGGGAATTGATGCGCGAAGGGGAGACTGAAGCCCGGTAGTGCCCGGCGCCGATGCCGCTCCGCTGCGGCCCCGGTGCCCCAAGCGCTGACGCGAAGGGCAAAGGCCCGTCCGGCGTCCGCTCGAACGCTTGTTTCGAGCGATTTCGGCCCATTTGTAGGTGAGTGAACGCTATCGACGGGATCAGTGTCTGGACGGCTGCTGTTAGGTCTCGGTAGCCTGGGGGTGACCCTCGGCGCCTGCCGTCCGTCCGGCCCCGAGCCGGATGCCCCTACGGGGTATGATATTTGCATGAAACTCCTGTCCCGGGACACCAAGTGCTGCGAGCTAAGCGCTTGACCAGACACAATCCGGGCAAACCGGCGAACGAGGGACAGGCAGGGAGGCCTCACCATGATCCGTTTTGGCTTCAACATCAAGACTCGGACCGGCCAGCGCGTGGAGAACATCTCCATCGTGGCTGGATCGCAGCGGGACGCCGAACGACGGCTCCGCCAGATATACCACCACTGCGAAATCATCGAGTGCAACGCGCAGACGGTGCCGCGCCGGGTGGACACGCTGGACGTCGAAGGCGTGATCGGCCTCATCAGCGGCAGCGAGCCGGTGGTCGCGGCAGCAGCCAACGACGCGCCGCTGGCGATCATCCGCCTACGCCAGAAAACCGGCACCCACTAACTCCGTCGGTCAGCGCCTGGTAGTCGCGCGCGCCGCGGCTGTCGGGCGCGCGCCGGAACACGTCGAGCTCCACCGCCGGGCTTTCCGCCAGCTTCACGCTCTCCCGGATCCGGGTCGCGCAGATCCTCCCTCGGCCCGCACCGACTCCGCGAGCCGTCCCACCACCTCGGCGCTCATCCTTCGCCGCAGGTCGTAGCGCGTCAGCACATAGCGCCGCGGCAGCCGGCGCTTGAACACCGGCTCGAGCGCATTCAGCGCCCGCTCCACCTCGCAGGCGCCGCGCAGCGACAGGAAATCGCACGACACCGGCACCAGCAGCAAGTCGCAGGCGAACACCGCATTGAGCGACAGCACGTTCGAGAAGCGGACCGCAGTCGATGACGACCGGGTCCGGGCGCGAGCTCCGGCTGGCGCAGCGCGTAGCGCAGCCGCGTGACGACGTTGACGCCCTTGCCCAGCAGCGAATCGAGCTTGGCAAGGTCGAGATGGGCGGGACACAGCACCACGCCGCTCCTGGTGATGCTGCGCAATGTCGGCGAGCTGGGCGCTGCCGGACGAAGAAGCTGTAGATCGAATCGTCGGCGAGTTTCGGGTGCACGCCGAACACGTGCGACAGGTGCGCCTGCGGGTCGAGATCGACGCCGAGCGGTCGCTGTCCGCGGCGCGCGATCGCGGCGAGCAGGTTCAACGCCGTCGTCGTCTTGCCGACGCCGCCCTTCTGGTTGAAGACCGCGATGACCGTCATGCGGAGGGATCGGCGAACATGCGCGCGATTATACGAGCGACCCCTACAGCGCGCGCTTGCGGCACCTGGGTGACCACCACCCCGGCGGCGATCACCACCGCGAAGATGGCGACGAGCACCATAGCGACGCGCGGCCATTGGAACAGGTTGAGCGCGGAGTCGAGGACCATGCCGATGCCGCCGGCGCCGACCAGTCCCAGCACCGCGGATTCGCGCACGTTGATGTCCCAGCGAAAGAGCGCGATCGACCAGAACGCGGGCTTGACCTGCGGCCAGTAGCCGAAGGTCATCCGCGACATCCACGGCGCGCCCGCCGCGGTCGAGCGCTTCGATCGGGCCCGCGTGCGCTTCTTCCAGCGCTTCGCCGAAGAGCTTGCCGACGAAGCCGATCGAGCGGAACGCGATCGCGAGCGTCCCGGCGAGGGCGCCGGGACCGAAGATGCCGACGAACAGCAGCGCCCAGACGAGCGAGTTCACCGAGCGCGACGAAACCAGGATCAGCTTCGCCAGCCAGATTGATCGGCAGCGACGGCACGAGCGATTGCGCGCGGCGAGAACGCCGACCGGCAGCGCGAGCACGAGCGCGAGCAGCGTGCCCGAGGGTCGCGATGTGGATCGTCTCCATCAGCGCCGTCGTGGATCGCTGCCGGGATAGTGCGCGAAATCGATCGGCCACATCCGCGTCGAAGAGATCGACGACCTGCTCCGGCGCGTCGGCAAGAAATTCCGGAATGACTTCGATGCGTTCGGATCGACGCCGACGATCGCCGCGACGATCACGAGATAGACCAGCGAATCGCGACAGCGCGCTGGGCCGGGGTGAAGCGCCGCCAGATCGCGTCGCTGACCCCGGTGTGCGGAGCGGCCGTCGCCATCAGTCGTCCTCGGCGTGCCGGACGCGGCGCATCGTTGCCGCCGCGCCGGAACAGGTCGACGAGCGTCGCGTTCTCGATGAAGATCGCGCGCACCGCGGTCGCCAGGACTTCGCCGACCATGATGAGCGTGATGATCGAGATCAGGATCGCGCAAACGAAGTCGTAATCGAAGCGCTGGAACGCCGCGAACAGCGTGCCGCCGATCCCGCCCGCGCCGACGATGCCGACCATCGTCGAATTGCGCAGGTTCGAATCGAGCTGATACGTCGCGAATCCGATGAAGCGCGAGAACACCTGCGGCAGCACGCCGTACGCCAGCACCGACGGGAACGGAGCTCCGGTCGCGCGGACCGCCTCGACCTGCTTCAGCGAGATCTCCTCGATCGCCTCGGTGAAGAGCTTGCCGATGAAGCCGATCGAGGCGACGGTCAGCGCGAGAACGTCCGGCGAGCGCGCCGAACCCGACCGCCTTGACGAAGAGGATCGCGACGATGACCGGGTGAAACGAGCGCGCCATCACGACGATCAGACCGTGCGGGCCAGCTCACCCACGGCGGCATCAGGTTGCGCGCGGCGCAGAGGCCCGATCGGCAGGGCGAGGACGATGCCCAGCGTCGACGCGAGAACGGCGATCTCGAGGCTCTCCGACAGGCCCTTCAGCAAGCAGGTCCCAGCGCGTGAAGTTCGGCGGGAACAGCCGCGCGAAAAAGCGCGCCGCGTTCTGCAAGCCCGTGTTGCACGCGCTCCCACGACACGTCGAGCTGCGAGCACGGCATAGATGACGTAGAGCACGAGCGCGACCGCGGCGACGCGCGGCCAGACGTCCCGCCGGAACGGATCGGAAGGAAACGCCTGGTCGAGACGCGCGGCAGGCTCGGTCATTCGAACGCCGACGATCGCGGCCGATCGGCTGCTGCGATCACTGCAGCCAGCCCTCGCCGCCGTAGATCATCGTCAGCTTCGCGTCGTCGAGATCTCGCGGCGACGCCATCGAACACGATCCTTCCGCCGCGCATGCCGACGATGCGGTCGGCGAAACGCTTGGCGAGCTCGACGTCGTGCATGTTGACGAGCACCGGGATCGAGCGCGACCGTCGCGACCGTCGCCAGGAGCTCCATGATCTCGACCGAGGTCTTCGGGTCGAGCGACGACGTCGGCTCGTCGGCGAGCAACAGCCTGGGCTCCTGCATCACCGCGCGCGCGATGCCGACGCGCTGGCGCTGGCCGCCCGACAGCGCGTCGGCGCGCTGCTGGGCGAAACCACCGCAGTCCGACGACGTCGAGCAGCTCGAAGGCGCGCCGGATGTCGTCGGGCGGAAACTTGCGTCGCCACGCGCGCCACGCCGACACGTAGCCCAGGCGTCCGGATGAGCAGGTTCTCCATCACCGTCAGCCGCTCGACCAGGTTGTACTCCTGGAACACCATGCCGATGTGGCGGCGCGCCTGGCGCAGCGCCTGTCCCGACAGCCGCGCGAGGTCCTGGTTCTCGAACAGGATCTGCGCCGGACGTCGGCTCGACGAGCCGGTTGATGCAGCGGATCAGCGTCGATTTGCCGGTGCCCGACGCGCCGATGATCGCGGTGATCCCGCGCGCCGCGATCTCGAGGTTGACGTCCTGCAGCACCGGCGTGCCGGCGACGTAGGACTTGGACAGGTTCCTGAGCGCGAGCATCGTACGCGCGGCCCCTGCGCGGGCGCACTATTTCTTCTTTGCAGCCGCTTCGGCGGCCTCGCGCGCCGATTTCCTTGTCGTAGGTCGCCTTGTCGAAGCGCCTGGCCCGAGCCCTTCGCAACGCGCGCGCACGACTTCCCATGTCGTCTTGTAGTTGATCGGGAAGAAGCGATCGGCGCCGTCGAACGCCTTCTGCATCTCCGGCGGGAAGCGATAGTCGTAGAAGCACGTCAGCATCTTGTCGACGAGCTTCGGGTCGAGGTCGTGGGCGTAGGCGAACGACGAGGTCGGAAACTTCTGGCTCCGGTAGATCACGCGGAAGTCGGCTCTCCTTCACCTGCCCGCGCTCGCGCCATCCGGTGGAAGACGTCGGAGGCGACGGCCGCGGCGTCGTAGTCGCCGGAGTTGACGCCCATCACCGACTGGTCGTGCTTGCCCGAGAAGATGATCTTGTAGTCCTTGTCGGGCGTCGAGTCCCTGCGCCGGGAAAGAGCGACATCGGCGCAAGGTGGCCGGAATTCGACGACGGCGACGTGTGCGCGACCTTCTTGCCCTTGAGATCGGAGAGCTTCTGGTACGGCGAGCTTGCCTTCACGATGACGATCAGGTTGTAGCCCTGGAATTCCTTGGCGGTGCCCTTGACGGCGAACGGCACGGCGCCGGCAAGATTGACCGCGAAGGCAGTCGGCCCGGTCGAGAAGCCGCCGACGTGCAGCCGGCCCGGAGCGCATCGCCTCGATCTCCGCTGCATTCGACTGCACCTGGTAGAACACGACCTTCTTGTTGAGGCACGCCGCGAGATGCGTCGTGAACGGCTTGAAGATATTCTCGTAGACCGCGGGATCCTCGACGGGCGTGTAGGTGAAGACGATCGTCGACGGGTTCTTCAATTTCTTCGGATCGGTCGGGCGCGTCGGCGACCATGTCGCCGTTGTCGTCGCAATACATGATGTCGAGCTCGCCGCGGATTCTTGCAGTGCGTCCGCGGCAGCGGCCGGAGCCGCGCATGGCAATGCCGGTCGCGGCGAGCGCGATGGCAAAGGAACGAGCGGAACAGGGGCATGATGTTCTCCTTGATGGGGCGATGAACGCCCCTGGGCGGCGAGCTCCGTGCGGGATTGTTGATCTTGCCAACAGGGTTCAGGGGCGCACCGTCGATGGATATCGTATGATGATCGGCTCTGACCCGCCGCGCGCCGGCTCGGCCGATCACCGTGTTCGCGTAGCAAACGCGTCCGCACCTTCGCTCCAGATCGTCGTCATGGCCGCAGGCCAGGGCAAGCGCATGCACTCGGCGCGGCCCAAGGCACTGCATCCGCTCGCCGGCCGTCCGCTCGTCTTGCACGTGCTCGATACGGCGCGGACGCCTCGCGCCAGCGTTCGCTCACCGTCGTCGTCGGTTACGGCAGGCGACGAAATGCGCACGGCGCTCGCCGCACCGGATCCGCGTTCGTCACACAGGATCCGCCGCGCGGTACCGGCGATGCCGCGCGCCGCGGCGTTGGCCGCGCTGCCCGACGACGGGGTCACGCTGATCACCAACGGCGATTTGCCCGCTGATTCCGGCGGCGACGCTCGCGGCGCTCAGCCTGCTCGCGGCCAAGGGCAAGCTCGTCGTGCTGACGGCACGCCCGTCCGATCCGCTGGGGCTCGGCCGCGTCGACCGCGCTGACGCGACGGTTCTGTGCGCGCGATCGTCGAGGACAAGCGACGCGATGCCCGCGCAAGCGCGCCATCGACGAGATCTACACCGGCACGCTCGCGGCGCCGACGCGCCTCTTGCGGCGCTCGTTTCGCGCGCTTAGCGACGACAACGCGCAGCGCGAGTATTACCTGACTGACGTGTCGTCAAGCTTGCCGTCGCGGCGCGTCCCGGTCGAGGCGCACGCGTTGCGGCCGATGCCGAGATCGCGCTCGGCGTCAACACGACTGCGCGCACAACTCGCGGCAACTCGAGCGTCGCATCCAGGCGCGACAGGCCGACGCGCTGGCTCGAAGGCGGGCGCCTCGCTTGCCGATCCCGACGCGCATCGACATCCGCGGCACGCTCGATTGCGGGCGCCGACGTCGCGATCGACGTCGGATGCGTGTTCGAGGGCGCGGTGCGACCTGGCCGACGGCGTCGGCGATCGGCGCGCATTGCGTGCTGAAGGAACGCGACCGTCGAGGCGGGCGCGCGAGATCCGTCGCCGTTCTCGCATCTCGAGCGGCGCGACGGTCGGCGCGAGCTGCGCGAATCGGTCCGTACGCGCGGTTGCGGCCCGGCGCGATGCTCGCCGCCGACGTCCACATCGGCAACTTCGTCGAGGTCAAGGCGAGCTCGATCGGTCGCGGCGTCGAAGGCGAACCACCTCGCGTACATCGGCGACACCACGCTCGGCAGCGGCGTGAACTTCGGCGCGGGCTCGATCACCGCGAACTACGACGGCGCGAACAAGCATCGGACCGTGATCGAGGACGACGCGTCGATCGGCTCGAACTGCGTGCTGGTGGCGCCGGTCACAGATCGGCCGCGGCGCGACGATCGGCGGCGGGCAGCACGATCTGCGAAAGAGGCGCCCGCGGGTGCGCTGACGGTGGCGCGAGCGCCGCAGGTGAGCGTGCCGGGCTGGAAGCGACCGATGAAGAAACCGAGAACCCGAAGAGGGCGGCTGACGGAGGCGCATGTGCGGTATCGTCGGCGCGGTCTCGACCGCGCAATGTTGTTCCGGTGCTGATCGACGGCATCCGCCGTCTCGAATATCGCGGCTACGATTCGACCGGCCTCGCGGTCATCGACGGCAGCGGCCGGCGCGCCGCAGCTCGCGCGGCTCGTCAGCACCGCACGCGTCGCCGATCTCGCCGCGCAGGCCGAATGCGACGCGTCTCGCCGGGCTGTCACGGGCATTTCGCACACGCGCTGGGCGACGCACGGCGCGCCGTCGCCGGCGAACGCGCATCCGCACGCGTCGAACGGCGAGATCGCCGTCGTCCACAACGGCATCATCGAGAACTTCGAGAGCGCTGCGCGAGCGGCTGAAGGCGCAGGGCTACGAGTTCGTCACGCAGACCGACACCGAGGTGATCGCGCACCTCGTCCACGCGCACTGGCACGGCGACGGCGGCGGCGATCTCGCTGCGCGCCGTCCAGCAGGCGACCGCCGAGTTCCACGGCGCGTACGCGATCGCCGTGCTGTCGACGCGCGAGCCGGGGCGCATCGTCGGCGCGCGGGCGGGCAGCCCGCTGGTCGTCGGCATCGGCGAGGACGACCATTACCTCGCCTCCGACGCCGCGGCGCTGCTGTCGGTCACGCGGCGCATCGCCTATCTCGAGGACGGCGACGTCGCCGACATCCGCCGCGAATCCTACGCGCTCCACGACGCGGCCGGCAAGCGAGTCGATCGCGCGATCGTCAACGATCGCAGGCGTCGGGCGACGCCGTCGAGCTCGGCCCGTACCGGCACTTCATGCAGAAGGAGATCTTCGAGCAGCCGCGCGCGGTCGCCGACACGCTCGAAGGTGTCGACGGCATCGATCCGGCGCTGTTCGGGCGAAGGCGGCGCCGATCCTCGCTGCGCGCGTCGACAGCGTGCTGATCCTCGCCTGCGGCACGAGCTACTACTCCGGGCTCGTCGCGAAGCAGTGGATCGAGTCGCTGGCGCGAATCCCGTGCCAGGTCGAGATCGCGAGCGAGTACCGGTACCGCGACAGCGTGCCCAATCCCGACGCGCTCGTCGTCGTGGTCTCGCAGTCGGGCGAAACCGCCGACACGCTGGCGGCGCTCAAGCACGCGAAGGCGCTCGGGCACGCGCATACGCTCGCGATCTGCAACGTCGCGACGAGCTCGATGGTGCGGCAGACGGCGCTCACCGTATCTGACGCGCGCCGGCACCGAGATCGGCGTCGCGTCGACCAAGGCGTTCACCACGCAGCTCGTATCGCATCTTCCTGCTCGCGCTGACGCTCGCGAAGCTGCGCAACCGGCTGACCGCCGAGGAGGAGGCGCACTGGCTGCGCGGCCTGCGGCACCTGCCGGCGCTGCTGCAGGCGGCGCTCGCGCTCGAGCCGCAGCTGATCGCATGGGCGGAGCATTTCGCGAAGAAGCAGCACGCGCTCTTCCTCGGGCGCGGGCCGCACTATCCGATCGCGCTCGAAGGCGCGCTCGAAGCTCAAGGAAATCTCGTACATCCACGCCGAAGCGTATCCGGCGGGCGAGCTGAAGCACGGCCCGCTCGCGCTCGTCGACGCCGACATGCCGGTCGTCGCGATCGCGCCGAACGACGCGCTGCTCGAGAAAGCTCAAGTCGAACCTGCAGGAAGTGCGCGCGCGCGGCGGCGAGCTCTACGTCGTCGCCGATCTCGACAGCCACTTGACGTCGAGCGAGGGCATCCACGTGATCCGGCTGCCGCAGCACGCCGGCCTCCTGTCGCCGATCGTGCACACGATCCCGCTGCAGCTCCTCGCGTACCACGCCGCGGTGATCCGCGGCACCGACGTCGACAAGCCGCGCAATCTCGCGAAATCGGTGACGGTCGAGTAGGCGGCGCGGGTTCGCCTCCCGAACTCCGAACGACCTCCTATCGTCCTGGCGGCAATCTCGTGGTCCCGCCATCGCAAGGCCTCGCTGGCTTCGGCGGGTCGCCGCTCGTCGCTCTGACGATCGAGGCGGGCTTGCCGCTCGGCAGGACCTTTGCGCGCGGTAGCTCCCAGCAGCAGCGCGGTCCGCTCTTCCCGTACCTCTCCGCCGGTCGATCTCTCGTGCGCGCAGAGAACTCCTGGCGCGACAGCGGCGCTTCACCGGGATGATGCGCTGCCATGCGCGCGCAGTAGGCGTCGTAGCTCGGGCGCCCACGACCTGGTCGATAGGCGCGGCCGACCCCGCGCAGACGCTCCGCGCATCCGGCTGAAACGCGCCGGCTCTGAAGGGATGCACGGCTACGCCGCCCGCGGGACGGGGCGCGGGATTTCGTGCAGCCGTCGGCTGCGTCTCGCTTGAGCGCCCGCAGGCAGATCTTCACCGCGTAGACGCACATCGCGAGCACCAGCAGCGACGAAGAAGGCGCACACGACCGCGTCGAGGTAGTTGTTGAACGCGACGCGCTGCATCTCCTCGATCGACTTGGCCGGCGCGAGCACCGTGCCCTGCGCAGCGGCGTCGCTGAACTTGCGCGCCAGCGCGAGGAAGCCGATCCGCGGGTCGCTGTGGAAGATCTTCTGCACGCCGGCGGTGAGCGTGGTGACCAGCAGCCATGCCGTCGGCACGAGCGTGACCCAGACGTAGCGCTCGCGCTTCATCTTCACCAGCACGCTCGTGCACAGCAGCAGCGCGATGCCGGCGAGCATCTGGTTGCCGACGCCGAAGAGCTGCCACAGCGTGTTGATGCCGCCGAGCGGATCGACCACGCCCTGGTACAGGAAGTAGCCCCAGAGCCCGACGCACAGCACCGGTGCCGAGCACGTTCGCGGGCAGGTACTCGGTGTTGCCGAGCGGCTTGTACACGTGGCCGAGCATGTCCTGGATCATGAAGCGGCCGACCCGCGTGCCCGCGTCGACCGCGGTCAGGATGAACAGCGCCTCGAACAGGATCGCGAAGTGGTACCAGAACGCCTCCATCGCCTTGCCGCCGAGCGCCTGCGCCGAGGATCTGCGCCATGCCGACGGCGAGCGTCGGCGCGCCGCCGGCGCGCGACAGGATGCGTGGTCTCGCCGATGTCCTTCGCCGTCTGCGTCGATCATCTCCGGCGTGATCGTGAAGCCCCAGCTCGAGATGACCTGCGCCGCGCTGGCCGCCGTCGTGCCGATGACCGCCGCCGGCGCGTTCATCGCGAAGTAGATGCCCGGGATCGAGCACGCAGGCGGCGGTCAGCGCCATCACCGCGACGAACGATTCGGCCAGCATGCCGCCGAAGCCGATGAAGCGCATGTGCGACTCGTTCTCGACCATCTTCGGCGTCGTTCCCGACGAGATCAGCGAATGGAAGCCCGACACCGCGCCGCAGGCGATGGTGATGAACAGGAACGGGAACAGCGTGCCGGAGAACACCGGGCCGGTGCCGTCGATGAAGCGCGTCGTCGCCGGCATCGCGAGCGGCGGCGCGACGACGTAGATGCCGAGCGCCAGCGCGACGATGGTGCCGATCTTGAGGAAGGTGCTCAGGTAGTCGCGCGGCGCGAGCATCAGCCACACCGGCAGGCTCGCGGCGATCGCGCCGTAGAGGATCAGCGCCCACGCGAGCTGCGGTGCCGGTGCAGCGTGAACAGCGGCGCCCAGCGTCGGACTCTGCGGCGACGGCGCGGCCGAAGACAGATCGAGAGCGAGCAGCAGCACCACGCCGAACGCCGAGGCTTCGCCCACGCGCCCCGGGCGGATGAAGCGCATGTAGACGCCCATCAGCAGCGCGATCGGAATCGTCGCCGCGATGGTGAACAGGCCCCACGGGCTCGGCGGTCAGCGCCTTCACCACGACCAGGCGCGAGCACGGCGAGGATGATGATCATGATCGCGAGCACGCCGACCAGCGCGAGCGAGCCGGGGATCGGGCCCGAGCTCCATCTTGATCATCTCGCCGAGCGACTTGCCGTCGCGGCGCACCGACGCGAACAGCACGATGAAGTCCTGCACCGCGCCGGCGACGCACGACGCCGACCAGGATCCACAGCGTGCCGGGGAGAAAGCCCATCTGCGCGGCGAGCACCGGTCCGACCAGCGGCCCGGCGCCCGCGATGGCGGCGAAGTGGTGGCCCGTAGAGCACCCACTTGTTGGTCGGCACGTAGTCCATGCCGTCGTTGTGCCGCACGGCGGGCGTCGGGCGCGGTCGTCGAGCTGCAGCACCTGCTCGGCGATGAACTTGCTGTAGAAGCGGTACGCGATGAAGTAGACCGCTGAGCGCCGCCGTCGACGAGCCAGACCGCGTTGACGCGTTCGCCGCGGCCGAGCGCCAGCGCCGCGAACGAGAACGCACCGACGATGGCCGACTCAGGCCGGCCACAGGAGGACGGACGTGAGCTTGTTCATTGGACCTCCAGGACGGAGACCGCTTGCAGCGGACGACGATGCGGAGCTTGATTCGCGCACGCCCTCACCGGGAAATCCTGCGCGACGACGAGTTATCTAGCGCCGAGCCGTCCGGGCACGGTGTCAAGCGACGGAAAGCGTGCCCGCTTCGCCCGACCGGGCACTGCCCTCAGCGCCGATAGCGGCGTTGCGCGAGCCAGCTGGAGGCTCACCGTCAGGAGCAGGGTAGCCGTCATCAGCACGAACGCGCGAGTGCGGCGCCGAACGGCCAGTTGGAGAGTCCCGGCGAATCCGGTTGTAGACGGTCGGGCCCATCATGTGGAACGTGGGGCCGCCCAGCAGCAGCACCGGATGTTGCGTAAGCGTTCATCGCGAGGATGAACGAGAGGTGATCGTGCCGATGCGATGACGCCCGGCATCGCGAGCGGCAGGATGACGTGGCAGAACGCGCGCCACGGCGTGGCACCGAGCCCCAGCGCCGCTTCCTCGAGCGCGCGGTCGACGCCTTCGAGGACCGCTTGCGCGCGTCAGCACTACGAAAGGCGGTGATTGACGGCGACGATGCCGATCGCCACGGCGAACTCTCGGTACACATGATCACGGCAGCGGCATCGCGGGTGAGGCCCAGGCCCAGCGCAACCGCAGGATTACTGACGAAGCCCTGCTGCCGAAGAGCACCATCCGCTGGCGGCGCGGACCGAGTACGTAACCAATCCAGCACA
>ERZ1370068.6082-contig-5083_pt1 | contig 16052 bp, 24 predicted proteins | sample MGYA00561227_ERZ1370068 | MGnify/ENA primary metagenome ERZ1370068 (study PRJEB38410, sample SAMEA6850437) | metagenome | study: Metagenomic assessment of the ecological functions of the soil: analysis of the soil microbiota associated with the...
ATTCCGAAGCGGATGCTGATCGTCGGCGGCGGCATCATCGGCCTCGAGATGGGCACGGTCTACTCGACGCTCGGTGCGCGGCTCGACGTCGTCGAGATGCTCGACGGACTGATGCTGGGCGCCGACCGCGATCTCGTCCAGCGTCTGGGAGAAGATGAACAAGCCGCGCTTCGACCGCGATGATGCTGAAGACCGAAGACGATCTGCCGGTCGAGGCGAAGAAGGACGCTGTTTACGTCACCTTCGCCGGCGAGCAGGCGCCGACGGGCCCGCAGCCCTACGATCTCGTGCTGATCGTCGGTCGGGCGCAGCCCGAACGGCAAGAAGATCGGCGCCGAGAAGGCCGGCGTCGTCGTCGGCGATCGCGGCTTCATCGCGCGTCGACGGACAGATGCGCACGAACGTGCGCGCACATTCTTCGCGATCGGCGACATCGCGTGCCAACCGATGCTCGCGCACAAGGCCGATGCACGAAGGTCACGTCGCCGCCGAGGCGGCGGCCGGACAGAAGTCGCATTTCGACGCGCGCGTGATTCCGTCGGTCGCGTACACCGATCCCGAAATCGCGTGGGTCGGACTGCACCGAGGACGAGCGCGAAGGCGAACGGCGTCCAGGTGCAGAGGCGTTGTTCCCGTGGGCCGCATCCGGCCGCGCCATCGCGAACGGCCGCGACGAGGATTCACCGAAGCTCCTGTTCGACGACGCAACGCACCGGATCGTCGGCGGCGGCATCGTCGGCACGCACGCCGGCGATCTGATCAGCGAAATCGCGCTCGCGATCGAAATGGGCGCCGACGCCGTCGATATCGGCAAGACGATCCACCCGCATCCGACGCTCAGCGAATCCATTGGCTTCGCGGCCGAAGTGTTCGAGGGCGTCTGCACCGGATCTGCCGCCGGCGCGAAAGAAATAGCGCACTCCGAAATCGGCATTGAACTTGCGCGTCAGCTCGTGACGGGCACGCACTGGTAACATCGCGGATCGAGTTTCCGCGAGCGTGCGCCCATGACGCAGGACGAGCTGAAGCAGGCGGTCGCCCGCGCGGCGCTCGCGTATGTCGTCGACGACGCGTGGATCGGCGTCGGCTCAGGCTCGACCGCCAACTTCTTCATCGACGAGCTGGCGAAGATCAAGCGGTCGGATCAAGGGGCGCTGTCGAGCTCGGTGAAGACCGCCGAACGGTTGAAATCGCACGGCATCCCTGTCGAGGAGCTCAACAACGTCGACGACGTACCCGTCTACATCGACGGCGCCGACGAGGTGACCGCGCACGGCGCGATGATCAAGGGCGGCGGCGGCGCGCTCACGCGCGAGAAGATCGTCGCGGCGGTCGCGCGCAAGTTCGTCTGCATCGTCGATCGCGTCGAAGCTGGTCGACGTGCTCGGCAAGTTCCCGCTGCCGGTCGAGGTGATCCCGATGGCGCGCAGCTACGTCGCGCGCGCAGCTCGTCAAGCTCGGCGGGCAGCCCGGCGCTGCGCGCACGGACTTCACCACCGACAACGGCAACGTCATCCTCGACGTGCATGCGACTGTCGATCGTCGATCCGGTCGGCGCTCGAAGCCGACGATCAACCAGATCGCCGGCGTCGTCACCGTTGGACTGTTCGCGCGGCGCGGCGCCGACGTCATCCTGCTCGGCACCGAGCACGGCGTCGAAACGCTCGCGTGCCACGCCAGAATGCCGAGATGACCAACCTGAACGTCCCAGGCCTCGGCACATTCGACGATGTCGCGCGCGTACATGCGACGGCGTCGGCGAAGCGGCACGCAACGCTGCCGCGCCTCGACCGCTCGCGCGCGACACGGCCGCGAAAACGCGGCGCTCGAACGTCATGGCGTCGGCGATCCGGCGCGACGAGGCACGATTGCTCGCGGCGAATGCCGAGATGTCGCCGCGGCACGCTGCGGCCGAACACGATGCTGCGTTCGTCGACCGGCTCACGCTCACGCCGAAGACGATCGCCGCGATGGCGGACGGGCTTGACGCGAAATCGCGGCGCTGCCCGATCCCGTCGGCGAAATCTCCGATCTCCAGTATCGGCCGTCCGGCATCCAGGTCGGCATGATGCGCGTGCCGCTCGGCGTGATCGGCATCATCTACGAATCGCGGCCCGAACGTGACGGCGGACGCCGCGGGACTGTGCCTCAAGGCGGGCAACGCGACGATCCTGCGCGGCGGCTCGGAAGCGATCCGCAGCAATCAGCGCGATCGCCGCGCTGCATCCACGAAGGGCTGCGCGCCGCCGGCCTGCCGGAAGACCGCCGTGCAGGTCGATCGCGACGACCGACCGCGCCGCCGTCGGCTATCTGATCGCCGACGACAAGCACGTCGACGTCATCGTGCCGCGCGGCGGCAAAGGCCTGATCGAGCGCGTCGCGCGCGAGGCCAAGGTGCCGGTGATCAAGCATCTCGACGGCGTGTGTCACGTCTACGTCGACGCGACGGCCGATCATCGACATGGCGATCCGCATCGCCGACAACGCGAAGACGCAGCGCTATTCGCCGTGCAACACGATGGAGACGCTGCTCGTGCACGCCGACATCGCGGCGACGCGTGCTGCCGCCGCTCGCGGCGATCTACGCGGCAAAGGGCGTCGAGCTGCGCGGCGACGAGCGCGCGCGCGCGCTCGTCCCGACGATGAAGGCCGGCGACCGAGGACGACTGGTACACCGAGTACCTGGCGCCGATCCTCGCCGTTCGCATCGTCGATCAGCCTCGATGCGCGCGATCGACCACATCGCGAAGTACGGCTCGCAGCACACCGACGCGATCGTCACCGAGGATCACGCGAACGCGATGCGCTTCCTGCGCGAAGTCGACTCGAGCTCGGTGCTCGTCAACGCGTCGACGCGCTTCGCCGACGGCTTCGAGTACGGCCTGGGCGCCGAAATCGGCATCTCGACCAACAAGCTGCACGCGCGCGGACCCGTCGGGCCTCGAAGGGCTGACGAGCCGCAAGTGGGTCGTGCTCGGGACCGGACAGATTCGTCAGATTACCGCGTGAATGTCGTTCCCGCGCACGCGCGACGCATTCTGATCGTACGCAGCGCGGATCCGCTAGCGTGAATGACGGCCACGCAATGTCCAACTCCGTCTCCATTTCGATCGCGCACCAACACCGCGATCGCGATATCCGAAGGGCTTCGGCTGGTTCGTCACCGGCTCGCCGACGCTGTTCGCCGAAACGGTCCACTCGCTGGCCGACGTCGGCAACCAGGTGCTGCTCAAGGTCGGCGAGGTCCGCGGTCGCGGCGGACCCGATCGTGAGCATCCGTTCGGCCGCGGTCAGGAGAAATATCTTCTGGGCGCTCGTCTCGGCCGTCAGCGTGTTTTTCATCGGTTGCGGCATCAACCTCTATCACGGCGTGCACGCGCTGCTCGCGATCCGAGGCAGGTCGCGCCATTCTCCGCTGCTCGTGTTCGGCCTGCTGCTGTTCGCGCTCGCGCTCGAGTCGTGGACGCTCGATCGTTGCGATGAAGGAGATCGGCGGCTGGCAGCGGCCTTCGCGAGAACCGTCACAACACGACGGTGCTCGCCGTGCTCATGGAGGACGCGCGTCGCGCTGATCGGTATCGTGCTGACCCTGCTCGTGGCGGGCGTTCGCGCTATTTCTTCGGACCGCATCCGGCGTTCGACGCCAGCTCGTCGCGATCGCCGTGGGCGTCATCCTCGGCGTGATGGCGCTCTTCCTCGCCGCGATCAACCGGCGCGCTGCTGATCGACACGTCCGATGCCGATGCTCGACGGCGCTGCCGAAGCATGGCTTGCCGGCCGGAAGATTCCTGCCACCGTGCGCTCGCTCGTCTTGGATATCGATCGCGCGGTTGTCTTTGTGCACGCCGCGCACGAAATACCCGGTTCGGACGCCATCGGCGATCGGCGCTCGCGCGCGACATGCGCGAGTCGCACGGCAAGGCCGTCGACGTCGTGTATTGGAAGTTCGCGGGCCAATGCGACGGGGACGAACTGGCGCGGCGCGCGAAGCGCCGTATCATAAGGTGGTGTCCACCGACCCGCTCGCCCGCGACATACTGGATTTCTGGTTCGGACCGCCGCCGCTCGCCGCTCGCAACGCCTGGTTTCGCAAGGATCCCGCGTTCGACACGGCGATTCAAACTCGATTCGGCGCGGCGGTTGCGGCCGCCCGCGCCGGCGCCTACGGCGAATGGTGCCACGAGCCGCACGGCGCGCTGGCTCGCGTGATCCTGCTCGACCAATTCACACGCAGCATGTTTCGCGACACGGCCGATGCATTTCCGGCGACGCGCGCGCGCTCGCCACGGCCGAAGACGCCATTGCACGAGGATTCGATCGCGACCTCGCGCCGGTAGGAACGCTGGTTCTCTATATATGCCGTTCGAGCACAGTGAAGACAGCGCGATGCAAGAAGCGCTCGCTGGCGCTCTTCGACGCGCTCGCGACCGAGACCGGCCTCGACGTCGCCGCTCGGCTGGGCGCGGCGCCACGCCGACGTCGATCTCGCCGCTTCGGACGCTATCCGCATCGCAATGCGCTCTTCGGGTCGTCAATCGACCGGGGAGGAGATCGCGTTCCTGGAATCGCCGGGCTCGCGGTTCTGAGACGCGGCTTAGCCGATGGCAACGATCGAAATGGCACTCTGCGCTGTTCGTCGCCGTCGCCGCGTTCGGCGCGATCGCGCGATGGATTCCGCTGCCGCTGCCGATCATCCTGACCGCCGGTGGGCGCGCTGCTCTCGTTCGTGCCCGGCCTTCGCGTCGGTACGCCTCGATCCCGATATTTTCTTCCTGCTGTTCGTGCCGCCGCTGCTGTTCAGCGACGGCTGGCTGTTTCCGAAGCGCGAATTCCTGAGCTACCTGCGGCCGATTCTGCTGCTGGCGTTCGGACTCGTCGCAGCGACCGTCGTCGTCGTCGGCTACCTGATGCACTGGCTGATTCCGTCGCTGCCGCTCGCGGCCGCGTTCGCGCTCGGCGCGATCGTGTCGCCGACCGACGCCGTCGCGACCGCGGCGGTCACCGAGCGCCTGCCGCTGCCGTCGCGCGTCACGCACGTCGTCAACGGCGAGATCGCTGATCAACGACGCGTCCGGGACTCGTCGCGTTCAAGTTCGCCGTCGCCGCCATCGCGACGGGCGCGTTCTCGCTGGCTCGCAGGCGGCGTGGCGAGCTCGTGCTGCTGGCCGGCGGCGGCGCGCTCGCTGGCGCGGCCGTCGCCGCCGTGATCGGCGCGATGCGCATTCGCCTGATCGCGGTTCTGCGTCGACGATCCGACGATCCAGACGATCATCTCGTTGCTCACACCGTACGCCGCCTATCTCGTCGCCGAACGCGCTTCACGTCTCCGGCGTGCTCGCGGTCGGTCGCCGCCGGCTTGTACGCCGGCTGGCACGACACGAAGCATCTGAACGTCGCGACGCGGCGCCACGCGTGGGAAGTGTGGCACATGCTGCTGTACGTCTTCAACAGCCTCGCTTTCCTGCTGCTCGGACTCGCAACTCCGCAGCGTCGTCAGCCGATCTCACCGAGCGCTCGTGGCCGAGCTCGCGCGCGTACGCGTTCGCGCTCTACGCGACGATCACCGTGTTGCGCCTCCTCTGGGTTTATCCGGCGCGCGTACCTGCCGCTCCTCCTGTTCGCGGCGCATCCGCGAGCGCGAAGGCTGGCACAATCCGCGAGCCATTTTCCTCGGTCGGTTGGGCGGGCCTCCGCGGATCGGTGACGCTGGCGGCGGCGCTGTCGATTGCCGTTCGTGCAGCGCCGACGGCGCACCGTTTCCCGCGCGCGACTTGATCGTGTTTCCTCGCCGCCGCGACGATCGTGCTCACGCTGCTGATCAACGGGCTCACGCTGCCGGTCGTGATCCGCACATTGAAGTTCCGCGCGGACGGCGGCGCGCGACCGCGAGGAGCGCGCGGCGCGATTGTCGGTATCGCAAGCCGCGTCGAACGCGGCTCAGCAGCGCGCTGCCCGAACGCTGCAGCGCGCCGAGGAGATCGCGTTCGCAAACCGGCTGATCGCCGACTACGAGCGCGAAACTTCATCGCCACGCGGCCAACGGACCGCGCCGCGCTGCTCTCGACAATCTGGCGGCGACCGAGAGGCGGCTCCGTCTCGCGGCGCTTAGCGCCGAGCGCGCCGAGCTGCACGCGTTGCGCGATTCCGAAGTGATCAACGAGCAGACGCTCCGCGCCATCGAAGTGGAAATCGACCACGCGGAAACGCTGGTCGCCGGCGTGCCGCGCGCGCGCGGCCATGGCGTGATAGCCCGCGCAAGCGCGCCGGTGCGCCGCTCGGTTTGCTGGGCGGCACGTTCGATCCGGTTCACTACGGACACTTGCGTCTCGCCGACGACGTCCAGCGCGCGCTCGCGCTGCCGGAAGTGCGGCTGATCCCCGCCGGCGACCCGCCGCATCGCGGCGCGCCGCACGCCGGCGCCGCCGATCGACTCGCGATGCTCGAGCTCGCGCGAGTCGAGTTTCCCGGGCTCGTCGTCGATCCGCGCGAGATCCTGCGCGACGGCAAGAGCTACACGGTGCTGACACTCGAGGAGTTGCGCGCCGAGGATGCGCGCGCGGCCGCTGTTGTGGATCGTCGGCGCCGACGCGCTCTTCGGACTGCCGGACTGGCACCGCTGGCGCGAGCTGTTCGATCTCGCGCATCTTCGTCGTCGCGGCGCGTCCGGGCGTGACTGCTCGACCGGCGCTGCCGCCGCGCTCGCGCGCCGGAATGGGATGCGCGCGTCACTGCCGATCCCGTGCTGTTGCCGCGCGACCGGCCGGCACCATTTATCGCCTGGATGTCACGCCGCAACCGATTTCGGCGACGGCGATTCGCGCGGCACTCGCGCGCGGGACCGAGGGCCTCGCCGCCGTCGCGCGGTTTGCTCCCCGACGGCGTTTTGGCCTATATTGACCGCAATCGGCTCTATCGAGCCCCGATCTTCCCCAGGATGCGACTTAACCGACTGCAGCAAACCGCCGTAACCGCCCTCGAAGACATCAAGGCCCGCGACATCACAGTCCTCGACGTCCGCAAGCTCACCAGCCTCTACGACACGCTGATCATCGCCAGCGCCGATTCGAACGCGGCAGGTGAAGGCGCTCGCGCACCACGTCCGCGACAAGCTGAAGGAAGCGCGGCGCCACGATCCTCGGCGTCGAAGGCGAGGAAGTCGGCGAATGGGTGCTGGTCGATCGCCGGCGACATCGTCGTGCACGTCATGCAGCCGGCGGTGCGCGCGTACTACAACCTCGAAGAGCTGTGGCGCCGCCGGCACGGCGCGCGAAGCCCGCGCGTGCCGCCGCATGAGGGCAACCGCGCGGCAAGATGCGCAGACCGATCAGGTCCATTAGCGCGTCCTCGCCGATGAAGCTGCGCGCTCGATCGCGCTCGGCCACCGGATGCCCGCGTGGGTCGCCGCCGGTTACGACGAATACGCGAAGCGCCTGCCGCGCGATTGTGCGCTCGAGCTCGTCGAGCTGAAGCCGGAACCGCGCGATCGCGGCAAGACCGTCGCCGCAGACTGCTGGCCGCCGAAGCGGCTGCGCATCCGCGCGGCGTGCCGAGGACTGTCGATCGTCGCGCTGGACGAGCGCGGCGAAGCGTGGACGACGCGCCAGCTCGCCGACAGCCTGCAACAATGGCGGGACGACGGCGATCGAGCGTGGCGTTCGTGATCGGCAGCGCCGACGGCCTCGATCGCGGCGCTCAAGACGCGACGCCGCGCGCGGCTCTGCGCTGTCGGCGATGACGCTGCCGCACGGCTTGGTCGCGCGTGCTGCTCGCCGAGCAGCTCTATCGCGCGGTCAGCCTGCTCGCCGGCCATCCGTATCATCGCGAGTATGAAGCCGATGCCGGCATTAATCACCGAATGACTACCGCACATCCATCTCGCATCGCGCAGCCCGCGCCGGCAGGAGCTGCTGCGCCAGCTCGGCGTCGACTTCGACGTGCTGACGCTCTGCGCAAGCGCGCCGGGCGCGCAGCGCGACGTCGTCGAAGGCGCGCACGACGGCGGAGCCGCCGCTGCACTACGTCGAGCGCATCGCGCGCACGAAGGCTGCGATCGGCTGGACGCGCATGGCAGCAGCGCAGCTGCCCGACGCGGCCCGTGCTCGGCGCCGACACCGAAGTCGTGCTGGACGGCGTCATCTTCGGCAAGCCGGCAGACGCCGAGCGACGCTGCGCGCGATGCTGACATCGCTGTCCGGGCAGACGCACCGACGTGATGACCGCCGTCGCGCTGCGCTGGCACGACGACACCGAGGTCGCGCGTCTCGGTATCGACGTCGCGTTGCGCGGCGTCTCGGCGCAGCGAGATCGAGCGCTACGTCGCGACCGGCGAGCCCGTACGACAAGGCCGGCGGCTACGCGATCCAGGGCCGCGCCGCGGCGTTCATCACGCACCTCGACGGCAGCTATTCCGGCGTGATGGGACTGCCGCTCGCCGAGACCGCGGAGCTGCTCGCTCGCATCGGCCGCGCCGTGCTATAACGAGCGGCAAGCAAGCGCCGCGCGACGGCCGACCGTCCGTGCCGGCGATCACGCCGCCGGCGATCGAAGGCGACGCCGTATCCGATGACGCATGAAATCCTGATCAACGTAACGCCGCAGGAAACGCGCGTCGCGATGCTCGAGCAGGGCGTCGTGCAGGAACTGCACATCGAGCGTTCGAGCGCGCGCGGCTCGTCGGCAACATCTATCTCGGCCGCGTCGCGCGCGTGCTGCCCGGCATGCAAAGCGCGTTCATCGAGATCGGCCTCGAGCGCGCGGCGTTCCTGCACATCGCCGACATCTGGGAGCATCGCCAGAACGGGCACGGCGGCGAGCGACCGGCCGATCGAGAAGATCCTGCACGAAGGCCAGTCGCTGCTCGTGCAGGTGATCAAGGACCCGATCGGCACCAAGGGCGCGCGCCTGTCGACGCAGGTGAGCCTCGCCGGCCGCCTGCTCGTCTACCTGCCGCAGGACTCGCACATCGGCATCTCGCAGCGCATCGAGGACGAGGCCGAGCGCGAGAACGCTGCGCGAGCAGGCTGCAGCACGCTGCTGCCGGAAGGCACGGCCGGCGGCTTCATCATCCGCACGATGGCGGAGACGGCCATCCGAGCGCGAGATGCAGAGCCGACATCGAGTACCTGACCAAGCTGTGGCGCGACCTGACGGTGCGCTCGCGCGAAGTGCCGGCGCCGCATCGCTGCTCTACCAGGACCTGAACCTCGCGCAGCGCGTGCTGCGCGACATGTCGACCGACGAGACCGGCGCGCATCCTCGTCGACTCGCGCGAGACGTTCGTCAAGATGCAGGACTTCGCGCGCGAATACACGCCGGCGCTGCCGAGCGCATCAGCCACTACGCTCGGCGAGCGTCCGCTGTACGACCTGCACGGCGTCGAGGACGAGATCGAGAAGGCGCTCGCGCGCCGCGTCGACCTGAAGTCCGGCGGCTATCTGATCATCGACCAGACCGAGGCGATGACGACGATCGACGTCAACACCGGCGGCTTCGTCGGCGGGCGCAGCTTCGACGACACGATCTTCAAGACCAACCTCGAGGCGGCGCAGGTGATCGCGCGCCAGCTGCGGCATGCGCAACCTGGGCGGCATCATCATCATCGACTTCATCGACATGGAGAACGCCGACCACCGCAACGCGGTGCTGGCCGAGCTCAACAAGGCGCTCGAGAAGGACCGCACGCGGCTGACCGTCAACGGCTTCACGCAGCTCGGGCCTGGTCGAGATGACGCGCAAGCGCACGCGCGAATCGCTGGCGCACGTGCTGTGCGAGCCGTGCCCGACGTGCCAGGGCCGCGGCGAGTTCAAGACCGCGCAGACGATCTGCTACGAGATCCTGCGCGAGATCGTGCGCGAGGCGAAGCAGTTCAACGCGCGCGAGTTCCGCATCCTCGCGGCGCAGTCGGTGATCGACATGTTCCTCGACGAGGAATCGCAGAGCCTCGCGCAGCTGCGGCGATTTCATCGGCAAGCCGATCTCGCTGCAGGTGGAGACGATCTACACGCAGGAGCAGTACGACATACGTGCTGATCTAATCGGGCCAGGCCGCGAAAAGGTCCGCGGAAGCAGCGCATGTTCGGCAATCTCTGGTCCCGCATCAAGGCGGCTGGTTTCGGCCGCGCGTTCCGGCGCGAGCCGGCGCCCGGGCCGCTTCGAGTCCGGGTCGAAATTCTCGATGCACGGCATCGTCGGCACCGCGCCGCTGGTCTGAGCCGAGCCGCGATTATCTCGTCTACATTCCGAGGGGACGCTCCGCATGGCGGCGCGCGCCGCTCGTCGTCCTGTGCCACGGCTGCAAGCAGACACCGGAAGAGATCGCGCAAGGGCACGCGTATCACCGAGTTGGCGGACCGCCTGGGTTTCGTCGTGCTGCTGCCCCGCCAGAAGGACGAGGCGAATCCGTGGCGATGCTGGAACTGGTTCGACAAGCGCACGATGAACGGGCAACGGCGAAGCGGCGATCGTGGCGGCGCAGATCCGCCGCGTGCGGCGCGCGTACCGCGTCGATCGCAGGCGCGTTCTCGTCGCCGGCATGTCGGCCGGCGGGTGCGCTGGCGGCCATCATCGGCGTGCGTTTTCCGGGACTGGTCTCTGCCGTCGCCGTCCATTCGGGCATCGCCTGCGGCGCGGCATCGTCGGCGGTAGCGGCACTTCGCCGTCGCGCAGCGTGGCCCGGATCCAGGATGTCGAGGCAGATCGCGGCTGCGGTGCGCGCGGCGGCGGCGCCGCGTCCATTGCGCGTGCCGCTGCTGGCCGTACATGGCGGCGCCGATAGCGTCGTCAGGTCCCCGCAACGCGGTGGCGTTGGTGCGGCAATACTTGCGCCTCAACGATCATCCGGCGGCGAGCGCCAATACGGATCCGATCGCGCCTGCCCCGCCGATACCGAACGCCGGATCGAACTGGCGGGCGGGCGCACCGAAATCGTCAGCGAATGGCGGCGCGAGGGGCGCCTCGTCGCGCGTTACGTCGAGATCGTGGGACTCGGTCATGCATGGAGCGGCGGCGATCCCGCGCTGGAGTACAACGACGCGGGCCACCGGACGCGACGGCGCTGGTCGGCGATTTCTTCGCCCGATGCACTATCCTGACGGGCTCAAGGAGGAGAGACCCGATGGCCGTTTCCGCGATGAACCATTTCACGGTACTCACCGACGACGTGCCGCGCACAGTGTCGACTTCTATGACGCGTCTGCGGTCGATTGGCAACGGCCCGCGGCCGCCGCTACGAGCTTCCCGGGCGCGTGGCTCTATGCGGGCGACGCGGCCGTGCTGCACGTCGTGGGCGGCAAATCCCGCGACCAGCTCCGGTATCAAACCCGGCGTGATCGACCACATGGCGTTCACCGCGCACGGTCTTGCCTGGATGCCGCTCGCGATCGCTCGTCACCTGCAACGTCGAGCATCGCATCACGCCGTGCGACGCTAGGTCGAGCACCGGCATCGTGGCAGGTCGTTTCTCTTCGACCTCGAACGGCGCGCGCGTCGAGCTCGACTTCGATCCGCGGGGCAGGTCTCCTGCATGAGTTCTGGGGCAGCCCCAAGGTACGTAAACGTCAACTCCTGCGTGCCGCGCGAGGTGCACACGCGCACCGAATGCCGCCTGCGGAAGCCGAGCTCGGACCATCTGGCGTCGTGGGCGGCCCTGGCGCTTGCGGCCGGCCGCGACTGGGTCGAGGAGCGCCGTGGCCGTACGGCCAAGCCCAGGCTGGCCGGCACGTCGCGATGGGCACGCACAACGCGCTGCTCGGCGCTCGGCCCGCGCGCTTCTACCTGGAGGTGATCGCCGATCGACCCCGACGGCACGACCCCCTGCGCGCCCGCGCTGGTTCGACCCGGATGCGAGGCCGCGGATGCGAGCGGCAGCTGGCCGAAGGGCCGCACCTGGCGTCCACTGGGTCGGTCGCGCACCAACGCGTGATCGCCGCTGCGCGTGCGGCACTGCGTGCCGGGAGCTAGGGCACGCCGCGCCGATGGCGCGCGGCGAACTGGCCATGGCGCGATGCACCGTGCCCGTGACGACGGCCATCGTCCGGGGCGATGTCGTGCCCACGCTCATCGAATGGCCGGACTCCCGGCATCCGACCGACCGCATGACCGATTCCGGCACGCGCCTTACCGCCATCGCCGGCGAGCATCCCGAACCGCTGCACGTGCGCACGCTGCTCGCCACACTCGGACTGTCCGACACGTTGAAGGTCACTTACGCGCAAGTCGCCGCGCCTCGCCGCGATGATCTCGCACGGCGCGCGCGCGTAGACAGGCGCACGTTGGGCGCCTATACTCGCGACCGACTGCGAAGCCGCGCGGCTCGGCGCTGACCTGACCGCCCTAACCCGAAGCACCCCGAGCCGTCAGCGGACCAGATCGCATTCCACGCGTTCGCCGCGCATGCCGACGATCCAGTCGTAGAGATTGACGGTCGGATCGCAATGTCCGGGGATGAGCCACACGCGGTCGCTGAGTACGGGCGCGGCGCGCGGCGGGATCGACGGCAGCACGCCGTGCTCGCTCGGACGCCTTCGCATAGGCTGAGACCGCGCGCCGCGTGCACGATGGGCAGTTCCGGAATCGAACGCCAGCGCCTTCAATCCGGCGTCGACGATCGCGCGCTCCGCGCCGGCGCGCTCATCACCGTTGCGAGCACATAGAGGCTGTGCTCGAATGCGTGCTCGTCGGACGCGAGCGCATTGCGGCCGTAGTCGGCATCCAGTGAAGATGTACGAGCCCGGCTGCAACTCGGTGTAGACGCCGCTGTCGCGCTCGAGCTGCCAGGTTCCGGTGCCCGCGCCGGTGACGACCGGGCATGGCACGCCCGCCATTCGATCAGCGCCTTGCGTTTCGCGGCGAATGCGCTCGCGGCGGCGATGGCCTGCGCTACGTTCGGCGGGTGTGCGCAGATGCTGCGCGGCGCCGTGGATACGCATGCAGTCCGCGAAAGCGCGAGCCCGGCGGTGCAGCCGCAATCGCGCGGGCGAGTGCCACTGCCGGCGCACTCCGGCGCGACGCCGCAGCGATGCGCGCCGACGTCGATCTCGACATAACGCGTGCAGCGTCCCGCCGGCCATCGCGGCCGCGGCCGAGAGATCGGCGATCACGCTCGCGTTGTCGACCAGAACGCCGATGGTCGCGGATTGGGCAAGTGCGGCGAGCCGCGCGATCTTCGCCGGCGCCACGACTTCGTTGGTGACGAGCACGTCTGGCGATGCCGCGCGGCGACAAACGCTGCGGCCTCGTCCACTTTCTGGCAGCAGATGTCCGACCGCGCCGCGCGCGCAATCTGCGCCTTGGCGATATCCGGGCACTTGTGCAGCCTTTGGCGTGCGGACGCAACGCGAGGCCCGATCCGCGCACCGCGTTCGCCATCAGGTCGAGGTTGTACTCGAACGCGTCGAGGTCGACGACGAGCGCCGGCGTTTCAATAGACGCCAGCGGCAGGAGCTACAGGTGGCCGTTGCGCCATGGCGATATCAGCGCGAACCGCCGCGGTGAAAACGCGTCCGGGTTGCAAGCGTGTCACGCATCAGCAGAGACCAACGGCCTTTCCAGAGAAGATCGCCCAACAAGCGTCCAGGCGAAATAAAAATGCCCTGGCGATGACAAGACCGCCAGGAGAGTGAAAGTCCTTTCATCATGCGCGCGTGCCCTGTCGCATTGCCGATTTTGAATATCCGGTAGATGCCGATCGGCACGCCACCAGCTATACGACAAACGTGAAGACGTGAATCAGGTGAAGTGCAGAAGGCGGCGGTATCAGAGCGAACTGATGGCGACCGCCATCATCAGTGTCACCATATCCAGCCGACCAGTTTGTGCAGCCGACGCCCTTCGGTCAGGCGAGCTGCACGGTACCCGCGCAGGGCGCCAGCGCAGCAAACATGTGGACGTAGACGATGGCGGGAACTGCGTAGGTATGGCGCGCGTTGGCAAGGCAGGAGCCCGTTGTCGCTGATCCGCAAACGGGCGCCAGCACACAGTGCAAATGCGCGAAAACGAATATGGCCTGCAGCCTACTTCGACGACGTCGCCTCGGCGGCCGCAAAGTTGTCCATACACCACGCGACCGGCGGCCAGCAGTTGCGCGCGATCGATCCGGCCGACAACGCATAGGTGCAACTGTCATCGATCAATAATAGACGCCGACCGCCATCGGTCATATCGTACCGAAACGCCGCTTCGCCGCTGCCGGGTTGCTTGCACCGCACCACGGGCTCAAGCGCTGCTTGTCCCATTTTCGTACATGAACATGGCGGTGGGCTGCTTCGTTGCCGACAGCGAGACGGCCGCCGACCAACGCGTAGCCGACACTGTTGAGGTCGGGCGCGTGGACGCAAACCCAATCGCCGCGATAGCGTGACCCGGGCAACCTCTTCCGCCGCCCAGATTTCGACGGGGCGATTGGCATCGGCGGCGTAGAGCGCGTGGGTGAAGCCTGGCCACCTCGCGCACGTAGGTCGTGGAGTGTTCCGATTTTGCCGCAGCGTCCGTCGCGCGCGAACCAATAAGGCCCACCGATGAGGAGCGCCGCCACCCAGCAGCGTACCGGGGCGGAACAGCGTCTTTGTTCGTGGCGTGCACGTTGGCAGCGCCGCGACGCCAGCAGACGATCGGGAATGGGTTCGGCGAGCCACGGATCGAAGGCGTGTGCAGCCGCGTTTTACGCTTGCGCAACGACGCAACGGTAGCCGCTTGCACGGATCGCGTGCCAACGCGTCCTCGACCAACGGAACACTTCGCGCGTGCGGGCGCGAGCTGACCGGCGTCGACTGCGTACGCCTGAAGATCTGAGGTCTCGAAATAGGCAACGGATTCACGGGCGCTGCTTCGCAATGTTCAAGGGTTGGCGATTCTTCATCAGTGGTCAGGTTCGACTTATCCTGACGGCTCGTTGGACAGCTCTTTTGACGACTCACTCGACGACTCATTTGACGACTCACTCGACGACTCACTCGACGACTCATTTGACGACTTTCAATGGCGCGGCGGGCGCCGAGTCCGCGTGGCGTTCGCGCAATTTAGCACGCGCACGCATTGGAGCGCGACATCACCGTACCGAGCGGAATCTCGAGCGAGCTCGCGATTTCACTCGTAACGCAACTCCTCGACCGCGGCCCCAGCAGCAGCACTTCGCGCTGCTCGACCGGCAGGCGGCCGACACTCTGCAAACTTCGAGCAATTCGACCCGCGCAAACTGCCGGGCCGGACCGTACTTGCAAACCTCGGCGCTGCCATCGTCCGTGTCGAGCGATATGAGCCGCCGGTCACGCGCCTGCCGCCTGATTGACGAACACGTTGTGCATGATCGTGAAGAGGCAGGCGCGCAGATCCGTCCCGGCGGCCCCAACCTGCGCTTTTCCCGAGCGCGGGCGAGCGTGTCCTGCACAAGGTCGTCGGCGCAGGTGGCACGGCGTTGCCGTGAGCACCCGCGCCAGCGGCGCAGACGCGGAATGGCCGCGACCAGGTCGGAATGCGGCAGCGGCTCGGCGCTTGCGGCGTCAACCATTGCCGCTTACCGGGATCGCATGGACGAAAAGAGATTCCGGCGTCAATCGAGTTGGCATGACAGTCGGGTCAACAAGCCAAACGCCGCTTTGAAATTCCATTTCAGACGCGCCGGGCCGTCCCAAGCGATTGAATACGCCCCACCGGGGGTAGCGAGCAAAGCGAACGTGGGGGGTCGTTTCATTTCAGTGCGCCGTGGCAGCGAGCAACGCGAGCGTGGAGTGTCGTTCCCGCCACTAATGCACGAGGAAGGTCGTCGCCAGCCCAAGAAAGATGAAGAATCGCCGGAATCGGTGACGGCGGTAATCATCACCGACGAACCGAGCGCTGGATCGCGGCCGAATTTCATCATCGTCATGGGGATCAGAACACCCATGGATGCGGCCAGCACTAGGTTCAAGGTCATCGCCAGCACCATGACGAGCCCGAGCGCCACATCCTTGTACAGCAGCATCGCAACGATTCCATGACGCCGCCCCAGATGAGCCCGTTCAACAGCGCCACCAGGATTTCCTTGCGGATCATCGCTCGCGGGTGCTAGCAATACGTA
>ERZ1370068.10558-contig-9246_pt1 | contig 16051 bp, 23 predicted proteins | sample MGYA00561227_ERZ1370068 | MGnify/ENA primary metagenome ERZ1370068 (study PRJEB38410, sample SAMEA6850437) | metagenome | study: Metagenomic assessment of the ecological functions of the soil: analysis of the soil microbiota associated with the...
GGCGGGCCCGTTTTTCAGCTGACTTGGTGTTCGCCATAAGGGCGCGCATTGTCCGGATGCGGGCCCGGAATGTCAACGCGGTATAGTGCCGCCCGCATGTCGCACGGATTCCTGCGCAATACCACGATCGTCGGCCTGCTGACGCTGCTTTCCCGGATCACCGGCGTGATCCGGGACATGGTTCTACGCGATCTCCTTCGGCGCGGGCCCCCTGATGGACGCCTTCCTGGTGGCGTTCAAGATCCCGAATTTCATGCGCCGGCTGACGGCGGAGGGCGCCTTCTCCCAGGCCTTCGTGCCGGTCATTTCCGAGTACAAGGTGCGGAAGAGCCACGAGGAAGTCGCGCGAGCTGGTCGCGAGCGTCAGCGGCGTGTTCGGCTCATCCTCTTCGTCATCACGCTGATCGGCGTGATCGCGGCGCCGGTCCTCGCTTACATCTTCGCGCCGGGATTTCATTCGAAGGGCACTCACTTCGACCTCACGGTCGAGATGCTCCGCTTCACCTTCCCGTACCTGTTCTTCATCTCGCTCGTCGCGCTCGGCAGCGGCGTGCTGAACAGCTACAACCGTTTCGCCGTGCCGGCGCTCAACCAGACGCTGCTCAACATCGTCATGATCATCGCGGCCGGCGTCGTCGCGCCGTATTTCGCGAACCCGGGCTCGTGCTCGCGATCGGCGTGTTCGTCGCGGGCTTCGTGCAGCTCATTGCGCAATTCCCGGCGCTGCATGCGCTCGGCCTGCTGCCCCGGCCGCGCTTCGACCGCGCGCACGAGGGCGTGCGCCGGATCGCGAAGCTGATGCTGCCCGGCATCTTCGGTTCTTCAGTCGCGCAGGTTTCGCTCCTGCTCGACACGGTCATCGCTTCCTTCCTGATGACGGGCAGCGTCACCTGGCTCTATTACGCCGACCGCCTCGTCGAATTTCCGATGGGCGTGTTCTCGATCGCGCTCGCGACCGTGATCCTGCCGGGCCTCGCCTCGCATCATTCGGAGAAATCGCCGGAAAAATTCAACGCGACGCTCGACTGGGCCCTGCGGCTCACGCTCACGGTCGTCGTGCCGCGGCCGTCGGCCTGCTCATGCTCGCGGGCCCGCTGATCGCGACGATCGTCGGCTACGGCGCGTTCACGCACCGCGACGTCCTCATGTGCTCCTATGCACTGATGGCCTATTCGCTGGGCCTCATCGGCTTCTCGATGGTGAAGGTGCTGGCGCCCGGCTACTTCGCGCGCCAGGACACGAAGACTCCGGTCAAGGTCGGCATCATCGCGCTGTCGTTCAACATGACGCTTCAATGTCGCCGTCGTGGTGCCTGCCTTCCTGAAACGGATTTTCGGTGCCTCATATCCTGCTCGCGGTGTCGACCGGCCTCTCGGCGCTCATCAACGCGACGCTGCTGTATCGGGGACTCCGCCGCGAAGGCATCTTCCAGCCTTCCGCGGCCTGGAAGCGGCTGCTTCCGCAGATCGGGCTCGCAAGCGTCGCCATGGCTGCTTTCCTGTGGTGGGTTTCCGGCGACTGGGCGGCCTGGACCGAGTGGCACGCGACGCGCCGGGCCCTCTGGCTCGGGATCTCGGTCGTGGGCGGCGCGGTCGTCTATTTCGGCGTGCTGGCTCCTCGCCGGCGCGCGCCCGCGCGACCTGAAGCATCTATAATTGCGGGGCATTTCCCGATCCGGCAGGGCCATGCAGATTCGACGTGGTTTCGAGCCCTGTCGCGACGCGGACCCCGGACGAGCGGTCGCGATCGGCAATTTCGACGGCGTCCATCTCGGGCACCAGGCAATCCTGGCCGTCTTGCGAGAGCGCGGCCGCGCGGTTGCGGCTGCCGACGGCCGTGGTCTGCTTGAGCCCCAGCCGAAGGAGTTCTTCGCGCGGGATTCGGCCCCGGCGCGGCTGATGAGGCTCTCGGACAAGGCCGAGCAGATTGCGGAGGCGGGCATCGATGAACTGCGGGTTCTCGGATTCGACGCGAGATCTCGCCGGGCTCGATGCGGAAGGATTCATTGAACGCGTGCTGCTCGGCGCGCTGAGGACGAAACAGGTGGTGATCGGCGAGGGATTCCGGTTCGGCAGCGGGCGCGGCGGCGACGTCGAGCTGCTGCGCCGTGCGGGCGCGACCTGCGGCTTCGATGTGCAGGCCGTGCCGCCTCACCCTGCAAGGCGGGCGCCCGCGGTGAGCTCGACGCGCGTGCGCGAGGCGATCGCGGCCGGCCGGCTCGATGAAGCGAAGGCGCTGCTCGGCCGCGACTTCCGGATCAGCGGCCGCGTGATCGAAGGCCAGAAGCTCGGGCCGCACGCTCGGATTTCGCACGGCGAACCTGCGGCTGCACCGCCGCGTGTCGCCGGTCGCGGGAATCTTTGCGCGTGAGGGTTACGGGCGCCGGTCTCGATCGGCACCTGGGCGTCGCCTCGGTCGGCACGCGTCCGACCGTCGGGGGCACGGAATGGCTGCTCGAGGTGCACCTGTTTGACTACGACGGCGAACTCTACGGGGAGCGGCTCTGCGTCGACTTCGTCGCGCGGCTGCGCGACGAGATCCGCTTTGCGGATGTCGAAGCCATGACCGCACAGATGCACGATGATGCGCGGCTCGCGCGCAAGCTGCTCGCTGCCCGAGGATGAGCGTGGACTACAAGCAGACCCTCAACCTGCCGGACACGGCCTTTCCGATGAAGGCGGACCTCGCGCGCCGCGAGCTGGAGCGCGTTGCGCGCTGGCTTTCGGAAGACATTTATATGGAGCTGCGGCGCCGCGCCGCGAGGCCGTCCGAAGTTCGTGCTCGTGGATGGCCCGCCCTATGCGAATGGCGTGATCCACATCGGTCACGCCGTGAACAAGGTGCTGAAGGACATCATCGTCAAGTCGCGCACGCTCGACGGCTACGACTCGCCTTACGTGCCGGGCTGGGACTGCCACGGGCTGCCGATCGAGCAGCAGGTCGAGAAGAAATACGGCGCGCGTCGGCCAGAAGCTCGACGCCGACGCGTTCCGCGCAGGCCTGCCGCGAATACGCCGCAAGCCAGGTCGAGATCCAGCGCACCGACTTCCAGCGCCTCGGCGTCATGGGCGACTGGAACGACCCCTATCTCACGATGGCTTCGCGTTACGAGGCTGAGCAGCTGCGCGCCTTCGCGGCGATCATCCGACGCGGCCACCTCGTGCGCGGCTTCAAGCCCGTGCATTGGTGCCTCGACTGCCGTTCCTCGCTCGCGGAAGCCGAGGTCGAATACGAGGATCGCGACTCGCCGGCCGTCGACGTGCGCTTCGAGATCGCGGACGCGCACGATGCCGCGCGCCGCGCTTCGGGCTCACGACCGAAGACCTTGCGACCGCCGCGGTCGCGATCTGGACGACGACACCCTGGACGCTGCCCGCGAACCAGGCGGTCTGCCTGTACCCGCTCTACGATTACGTGCTCGCCGAGTTCACGCGCGCGGACGGGCCGGAGTGCCTCGTCGTCGCCGAGGCCCTGGTCGAGCCTTTGCCAAGCGCATCGGCGCGAGCTCGCACCGCGTGCTCGGCAAGGTCATGAGGGACAGGCGCTCGAGGGCCTCCGGCTCGAGCACCCGTTCTACGAGCGCGAAGTGCCCGTGATCCTGGGCGATCACGTGACGCTCGATGCCGGCACCGGCGCCGTGCACACCGCGCCCGGCCACGGCGCGGACGACTACGAGATGGGCCGGCGCTATGGCCTGCCGATCGACAATCCGGTCGGCAACGACGGCCGCTTCTGTCGCGGGCACGCCGCTCTTCGAGGGACTCTCGGTGTTCGATGCGAACCCGAAGATCGTCGAGACGCCTGCGCGAGCGCGGGCGGCTCATCCATTTCGAGACGTATCACCACAGCTACCCGCATTGCTGGCGGCACAAGTCGCCGGTGATCTTCCGCGCGACGCCGCAGTGGTTCCTCAGCATGGAGAAGGCGGGCCTGCGCCGCGACGCGCTGACGGCGATCCAGCGGCGTGCAGCTGGATCCCGGGCTGGGGCGAGCAGCGCATCACCAGCATGATCGAGACGCGCCCGGACTGGTGCATCTCGCGCCAGCGCACCTGGGGCGTGCCGCTCGCGATGTTCGTGCACAAGGAGACCGGCGAACCGCATCCGCAGACTCCGGAGCTGCTCGAGCAGGTGGCCGAGCTCGTCGCCGAAGGCGGGATCGAAGCCTGGTTCGCGCTGAATCCGCGCGCATCTCCTCGGCGACGAGGCGCTCGTGTACGAGAAATGCGATGACGTGATGGACGTCTGGCTCGACTCCGGCGTCGTCCATCACTGCCTGCCGGCGCTGCGGCCGGGCCTCATCCCGTTCCCGGCGGATATCTATCTCGAGGGCTCGGACCAGCATCGCGGCTGGTTCCACTCGTCGCTGCTCGCCTCGGTTGCGGGCCGCGGCGTCGCGCCGTATCGCCAGGTGCTGACGCACGGCTTCACGGTGGACGAGAAGGGCCGCAAGATGTCGAAGTCGCTCGGCAACGTCGTCGCGCCGCAGAAGGTCGTGCAGTCGCTCGGCGCCGACGTGCTGAGGCTCTGGATCGCCGCGACCGACTATAGCGGCGAGATCGCCACGTCTGACGAGATCCTGAAGCGCATGTCGGACAGCTACCGGCGCATGCGCAATACCGTGCGTTTCCTGCTCGGGAACCTCGCGGGCTTCGACCCGGCGCGCGACGCGCTGCCCGTGGAAAAGATGGTGGACATCGACCGCTGGGCGCTCGCACGCGCGGCGAGCCTGCAGGATGAAATAACCGACGCCTACCGGAACTACGAGTTCCACTCGATCTACCAGAAAGTGCACAACTTCTGCGTCGTCGAGATGGGCTCGTTCTGGCTCGACATCCTGAAGGACCGGCTCTACACGACGCCGGCGAAGAGCGCCGCGCGCCGCTCCGCGCAGACGGCGATGTACCACATCGCCGAGGCGATGGTGCGCTGGCTCGCGCCCATCCTCTCGTTCACGGCCGAGGAGATCTGGAGCTACCTGCCGGGCGAGCGCGACGCGTCCGTCTTCCTCAGCACCTGGTGGAAGCTGCCGGTCGTTGCAAAGTCGGATGCCGTGGACTGGGACGCCGTGATTGCCCTGAAGACCGACGTCTCGCGCGAACTGGAACGGCTGCGGACCGCCGGCGCACTCGGCGCGCCGCTCGAGGCTGCGGTGGACGTCTATCTCGACGAGGCGCAGCATCGACGCATGGCCGCCCTTGGCGATGAGCTGCGCTTCGTGCTGATCACCTCGCAGGCGAGAATGCGGCCGGCGGCGGAGCGGCCGGCTACGGCAGTCGCGGCCGAATCACTCTCCAAGGAAGGGCGCGTGGATCTCGCTCGCCGTGGATCCGGCGCCGAAATGCGCGCGCTGCTGGCACCGGCGCGCCGACGTCGGCCAGGACCCGAAGCACCCGGAGATCTGCGCCCGCTGCGTCGACGAATCTCGATGGCCCGGGCGAGGCGAGGCGTTTCGCATGACGCAGGCCTTCTTTCACGAAAAAGACGGCACTTTTCTGGGTCTGGCTGTCGGCCATCGTGGTTGCGCTCGACCAGCTGACCAAGTGGTACATCGTCGGCCGTTTCGAGCTGTACGAAATCCTGCCGGTCGGGGCGTACCTCGACCTCACGCGCCTGCACAACGAGGGCGCGGCCTTCGGCCTGCTCGCCGACGCGGGTGGCTGGCAGCGCTGGTTCTTCCTCGTGCTCGCGGGTGCGATCGCGCTCGCGATCCTGTGGTGGCTGCGCTCACTGCCGGCGCGCGGCCACAGCTGGCTCGCGATCAGGCTCGCGCTGATCCTCGGCGGCGCCGTCGGCAACGCCTATGACCGCTTCATGGACGGCCACGTCGTGGACTACCTGCATTTCCACTGGGGCGAGCACTTTTTCCCGGCCTTCAACGTCGCGGACATCGGCATCACGACCGGGGCGATCATGCTGGTCATCGACGCGCTGCTCTCGAGCCGGCGGAGCAAGGCAGCCGCGGGATGAAAGTCCTCCTCGCGAACCCGCGGGGATTCTGCGCCGGCGTCGACCGCGCGATCGACATCGTCGAGCGCGCGATCGAGCTCTTCGGCGCGCCGATCTATGTGCGCCACGAAGTCGTGCACAACAAGTTCGTGGTGGACCGCCTGCGCGACCTCGGCGCCCACTTCGTGGACGAGCTCGACCAGGTTCCGGACGGCGCGACCGTCATCTTCAGCGCGCACGGCGTGCCCTCGGCGGTCGAGAACGAAGCGGCGCGGCGCGGGCTCGCCGTGTTCGACGCGACCTGCCCGCTCGTCACCAAGGTGCACATGGAGGTCGGCAGAGTACGCGCGCGACGGGCTCGACGTGATCCTGATCGGCCATGCCGGGCACCCGGAGGTCGAGGGCACGATGGGGCGCTTCGACGCGGCACACGGCGGCCACATTCACCTGGTCGAGACGGTCGCCGACGCCGCGAAGATCGCGGTGCGCGACCCGGCGAAGCTCGCCGTCGTGACGCAGACGACGCTTTCCGTGGATGACACCGCAAAGGTGATGACGGCGCTGCGCGAGCGTTTCCGTCACTCGCGACGCCGCGCAAGGAAGACATCTGCTATGCGACGCAGAACCGGCAGGATGCGGTCAAGCAGCTGGTGGCGCAGTGCGACGTGATCGTCGTGGTCGGCTCGCGGTCGAGCTCGAACTCCAATCGACTGCGCGAGATCGCGACGACGCGGGGATTCCGGGATATCTGGTTGACGGCGCGGACGACCTCAAGCGCGAGTGGTTCGAGGGTAAGCAGGCGGTGGGCGTGACGGCAGGTGCCTCGGCTCCCGAATCGCTCGGTCAAAGACGTGGTTGAGCGGCTGCGCGAGTGGGGCGGGCGCGAGGCCGTCGAGGTCGTCGGGCGCGAAGAGCGCGTCGTGTTCGGGCTGCCTCATTCGCTGCGCCAGATCGCGAAGTCGGAGAATTCGGGACGCTAGGGCGGCTACCAGCAGCGTCGCGCGCTGTCCGTACCCCGTGAGTCCAGTGCCATGCGCCGTCCGCTCTCGTCGATCCACAGCGTGCGACACAATGGATCGGCTTCATCGCTGACGGCGATTGCGACGACACGGAATTCCGCTGCAGTCGCCGTCGGGATGCTGAGTGCGTAATGACCGCCGGGCGTCCGCGACGCGACCGGCAGTCCCGGAGGGTCGCTTCCTGCGGTTGCGTCAAGCCGATTTCCGTAACGAGCCGTTGGCGAGGTGAAACTTTTCCTCTTCAGCGGCGGCAATGAGCAGCGGCCTGGACCGCCTCCGCACGGTGGCTGCGTCGCACCTGGCCGCGATAGGAAGAGGCCGCGATCATCGTCGTGATCGCTACGATCGCAAGCGCGATCACGAGTTCGATCAGGGTGAAACCGGCGGCGGGGTGAGCTTGCGCCATGATGTCCTGACCGGGTCCCCGGCGTAGCCGGGATCGAATGTCTCGCCGCCGATGATTCCGAATGGCCGTGGACGGCAGCCTTCGCAGGTGTCGGCCCAGCGGCCCGGAAATGCGAATCGCGCGCCTGTCGGCAATCCGGACGCCGGAATCTCTTCCGGCTCGTCGTCTTCCGACTCGACTGCGGTCGCGCGGGGCAAAGCCGTGCGGACGTCGAGTGCGTACATCCGCGCAACGGACCTCGGCGGTCCGCAGGGCGCTGCCTCGTCAGCAGGCAACGGCTGGTAGGTTGTGAAGCGCAGCGCATGGTCGAAGGTGACCGTCGGCCCTGCCACTTTCTCGCCCGCGCCATGCAGAATCGAGCCTGACGTACCAGCCGGGCGCGTCCGGGGCATCGCATCCTTCGCGGCGCTCGCATCGTAGAGATCCGCATCTGTGAGTTCGCGCGCGATCCCTGGCAACGCGCGATCGAACACGACGTACATCCGGTCCTCGACCGCGGTGTCTTGCGGCCGCGTGATCCACCCCGAACCCGCGGCAATTGCAATACGGCTGGTCGTTGCCGATCTGCGCGATCGAGACGTCCGGCGTTGCATAGAAGCGTTGCCTGCCGGTGCCGAGGCGCGCAAGCCTTTGTGCGGACGGCGAGCTCTCACGAGGTCCGTCCATTCTGGAAGTCGAATCGCCACAGGGAACCCAGTTACGTCGAGTGCGTAGGCGCGGTCGAGCAGGCGGTCGCCGTCGAGATCGAGCGCGCGCGGCGCCGACGCAAGGCTGGCAAGCCCGGGAATCCGCAGGTCGCCACGGTCGTCAGCGCGACCACAAGGGCCTGCCGGACTGCGCATCAAGCACGTGGAGACCGGCGCCCGCACCGCCGCCACTGGCGCCGCTCACGTCGTAGCGCGGGTCGTAGCCTCCTGCAACCAGTACGACCCACTCGCCCGCGCTTTGACCGCTGCCTGCGATGGCGAGCCTCGTGACGACCGGCTCCGCAAGGCTGAGTACTCCGGCGTCCGGGAGTTGCCACGACCAGAGCAGCCGCGGGTCGTCAGGTCGCGCGACGTCGAGCGCGTAGTAGCGAATTCCACCGCGGCCCAGCGCGAAGAGCAGCCACAGATGCTCGCCCGATGCGGCGTCGATGCGTCCATTGCCGTCGGGATCGTAGCGATGCAGAACGAGAGGTCCGTCGATGCCATGGCTCCGTGCCGTCGTCGGCGCGTCACGCATGAGTCCTGGAATCCGCGAGAGCAATTCCTGTGGCATCCAGCCCCACAGCTCGACGCCCGTATCCGCGTCGAATGCCTGGAGCAGGCCATCCTGCGTTGCGACCACGGCGACTCTGTCGGCCGGAGTCGGGATACGCGATGACGACGGGCGAGTTGCGGGCCGGATCGCCGAGCGTGCTCTGCGCCGAAATCCAGCGCGAGCGCATCGTCCGCACTCTCGGGGTCGGTCGGCCCGAGGCCGAGCAATGCACGAGTGATCCGGGCATTTCCCGGACACGAGTTGATTGGCCGCATCCAGCAGACGTGTGCTCGCGACATCCGTGTTCAGATGCCTCGCGTCAGCGGGCGGCAACCGGCCCGCTGCGCCGCCACTCAGCAGGTTGGCATCCGGCACGTCGCTCCAGAGGCTTGGCGTATCCGGACGCGGCAAGCCGCTCGCGGCATCCATGGCCGGCGTGCCATCTCGATCCACGATGGTCGGCGGCTCCGAAAGCGCCCGACGGCGATCGCCAAGCGTAACGGAGGAGATTGCCAGCCCAGCGCTCGCGCGGGCGTGGAGCCGTCAGGCCAAGAGATGACGCCGGGCTCGCCGCCGCTCGCGTTGAATGGGATGATTCCCGCGGCCGACAACTGCGGATCCGCGCGACGGCGCGCATCGCGCTGGAATGCCGATGCCATGAGGTTGACGAAGGCAAGCGGATCGGCGCCGACGCCACGTCGCCCGCGAGCGCGGTCGGCATCGGATGCAATCCACGATGTCGCTGCGGACTGGATGCCCGGCAAGTCGTCGCGCAAGTCCGTGCCAGCAAGCCAGGCCGTGAGTAGCGCCCAGGCAGTCACCGTTGCAGCCGCCCGTGTCTGCCAGGAAATGCGGCAGGGCTTCCGCGGCGCTCTCCGCCTTGTCGTCGCCGCTGGCCTCGCCGGCAGTCAGGAATCCGAGCGAAACCGGCCGGCAGGCATACTCGAGACGGCGAGCGGTAGGTTCCGGATGCGGGCGGACTCGTCGCGGCCGGATCGGCGCGTCCGTCCATTCCGGAATCGGCGCGGCAGGCCTCGCCAGCCAGTCTCGCAGCCTCCGCGAGTGTCTCCGGCAAGCGGCGCAGCGCCGCCGGCGGCGGCATCGCCAAAGACTGCAGCTCGAGCGCTGCTGTCGCACTCGGCAACGGCGCCCGCGCCACGTAACCACCGTCCGGACCGTCGTCGTCGACCTGCAGCAATGCGACATCGAGTTCATCGGTCGAGGCGAGCGCTCGCGACAGGCGGCTCGCGAAAAGGTCAGCCAACGACGTTCTGGCTGGCGCGCTGCGCCGAACGCAGATAATTCAGAGAAATTACCGGCAGTACAGAATGTAGGCGTCGGCGAACGGCGGCCGGTCCCACTCGATCTCACCGGCTGCGGCGCCAATCCACGCCGTGCCAGTGGCGGCATTCGCGTACCAGTCGCCCGGCGTCGCGCCGTGACGTCCGCGATCGGCGCGGCATTCGAGGGCGGCGGAGCTGGCGTCGGATGGCGCCTCCCAGTATCCGCCATGCGGGTTCGCGCGCCACTGCGCGGCGCGTGACGCGATGAAAAACGCCGGACGAAGCGAGCGGCGCCCGTGCCGCTTCAGCACTGCAGACCGGTTCGCCGCACTGCGCGGCAGGATTTCGATGCCGCCTTGGCGCGCTGCAGTCGGGCGCGGGACCTGGCCCGCGCCGGATAATAGGCCTTCACGGGATCGCAACGCTGACTCGGCAGGAGAGCCGCACCGTAGTCGCGTGTCGGATCAAAGTCTTCCTGCGCGGGGACGAGTCGCGAAGTCGCTGCCGAGCGGTCGAGGATGACTGCGAGCGAGCGGCCTTGAGCCCGGCGGCACGGTGGCGCGATGCAACCAGGCCTCGTCCGTGCCTGCGTGGGCTGCTGCGAGACCAGCGCCCGCGGCCGCGACAGATGGATAGAAGCGCCGCCAGCATGTTGCGCGCTCAGCCGCGTCATGAGGCGGGCACCACGAGATAGAAGCCCTGTTCGAGTCGCGCCCGTGTGCCGCGACCGGATTCAGCGTCCGCAGTGATGAAGTAGTGCCGTCGCCGCAAAGGTCCCGGCATTTTCTCCGACGCTGAATCCGGCAGGCAGGGCACTCGGGCCCACCGCTTCGCGCGTCTCCGTGCGATAAGCGGCTCTCGCCGTGGCTTCGTCAGGCAAGGATCGTTGCGGCATCCGAGCCGCCTTCACGCGCCTCTGCAGCCTCGAGCAGCGCCGCGACGATGCCGGATTCCGCGCGCCTCGAATGCGTTCTGCGCCATCTGCTGGTGGCCTGCGAGCGCGAGTGCCGTCATCGGCCGCGGCCGCGGCGGCAGAGCGCGAGCGCGCCGAGACCGGACATCAGCACCATCACGACGACGAGCGCCGATCCGCGCTCGGCGGCCATCAGCGCGCCGCCCCTGTGTTTCGCAGCTCGACGACGCGCGATGCGCGCTTGCGTCGGGTCATGCCGTGGCAGGCCGGGTTCAGGAATGTCGCTTTGCGCCTCGAGTTCGATGCGAAGCGCCCGGGGCGTGCCGCCCAGCGTCAGGCTCGCCGGGGTTGATCCAGCGGTCGACGTCGGCATCGAGGTCAGCCGGGTCGTCGAGGCCGATCGTGACTTGCAGGTCCGCAATGCCGCTGACCAGTTCCTCATCCTGGAACGCCGGCCGCGTCCCGCCGACGAGCCGCTTGCGGCGAAGCGATGCAACCAGTCCCTGCGGCCCGTCGAGTCGCGGCTCACGTAGTACACGCCCACCTCGAGGTCGTGCCAGCGCAGCGTCACGCGCCGAGCGTTGCAATGCCGTTTGCTGCGAGTGCCGCCGGAGCGCAGGTTTGTCTCGAGCTGAAGGCGGCCGGCCTGGGCGCAGCCCGCCTCAGCCATCGCATGGCGCAGGACGAGCGTATCGGTGGCGGGTGCAGGCCGTCCGTCGGGCGAAGCGCGCGACAGCCGAGCGGCACGCCGGGAGCGGCGGCATAGCCCGAATTCGCAGCGGCGACGGGCGACGCAAGATCGAGCGCGAGCGATTTGCCGCAACTGCCTGAGACTGCGAGGTCCGCCCGCTCGACGCTGCCGAGTGTCGAGCTTCCGGCAACCGCGGTTGCCGGCGGGGCAAGCCCGAGGTAGCCCGCGAGCCGGATTTCATCGGCAAGCATGCTGAATCCGGCGTCCGAGCGATTCCTCGATCCTGGGCCATCGCCTCGCTCGTCCGATGCGCTGCGCGCCCGCGCGTGACAAAAGCCGTGGACGCCGCGACGACGACAAGCACGATCACCATCGCGACCAGGATCTCGACCAGTGTCAGACCGGCGTCATGCTTCACGTCGTCACCGGAAGCACGAGTCTCTGCATGCCGGAGGCCGGCAACGGGCCATTCGATCGTGATGCGGTAGCGGGCGGGGACGGCGACCTCGGCCGTCAACCCGCGCAACGCTGCCTGCAGGCAGCACTGCAAGCACGGACGTCGTCCAGGCCCGGATCGCGGTGCATCGGGTGCGATCGATGAGCTCGCATCGCGATCGAGCGCACGCAGCTCTTCGGCGGAGAGCCGGCGAGGCGAATTGCGGCCCGGCGGCTGCCCGACTCGCGCTCGTATTGAATGCTCTGGCCGAGCACGATGCCTGCCCCGGCGAGGCCCGCGAGCATGAGCGCGAGTGCCACGAGCACTTCAATCATCGTGAATCCGGCGGGAAATCGCGCTCTCAGCATGTCAGCGCTCCATCGGAGCCGTCGCGATCGCTCGTGCGCGGCCGCCGCTGCGACTCACGATCACGGCCCTCGCCGCGCGGGCTCCGCGTCGGTCGCAGACCGTCAGCGTGGCCGGCGTCGCGAATCCCGAGCCGCCTTCGAAGGCGATCGTCGAACGATTCGAACGGATGCTCGGCGTGCCGCTGCCGCCCGAGAGCAGGAGACTCTGGTGGAAAGCGGTCGCCATCACCGGCGAGGAGGAGGCCGCCCGACCAGTCCAGCCGCCCGGAGCATTCGCGCTCATCGACACTCCCGCAGAAGTCGAATCCGCCTCGCTGCGTGTCGCGGAAAACTGGCGCGCGAGGTTGACTGCGTGCATCGCAGTCGAGACCGCGGCATTCATCCGGCTTTCAGCAGCAGATTCGAAAAAACCGGCACTGCGGCCGCCGCGATGACGGCGGCGATACCCAGCATCGCGAGCAGCTCGGTCAGCGTGTGGCCATTACATTGCGTGGACCTATCAGGCATGCGGCGAGGCTAACGAACAGCGCGACGCGCCGCCCTGTGCAGAAATCGGTCATGTTTGAGCCGATTTACCGCCGAGGGGTATTATTGCCGCCCCATGAACCACGGCCCCGACCAGAACCCGCATCCAGGACCTGCTCGAGAAGCAGGGCATCCAGGCGACCGCCCAGCGCATGCTGATCGCCGAGCTCCTGTTCGCGCGCGACCAGCACCTGACGGCCGGAGCAGATCATCCAGACGCTCGCCGAGCGCGGGACTGACGTCTCCAAGGCGACCGGTCTACAACGCACGCTGAACCTGTTCGCGGCCAAGGGCCTCGTGAAGCCGCTCAGGTGGACCCCGAGCGCGGGCTCTTCGATTCCAACATGCGGCCGCACTACCACTTCCACGTGGAGGACACCGGCGAGCTGATCGACGTGCCGCCGGGCGACCTCGAATTCGCTCGCCTGCCGCCGCTGCCGCCGGGCACTGAGTCGGTGGCCGTGGATCGTCGTCATCCGGGTCCGCAAGCAGGGTTCCTGACGCGTTGCCCGGGACCCGGGCCTTGCCTATACTTCGCGCCCCGCTGCCGGTGTAGCTCAGTTGGTAGAGCAGTCGCTTCGTAAGCGAGAGGTCGAGGGTTCAAAGTCCCTCCACCCAAACACACTGGTTCTACACCGTTTGGCCGTTCATAGGGGTGGGCGGGGCGATCGTGATGGTCGCCATCCTGCTGATGACCGACACATTCCGTGGCAACACCACGGTATCGCGCTGGCGTGATCCAGTGTGGCTGGCGTGGCTCGCCGTGCCGCTCTACTGGATGCATCAGTTCGAGGAATACAGCCTGCCGGTGCTGGGCTTCGACTACTCAATCCAGGAAATGATTTGCAAGAACCTCGGCTTTCCGCCGTATCCGGACTGCCCGATTCCCCTGTCCTTCTACCCGGTGGTGAACATCGCTCTGATGTGGTTCGGGGCGCCGCTAGCGGCGTACCTCTGCAGGCGCAACGTCCTCATCGGCCTCAGCTTCTGGGGACTGCTCTTGGCCAACGGACTTCTGCACACCGCGGGCGGCGTCGCGGCGGGCGCTTACAACACCGGCCTATGGAGCAGCGTCATCTTGTTTGTTCCGTTGTCCCTCTGGGTCATTTACGCCTGCGCGATTCGCGGACCGTACAGCGGCAAGGTCGTGGGCGCGGCGTTCGGCGCCGGAGCCGTCACTCATGTCCTGCTTTTCATGGGCTACGGGTTGTTCAAGAACGGGGTGATCGGCAATGCGGGCCTGCTGGTCTTTGCCGCCGTGATCGGTTTCGCGCCGATCATCTTGGCGGCCCTTGCGAAGCCGGTTCTTCAAGCCTGGCACCACGAAATTCCCCGTGCGGTCTAACGTCCGCGATCAGCGGCGGCGCGCAGTCGGCGCGCCGCTTGCCCTGGTCGCAAGCATCGTGACGATAAGCGCCGAACGCTGCATCGCAAAGTTAGACCGCGGTTCCACTTATCGAATCAGCAAATCTAACTGGCCCGCATCTAGACCGGCTTTGCGGTAATACGTGCGGCATAACTCAAGAATGCTAAATCCATCTTCATATGCAGCAAAGCCGCCGTTGACCGGTTTGTCCAAATAGATCAGGCCGCCCTCGACCATGAACACAATCAGAGCTGGCTCAGGCGAGTCGTCGGTGATGACCAGCGTGTGAGCTTCGCCGGCGGGCTCGTAGATGAACGTCCCTGGCTTTGCAACCCAGTCATGCTCCAGGTATCGCCAGTGCCCAGCCAGGGTATAGCCGCGCACGGTCCCGACGTGGTAGTGAACGCCGAGCTTGGCGCCGGGCAATCCCTTCAGAACGACGCTGAATCCACCAGACGTAACGTTGAAGCAGCAAGGCTGGAACCAGACACCATCCGCATATGGAACCCATCGGCGTTGGTCTTGGAAGTCGATGTTCGCAGTGAAATGCTCGCGACTTCGTCGATTCGCATCGAGCCCGTCGCTGACGCTGCTGAATGCTGTGATCGGCATTGCGTTTTCCCTTCCTGATGCGCCAATGGTCTGAGGTGTCAGTCACCGAGCGTGAGACTTCAGGCGCGAGCACTAATTGGCGTTCTAACGACCGCCGCTCAGCTGCGAGCGGCGAACCCGATGATCACTCTACCGTGACCTCCCCGCCGCTCGTCGGCTGCGCAGCGGCTTGTTAGGCCGCTCCCAGGAGCACGGCCTCGCCCTCGCGCTCACCCTCGACGTACCGCAACCTCTGCCAGAACCGCATGATTCCTATTGCGTGGTCATCAGCGAATAGTGATTCGCCACCAGCTGCCACCTCCCGTCCGTCATGACCCAGACGCGCGTGAAACGGTTTTCGCGCGGGACGTCCTTGCCCTTGTCCTGTCCGACCATCGTGGAGCGACCGGTTTCCACCGCGGTATTTCCATACACGCGCACGCGAACCTCGGCGGTGGTGATGGATTGGTACGTCAGCGCATGCGTTGTGAAGTCAGCGATGACCTCTGCCTTGTTACGCACGACGCCGGTCGGTCCGATGCCGAGAAAGTCATCGGCATAGATGCGGCGAAGCGCGATGGTGTCGGCAGCGATCTGCGCGCGAATCCGCTCCTGATCCTGCTGCTGAACGGCCTGCTCGGTACTCGCCGCATCCCGTGTCCGTGCGCTCTGCTGCTGCGCGATGGTGCTCGAGACGGCCGACAGCACGAGCGCAGCGATGATCGACGTTCGTTTCATTAGACCCTCCATAGGAGCCGGATCGTAAGCTACTGCGGGTAGAGATGGCTGCGTCCTCGTGTGGCATGGTCGAGTCGTCGGAATTCGGGTACGGCCTAACTACAATTAGACGTCATCAATGACGGGGTGTTTTACGTCATTTCGGCCACCTAATCACCGGCGGCGACGCAAGTGCTTGTTCAGCTTCGGCGTGGGGATGGAATTGCCCCACATGAAGGGGTAGAAAAGCCCGGCACCTTGCGGGGCCGGACCAAGCGCGCAGATGATGCGCCAATGCTAAGCGGCTTTCGTCAGCGGCATGCGGAGCGGGTCTACCAGAAGTCCTCACCGGCGCAGTCTTCCACGTCCCGATTCCGTCGGCGTGGCTCAATAAGCTCAAGGTCCCATCTTCTTCGGCCCGAAAGCCGTTTATAGTCGCGCCCACACGACGCGGGAGGTCACCACATACGAGTTCTTTCCTCGATCCTCACTGGCAGGATCGGTCTGGCTGCCACGCTTGCACAGAGCCAGAGCAATACGTAACTG
>ERZ1370068.2933-contig-2060_pt1 | contig 16044 bp, 25 predicted proteins | sample MGYA00561227_ERZ1370068 | MGnify/ENA primary metagenome ERZ1370068 (study PRJEB38410, sample SAMEA6850437) | metagenome | study: Metagenomic assessment of the ecological functions of the soil: analysis of the soil microbiota associated with the...
AAGGTAATGCCCAGGATAATCTGGGGCATGATGAATAGAGAACCCGGCATGTCCCAAATTGTGGTCTCAAAGGAACTTTAGAAAGTTGAGAGGGCAAATGACTATAGAAGAAAGACTTGAAAGTTATGAAGCAAATTAATAAATTGCTAATGAGTTAGATACAATCATTGATAATGAATCAATTCGTACAATAGTATCATATACTAGTAGATTAGCTAGCGAGTTAGATGATCAGTCAGCAGAAATAAGAGAGATAATTGTGCAAACTGAAGATATGCGTAATGAGGCTAAATAGAAAGAGAAACCCATAGTACCTGGAATGGGCATTACTCATACTTGTTATACTTGTTATTATTTTGCTGGAAGAGCACACAAAGCAGATGATGAGAGGATAAAATGTTCAGCAAGTGAGGAACAAGTTACTACATTTATTGATATGACTGAGAAGTTCATGCTTACAGTCATTGATAATCGTATGATTCCATGCACAGAGAATGCCAGTAAACTTAATAAGATGAGACAGCTATATGAAACATTTCTTATAGTCATCTCGGGTATTACAGTAGCTACTGATACAACTGATTCAATGTCATGTCCTGATTGCGGTGCTGGAGATGGCACTCAGAACTAACAGAACCAATGGCAACAAGTTCTGGGGCTGTAAGAAGTATCCTCAACTGAAAGGTACTCAGAGATGAGAACGGCTCTGAGCAAGGCTGAACGTGAGGAAGCAAAGTATAAGAAAGAACAAACTGAACAACAAGGTGGATTTTCATTTGAACCGTGACAAAAGGAGTCCTTCTACTGAGGTTAGCCTCCAGCTGAAACTGGATGGGTTAATCCTTTAACAAAGTGAAATCTCCTCCTATTAAGCAGCATTGGATAGCAGATGTATTGAGATACACAAACTTCCATGTGTCTCAACTCAAAGAAGAACATGGATGGACTGTCGAGAAAACAGCTAAGTCATTACACAGCGTTCTTTTGGTTCTGTAGCTCAAGATTTACTTATTGCTTCTTTGGCTAAAGACTCATGAGAAACAGATAAGACGACTTAAGTCTATGAAAGATGCTTTTAGAATTTATAAGAAATAAAAAGAAAGAGATGAGAACACAGGGAGCTTGAACTATGATTCAGTTTGATCCAAACGGCGGTGATTTAGGTCGAGGCCGCTATTAGACATATTGAGCTATTAGAATTTAGTGTGGTTGTACCATATGTAGCTTATATTCTGAGTCTCTGTACTGAACTTAACAACTCTAGACTTCCATATGTTTACGCTTTTGAATTTCATGCTCATGCTAGAAAAGCTATTGAATTAGTTATGATGGGATTAAAGCTACCAGACCATGTTGAATGGTATTCTACTGACGGACTTAACTTATTTGCTATGCGTGGAGCATCTGGTGGTGTCGTAACTAATTACATTTGTTATCTTGTAACAAAGATTAGATGGAATGTGAATCAGGTAGAGCCAAGGACAGCTAAAGGTTCATTGGATTAAATGCCTAGGTATGTAGGGAGGTGTAGGACCATTAGAACCAGACTCTAATGGCAATTGCCGAAGCTCCAGGTAAGAATGAGAATGAGCAAGGCATTCCAATGGTTGGTCCAAGTGGTGAGATATTAAAACGAATGCTTTCGTAAGGCTGGCATTCGCCGTTCTGAAGTATACATCACCAATGTATGCAAATATCAGCCACCTATGAATGACCTAAGGAAGTTACATTTAATAGATGTTAAACTAGAAGAGCAAGCAGAGTGGATGTGGGATGAATGAAATCACGAACTCTCAAACCAAAGTGCATATTGGCTGTCGGTGACACTGCTCTTGAGTACGACAGTGATTGCACTGGCATCCTTAACTACTCGAGGAGCATCCTCCTAGCTAAAGATGGAATGACAAAGGCTGTTCCAACTATTACATCCAGCCGCTCTGTTCAATCGCTATGAAGATGGTAAGCAAGTTGGCGGACTTGAATACACGTATCTTAAACTTATTGAATGCTGATATCGCCAGAGCAGTTGAAGAATCCAGAACCAGAGAGCTCTTGATCTTACCAGACAGACAAATCGATATCTGTCATAAGTTCTCTTGACTTGTATAGATTCTTTCAAAAGTATGAAGCATCTTGACAAGGCAACTACGGATATTGAAAGTCTATTAATTGTGTTCCAGTCTGTATTGGTTTTGCTTTTAATCGTCAGTCACGCTATATCAATTCCTTTACTTAGACAGATAGGTCAACCATGACATCACTGACATGGGTGATACTCGAAATGGATGAGTGTATGGAGAGCCATTGATCAGCAACTAAGAAGGCTTGAAGCTAGTAGGACAGAACATTAAGTACGATGAATTCAAGCTCAATCTTATCGGATTCGAACTGCCACAACGTCTATAGTGATACACTTATTAAGACAAGAGTGTATATTCCCTGAACTTGCCTGACAAGCGACTCCATCGTCCAGTCCAGTCATTTGGACAAGAGAGCCATACTACAAAGAAGAGGGAAAAGAATTCAAACTTGGAAAGACAGAAGATTGACAAGTTCTTACTCTACAACGGTAGAGATTGCTGCGTTACGCATGAAATTGATGAAGAGCAAGAGATTGATTTGGTGTCAATGGGCAGAAACCCATAAGGTGCCGCTCTTAGATTATTATTATAACTACATGATGAGGAAGCATAAGTTCTACCTGAAGATGGAGAATGATGGCTTCCTTGCTGACTTGGCGCGGCAAGAAAGAACTTAGCAAGAAGTATACAGAACTTAGCTATAGTTCCTCACGATCAGGATCAACAGAGCTAGTTGGTCATGAAGTAAACGTCAACTCGTATCCTCAGATGTTTGAGCTTCTATAGAGAGCTGAAGTTCAAGAGCAATGAAGCGTAACTCCTACTAGTGAGGATACTCATTGTTCAGTTGTTAGGTAATCATGCCAAAACAAAAGAAAAGAAAGACATCACTCATCAAGCATCCTTGAAGAACGTAGAATTAGAACCCAGAAAATCAAGATATATTAACTTCAGTCCAGATTATGATGGAAGATGCAAAAGCTCTTTCAACATATCAGCGACAGAGACTTGCCGTAGTTCTACTGGAATTCTTAAGAAGCCAATACGCCCAAAGAAAATCGGACTTGCATTCCATACGATTAGCAAGCATGGTAGGCTCGCAAAAGACATACGTTCTATGTTTATTCCAGATAAAGGGAAGGTTATCCTCAGCGCAGATAGCAGCTCAAGCTGAAGCTAGAGTTGTTGCCGTCCTTAGTGAGGACTGGGAATTACTGAGGCGTTCGACAAAGTAGATATACATAGGAGAACGGCAGGGCTTAATATTTGGTTATATTCAGAAGTCTAATCCTCACAACAGATCCAATACCTGTTGTAGATATTATGGAGAAGGGATGGATCTGAGAGATTCTGTGGCAAGAAAACCAGACATGCGGGTAATTATGATATGGGTAAAAACCGTTTTATGGTTGAGTTTAATACTGATGCTCAGAAGTTTGATATTAACATGTCTATCAGTGAATGGCGTGCTGGCCAGATGCTTGATTTATTTCACGCAGCATCTCCAAGAATTAGAGGGAAATTTCACCAGGACATCATTGAGTGTCTCCAGAACACGCGTACAATTATTGATCCATTTGGAGGAGTTAGAATCTTCAATGGACGCATGGATACTGAACTTTACAAAGAAGGGAGTTTGCTAACATCCCACAAAGAACAGTAGCTCATGTAGTGCAGGGAGCTGCTATTAAGATTGACGATGAACTGAATGGTGATGTTGAAGCTTTGTGGGTATCTGAAGATCATGATAGCTTGAAGATGCTTGTTCCTGAGAATAACTGGGAACCGTATGGTAGACTCATGAAGAAGCATTTTGAGGCTGGCATTGACTTCAGAACATACTGTAGTTTGAAGAGAGATTATACACTGACTATACCATGCGAAATTGAAATTGCTGAAAAGAACTATGCTAAATTCAGGAAGGTGAAGCTATGATTTACTACATGATTAGACACAAAAGCAACTGGTGAGTACATGCCAGAACTTAGAAGGACTAGGAGGATATAGTCACTGGAATCCATCTCATCCAGATAGTCCAAATAGACTTGATCCTAAGAAACTTCTAGGAGTTCCAAGGCTTCTTCCTAGTAGAAGGAAAGCTAGTAGATGTATATCTCTATGGAATTCTATGCCAAATGCCAAGGAGACATTTGGACGTGGAGAATACGGAGATTTAGAACCAGATTATATTGGAATTAAAGAAGATGGTAGAAGTAAAGATGATCTTGAGATTGTTGAAGTTGAAATAATTGACATTAAGGAAAGAGATAAGATGATAGATAAATATGATAATGATATAGAGCATTTGAACTAGATGATTAGTTGTCAGGTAGTTCAGCAATCTAATGTGGGAGGATGGGTTCTCTTAGCTATAATTCTCACAATTATAGTAACAGAGATCATATTAATTAAGAAACATAAAATGGCCTATTAGTCTATGGGTAAAAAATAAGACTAGAGGTCATAGATGGTGGAGAGTATTTGGTGAGTTTGTAATTGGTATTACACTCTGGCATCTGTTCTTTGGAGGACCAATTCTGATTACTTGTGATGAATGCGGAGGAACAGGTAAGATTCATAGTCATAATGATATATGTGGTATGTGTGATGGGAAAGGCTGGTTGTCAGATAATAAATCTAAAATAAAGTCGATTACCCTATTTAAGTTTTCCTATACACCTTGGGAGAAGGGACCGATTCGTTCAATGGATGTATTTATTGCAGCAGAAACTAGGAAAGATGCTGAACTTATTGCACTATCTAATAACCATAAATTTTTTGATCAATCTACTACTGTTGAAGTAAGTGAAATTCTAAAGGGATATAAACAGGGAGGATAAGTTTGATATTCGTTCTTGCAGGTAATTACAATTCAGCTAAGAAATGGGCAATAGCCCAGATGCTAGCTGACGACGAATGGTTTTGTACGATGGATTTGGATGAATTAAAGAGAGCATCCAACTTCCATGTAATCATTCTCGAATCAGCATCAGAGCTGCCGTCTACTTTCTTTGAGAGACTATACACTTTGGCCCAGTCTAGAGGGAGGATCAATAGAACATGGAAGTCGGTAGTCCTCTCTGAAGAAGAAGCATTAGCTGTACTTAGAGCACTGAGAACTAATTGGATTCAGATAAACGATCAGAAAGTAATCTTTAATTTGATAAGCAAGATAGAAAAGGAGTTAGGACTTGAGTGAAACATATCAACTGGCTAGACTCTTTAGTCGCTGAGTGCTCACATGTTGAAACGCCTCAATCCTGGCTTTGGTGGAGTTTTCTAAGCTGTATCAGTGCCGCTGCCGGAAATAACTATTACCTGACTACACTCAAAGGAGACCTTATATATAAGCCTAATCTTTACATCATGTTACTTGGTGATAGTGGATTAGGCAAAGGATTTCCCTGTTAACAGAGCTAAGTTACTTGTCTCTAAAGCAGAGGTTACTAGAGTTATCGCTGGTCGATCAAGCATCAAGCTATTGTTCAAGAGTTAAGTAGAACTAAAACGGCAGAAGGAAAAGCACCAATCACAGATAGCAGGGGGTTTATAGTCAATGGTGAATTATCTACAGCAATCATTCAAGATCCAGACTCCCCTCACAATACTTACAGATCTCTATGATGGACATTATAATCCTGAATGGACAAATTTGCTTACAAGGGTGACGGTGCAGAGAAACTTAAGAATCCATACATTACTGCCTTATTTGGATCTTCTCCAGCTCACTTCTATGATTCAATTCCTCAGGCGAATATTGAAGGCGGATACATTGGACGTAACCTCATTGTATATGAAGAGAAACGCAGCCAAAACGTAGATCTATTAGACGAAGGTGAAGCTAAAGACGGTGACAAGTTTGATGATTTTAATAGCACCAAAGTATGTTCCACATCTAAATAAGATTCATAATGTAAAGGGACAACTCAAGCCTTCAGATGATGCAAGAGAGCTATTCAATGCGTGGAGAAGGAAGTGGAGAGGAAGTCAAACTTACGACAAGACAGGGTTCTTAAATAGAGTTCCAGACCATGTATTAAAAGTATCTATGTGTTTATGTTTAAGTGATTGGGATTTTACTGGAGAGATAACGCAGACTCACTTCGAGGTTGCAATTGAGAAGGTAACATCTCTAGTCTATGCGAATAAAAGAACTACTGAAGGTAGAGGACCAGATCCACTTAGCCGCTGCTACCAAATCCAGTACTGAACTACTTGATAGCGGCTGATCAGCAAACGATGACACGTAGACAATTATTGTGGAAAGGATATGGTACTTACAGTACTTATACATTAGATCAGATACTGGATAATCTTGGTGAGATGGGTTGGATCAGGAAGTCTAAGGTAGGAGTTGGTTCTAATCTTGACTGGGAAATTCATCTAGCAGGTGAGCCTCTTGACTAGCTACAAGAAATACATCAAGTCGAAGGAGAAACAATGATAATTATTAAAACAGCTCATTTTGAACATAAGTATGAAGGAGAAATTTCTATTCAGATAGATGACATTTCAGTACGAATAGATTGGTTTATAGATGAGATGCCACCACAAGACCCAGATGAATTGTGTACCTGGAGAAGTAATGGATTTGATATGTTCTGGATTGAGGATGTAATTTCTATTAGGGGGAAGAATGATGGCACGTGTAATTCAAGTTGTTATTTTGGATAATAAAGAGTATATACTAGAATATAAAAATTTTGGGTATGGTGAAATAGAAAAATTACTAGAATATGTAAAATTCAATGTTGCAAGCCCAGACAGCGCACAAAAATTCACATTAGGAAATGGTGAACGAGAATGAAGGGCATCGTGGGTAACTTGTTGGCGGCAAAACAGTTTGGTTTTATTGATGCTGAGAATGGACAGACATACTTCTTTCATAGAGAAGATTTGAATGGCAACTGGGATTATCTTTGTAAAGATTGGAATGATCCTTGATTAAAGTGATTAATGTATCATTTGAGCCTAAGTCAACTCCTAAGGGACCAAGAGCGGCTTAACGTCAATTTGATTCAGAACCCATGAATCGCCGCTCTTTCCTTCCAGCTATTGTCAGCAGGAGTTGCTGGTCATGTCTTAGATATAGATAGACTATTGTGGGTACCAGGAGCAAAAAGATATTCATTCCTTCTGGTAAGAGTCTATATTATAGTCAAATTATTGCAGAAGAATATGCTAGAATGCTTCCAAATATAAGACACTTATTTGAACGTGATGATATATTCTATAGAGCAATAGCAAATCGTAGTGTTGCTATCATATCATCTCGTAAAATGGAAATACCACTAATTATTGATCCTAGTGAGGGTTGGGCAGACGACGAAATCTAAACCGTGAGACCGTGAGACCGTATGGATCAAAAGAAACCAGACAAAAATCATCAAACTAGCCAAACTTGCAAACCACAATCCAAATGATCAAGAAGCCAACCGTGCTGCACGGAAGGTATGTGAAATCATTGGTGAGAACCACTATAGTGATTTCGAGAATATACTAAGTTAAAATCTCCAGAAGGTCCAAGAACCTGGAATGACGTGCATCGAACTACAGAACCTTGGAATTGGCGTAGACAAGATCAGAGACCTCCACCACCTCCACCTCATAAAGCTACTGAATATGAAGAATCTAAGAGATGGAATCCTTGGGGTAATCCATTCACTGATAGTGATTATGGACAAGATACTGGATTTGATTGGCAAGGATTCTACGAAAAGCGGAGAGATGAAAATGCTAGGGAAAGAGAAAAGGAAGAAGAACGACTATAGAAAACAAATACCAGGAAAAGCAAGCTCAGAATTGGACTTGGACTAGTAATGATGAGAGATCAGGAAGTAAAGGTTATAAGAAAGTATATCAACAGGTCTGCAGAGATTGTACTGTTTGTGGCATAACTAGACTAACGGTTGATGAAACAACTCCATATATTTGCTATGAGTGTAAGAAGAAGGTGTGAAGATGGACAAGTCAAACTTCGTACAGTATCGCAAGAAGCAAATTGTAGACTTAGGCCATATATCCCAGGTGAAGATGTTACAGATATTAGTATTTCTGTGCAGATTATATAAAGAGGTTCTCCCAAGAGAAGGTGGCATGATTGCACGCAATCCAACTAACCATAAAGACCAGTGGCTTAGTAAACAAAGGAATACTTTGAAAATAACTTTGAGCTTCTTTAGTGACCAGTATAGTGTTGAGATCCAGTTAAGCCAAACATAGTAGAACCGCAGTAACGGCGGCAAGAGTAGGTCTGACTGTGCTAAGTCATAGATATCCTTAGCTGCAATTGGAAAGACCCTTTCAAACATATGCTCTCTTAGCATCAAATGGTTTACCATCAAATTCTGAATTGTTCATCCAGGCATAGATAAATGAACCAATAGGTGAAAGACGATTAGTAAAGAATGTCTCAGCCACATCCTTCCTTGTTCTCCTGACCAAAGCGATGACCAGTGAGATCAGTACTTTTTCCAGAAATGGATGAGTACTGGTCCCCATTAGCAGTTTCATTGCTGCTACTGGAAACTGCTGATACCCACCAAACGGATCAATTCTATTATCTCCAAACCCTAATCTTCCTAAGAGTCAGAGTTAGTAGGATCATTACTGACTTTAGCACCCCTCCCATCCTACTCAACTCACCAACTCCAAGTCCGACACCAGAAATAGCAAATAATGATCTCAGTGCTTGCTTTCTTAGTACAGGATCATAATTAGCATATTTAATGGGATTAAGAACATTATTCCATGTTTGAATCTGTCCAGCCATATTTCTCGGAGCAAAAAATACATCATTCAATACACTAGCACTTTCTCTCTAGTCTACCAAGAGAGCCTCTACCAGTTCCAGCATTAATGAACTCAGCATAAGCCTTAGCAATATTAAGATTAGTTTCAGGATCAAGACCAGCAGTCTTAGCAGCATCCATCATAGATGCAAACTGATCAGATCTAAGTTTATTCAAGAATGCAGTGTGAGCACGACTGGAAGCATCAATCCCACAGCCGCCGAATCGTTTATTCAAACCACCAGTAAACATCTCTTCATGTTGAGGTAACTTCAGTCCTACCTTCTCAGCAAATGATGGAATGAGCTCCACCCGTAGCTGTTCTTCTCGGTGCAAAATATCCAGAAGGATGATTAACAATTGAGTCATGCACCATATCTGAAGCATTCTTAGAACCCCATGCTTCGAACATATCATCCCATGAAGTCCACCATGCTTTATTAAGAATAAATGCTTTACCCTGACGACCAGGTGCAGAGAAGTCTCACTGCCGTTAACGCTGCTTTGTTAATATTTAGTATATTACGAATTGGTCCTGTAGATGGTACTGGAGTTGGTGGCTTAACTTGGTGGTCTAGGTGGTAGCCTTGGACCAATCCTTCGAGTTGAGTGGCAAATTAGGACCAAGCTGTCTTGGTACACCAGCAGGGAGTTAATGGATTATTTCCAATTGGTAGAGAAGTCTGTTTAGTTGGCATTCCACCAACAGAACTCCAAGGCTGATTCACAGTATTATCTGGATTGAATACAGCTTGAAGATTAGGATTAGTAGGTTGTTCTTTAGTCTGTTTTGGTCCTTCAGTTAGAATAATTCTCTTACGACCTGGAACCTTAGTTTCTTCAGGAGGTATAGCAGGTTTAGGATTAGATTGGCCAGTTTGAGATTCTGGGATAATAGGAACATCACCTGGCTGAGCTTCAGCACTAGCTTTAATCTCACCAGTCTTAGGATCAACAAACTCAACTTCCTGCTTAGGTGTATTCCCTTCAAATCCTAATGTTGAAGGATCAAACTTCTTTCTAGCTTCGACAATACTGCCATCTTTCTATCTGAAATGAGGTAGTATCTGCACCCTTAGTAGCTGATGTATCTAAATTTACCTCAGTACCATCCGGAAGAGTATAAGCTGTAAATTTAGGTTCTTCAGGTGGCAGACCTTCGAATCTGTATGGACTGATTGTTACAGTACCATTAGGCTTTAGATCTTTAACCTTATTATGGACTTCAGCCCACTGTAGCATTTGTTCATCTGTCATTTTACCAGAATCATGTATTTTTTGAATTTATACCAAGCCTCTAAATTAGCTTTTATCTTCAACACTTAGATTAGTATCTTCTGAGGCTTAACTGGTAATTCTTTATTAATTGGTACTTCAGGAGTATTAGCTCTCTCATCTAGAATATCACGTGCATAGTTAGAGGATGTTCTGTCCATTTTCAGTTTTGGTAATTAGGATTATTTTCAAATCTGACAACAAAATCTTTAAGATCCTGATCAGATCTATTAACGAAATCGTGATAGGTGCTAGGAACTTTACTAGGATCTACTCTCCTGCGAGGAAGCACCTGGTCAATAGCATTACTAGCTGCCTGAACTCTAGGATCTTGATTAGCATCCAGATACTTATCACCAATTGGATTTCCAAACTCATCATACTTCTCAGGAATTGTAACTGTGGCTCTCTAGTAGGTTCTTTTTTAACCTGATGGAAGAACTGAGAGCTATGAGGTTCTAGCCAAGCGGAAGCCCAGACTGAATAGGCAATGTTTCATGCGGCATTTGCTTCAGAAGGAATAGTAGGTTTAGAGCCACGAGCCGCAAAAGCACCACCGACAGCTTCAAGAGCACCCATAGCTCTTTGTGGCATGGTAGATTCTGGATTAGCCATCTGCAATCCACCATGCAGAGTAGTAGCACCACCAGCTACTTTAGATGTGGTAGCCAATGCTTTCGCAATGCTAGGTAATGCAGCCTTCTCTCTGCCATTCCAGCACCAACAGTAGCAGCAGTTAAAGCTACAGTTACCAGGAGAAGTCAAATCTGTTACAGGTGTTTCCTAATGACTGTAGATAAGCACCACCATTCTAGCTGCTTGACCATATGGAGATGTCAGGATGAGATTCACCCCATTGCATCATAGGTTCTGCTACGAAGTATGCACGCTCTCAGACGGCAAAATTAGTCATGGGAGACCAAACTCTATCCCATGCACCTTTTTAACTGGTTCGGGGATATGACTAGCTACGGTATCCCAGAATGGCTTATATGGATTAGGCTGCTCTCCTGCTGGCGGAGGTGGCAGATGGCATTCTATTGGTAGCCGCGGTTGTACTGGCTGTGGATTTCTGGTTCAGCTTGTTGAGGAATAGTTTGGTTGAACAACTGGTTGAGTATTAATAGGCTCAGGTAATGGTTGAGTATTAGGAGTTGAATCAGGCGTAAATCCAGGATGGTGGCTTAGGTTTATCAGGTGTAAAGCCAGCAGGATATTGAGCCATTATTGCACGATCTTATAGCCTTTTGGTAGTGGTCCATTACTATGTAATCCCAAGTACCAGTTGCACCATCAGGAGCCATTACTCTGGCAGTAGCTTTGGTCTTTTTACCCGCGGCTGGAGTTGTAGTAGTTGTACTAGTAGCTTCTGGCTGTGTCTGAGTAGTTCCATGTAGTCATACTAGAAGTCTTAGTTGGTACATTAGTATATGGAACTGTATCTCCTACTTCCAGTCTTAGCTGGTGATGCTTTTACCACGTAAGGTAGTCAATCATAGAGGCATGTTCAGCGGCACTTGGGCTAGTCAAATCATACATATGAGTAGCTGGAGGAGATACTATTACCATCTGAGTATTTGGATCAATACTAATCCACTCCTTCCATTCAGGGATGATCTTGAATAGCTCTTGTTAGCTATTAGTTTAGCATTTACTACCTGTTGGCTGGGTAGATTTGCAGTAACACCCTAGCATCAGCAGATGGAGTACCTTTAGTAATTCTGGCTTCAGTACCACGAGCACCGATATTACGAAGATCAATATTACCTTTTGCTGTTCAATCTGACCAGTTTTAAGTCTACCAGTCTCATCAATCTTTCTAATATCAATATTACCTTGTTCAGTCTCACGAGATGCCGCTGCTGCATCTTTAAGATTCTCTACTGTAATTCTACCATCAAGCAGCATTTTATACTTTTCAGAATCAGGTAGGTTATGTATTGCTGCAAGCTGTTCTTTAGTCTTAGCATTTTCCTGTGCAACCTGATTTTTAGCACCAGCAATATCTCTAGTTGCATCAACCTTCTCTCTACCAAGTGCTAGCTGTCCAGCTTCCTGATAAGGAGTCATTCTCATCTCCTAAAGATAACATTCTGTGGAGTAGATGAAGGTGTAGTTGATTAGCCTTCTGCAAGGCAATATCTCTACCAAGTTCATGGAACCTTCAGATTAGACTGAAAGTTCATCATGTCTTGCTGATCTTGAATATTCTTTCTCCCTTTCAGAGTCTTTATAAGCAAGAAAATCGGAAGGTAGATGGACAGATGGAGGCTGTAACCCACCAGGTGCCATGAACTGAGAGTTGTCGAAAATTCCCATATCCAGCTCCTACCGATACATATTCATGGTGAGCAATGTTTCTACCAAATACATATCGTTATTAATACCTCCTTGCAATTCTGCCTGATTAGTTGCAAAGTTACCAGTCATTGCAGATCTAGCTGGTGTAGTACCATAAGGTATCTCTCATTCCACTAAGAGTATTCTAGCTTAAATTTAATAGGAAATTCAAACATTCTTTCTTGATTATTAAGTTTCATTTCTTCTAGCTGTCTCATAAAATCTGCTGATCTCATTGCAAAATCATTACGATTAGACTGTTCTCCAGCCGTAACACCAGCATATATTGACCAGCAATACCCATCTTATTAGATGCTGCTTTTCTGTGCAATGTCAGCATTAACACCAGTAACAGTGCATCAGAGATTTTGGCTACTCATTGAGCGAGCCATCTTAGCTGTAGCAGCCGCCGCATTAGGACTATATCCACCTTGCAACCTTACGTTGCCTATCAATATTTCTATTTGTACTAGCATAAACTGAACGAATAGGACTAATAGCTCGCTCACGAGATGTTAGAAATATCTTCAGGACTGAATGCCACCAGATTCACGCTAAGTCCACGCATATTCTTAGTAGCATTCTACGATATTCAGGATGTACTCTAGTATGTAGGTGTGCAGTAATGTAAAATTAAAATCCTGTGTTCTGCCACCAGCACCACCAGCCTGATCATATAAACACTTCGATACTTACTCATAATATCATTATAATCAGCATCATCTGCTCTCATAGCAGAGCCATAAGTATCATGCAAGCTACCCCTGCACGGGTGATCGTTTTGGCTGTGTTAGACCATATTTATTTCGAGCGTGGGATCTCGGTATACATTAGACTACTCCTTTCCTAACGCCTTCAGTACGTTTGCGAACCCAATTCTTATTTAGACCATGTGGATCATTCACTTAGCTTCCAATTGAGCGCCACCTGCGATCCTAGATAGTTAATCCACTTTCTAAATCTTTCGCTATCTCCAACTCCATAAAATCCATTTAGTTTATGACTATGCAGGTTCATACAGGCTACATCTTACAGCCTCTTCAAATGTTCCTACATATGAAACTCCAATTCTAACTGCTCTAATCAATGCTTCGTTTCCACCTTCAGCCTGGGAATCATAGCTGCTGAATATTTATTGAGGATTAACTTTTCCACTGATTACAGACTTTAGCAACTGTAGGATTAATTAATCATTAGCCAGATACTCCAATTTCGCCTTCACCTCAATCAGACATAGCTGTTGCTGTATTTGTCCGCCAACCTAGAAGCAATCAGCGGAATCGAGACGTAATGCACCATACACCAATCCATTACTGCATCATTAGGTGGAACAGTTTTCCCTGGCCAACAACTTCTGTACTTCAGCAGTATGGTGGCACCAGTAGCACCTAACCAGAGAGAAATGTAACGCTTAACACCAGCATCTTATTAACAAAACGAAGATGCCGTAAACAAGTATATTGTGTTGACGAGCCACCGTTCACGCCACCTGTGGCAGCGGAAGGAGGATTAAGCAGAATATTAGTAGTTAATGTAGTAGTTAATGCTAGTGGATCCAAATCTAAACGTCTTGCTGTTCGATGCCATCTATCCATTCTCCTTCCCAACCATTAAGATGTAATGGACTCCATCTAGCGCCAGCACCTCCATCGCGGACTAACATAATTGATCTACCAGCTTTCAATTTCAATTTGTGTACCACCAACTCTCCTTCAATACGATTAGAAGACTTCGAGCCAGCATCTTCGTGGATCTAGAAATAAACTTTTAGATGCGTCGCCATTTATAATATATGATACTCTACCCCTGAGTACCACCAGTAAATCCAGTAATAGCTGCGAAAGTTGCACCACTGGATGCAGTATATCTAATAACTGCTGCTGTGGGAGGATTAGCATCATTTGTTTTAGTTCCATCATGAGGAATTGTGGGAGTAGCTTCTCCAAGAAAAATTACTTTCCTAATACACTAATATCTGAAATCTAAAGTTGCTATTCCAGTAACTTCCTAGAGCACTATTGACTGCTACTGAAGTTCCATCAATCACTATACAAGAGAAGTTACCAAGAGAGAAAAAGGCTGCCGCCCACTTAGCAGTGATCTGTTTATCACACCGGCTCCAAGTAAAGAAAGGTGGAACTTGAAATTAAGAATGGTTCATTATCAGATTGATCATTTAATGATAATACAACAAATGTCTGTGATGAGATTCCATCCAGCTCCTTTTGGGCCTGGAATAGTTATTGGAACATCCAGGATAATCTGTTTCCATTAACATACAGAAATGCCAAAGGTTGATTGATCTGATTAAATTGATTTACTGGAGTTATGAAAATACTATAATCGTTGTTTTTCTTCATTATTAAGCATAAACTGATTAAAAATATTAGTTGAGATTATTATTTATAAGTGCTGGTTTTGGATCAATTTCCTCAATCTGAGTCATTTAACATTAAATTTTGCTTCGGAGTTTGATTTATTGTGGTTTGGAGTGCTACTAGCGGCATCAATTTGTGCCTGTAAATTTTTTATCAACATCATTAAGTGACATCAATAATCTGCTAAGAGGCTGATAAAGAGGGATTATCTCTTCCTCTGCAGACCAGTATTGAGCAGTAACGATGCTAGTTGACTGATCTCTGTCATTTCAGGGTAATCCGTATACAGCGACGGAATCGAGAGAGATAACAACTCTACTAACATTCATGAAATCTCTAATGTACTATCCATATATACTCTCAAAAGATGCTTGTTGATCAATGAAATTGGCTAATGTAAATCGGATTTTTATTATTGCTTGTCCTTAAAACGAAATCTGCTAATACTAAAGTATTAATATAATCATACGATTGCAATACCTGATGCAGAGAACCTTGACCAAAGTGACTCGAATTCTTGTTCCGTTGAAGCGAAGTATATCAACTTCATTATCACTAAAAAAATGCAGTCACAAAAAATGGCGACTGGAGATTTTTTACTTCAGGTAGTTGAAAATTCCAGATGATCTGAATCATAGAGGACATCACTTCATGTGCATCGATATCTAGGAAATAAATTCCTGACAGATCAGCATAATTAATAGTTAATGTATCTAAAAAGTAACAAATCCGGTAAAATTCAGTTCCAACAAATTGAGCTTTTAACATCGATAGTAGGAGGCTGATCCTCTAGCCATTTTACATTGAGATGAATAATAATCTGAAATCTTAACCATACAACAACCCACGGATCATTTGGATCTACTTTTACTCCATTAATTTCAAGCTCTTGAATTTTGCTGATTATCGTGCTCTGGTGATACGCCTGTATCTGGTCTACTCAGTGTAATTGTGTTATTTGGTAAAGTTATAGAAGTTTGATCTAATGTCCACTGAGACTGTTCGAGTAGCATATTCTCCAGAAATATCTAATCCGACAATGCCAAAAATAAGATTGTTATTCGATCCTGTTGGACGTAAATCACAACTACAATTAGTGCATGTCTGGCTAAATTTAAGAATACATTCCGGCAAATACAGATGGCAGAATAAAACTATCTGCACGCTTAATACGTAACT
>ERZ1370068.7360-contig-6281_pt1 | contig 16031 bp, 17 predicted proteins | sample MGYA00561227_ERZ1370068 | MGnify/ENA primary metagenome ERZ1370068 (study PRJEB38410, sample SAMEA6850437) | metagenome | study: Metagenomic assessment of the ecological functions of the soil: analysis of the soil microbiota associated with the...
CGTGACCACGTTCGTGATCGGCACGAAATCCTTCTCGGGGTCGTAGTTGAGCTTCTCGTAGATGTGCTGGTTCGCGGTGACGACCGATCCGGACGGGAAGAAAAGCGTGTAGCCGTCGGGCGCCGCGCGCGCCGCCTCGGCCGCGCCGACACTGCCGCCCGCGCCGCCGCGGTTCTCGATGATCACCTGCTGGCCCCAGATGCTGCTCAGCTTCTCGCCGAGCAGCCGCGCCGAGATGTCGGTCGCGCCGCCCGGCGGGAACGGCACGATGAAGCGCACCGGCTTCTGCGGCCAGGACTGCGCCTGCGCGCAGCGGCGAGCATCAAGCCGCAAAGCGAAGCCGAGAGTGTTCGCAGAATCATGATTTTGATTCTACAGCGCCAGAGCGAACGCGAGACCGACCGCGAGCGTCACCGCGGCCGCGACCGCGGCAAGGCTCTTCTGCCAGTCGCGCCAGCGGCAGGAACTCGAGCGCGAGGACCCGCAGCCCGCCGCGCGAGATGCGCGGCGAGCGCGACCACGATCGCCCATTCGCCGAGCTTGACCAGCGGCTGCTCGGTCCAGGCGAGGAACGAATCGAGCTCGCAGCGCGACGTTGCCCAGCGCCCAGAAATGCAGCGGCAGGAAGAGCGCGAGCGCGACGCCGGAGATGCCGATGCACGAGCGCGACCCAGCGGCTCCTGCACTGGAACACTCCGATCACGGCGCGCATGCCCGAGCCACGCAGACAGCGTGCAAGCGAAGAGCGAGAGCACGACTTCGCGCGATGCGCCGCGCCAGCTGCAGCCACTCGCCGAGCACCGCGCGCAGGCCGATCGGCGCGTGCATCGCGACCGCGAGCGACGAACACGCGAATAGAAACGCGAGCCAGGCCGTGTTGCCGCGCGTGCGGCCGAGGATCTCGGCCGCGCGTCAGGCCGCCCTGCACCGCGTAGATGATGGTGGCGAGGTGCACGACCACGCACAGCGCCGAGCACCGCGGCGCTCGCGCGCTGCGCGATCCAGAGCAGCGTCTCGGTCCTGCGTCACAGCTCGCCCTTCAGCGCGGCCATCGCAGTCGCGCGCTTCAGTCCGGCGATCGCCGCGGTGGGCGAGATGTGCTTCGGGCAGCGCTCGGTGCAGTCTCATGTGGGTGTGGCAGGCGTGGCAGCCGGCGTCGCCCGCGACCGCGCGCAGCCGCTCGATCGCGTCGACGCTGTCGCGCACGTCCTTGACCAGCGTCCAGGCGCGATTCAGCGCCGCCGGGCCGAGATAGTCCGGGTTCGCAGGCGACGACGTCGCAGGCGCTGTAGCAGACCGCCGCAGCCGATGCACTCGATGCCCGCGTCGGCCTGCCTTGCGCTCCGGCGAATCGGGCGTGACCTTCGCGAAATCGTCGTTGCCGCGTCCGCTCGCCCTCGAAGCTGCCCTTGCGCGCGCGCCCACTTGTCGAAGAACTCGCGCATGTCGGTGACGAGGTCGCGGATCACCGGCAGGTTGCTGCAGCGGGCCGATCTCGAGCTCGTCGTCGTTCAGCGACCTTGTCGACGTGCGTGCGGCAGGTCCAGCGCGGCACGCCGTTCACCGTCATCGCGCACGAGCCGCACATGCCGACGCGGCAGGCGAAGCGGTAGGCGAGCGTCGGGTCGAGCTTGCGCTGGATGTAGGTGACGACATCCAGCACCGTCTGGCTGGGATGACGCGGGACCTCGAACTCCTGGACGCGCGGAACTTCTTTTGACCAGGACCTTCAAGCCGACTCGTACAGCCTCGTCAGCACGAACTCGCGGTGGCCGAGCGCCTCGGCGGCGGTGAGGCGGCCGTTGGCGGTGCGGAACATGCACTCGAGCAGCTTGTCGCCGGCCTGGTCCGGGCGTCATTTCCTTGCGCAGCAGGCCGGAGACATCCACGTCGATGTGCTCGCTCATGGTGCGCACGGTGCGCGGGTTCGCGCACAGCTTGATCACCGGCAGGATCGGGTTGCCGATCACGTTGCCCTGCCCGGTCGGGAAGAAATGCACCGCGTAGCCGGCGGCGGCGCACAGCGTCACCATCTCGGCCGCGGCCGAGGACGAGTCCATGAACCACAGGCCCGGCGCCGGTCGGCGTCTCGGCCTTGTCGAGCACGCCGTCGACCATGCACTTGCGGCCGATCTTCTGGATGTTGCCGAGCGCCTTCTCCTCGATGGTCGTCAGGCCGCCGGCGATGTTGCCCTTGGTCGGCTGCGAGTCCGATGAGGTCGCTCGTCTTGTGCCGGTTGATGACTTCCTGGTAGCGGTCGAACACGAACTGGAACTTCTTGCGCACCTCGTCGTTGCGGCAGCGCGCGGCGACCAGGTGCTCGCCGCCGGTCAGCTCGGTGGTTTCGCCGAACACCAGCGTCACGCCGTGCGGATAGAGCTTGTCGAAGGCGTTGCCGACGGTCGGGATTCGCGCCGCAGCCCGAGGTGGTGTCCGACTCGCCGCACTTGGTCGACACCCACAGGTCCTTGAGCGGCCGCTCCTCGCGGCGCAGCTCGCTCGCCCACTGCAGGAATTCCTGCGCCGCCTGCGAGGCGCGCATGATGGTGTCGTGGTCGCCGTGCAGCTCGATGCCGAAGCCGGCCACCGGCTTGCCGGTCTTCGTGATGCCGTCGACGACCTGCTGCGGTCCACGCCGTCCTCGATGCCGATCACCACCACCGCGGCGACGTTCGGGTTCGCAGCCGGTGCCGATCAGCGTGCGGAAGTGCAGCTCGAGGTCGGCGCCGAACTGCAGCCGGCCGTAGGGATGCGGCAGCGCGAGCGTGCCCTTGATGTTGTTCGCCACCGCCTCGCGCGGCGGCGTTGGAGAGGTCGTCGACCGGCAGGATGATGACGTGGTTGCGCACGCCGATCGCGGCCGTTCTCGCGCTTGTAGCCCCAGAAAGTGCTTTCGAGAGATTCATGCTACCACCGCTTCGTTTTCACGTTGTGCACGTGCAGGTGCTCGCCCTTGCCGATCGGCTGCACCACCTTGCCGATGTCGACGCCGTACTTGATCACCGTGTCGCCGGCCTTGTAGTCCTTCAGCGCGAGCTTGTGGCCGATCGGGATGTCGCTCTTCGCCGTCACCGCGACGTCTTTGTCGTCCTCCATGATCCAGCCGGTGAGCGGCTGGCCGGACTTGACGCCTTCGACCACGACCACGCCGACGCCGTCGCCTTCCTCGTGCACCACGAAATGGATCATGGGCGTTATTCTAGTCACATGATCGACCGGCGCCGCTTCCTGCAATGCCTCGTCTCGCTCGGCGTGGTCGCGGCGCGGCCAGTGCGCGCGCAGTTGAATGAGAAGCCAAGGTTCACGAAAATCCCTTCAGCCTCGGCGTCGCGTCCGGCTATCCGCAGCCCGGCGGTTTCACGCTCTGGACGCGCCTCGCGCCGTTTCCCGAGGTGCCGGGCGGCGGCATGGCGCCGGAAACCGTGCCGGTGACATGGGAAGTGGCGCACGACGAGGCCTTCAAGGACATCGCGCGCCTCCGGCACGACGCTACGCGACGCCCGGAGTGGGCGCACTCGGTGCACGTCGAAGTCACCGGCCTGCAAGGCAATCGCCAATATTGGTACCGCTTCGCCGCCGGCGATGCGCGCACGCCGCCGGCGCGCACCCGCACTGCGCCGGGCTTTCAGGCGCAGCCCGACGCGGCTGCGCTTCGCGCTCGCCTCCTGCCAGCACTACGAGCAGGGCTACTTCAACGCCTACCGCCACATTGCCGCCGACCAGCCCGACCTGGTCGTTCCACGTCGGCGACTACATCTACGAGAGCTCCTGGGGACGCGATCACGTGCGCAAGCACAACATCCCCGAGCCGATGACGCTCGAGGACTACCGCATGCGCTACGCGCACTACAAGTCCGACCCCGACCTGCAGGCGCGCGCACGCCGCCTGCCCGTGGCTCGTCACCTGGGACGACCACGACGTCGAGAACGACTACGCCGACGACCGCTCCGAGAACAGCGATCCGCGCGAATGGTTCCTCGCGCGCCGCGCCGCCGCCTACAAGGCCTGGTACGAGCACATGCCGGTGCCCGCGCGAGATGGTGCCGCACGGCCCGCATGCGCGCATCTACACGCGCGTCGAGCTTCGGCAACCTCGCCAACTTCTTCGTGCTCGACGACCGGCAGTTCCGCTCGCACCAGGTCTGCCCGCGCCCGGGCCGCGGCGGCTCGAACACGGTCGACGTCGCGGAGTGCGCGCGACCTCGCCGACCCGAAGCGCACCATGCTCGGCGCGGCGCAGGAGCAGTGGCTGGAGGCGCAGCTCGCGGCGTCGCGCGCGCGCTGGAACGTCATCGTGCAGCAGACGCCGATGGCGCAGTTCGACCAGAAGCCCGGGCCCGGGCAGCAGCGCCTGGACCGACGGCTGGGACGGCTATCCGCTGGCTCGAAAGCGGCTATTCGATTCTCTGTCTTCAAGAAAAGTAGCCAATCCCGTCGTGCTCGGCGGCGACGTGCACTCCTTCAACGTCAACCATCTCAAGCTCGACTTCGACGATCCGGCCTCGCCGATCGTGGCGAGCGAGTTCGTCGGCACCTCGATCACCTCGCAGGCCTGGGCGCAGGAGCGCCTCGCGCCGCTGCTCGCCGGACAACCCGCACATGACCTTCAGCGACGGCCGCTATCGCGGCTACGCGCGCTTCGACCTCTCGCGCGAGCGCCTCGGCGCCGACCTGCGGGCGATGGAGTCGGTGCAGAAGCGCGAAGCGGCGTGCAACACGCTCGCGACTTTCGTCGTCGAGGACGGCAAGCCCGGCGCGGTCAAGAACTCGACCTGGCGGCCGTCGCCTTCCGCAGCCGGTCGAGCACCGCTTCCCAGCCGGATTCAGCCGGCGGCGCTTCGATGAGGATCGCGTCGCAGCCCGCGCCGTCGAGCTCGCGCAAGCGCAGCGTAGAGCTTCTGCGCATAGGCCGCCGGATCGCGCGGCATGCGCAGCCAGAAATCGACGCGCTCGTCGGGTCGCGAGAAGGCGAGCACCGCCGCGCGCGCCTTCGAGCTTCGAGATTTCCCTGTCGAGTTCATGCGTCGGCACCGAGGCGCGCCGGCGTCTTCGGCGCGTAGTGCTTCTCCATGCCGCCGGAATGGCGCGGAGAAGCGTCTGCTTTTCCCAGGGAAATGATTTTCTGTAGATCGTCCTTCGAAATCTTTCCCGGACGCAGCAATACAGGTGCGCCGCCCGAAAGATCGACGATCGTCGATTCGATGCCGACCTCGCTCGGCCCGCCTTCGAGCACCAGGTCGACGTCGGCGCCGAGATCCTCGCGCACGTGCGCTGCGGTGGTCGGCGAGACGCGGCCGAAGCGGTTCGCCGACGGCGCGGCGATCGGCTCGCCGAATTCCTTCAGCAGCTCCTGCGCGATCGGATGCGATGGAACCCGCACGCCTACGGACGGTTGCCCTCCCGTCACGAAGTCCTTCGCTTTGTCGGCGCGCTTCGAGAATCAGCGTCAGCGGACCGGGCCAGAAGCGCTCGGCCAGCAGTTTGCGCTTCTTTCGGCACGTCGCTCGCCCATGCGAATGCGTCGTCAGCGGAAGCGAAGTGCACGATCACCGGATGATCGGCCGGACGGCCCTTCACCGCGTAGAGACGCGCCATCGCCTGCTGCGCTGGAGGCGTCGGCGCCCAGGCCGTAGACCGTTTCGGTGGGAAAGCGACGAGGCCGCCGGCGCGCAGGATCTCCGCCGCGCGGCGGACCTCCGTGCTCACAGCTTGAGCGGCGCGGCCTTGAGAACCGCTTCCGTCTGCTTCACCCGGAAGTCAGACAGTTTCTTCTGCAAGGCTGGAATCCGAAAGAGCGAGAAGCGCGACCGCGAACAGCGCGGCGTTGGCCGCGCCGGCCTCGCCGATGGCGAAGGTCGCGACCGGAATGCCCTTCGGCATCTGCACCGTGGAGAGCAGCGAATCGAGGCCCTGCAGGTGCTTGGACGGCATCGGCACGCCGAGCACCGGCAGCGTGGTGTGCGCAGCGACCACGCCGGCGAGGTGCGCCGCGCCGCCGGCCGCGGCGATGATCGCCTTCATGCCGTTCTTCTGCGCGCTCGACGCCCACTCGGCGACCGCGTGCGGCGTGCGGTGCGCGGACATCGCCTTGGCTTCGTAGGCGAACGCCGAACTCCTCGAGCACCTTCGCCGCCGCCTTCATGGTCTCCCAGTCGGAGGTCGGATCCCATCACGATGCCGATCATGAAAGCTTTCTTCCCGGTCAGGCGCTCCAGCGCTTCGCGATATTTTTCCGAAGTCTTGCGCGATCACCTCGGCCGGCAGCTTGGGCGCCGGCGGCGTCTTGTCCCAGTCGAGCGTCTCGAGGTAGTCGCGCACGTACTGCTTGTCGTACGACGGCGGCGACATGCCGACCTGGTACGAATCCGCCGGCCAGAAGCGCGACGAGTCGGCGGTGAGGACCTCGTCGATCAGCACAACTTGATTCTTGCTCATCCAGGCCGAACTCGAACTTGGTGTCGGCGATGATGATGCCCTTCGTCGCCGCGTACTCGCTCGCCTCCTTGTAGAGGCGGATGCTGATGTCGCGCACCTTCTCGCGCGATCGGCTTGCCGACGAGCTTCGCCACTGCGCTCGAAGGAGATGTTCTCGTCGTGCCCGGTCTCGGCCTTGGTCGCCGGCGTGAAGATCGGCTCGGGCAGCTTCTGCGCCTGCTGCAGGCCCTTCGGCAGCTCGATGCCGCAGACCTTGCCGGTCTTCTGGTAGTCCTTCCAGCCCGAGCCGATGATGTAGCCGCGCACCACCGCCTCGATCGGGCAGCGGCTTGAGCTTCTTCACGACGACCGAGCGGCCCTGCACCTGAGATTTCGTCTGACGATGAAACGACCGATTCCGGATCGATGCCGGTGAGCTGGTTCGGAACGATGTGGCCGAGCTTGCGCGAACCAGAAGTTCGCCATCTCGTTCAGCACCCGGCCCTTGTCGGGAATCGGGTCGGCGAGCACCACGTCGAACGCGGACAGGCGGTCGCTGGTGACGATCAGCATCTTGTCGTCGCCGACCGCGTAGATGTCGCGCACCTTGCCCTTGCCGATGCGCGGCAGGCTCTTCAGGCTGCGATTCGTAAGAGCGCCGCCATCAGGCGGCGCCTGCTTCTCGAGCTCGGCGCTGCCACTTGCCCTGCGCCGCGAGGCCGTTCATGCTGCGCGCGGTGGTGGAAGGCCTTCTGCGCCGCGCCGACGTTGCCGGCCTGGCCGCTTCCAGGCCTTGAGCGCCGGGTTCTGCAGCGCGCGCGAGTACGAGAAGGTGAGCGGCCAGGGCAGGCCCTTCATCGCCGCCATGGCGTTGAGGTGCGCGGTCGCGGCCTCGTCCGACTGGCCGCCGGAGAGGAACACGACGCCCGGCTGCGCCGCCGGCACGGTGCGCTTCAGCACGCGCACGGTGCGCTCGGCGACTTCGTCGACGCCGGCCTGGCGCGCGTTGTGCTTGCCCGAGACCACCATGCTCGCCTTGAGGATCAGGTGCTCGAGCGACGACGTTGTAGCGCCGCCAGCGCGGCGTAGCAGTGCGCGCAGCGTCGCTTCGGTGCACTTCCTCGCAGCGCTCGACGGTGTGGCTGCCGTCGAGCAGCACTTCGGGCTCGATGATCGGCACGATCGACGCTTCCTGGCAGATCGCGGCGTAGCGCGCCAGCGCGTGCGCGTTGGCGTAGATGCAGGTGTGGCGTCGGGATGCCGTCGCCGATGGTGATCACCGCGCGCCACTTGGCGAAGCGCGCGCCGAGCTCGAAGTACTCCTGCGAGGCGCTTGGGCAGGCCGTCGAGGCCCTCGGTGACCTTCTCGCCGGGGCAGAGCGGCAGGTCCTTCGCGCCGCTGTCGACCTTGATGCCGGGGATGATGCCCTTCTTCGCCAGGTAGTCGCGCGAACAGGCACGCCGTCGTTGCGTCTTCTGGCGCAGCGGTCTCGTCGAACAGGATCACGCCCGACAGGTACTGCTCGACGCCCGGGTGTCGTGAACAGCAGACCGCGGTAGGTGCGGCGGCTTTCCTCGGTGCACTCGACGCCGACCGACTTGAAGCGCGTCTCGCAGGTGCCGCTCGACTCGTCGGCGGCGAGAAGTCCTTTGCCTTTGGCGACCATCGCCGCGGCGGTCTTGGAAAGCAGTGCTTTGTCCATGTGGGAAATGAGGGGTGGATTTAGCCAGACAGGAGAAATGATTCTCACGTACAATGCGCGGCTTTTCAGGATCTGCCGCTTTTGCACATGCCACGCGCACTACGCAACCTCGCCATCATCGCCCACGTCGACCACGGCAAGACCACGCTGGTCGACAAGCTGCTGCGCCAGTCGGGCACGTTCGCCGCGCACGAGCACATCGCAGAGCGCGTGATGGACTCGAACGACCTCGAGCGCGAGCGCGGCATCACCATCCTGGCGAAGAACTGCGCGGTCGCGCTACGAGGGCACGCACATCAACATCGTCGACACGCCGGGCCACGCCGACTTCGGCGGCGAGGTCGAGCGCGTGCTGTCGATGGTCGACGGCGTGCTGCTGCTGGTCGACGCGGTCGAGGGCCCGATGCCGCAGACGCGCTTCGTCACGCGCAAGGCGCTGGCGCTCGGCCTGAAGCCGATCGTGGTGGTCAACAAGGTCGACCGCCCCGGCGCGCGCCCGACTGGGTGGTCAACCAGACCTTCGACCTGTTCGACAAGCTCGGCGCCACCGAGGAGCAGCTCGATTTCCCGGTGATCTACGCCTCCGCGCTGCTCGGGCTGGGCCACCAAGGATCTGAACGACGACGGCAAGGACCTGGCGCCGCTGTTCGAGGCGATCCTCGAGCACGTGCCGGTGCGCGACGAGGATCCCGACGGCGCCGCTGCAGCTGCAGATCTGCTCGCTCGACTACTCGAGCTACGTCGGCAAGATCGGCATCGGCCGCATCCGCCGCGGGCGCCTCAAGCCGGCGCAGGAAGTGCTGCGTGCTGCACGGCCCGATTCGACGCCGGTCAAGGCCAAGGTCAACCAGGTCCTGATGTTCGAGGGCCTCGAGCGCATGCCGGTCGACGAAGCGGCCGGCCGGCGACATCGTGCTCGATCAACGGCATCGACGAGGTCGGCATCGGCGCCACGCATCGCCGACCTCGAGCATCCGGACGCGCTGCCGCTGCTCAAGGTGGACGAGCCGACGCTGACCATGAACTTCCTGGTCAACGCCTCGCCGCTCGCCGGCCGCGAAGGCAAGTACGTCACCAGCCGCCAGATCCGCGAGCGCCTGGAGCGCGAGACCAAGAGCAACGTCGCGCTGCGCGTCGAGTACCCGACCGACACCGACACCTTCATCGTGCACGGCCGCGGCGAGCTGCACCTGACGATCCTGCTCGAGAACATGCGCCGCGAGGGCTACGAGCTCGCGGTGTCGCGGCCGCGCGTGGTCTACAAGGAGATCGACGGCGTGACGCTGCGAGCCGTTCGAAGTGCTGACGGTGGACGTCGAGGACGCAGAACCAGGGCGCGCGTGATGGAAGAGCTCGGCGCGCCGGCGCGGCGAGCTGCGTCGACATGCAGCCCGACGGCAAGGGCCGCGTGCGCCTCGACTACCGCATCCCGGCGCGCGGCCTGATCGGCTTCCAGGGCGAGTTCATGACCCTCACCCGCGGCACCGGCCTCATGAGCCACGTGTTCGACGACTACGCGCCCGGTCAAGGCCGAGCATCGACGGAGCGCCGCAACGGCGTGCTGGTGTCGCAGGACGACGGCGACGCGGTGGCCTACGCGCTGTGGAAGCTGCAGGAGCGCGGCCGCATGTTCGTCAGCCCCGGCGAGCCGGTGTACGAGGGCATGATCGTCGGCATCCACAGCCGCGACAACGACCTGGTGGTGAACCCGATCAAGACCAAGCAGCTCACCAACATCCGCGCCTCCGGCAAGGACGAGGCGATCGACTGCTGACGCCGCCGATCGCAGCTCACGCTCGAATACGCGGTGGAGTTCATCGGCGACGACGAGCTGGTCGAGATCACGCCGAAGTCGATCCGCCTGCGCAAGCGCTACCTGCAGGAGCACGAGCGCAAGCGCGAATCCCGCGCCGCCGCCTAGCTTTCTCAGCCTTCACTCCTGCGTCGCGTGGCGACCTTGCGCCAGATGCCGATCTCTTTCTTGATCTGCGCGAGGAACTGCTCCGGCGTGCCGCCGGCCGGCGCGACGCCGTCGTTCTGCAGCTGATCGGCGGTTTCCTTGACCTTGAGCAGCCTTGCCCGCTTCGGCGTTGATGCGATCGACGATCGGGCGCGGCAGGCCCTTCGGCGCGATCAGGCCGTGCCACGAGGATCACGTCGTATCCCTTGACGCCCGATTCGGCCACCGTCGGAACATTCGGCAGCGCCGGGATGCGCTTCGCAGTGGTCACGGCGATGGCGCGCAGCTTGCCCGACTTGACGTGCGGCACGGCGGTCGCGGTTGCTGCTGAAGAAGACGATCGGTCTGGCCGCCGATCGTGTCGGTGAGCGCCGGGCCGGTGCCCTTGTAGGGAATGTGGTTCATCTTGATGCCGCGCCATGCTCTGGAAGAGCTCGGTCGCCATGTGAATCACGCTGCCCTGCCCGGCAGAGGCGAAGTTGACCTGCCCGGCTTCGCCTTCGCCAGCGCGATCAGCTCACTGCGTCGATTTCACCGGCAGCGACGGGCTGCACCACCACGAGCAGCGGCCCCTGCGAGAGCTGGATGATCGGCGTGATGTCGTTGACCGGGTCGAACGTGAACTTGTAGATGCTCGGGTTGACGGTGTAGCTCGAGGCGATCAGCGTCAGCGTGTAGCCGTCGGCAGGCGACTTCGACGCCCTGCTCGATGCCGAGCATGCCGCCGGCGCCGGGCTTGTTCTCGACGATCACCTGCTGGCCGAGCCGAGCGGTCAGGCGCTGCGCCATGAAGCGCGCGATGAAGTCAGAGCCGCCGCCCGGGCGCGAACGGCACGATGATGCGGACCGGCTTGGTCGGGTAGGGCTGGGCGAGGCAGCCGGGACAGAGACACGCGACAGCGAACCAAAGCAGACGCATGAACATCCTCGGGAACGCATGTTCTGGACTGGCCAAAGTTGAGCGATAATTGCGCCCCTCAAACAGCCCATGATCAAGATCGAAAATCTGGTCAAGACGTTCGGCGCCAAGCGCGCCGTCGACGGCATTTCGTTCACCGTCGAGCGCGGCGAAGTGCTCGGCTTCCTCGGCCCAACGGCGCCGGCAAGTCGACCACCATGCGCATGGTCACCGGCTTCATGCCGCCGACCTCGGGCAGGGTCACGATCGGCGGCCACGACGTCGTCGAGATCGCCGCTCGAGGCGAAGCGCCTGATCGGCTACCTGCCGGAGAACGCGCCGTCGTATCCCGACATGACGGTGCAGGGCTTCCTCAACTTCGCCGCCGAGCTGCGCGGCCTGACGGGCGACGCGCGCAAGAAGGCGGTGCACCGCGTGGTCGAGCTGTGCTTCCTCGAATCGGTGCTGCGCCAGTCGATCGACACGCTCTCCAAGGGCTACCGGCACCGCACCTGCCTCGCGCAGGCGCTGATCCACGACCCGCAGGTGCTGGTGCATGGACGAGCCGACCGACGGCCTCGACCCGAACCAGAAGCACGAGGTGCGCAACCTGATCCGCGAGCTCGGCAAGAACAAGGCGATCGTCTTCTCGACCCACATCCTCGAGGAAGTCGACGCCGCCTGCACGCGCGCCATCATCATCGACCGCGGCCGCATCGTCGCGCAGCGGCACGCCCGACGAACTGGGCCGGCCGCTGGACGAGGTGTTCCGCCGCGCATCACCAGCTGCCCGACACGGTGAAGAAGCATGAGAGCCGATCTGGACCATCGCCAAGCGCGAGCTCGGCGCGCTACTTCACCTCGCCGGTCGCCTACGTGTTCCTGGTGATCTTCCTGCTGCTCACCGGCTTCTTCACCTTCACCGCCGGCAGCTTCTTCGAGCGCGGCGAAGCGAGCCTCGCCGCCTTCTTCGGCTGGCATCCGTGGCTCTACCTGGTGCTGGTGCCGGCGGTCGGCATGCGCGCTGTGGGCGGAGGAGCGCCGCTCGGGCACGATCGAGCTGCTGCTCACGCATGCCGATCACGCCGTGGCAGGCGATCGTCGCCAAGTTCCTCGCCTCGTGGGTGTTCCTCGCGGTGGCGCTCGTCGCTCACCTTCCCGGCGGTGATCACCGTCAACGTGCTCGGCTAGCCCGGACAACGGCATCATCTTCGCCGGCTATCTCGGCAGCTTCCTGCTCGCCGGCGCCTACCTCGCGATCACCTGCATGACCTCGGCGATGACGCGCAACCAGGTGGTGGCGTTCATCCTGTCGGTGGTGATCTGCCTGTTCCTGATCCTCGCCGGCTTCAACCCGGTGACCGACCTGCTGGCGCGCTGGGCGAGCCCGGCGCTGGTCGACACGGTGGCCGCGTTCTCGGTGGTGACGCACTTCGACGGCTTCCAGCGCGGCGTGATCGACGCGCGCGACCTGCTCTTCTTCCTGTCGGTGATCGGCTTCGCGCTGTTCGCCACCGGCGTGATCATCCGCGGGCACCGCGCCGGATGATGAAGAAGCACGAGCACCTGATCTACTCGGCGGTCGGGCTGGTCGCGCTGTTCCTGATGCTGGTCGCGCTCGAACTTACCTGCATCACGCGCGTGCCGAGCGCGCATCGCCGACCTGACCGACGGCAAGCTCTACACGCTCTCGCCGGGCACGCAAGAAGATCCTGCGCAACCTGCCGGCGCCGGTGAAGCTCAAGCTCTACATCTCGCAGGGCGAGGCGGTGCCGGTGCCGCTGCGCAGCTTCACGCAGCGCGTCGAGGACCTGGTGCGCGAGTTCAAGAGCGTCGCCGGCGCCAACCTGATCGTCGAGCGCTACAACCCGAAGCCCGACTCCGAGGAGGAGGACGCGGCGCAGCTCGACGGCGTCGAGCCGCAGCAGCTGATGTCGGGCGAGCAGTTCTATCTCGGCGTCGCGGTGAGCCAGCTCGACCGCAAGCAGGCGATCGCCGACCATCGCGCCGCAGCGCGAGCGCCTGCTCGAGTACGACCTGATCGCGCGCCATCGCGCGCGTCGCGCACCGGAGCGGCCGAAGATCGGCCTGATGTGCGGGCTGCCGGTGATGGGCGAGACGTTCAACCCGTTCACGCGCCAGAGCTCGGAGCCCTGGGTGCTCGCCAGCGAGCTCAAGCGCGAGTTCGACGATGCAGCGAAGTGCCGATGAGCGCGAAGGAGATCGACAAGGACATCAACGTCCTGCTGCTCATCCATCCGCGCGACGCTGCCGCCGCAGACCGAGTACGCGCTCGACCAGTTCGTGCTGCGCGGCGGCAAGCTGATCGCCTTCGTCGATCCCTACGCCTACTTCGACCAGCACGCCGACCGATGCCCGGCATGCCGCCGCAGCCGGCTCGAGCTCGACGCCTGCCGACGCTGTTCAAGGCCTGGGGCGTCGAGATGGATCCGGGCAAGGTGATCTCCGACGTGGTGTTCGGCTCCGGCGGCGGCGCAGCGCTACACGCCGACCGTGCTGACGCTCAACCGCACCGCGCTTCAGCCGCGACGACGTCGTCACCAGCCAGCATCGAGACGCTGCTCTACGCCTTCGGCGGCGCGCTTCGAGGTGAAGAGCCGCCGAGGGCTCAAGGTCGACCGAGCTGCGTGAAGAGCTCGCCCAACTCGATGCTGGTCGGACAACGTCGACGCCACCAAGTCGGGCGACGAGGCGACCAGGAGCTTCCAGCCCTCCGGCAAGGCGCTGCCGCTCGCGCTGCGCCTCACCGGGCAAGTTCAAGACCGCGTTCCCCGAGGGCACCGAAGCGACCGCGACAAGACAAGCCGCGTCGCGCGGCACGCCGGCGCTGCAGCGAATCGGCGCAGCGAGAACTCGGTGATCCTGGTCGCCGACGTCGATCATGCTGGCCGACGGCGCCGCGGTCGACGTGCAGGACGTCTTCGGCCGCAAGGTGGTGGTGCCCTCCAACGGCAACCTCGCGCTTCGCGCATCGGCATGGTCGAGCAGTTCGCCGCCGGCGACGCTGATCTCGCTGCGCAGCCGCACCGGCGTCGTTCCGGCCGCTCACCGTGGTGCGCGAGCTCGAGGCCGAGGCGCAGAAGCAGTACTTCGGCAAGATCCAGGCGCTCGAGGACGAGCTGCAGAAGACCACCGCGAAGCTGCAGGAGCTGCAGAAGGCGCAGCGGCGGCGCGGCAAGGCGCGCGCAGATCATGAGCGCCCGAGCAGCAGGCCGAGCTCGAGCGCTTCCGCAAGACGCGTCGCCGAGACGCGCCTCGCGCTCAAGGAAGTGCGCAAGAACCTGCGCCAGGACGCCGAGGCGCTGGTGTTCTGGACCAAGGTCGCGAACATCGCGCTGATGCCGCTGCTGGTCGCGCTGATCGGCCTGCTGCGTCGCGCTGCTCCGCAGAGAAGACCAGGCCGCATGAACGCGCGCGTCGCGGCCATCCTGGTGGTGCTGCTCGCCGTGCTCGGCGGCGCCGCGCTCGTCTACGCAGCAGCGAGGACAGCGCGCGCCGGCCGGCAGAACGCGCCAGCGCTCGGCCAGCCGCTGCTGCAAGGACCTGCAAGGCGGCCGACATCGCCGCCGATCCGCATCGTCGAGCCGAAGGCCACGCTCACCCTCGAGCGCAAGGACGACGGCTGGGTGATCGCCGAGCGCGGCGGCTTTCCCGCCGACTTCGCCAAGGTGCGCGAGTTCGTCGCTCAAGGCGGTCGAGCCTGAAGATCGGCGCAGAGCGAGCCGATCGGCGAGAAGGACCGCGCCCGCCTCAACCTCGACGCCTCCGGCACCGCAGCTCGAGTTCGCTCGGCGCCGACGGCAAGCCGCTCGCGCAGGTCCTGATCGGCAGGAAGCTACTTCCGCAGCGAGGCCGAGAACCCGGAGAAGGCGCTCGGCGACGGACGCTTCGTGATGCTGCCGGGCGACGAGAAGACCGTGCTCATCGATCTCCGACCCGCTGCTGCAGGCGACGGCGAAGAGCGCCGAGTGGATCGACAGGCGCTCCTTCCAGATCGAGAAGGTGAAGACGCTCGAGGTGCGCTACCCCGGCGGCGACGGCTGGCGCATCGAGCGCGCGGCCGAGAACGCCGCCTGGAAGCTCGCCGGCCAGCGAGCCGGGCGAGAAGGTCGACTCGAGCAGGGCCAACGCCGCCACCTATTCGCTCAGCCTGCTCGACCTGGCGGACGTCGCGCCGAAGGACGCGAGCCCGAGGACACCGGGCTCGACAAGCCGATCCGCCTCAACGCCACCACCCTCGACGGGCTCTCCTATACGGTGCGCGTCGGCAAGCTCGCGGGCGAGAACTACTACGTCAGCTTCGAGCAGGGCGGCGCGCTCGGGCAAGGCGGCGAAGCCCGACGACGACGAGCGCGATCAAGAAGATCGAGGAGCGGCTGCCGAAGGACAAGGCGCTCGCGCAGCACGTATGCTGCTGTTGCCGAAGTCCCGGCTCGAGGACACGCTGAAGAAGCGCGCCGAGCTGCTCGAGAAGAAAGACGCGAAGAAATAGGCCGCGCGGGCCTTCCCTGCCCTCCGGGGTGCTGCTATAAATCCCGGGAGGAGGAGGCCCGTGGCACATTCGATCAAGCGGATCAGGACGATTGCCCTGGTCGGGCAGTCGGGAGCGGGTAAGACCAGCCTCGCGGAAGCGCTGCTCGCCGAGGCGGGCGCCATCCCCGCCGCCGGCAGCGTCGAGCGCGGCAGCACGGTCTGCGACTACACCCCGCTCGAGAAGCAGCTGCAGCATTCCCTCGAAGCTCGCGGTCGCGAGCTTCGATCTTTCAGGAGCACCGCATCCACCTGCTGGACACGCCGGGCTACCCGGACTTCCTCGGCCACGCCCTGCCCGCGCTCGCGGCGGTGGAGACTGCGGCGATCGTCATCAATGCGCAGAACGGCCTGGAGATGATGACCGGGCGGTTCATGCAGTGGGCCGCCAAGCGCGGCCTCGACCGCCTGATCGTCGTCAACAAGATCGACGCCGGAAAACGTCGACCTCGAGGACGCTGCTCGAGCGCATCCAGCAGGCGTTCGGCAGCGAGTGCCTGCCG
>ERZ1370068.8991-contig-7802_pt1 | contig 16025 bp, 16 predicted proteins | sample MGYA00561227_ERZ1370068 | MGnify/ENA primary metagenome ERZ1370068 (study PRJEB38410, sample SAMEA6850437) | metagenome | study: Metagenomic assessment of the ecological functions of the soil: analysis of the soil microbiota associated with the...
CCTAGGCCTGCAGCAGGAAAATCGCCGGCCGCCTGGCGTAACGCGCGCCGTCCGTGCCGCGCCATTCGCGCATCGACTGCGACACCACGGACTCCGTCGCCAACGTGAGATCGGCTGCCACGCACAGGCGCGTCGCCGGCTTGCAGGACGCCGCAAGCGCCGCGAGCAGCGCGCCATTGCGATAAGGCGTCTCGATGAAGATCTGGGCATGTCCGGTGCGCCGGGAGTCCGCCTCGATCGCCTGGATGGCGGCGGCGCGGGCCTCCGCTTTCACCGGCAGGTAGCCGTGAAACACGAATCCCTGGCCGTTCATGCCGGAGGCCATGAGCGCGAGCAGGACCGACGACGGCCCGACCAGCGGCACCACGCGGATTCCCTCGCGATGCGCCGCCTGCACGAGGAGTGCGCCGGGATCGGCGATCCCCGGACAACCGGCGTCCGACAGCAGCCCCAGATCGTGGCCAGTCCGGGCGGGCGCCAGGAGTTCCGCGCAGCGCGCAGGGTCCGGTGCGTCGCCGAGCTCGACGATGCCGATCTTCTGTATCGGCAGAACCGGCGCGAGCGATTGCAGGAAGGCGCGCGCCGGCTTGGCGTTCTCGACGACATAGTGGGCGAGGAGCGCGCGCACCTCGATCGTATGGGCCGGAAGCACCCGTTCCGGGCGCGACCATGCCGAGGAGATTCGGCACGACGAAGAGTCGGCCCGAACTCATGCCACGCGCGCCAGCACGCGCGATGCCGGCCGCGCGCAGCATCGACGTGAGCTGGATCAGCGGAAGACCGATCAATGCCGTCGGGTCGTCGCTTTCGATGCGTTCGAAAAGCGCGATGCCGAGCGCTTCCGAACGGACGCTGCCGGCGCAGTCGTAGGGACGCTCGCTTCGCAGGTACGACTCGATTTCGTCCGCGGACAGAAACCGGAACGTGCTGCGCACGTCGACGAGCGCGGTCTGGCATTGCCCCGACGCCGCGTCCAGCACGCAAAGGCCGGTGTGGAAGACCACCGTCTGGCCCGATAGCTCCGTGAGCTGCGCCACCGCGCGTTCGTGCGTGCCCGGTTTTCCGATCGGTCGTCCATCGCAATCGGCGACTTGATCCGATCCGATGATGAGCGCGTCCGGATGCGCGCCGGCGACGCTGCGGGCCTTCGCTTCGGCCAGCCGGAAGGCCGTCGCGGCCGGCGCTTCGTCCGGGAGCGCGCGTTTCATCGGTGCCCGGCGCCACGGCGAGAAGGGAAGACCGAGGCGGTCGAGGAGCATTTTCCGATAGCGCGACGTCGACGCGAGCACGAGCTGGCGTGGCGGGCCGACGGCGGTCGGAGGTCAGGGCCTTGACTGTTGTTTTTGCGGGCATTTTTGACAGGATTGCGCCAACACGCTATTATCCAACGTTTTCATCGGCTGACGTGCGGCACTCGCAAAGCAGCTCGGCCGATGCAGGCGGCACGGAGGCAGGCATGGCCGGGCGGCGGCAATCGGCGGTACGGCGCCGCGGAACATTCGACGCGTTCGATCTCGCGCGCCGGCAGGCGACGCTCGCCGGGAAGGTGGACGTTGCAACGCTGCCGCGCGCGGCCGATCGGCTGGTCGAAGGGGCGAGGCCAGACTCCACCGTGGTGTCGTGGCGGATCACGGGAACGGTGGAGGCGCTGGGGAGCCCGGCGCTGGAAATCCGGCTCGACGGGAGTGTGCCCCTGGAGTGCCAGCGCTGCTTGCAGGCGTTTGCGTGGCCGATGGCGCAAGTCACCACGTTGCTGCTGGCGCGCGATGAACGCGAGGTCGCGCTGCTCGACGAAGGCGACGACGCGCACGAGGTCATCCTCGCGGCGGCGCCGCAGGATGCGCCGACGTTGATCGAGGACGAAGTGTTGCTGGCGCTGCCGTTCGCGCCCCGGTGCGAGCGCCCGGAATGCGCGCGGGCACCCGGTGCAGTCGCGTGATCCGAACGCGCCGCGGCCGTCCGCGTTCGCCGCGCTGGCAGGATTGAAGAACGACGAGGCGCGGGAAGACGAAGCGTTGAATGCGCGCCGGCCCGACCCGCACGACATGAACCACCCTAGGAGAATTGCATGGCTGTCCAGCAGAACAAGAAATCGCCTTCGAAGCGCGGGATGCACCGCGCGCACGAGCGCGTTGACGACCCCGCGCTCTGGCGGTGGAGCCCGTCACGGGCGAGGCGCATCGTCGCCACCACATCAGCCCCAACGGCTTCTATCGGGGCAAGAAAGTCGTGGCTACCAAGGCCGACGAGTAGACGTTACGCCGGCCGCCATGCCGGTCACGGTAGCCGTCGACGCGATGGGAGGCGACCATGGTCCCTCGACCACGCTTGCGGGCGGCGCTCAAGTTCCTCGAGGAAACGCCTGACGCGCGGGTGATCGCGGTCGGGCAGGAGGCGCCGCTGCAGCGCGGCGCTGGCGAAGCTCGACTCGCCGGCGCGGGATCGGCTGACGATCCACGCGGCGAGCGAAGTCGTCGAAATGCACGAGCCGCCGGCGGACGCGCTGCGCAAGAAGAAGGATTCGTCGATGCGCGTCGCGATCAACCTCGTGAAGGACGAGGTCGCGCAGGCCTGCGTCTCGGCCGGGAATACCGGCGCGCTGATGGCGATCTCCCGTTTCGTGCTGAAGACGCTGCCGGGCATCGATCGTCCGGCGATCGCCGCGCAGCTGCCGACGCGCAACGGCGTCGTGACGGTGCTGGACCTCGGCGCCAACGTCAATTGCTCGCCCGAGCAGCTCGTGCAGTTCGCCGTGATGGGAACGGCGCTGGTGGCGGCGATGGATGGCATCGAACGGCCGACGGTCGGGCTCCTCAACGTCGGCGAGGAGGAGATCAAGGGCAACGAGCTCGCGAAGCAAACCGCGGAGCTGCTGCGGCGCCTCCGGTCTCAATTTCTACGGCAACGTCGAGGGCGACGACATCTTCAAGGGCACGACCGACGTCATCGTCTGCGACGGCTTCGTCGGCAACGTCGCGCTCGAAGGCGTCCGAGGGCCTGGTGACGATGCTCTACGGGATGCTGAAGGCCGAATTCACGCGCAATCCGTTCACGCCGGCTGCGTCGCGCTCATCGCGTACTCCCGTGCTGCGCGCGTTCAAGCGTCGCGTCGATCCGCGCCGGCACAACGGCGCAACGCTGATCGGCCTCAAGGGCGTGGTCGTCAAGAGCCACGGCTCCGCCGATGCGCTCGCGTTCCAGCACGCGTCTGCGCAAGGCGTACACGGAAGCCGCGCACGGCATGCTCGACAAGATCGCGCAGCGGATGGCCGCGATGCCCTCGACGGCGTCCACGCGCGGCCACTCGCCGAAGCGACGGTCGGCGATGCATAGCCGCATCGCCGGGACCGGCAGCTATCTGCCCGCGCACATCCTCACCAACGACGAGCTCGCGAAGCGCGTCGACACGAACGATGCGTGGATCCGCGCGCGCACCGGCATACGCGAGCGGCGGATCGCCGCGCCCGACGAGAAGACGCAGCGACCTCGCGCTGCACGCCGCGCGCGCCGCGCTCGCGGCCGCGGGCATCGCGCCGGCGGATGCCGATCTCATCGTTGTCGCCACGACGACGCCGGACATGGTATTTCCGTCGACGGCGTGCATCCTGCAGGCGAAGCTCGGCGCAGTCGGCGGACCGGCCTTCGACGTGCAGGCCGTGTGCAGCGGGTTCGTCTACGCGCTCGCCATCGCCGACCGGATGATCGCGGCGGGGATGGCGCGCAATGCGCTCGTCGTCGGCGCGGAGATCTATTCGCGCATTCTCGACTGGAACGACCGCGGATCGTGCGTGCTGTTCGGCGACGGCGCGGGCGCCGTCGTGCTGGTGCCCTCGCCGGTACCGGGAATCGGCTCCGCGCATCTGCACGCGGACGGGCGCTATCGCGACATCCTCTGCGTTCCGGGCACCGTTCGCGGGCGGCGAGGTCAGCGGTACGCCATTCGTGCGGATGGATGGCCCGGCGGTGTTCAAATTCGCGGTCGGTGTGATGGCCGAGGTCGGCGCCGAGGCGCTCAAAGCCAACGGCGTCGACGCGAGCGCCGTCGACTGGTTCATTCCCCATCAGGCGAACATCCGGATCATGGATGCGTCCGCGAAGAAGCTCGGCGTGCCTTCCGAACGCATGATCGCCACCGTCGACCGGCATGCCAATACGTCGGCCGCTTCGATCCCGCTGGCGCTCGACGAGGCGGTCCGCGACGGCCGCATCAAGGCCGGCCATCGGTTGCTGCTGATCGGCGTCGGCGGCGGTTTCACCTGGGGCTCGGTCTACCTCGACTTGGTGAAGCTCGTCGAGCATGAAAATCGCCATGGTGTTTCCCGGACAGGGATCGCAATCCGTCGGCATGATGGCCGGCTTCGACGCGCATCCGGCGATCCGGGAAACGTTCGACGAAGCCTCCGCCGTGCTCGGGCAGGATCTGTGGGCGCTGGTCACGGCGGGCCCGGAATCCGATCTCAACCAGACCGTGAATACCCAGCCGGCGATGCTGACCGCCGGCGTGGCGGTCTGGCGCGCCTGGCGGGCGGCAGGCGGCGCCGCTGCCTGCCGTCGTTGCCGGCCACAGCCTCGGCGAATACAGCGCGCTCGTCGCCGCGGGCGCGCTCGCCCTCGAGGACGCGTTGCCGCTGGTGCGGTTTCGCGCGCAGGCGATGCAGGAGGCGGTCCCCGCCGGTGTCGGTGCGATGGCGGCGATCCTGGGTCTCGATGCCGCCGCGGTCGCCGCCGTTTGCCGGGAGGCGGGCGGCACGCAGGTCGTGGAACCCGTCAATTTCAACGGGCCCGAGCAGATCGTGATTGCCGGCCACAGGGAAGCCGTCGAGCGCGCGATCGCGATCGCAACGGAGCGCGGCGCCAAGCGCGGCCTGCTGCTGCCCGTTTCGGCGCCGTTTCACAGCTCGTTGCTGAAGCCCGCCGCGGATCGGCTTGCGGCGCGGCTCGCCGGCGTGCGATTTCAACGCCCCCGCGATTCCCGTATTGCACAACGTCGACGTGGCGGAAGCGCGCACCGCCGACGCGATCCGGACCGCGCTGGCGCAGCAGGCCGCGAGCCCGGTGCGCTGGGTCGAGATCATCGAGGCGTTCGCCGCCCGCGGCGTCACTCATGTGATCGAGTGCGGGCCGGGGAGGGTGTTGACCGGTCTCAACAAGCGGATCGTCCGCGAGCTCAAGTCCTTCGCGCTCACGGATGGGGCCGACCTCGACGCCGCCAGGGCGGCGCTCGCGGGCTGACGACAAAGCAGGGGCAACAGATGACCGATACCAGGCTCGAAGGGCAGGTGGCGCTGGTGACCGGCGCCACGCGTGGCATCGGCCGCGCGATCGCGCACGAGCTCGCGCGCGCCGGCGCGACCGTGGTCGGCACAGCGACGACGGACGCCGGCGCCGCGAAGATCACCGAAGATCTTGCCGCCGCCGGGCAATTCCGGATCCGGCATCCGGCTGGATGTCGCCGACGGCGCGGCGGTCGAGGCCGCGCTGGCGGACATCGAATCGCGGTTCGGCGCCATCGCGATTCTCGTGAACAATGCGGGGATCACCCGCGACAATCTGCTGCTGCGAATGAAGGACGACGAGTGGGATGCGGTGATGGCGACCAACCTCAAGCCGGCGTTCCGTCTCGCGAAGGGCGTGCTGCGCGGGCATGATGAAGGCGCGCCACGGCCGGATCATCCAGATCGGCTCGGTCGTCGGCACGAGCGGCAATCCCGGCCAGGCGAACTACTCGGCGGCGAAGGCGGCGCTCATCGGGTTCACCAAATCGCTGGCGCAGGAAGTCGGCAGCCGCAACATCACCATCAACTGCATCGCGCCCGGCTTCATCGATACCGACATGACCAAGGCGTTGCCGGAGGCGCAGCGGGCGAAGTTGCTGGAGAAAATACCCTCGGCAGGCTGGGGTCGCCGGAGGACATCGCGCATGCCGTCGTGTTCCTGGCGTCGGCGCAGGCGGGTTACATCACCGGCGCCACCTTGCACGTCAACGGCGGCATGTACATGGCCTGAAGCGGGCCGGCGGCCGATTCCGGGCCGCCCGATCCGCCATCTGGTAAAATCGCGCGGTTTCAATCAGACACCCCCGCAACGGGAGGGAGAAGCATGGAAAACGTGGAACAACGAGTGAAGAAGATCGTTGCCGAGCAGTTGGGCGTAAACGAGGCCGAGATCAAGAACGAATCGTCGTTTGTCGAGGATCTCGGGGCCGACTCGCTCGACACCGTCGAGCTCGTGATGGCGCTCGAGGAGGAATTCGAGACCGAAATTCCCGACGAGGAAGCCGAGAAGATCACCACGGTCCAGCAGGCGGTGGATTACATCGGATCGCACGTAAAGAAGTGACGGATCGGCGCGCTGCCGCGCCGCGACGTCGCGCCGCGCCGCAGCCCGCCTTCGCGCCGAGCGCTCGCCTGGCCGTCGCGCCTCGCAGCGCAGTCGCCGTCGCCAGCTCCAGCGCATCGTCGCCATGACCCGCCGCCGCGTCGTCGTCACCGGAATGGGGATCGTGTCGCCGGTCGGCGTCGGCCTGACCGCCGCGTGGGACTCGATCCGCAACGCCCGCTCGGGCGTCGCGGCGATCACGCGCTTCGACTGCTCGACGTTCCCGACGCGCATCGCCGCCGAGGTCAAGCAGTTCGACGTGGCGAAATACCTGTCGGCCGAAGGAAGCGCGGCGCTACGACACGTTCATCCACTACGGCCTCGCGGCCACGATGGACGCGGTCGCCGACGCCGGTATCGCCGACTATGCCGGCGACAAGGAGCGCGTGGGCGTCTGCATCGGCTCCGGCATCGGCGGCCTGCCGTTGATCGAGGACACGAAGGCCGCGTACATGGCCGGCGGCTGGCGCAAGATCACCCCGTTCTTCGTGCCGGGCTCCATCGTCAACATGGTCGCGGGCCTGGCGTCGATCCACTATGGCTTTCAGGGACCCAATCTCGCCATCGTGTCCGCGTGTTCCTCGTCGAACCACAGCATCGGCGAGGCCGGGCGGCTGATCGAGTACGGCGACGCCGACGTGATGGTCGCCGGCGGCACCGAGGCGACGGTCAGCGCGCTCGGCATCGGCGGCTTCTGCGCCGCGCGCGCGTTGTCGACGCGCAACGACGATCCCGGCAACGGCGAGCCGGCCGTGGGATGTGGACCGCGACGGCTTCGTGCAGGGCGAGGGCGCCGGCGTCCTGGTGCTGGAGGAATACGAGCACGCCAAGGCGCGCGGCGCGCGGATCTACTGCGAGCTCGCGGGCTACGGGATGAGCGCCGACGCGCACCACATCACGGCGCCGCCGGACGACGGCAATGGCGGTGCGCGCAGCATGCAGAACGCGATGCGCAACGCCGGCCTCAACCCCGACGACATCGACTACATCAACGCCCACGGCACGTCGACGCCGCTGGGCGACGTCGCCGAATGCATCGCGATCAAGCGCGCGTTCGGCGACCATGCGCGACGGATCGCCGTCAGCTCGACCAAGTCGATGACCGGGCACCTGCTGGGCGCGGCGGGCGGCGTGGAAGCGGTCTTCACCGTGCTCGCACTGCGCGACCAGGTCGCGCCGCCGACGGCGAACCTCTTCAACGTGGACCCGCTTTGCGACCTCGACTTCGTGCCGCGCGTCGCGCGCGACATGACCATCCGCGCGGCGCTCTCCAACTCGTTCGGCTTCGGCGGCACCAACGCGACACTGGCATTCCGAAAATCTGATCTCCGCGCGGACTTCGCGCCAGCCAGGCGCGATTCTGACTCGCAACCGCGAATCCCGACCAAGATGCGATGGCACTGATCGTCCAAAAATACGGCGGCACGTCGGTCGGCAGCGTCGAGCGCATCCGCAACGTCGCGCGCCGCGTCGCCCGCTATCACCGCGAGGGCCATCAGCTCGTCGTCGTCGTTTCGGCGATGGCAGGCGAGACCAATCGGCTGCTCGGTCTCGCCAAGGAGCTGGCGCCCGATCCCAATCCGCGCGAGCTCGACGTGGTCGCCGCCACCGGCGAGCAGGTGACGATCGGCCTCCTCGCGATCGCGCTCGAGGCGATGGGACTCAAGGCCAAGAGCTACACGGGCGGCCAGATTCGCATGCTGACCGACAGCGCCTTCACCAAGGCCCGCATTCTGTCGATCGACGAAGACCGGATCCGCGCCGATCTCGCCGCCGGACACGATCGTCGTCGTCGCCGGGTTTCAGGGCGTGGACGCCGACGGCAACATCACCACGCTCGGTCGCGGCGGGTCGGACACGTCGGGCGTCGCGCTCGCCGCGGCGCTCAAGGCCGACGAGTGCCAGATCTATACCGACGTCGACGGCGTCTACACCACCGACCCGCGCATCGTGCCGGAAGCGCGTCGGCTCGACACCGTGACCTTCGAGGAAATGCTCGAGATGGCGAGCCTCGGCTCGAAGGTGCTGCAGATCCGCTCGGTCGAGTTCGCCGGGCAAGTACAACGTCAAGCTGCGCGTGCTGTCGTCGTTCGAGGATCCGGAATCGACGTCGCAGGGCACGCTCATCACGTTCGAGGAAGACGAGACCATGGAGCAGGCAATCATTTCGGGCATCGCGTTCAACCGCGACGAGGCCAAGATCTCGGTGATGGGCGTCGAGGACCGGCCCGGCATTGCCTACAGCATCGTGGGGTCCGATCGCCGCCGCCAACGTCGACGTCGACATGATCGTGCAGAACATCGGCGCGTCGGGGCACACGGATTTCTCGTTCACCGTGAACCGCAGCGAATACCAGAAGGCGCTCGACGTCCTCGCCGCGGAGCGCGGCAAGACGTTCAAGGCGCGCGAGATCATCGGCGACAACCGGATCTGCAAGGTCTCCGTCGTCGGCATCGGCATGCGCTCGCACGTCGGCATCGCGAGCAGGATGTTCAAGGCGCTCGCCGACGAAGGCATCAACATCCAGATGATCTCGACCTCCGAGATCAAGATCTCGGTGGTGATCGACGAGAAGTATCTCGAGCTCGCCGTGCGGGTGCTGCATCGCGCGTTCGAGCTGGACGCCGCGCCGAAGGAAGCGTAAGCGTCGGTTTTCTCGGGAAATTACCGACAATTCGTTTGACGGGTCGCCGCGCGCGCCGATACAATCGCACCGTTTCCCGGAGACGTGGCCGAGTGGTCGAAGGCACTCCCCTGCTAAGGGAGCATACGGGCCAAAACCTGTATCCAGGGTTCGAATCCCTGCGTCTCCGCCACCGCTTCAACAACGTAAGTCATTGGTTTGATATGACTTTGTGTCGCGAGATCAGTATCACCTCGTTACCCGCTCTGTTACCTGACCGCTGGGCTAAAACGACGGCACGCGCCGGCGATACGCAGAAGCGCAGGGGGTCAACCATCCCCGGCAGAGCAGGGAATCGTCAGCGATTACGCCCTGGTCGCCTACTGATCAAGTATCGACTTCGATAGCTGTCCCACCGCTTTACTCGGTGCGTGGCGGCATCAATGAAGTTCGGAACGATTCAGGGTAGCGATCGGCCCCAGATGTTAAATTTAGATGGTTTAATCCCGGCCTTGCAGATGCAAATATTGTCATCTGATACGACCTTGGCTTGTCGCGCTGTTATCAGTGATCGGGCGCAATGGATTCCAACGTGTGAACGATCCACTGTTTTTAATCTGTGCAGGCCGGCTTCAGTCTCCTTTGGAACATCCATTGCTTGACATTTTCATTGACGAAACGTTGCTGCACTTGTTGGTACTAACTTGCGCCCGCTGGTAGTAACCATCGCTGCCGCACGGTTACCCAATCCTTCCGCCGCTCTGCCAAGATAAAAGTAAGAAAGATCGATGTTCGAGGCCGATCTTCGAGACGCAACCATAGTTCATTCAGTTCTTGTCGTTATCGTTCAGACTCTTGTCGTACACACTCTTGAGTTCTCCAAACGCAATTCCTGCGCCACGCAAGCACTTAAAGAAGCACATGTTTTTCATGTGCTATCTTAGAACTCGACTTGGCCTTCTCAGAACGGCGAACTTCGAGATTCGACGGTTTGCAGCGGAGTCAGTGCCGATAAATTCGCTGGGCGGTGTTGGTGCGGGCAGTGTTAGTGCCGGCGGCGTCGGTGCCGTCGGTGCCGGCGGTGTCGGTACCTTGGGTGCTGGCAGCGGTACCTGCGGATGTCGGTGCCTGCGGCGTTGCTGCACAGGTCGGCGCCGGCGGTGCTGCCGTTCCGCCGCCGGCCTTGACAGCGTCGAGGACGGCAATGAAACGATTTAGTTCGGCCGCGTCTGTTACAGTTTCACCCCCGTCTTCTCACGCTCCTCGATGAGGCGACGATATCGCAACCGCGGCGCTCGAAGCTGGCGTCCATACGTACGACGTGCGTGAAGTACAGGGCATTGAGCCGGCCTGTGGAGAGAGGCCGTTGATTCGCCTCTCGGCCGGGCAGGTCGAGCACCTCGGCGATCTTCGCAGGCGAGCCGCGAAGATAACTGGAGAGCCTGACCCGCAGCGAGGCGCTCGTCCTTGGCTTCGGCGTTAAGACTCCGCACCAAGCGACTGACATCGCTGGGATCGCGTAAGCTGATTCACCGCCGTGCGCCTTGCTCGTACGATTGTGCGACCTTTCACGCCCGTCCGCACTGACAACGCGCCTTTGTCTGCCCCAGTCGTTTGTGTTCTTCAGGTGTGAGTTCGTCCATCGCCGCCATTTGCGCATTCAACGCCTTTTCAGCCGCTTCAGCGCGCCGACTCTGGGCGCGTTCTCCGCATAAGTGCCGCCACACCACAGCCTTCTCACGCTCCGTGAAGGCGATCGCCGCCTCGACCGCGGCGCGTTGTCTGAAACCACGCGAAAGCGGCAGAGCAATGGCAGCAGATGAGATGGACGGCGGCGGTAGCGATGGACAACCTTCGCGCGCGGCGGCCCGCGCGAACGGCCTCGGCGCGCCTGCTCGAGGCGCGCGGTCCCTGCGCGATTTCACCCGGTGGCCCGAGCGCGCTGCTTCAACACCCTCCAGCCCGCTGCTGCTCTCGAGTCGCAGCCAGCTCGGCGGCGCTCCGGCCTGCCGCTGGCCGTAAAAGCCTGCGCACGCTGGAGCGCGACGGCGGCGAGCCGGATCGTGGACCAGCTCGATTTGATCGCACCTGCTCGGTCGCCTCGATGCGCATCGGGCGCCTGTTCGACAGTTGGCGGAGCGCCGGCAGAAGCGTCGCGTCGACGTCCGGGAGCGGACCAGCGGGCGCCGCGCGCCGGTGCGCGTGATCAAGGTTCGCCTGAACGAATCCGTGCCGCCGCGCGTACGGTCCGGGCTCCGCCAGCCCCGATGAACGCCTCGTCGTAAAAGCGGTCGAGAGATCTCGTCGCGCCGCGGAGCTTCCAGGATGTGGTGACGTCGAGGCGGGCGCCTGTGGTGTCGACGCAGGGGCCAGCCGATCTGGCATTGGGGCTGGCGCAGACCGGAGTGAGGAGCGCCGGTTCGATGCGGCGTTCCTCGCCGTCCCGCGACCTGGGTCGGGGCTGGACGCGCGAGGGGCTGCCACGATCTGCTGCTGCGTGGGTCTGGCGGCGTCCGACGAGTGCACCACCCGTGCTGAGCACCGACTGCGCCGCTCTGCTTTCTGCGCCATCGGCAGCATGCCGGTTTGCCTGGTCCCGGCCGAGGTCAGGATGAGGCTCGACCCGGCACTCCGAGCTCGGGCGGGAAGCCTCGCGGGCGACACACGAGAAAAGCGGTACGGCCGGACCGTCGACATCGATGCGGTCGAGGAAGAGCTTCCTCGGCATCGAGCCGCGCGGCAACGGCGGGCGGCACTCGATTCTCGAGCAGGTCGCCGAAGCTCCTGGCAGGTCTGGCGCCGGCGTCGCTCGTCCGGCTGCAGGTGCTGAAGACCTCGACTCGAATCGATGGAGCACGAACACCGGCGTCCAGCGTCGGCCCTGGTCGTCGACGAGTTCGCCGTCGACGTTCGTGCAGGCGTTGCCAGGAGGGCGGCGGTGGCGTCCCGCCGCGGCATTCGAGTGTGGTGGGCAGGGTCCGGCGCAACGCCGGACTGCGCGGCCGCGGCTCATCGAGCAGTCGCGCAGCAGCTGCGCCGACAGCCCGGTGCTCTCCTTCGGTCTGCCTGCGAATCGGCGCAGACGGGATCGTGCGGCGCAAGCACCTGGTGACGCGCAAGGCGGGGAATAGGCCCGCCAGCAGCGCGTCGACGCTTTTGCCGAGGCCGGACTTGCCGAAGAGCACGCACACCGGAGTGCCACCAGCATCGCTGCGCGAGGAGCGCCCGCACCTTCGTCCACCGCGGCCCTGCTATCGCGTCGCGTCGGGCAGCCTCGGTGAACGGGATCTAGTGGCCAGACCACAGGATGCTGTGCGGCCGATGGCGGAAGTGTCAGATCACGATGACGGCCACTCGCCAGATCAGCCGCAGCGCTGCGCAGACTCCGCACTCCGCCTCGGCGGAGAGCGTGTGGCCCCAGGGGCGTGCAGAAGAGTGAAAGCGCCGTGGAGCTCGCTGGTGAAGCCGCTGAAGATGCGCTGGTAGCCCTGCGCGATCCGGCTAAGCGCGAGTCGACGCCGATCGAGTAGCAGAAATGCGGTCGTTGGCCGCGCATGGCGCGAGTCGGCGCCCGGCGCCGTCCCTCCCAGGAAGACGCCTTCTGCGCCGCTGGTCCGCTTGCCGCGAGAGCACCGGGCATGAAGAAGTCACGCAGTGCTTTCGATCGCCTCATCGGTAGCGATCGGACCGGTCGTCTCCGGCGATCAGCTTGCGCTTGTCCAGCCACACGTCGGAGAACCCGATCGCGGCGAGCGACTGCGACTGAACGCGCGCCGCATCGGGCGTCTTCGCTGGCGTAACTGACGAAGATGGGTCTGGCCCTGGGCGAGCGCGGCGCTGGCGGGTGACCCGCTGGGCTGGAGCCGGAGGTAGCCGGCGGGTGCGCGTCGAGGTCGCGACCATCGCTTCGAGCTCGCCGATGATCCACAAGCGCCGACCGACGGAAGACGCTTGGCGTTGGGATTGAACCGCGAGAGGAACGCGTTGAGCCGCGCGTCCCTTCTGGGCGTCGGCGGCAAAGAACTCCATCTTCTTTGTCCTGCGACGACGGGGCGGAACCCCGCGCTGGCCAGATCGGAGGAAGCCGCAGTCCGGAGCCAGTCCGGGCAGGTTGCAGCCAAGCAGGAGGAGATCGCGCCGTGCGCGAAGCTCGCCGAGGAAGAGAACCGGCGCGCGGCGCACGCCGTCCTCCTGGAATTTGTTAGAAGGAACCTCGAGCGCGTCTTCTTCGTGTATGGCTCTGCTGCCGGAGCCGATGGCGCTGCGGCCCGGGCGGGAAAGAACACACTGCACCAATCCGGGCCGGGCCGCGACACGTCGACCGGTTGGGACGTGTCGGCGTTCGAGCGCGTAGGCGCTCACCCTGCACGTCGTCGGCGCCGTGCACCTGGCGCAGCGCGTCGACCATGCAGTCAGTCTGGCGGCGAGGCAAGATGAACGCATATCGAACCCGGACAGGTGTGCCAGACGCGGTGAGTGAGCGGCGCCGAGCGGACGCGGGTGGACCACCGCCTTGACGAACCGAAGGAGACCGACCGGCGCAGGCAGCGCCAGAGCTGACGTCGGCGGCAGTCGGTGAGGATCTGCCACGCGGAGACGCGATGAAGGTGCCACGAGCTCCCGCCGCCGGCCGCTCGGCTGCTCCGGGCAGGTGGCGTGTTACAGGTGCGCGCAGCAGTTCGCCGCCGACAAGACCGTAGGAACGACGCGGCTGGCGGCCGGCTGCGGGCCGGGCTGGGAGGCGTCGAGTCTCGGACCTGCAGCGCGTCGGGTCCTGAGACCGAGCGGATATCGCCAGTTGCTGCGCCGCGCTTCGACGAGACTCTGCCTGCTCGTGAACGATCGATCCCATGCTCATGACAACAACCGCCTGACGAACGAACCGGAACCGCGCCGGCGGCTGCCGGATGGCCCCATCCAGTGCCTCCAAGCAGACGGAGCGTATCACGCACCCAGGCACGAGAATGACGCTCGCGTTCGCAAAAGCGTTCACCGGTGCGACGCGGAAGCGCGCCGTGCGGCCCGATCCACCATTTCACTTCCAGTTCGTCGCGCACAGGCTGCTGTTCGCGGATCGCTTGATTGATATGAGCTTCTCCCCAACTCTGACTCGCCGATCCTGAGGCAGCCGCCATCAGGATAGTATGAGTGCTGGATGACCGAAACCACCGCATCGAGCAGCTCACCGCCTGGTATCAGCCCATCGTCGATCTCAACACCGGCAAGGTGGCGGGATGCGAGGTGCTGAGCCGCATCGTCGCGACGCGACGGGTCGGCGCGGATCGGCCGGCCGCGCTTGATGGACGAGCTCGAGCGGGAGCCGGAGGCGCAATATGCGCTGATCCGCAAAGCTGCTCGAGTCGATCCGCCGCGAGATCGTTCCGGTCTTTGCGAGGCACCCCGACTTCTACGTGAGCGTCAACATTCCGCCGTCGGTGTTCGGCACCGGCCGCATCGCGCTGATGCTGTCCGACCTTGACCTCGACGCGTGGCGGACGCGACCTCGTGGTGGAATTGACGGAGCGGCAGGCACTGACCGACCTCGGGCGGGCGGCCATCGGCAAACGCGAGAGCGCTGGGCGTCGCGGTGGCCCTGGACGATTTCGGTACCGGCCACAGCGGACTTTCGCAAATCGTCGGTCTCGATCTCGACATCCTTGAAGATCGATCGCAGCCTGCTCACGTCCATTCTCGAGAACCGAACGGCAGCGCGGATGCTCCGCGGCATCGTTGGCCTCGCTGCGGCATTGCGCCTGCGCACGGTCGCCGAGGGCGTGGAGACGCTGGGAGCACGCGTTCTTCCTGCGTGCGGCTGGCGTCGATTGCGCTCAGGGGCTTTTCTGGAGCAGAGGCGGTTCCCGGTGCCGAGATCGAGGCGCTCGTAGAGCGCGGCTTTGCGCACAGCCTGGATCGGCCATTCACGTAGGGCCGGACGCCTCGCCGCCGTCACGGCCGATGCGTGCGGCCGCAGGCGCTCCATGTTCGGTATCGGCAGCGCGCGTCGCAATACCGTTTCGCCGAGCCATTCCGCCGCGCGTTGCGCGCGGGCGGCGACGGTTTCGGGAGGCATCTGCAGGTAGTCGTCGTTGTTGTACACGTCCGAAGCTGTAGTTGCCGCAATAGCCGATCGCGTCGAGCTTGGTGATGAAGTCCGCGAGCCCGTCGCTGTGCGCGCCCTCGCCGGGGAAGACACGAAAATGCGTCGCCGTTGCCGCCTGCTCCTCGGCCGAGCGTATTTCCTGCCACATGTAATCCGACAAGCTGGACCAGGAAGATCTGCTGCGGATCGACTGGCGTCGAGCTCCTCGCGCGAAATGCGCGCCGCGATGACGTCGAAGGCGTCGATGGCCACACCGAGATTCGGGGCGGTTGGCGCGGAACACGAGATCGCCCGCGGCCCGCGAAATGCTTGGTGGCGCTGACTCCACGCCAGTACCCTTGCAGGCGATCCGTATGCCCATGGGAATCGCCAGGATTGCGAGCATGCGCAGGTCGCGGACGATGCGCTCGGCATCCGCGGCAGCGTGCGTCGGACGTCGTCGCCTCGACCAGCAGCAGCCGCCCGCCGAGCCGGCCGCAGACCTCGAGCATCGACTTCGCGACGTCCACCTGTAGCGCATGCATGCGGCCGTCGAGACCTTCAAAATCGCGCAGCGCCTCGGAGACCGGTGACGATGGGCCGCCTCGCGCACGGCCTGCACGCCGGCGTCGACGCCGGACGGATGCCCGACGACGTCGTTGGCCGAGATCACTCACCTGCGCGAACCCCGCCTGACGCACGCGGCACCGTGCGCTTGCTCAGCAGCGAGCCAGCGAGCGATGCCGGTCCATTCCGAAGTCGTGAAAAAGATCGCCAGCCTTTGCGAGGTTGGTGACGCCCTCAGGACGTTAATCTGAACCGACCTTCGGCGGCGCGGTGGCGCCGCATCTCCACTACGCATGAACTCGAGACTGCGGCAAGAACTCCACGCGCACGCGCTGGAGAGATTTACCTGGTGCCTGCTGTTAGCCGCGATACGTTGC